>Ga0163144_10028263_pt1 | contig 10822 bp, 8 predicted proteins | sample OliLak19BULKMAT1_FD_123175 | JGI IMG/M metagenome (GOLD analysis project Ga0163144, IMG submission 123175) | Freshwater microbial mat bacterial communities from Lake Vanda, McMurdo Dry Valleys, Antarctica - Oligotrophic Lake LV.19.BULKMAT1 | ecosystem: Environmental > Aquatic > Freshwater > Lake... | reverse complement strand
GTCGTGCAGGAGTCCCGATCATCGGCGAGGTCGAACTGGCATCGCGCTGGCTGAGCGGACGGATCGTGGCGATCACCGGCACCAAGGGCAAGTCGACGACCACGACGCTGACGGGGAGGATGTTCGACGCAGGAGGACTGCGGGCGCTGGTTGGGGGAAATATCGGCACGCCGCTGAGCTCCCAGGTCGCCGCCTCCACTCCCGACACGTTTCACATCGTCGAGGTGAGTAGTTTTCAACTCGAGACGACCGAGACCTTTCATCCATGGATTGCGGTGTTGTTGAACCTGTCCTCGGACCATCTGGATCGTCATGGCTCGATGGAGGAGTACGGCACGGCGAAGGCGAAGATTTTCGCCAATCAGACGGTCGACGACTGGGCGGTCATCAACGCCGACGACCCGCAGACGCTCGCGCTCGCGCGGGCTGGCCTGGCGAAGAAAGTGTTCTTCTCCGTCGATCCGCCGCTGGTGCCTTTGTCCTCGATTCGGTTGATCGGCAAGCACCTCGTCGCCGACGTCATGGCCGCCGCGACGGTTGCGCGCATTGCCGGAATTCCGGACGACGCGATGCTGCGCGCGGTGGAGGCGTTTACCGGTCTGGAGCACGCGTTGGAGCCGGTCGCGGTCGTCCGGGGTGTGCGCTTCGTCAACGATTCGAAAGCCACCAACATCGAGTCGGCGAAGCAGGCGATCGAGGCGTTCGACGGGAACCTCGTCGTGATCATGGGCGGCCGTTTCAAGAGCGGCGATTTCAATCTGTTGCGAGAGCCGCTGCGAACGCGCCGCGCGACTGTCGTTGCGATCGGTGAAGCGACGCCGCTGATTCGCGAAGCGCTGGGCGGCGTCGTGCCCGTTCACACGGCCGAGACGTTAGGTGCGGCCGTGCGGCGCGCCTTCGACCTGGCGCAGAAAGGCGGGACCGTCCTGCTGGCGCCTGCGTGCGCGAGCTTCGACATGTTCCTCGACTACGCGGAACGGGGACAGACGTTCAGAACAGAAGTGATGAAGCTGACGGAGGAGAACACGACGCGCGAGCGGTGAACAGTCGTCAGTCGGCCGGTGGCGGTAAGGAGCTGGCTGCTGGGAACGCAGGCTGCCCCGCCTGCGAAGCTTGTGTCCCAACCCCATGGCTGACTGATGACTGTTGACCGCTCGCCCGTTCATCTCCTATGTCGGCAGCGGTGGCGAAGAACTATAGAGCTCGACTGAAGTCGAGCCCTGCGGCGAAAGACCCTTAACTATGGCCAGAAAGCTGAAATCGGACAAGGTGCTGTTCCTCGCCACGCTGCTCCTGGTGTGCTGCAGCGTGGTCATGGTGTACAGCGCCTCGGCGGTTCTGGCGATGAACCGGTTCAACCAGCCCTATTTCTTCCTGATCAAGCAGGGCATGTGGGCGGCCCTTGGTCTGGCGGCGATGAGCATCGCGATGCGTTTCGACTATCGCAACTACCGCGAGCCGTCGTTCCTCTGGCTGGCGCTCGGCGTCGTGGGCTGTGCGCTGATTGCGGTGTTGTTCAGCCCGGCCATCAACGGCAGCCGGCGCTGGTTCGGCATTGGCGGCTTCGGCGTCCAGCCTTCCGAGCTCGCGAAGCTGAGTGTCATCTTCTTCACCGCGGCGCTGCTCGAGCGACGAATGGATCGGATCGACGAGATTCCCTACGCGCTCGTGCCGATTGGCGTCGTCGTCGGCGGGCTGGTCGGCCTCATTCTGCTGGAGCCGGATCTCGGCACGGCGATGACGGTGCTGCTGATCGCCACGACGATGGTGTTCGCGGCGGGGATCAGCTATCGGTACGTCGTCGCCGCCGTCCTCTGCGGCCTGCCCGTCATCTATTTCATTCTGATGAGCGCGGCGTACCGGCGCCGGCGCCTGATGGCGTTCTGGGATCCCTGGAGCGATCCCCTCGGCGACGGGTTCCAGGTGATCCAGTCGATGATCGCCGTCGGCTCGGGCGGGCTGGTCGGGCGCGGCTTCATGGCCGGCGTGCAGAAGCTGTTCTATCTGCCGGAACCGCACACCGATTTCATCTACGCCGTGATCGCAGAGGAGTTCGGGCTTCTCGGCACGACGATCGTGATGGCGTGCTTCGTCGTCATTGCCTGGCGCGGCTTCACGATCGCCACGCAGGCCCCCGATCGCTTCGGCGCCTTTCTCGCGATCGGGTTGACGACGATGATCGCGGCGCAGGCCTTGTTCAACATCAGCGTCGTCCTCGGCCTCGTGCCGACAAAGGGCATTCCGCTGCCGTTCGTCAGCGCCGGCGGTTCGTCGCTGCTCATCAGCCTGCTGGGCATGGGCATTCTCCTGAATGTCTCCCAGCACTCCACGGCACCTGGAACGACGTGAGCAGAGGAGGAAGGTGTGAGGGTCGTGATTGCGGGAGGCGGAACCGGCGGCCACCTGTTTCCGGGGTTGGCTGTGGCGCGCGCCCTGAAGGCGCGGGTGCCGGAGGCGCAGATCTCGTTTGCCGGCACAGCCGGCGGGATCGAGGCGAGGGTGATTCCGTCCACCGAGTTCACGCTCGACCTTATCCGCAGCGCGGGTCTCAAGGGGAAATCGCTCGTCGCGCTCGCACGCGGAGCGGCGCTGGTGCCCCTGAGCGGCCTCGACGCCTGGCGCGTGATCTCGCGACGCAGGCCGGATGTGGTGATCGGCGTCGGCGGATACAGCTCGGGCCCGGTCGTGGCGATCGCGGTGGTCCGCGGGGTGCCCGCGATGCTGCTCGAGCAGAACGCCGTGGCGGGCCTGACCAACAAGCTGCTCGCGCCTCTCGTGACGCGGGCAGCGGTCACCTACGAGGCGTCATTGAAATTCTTCGGCGAGAAAGGGTTCGTCAGCGGCAACCCGGTTCGGCGCGAGTTTCTGGAGATTGACGATGCAGCCATTGATGCACACAAGGTTCGGGTCCTAGTTTTTGGCGGCTCTCAGGGGGCGCACGCAATCAACGTGGCCATGGTGGAGGCGGCACCGAGGCTGGCAGCCGCAGCCGAAAACCTCGATCTCGTCTGCCAAACGGGCACACGGGACTTCGACATGGTTCGCGAGGCCTTCGAGCGGAGCGGCGTGCAAGGCCGCGTGGAGCGGTTCATCGATGCGATGGACCGCGAGATGAAGGCCGCCGGGCTCATCGTCTCTCGCGCGGGCGCCACGACGCTCGCGGAGATCACGGCCGCCGGCCGGCCCGCCATTCTGGTGCCGCTGCCGACCGCAACCGACGATCATCAGCGCCACAACGCGCTGGCGCTGCAGCACGCAGGTGCAGCCGAGGTGATCGAGCAGTCGGCGTTGAGCGGCGGGCTCCTCGCGGAGCGCATCATCGCGCTGGCGTCCGACCGGGACACGCGGCGCCGCATGTCGGGGGCGGCGAGACGGCTGGCGAAGCCGCGCGCCGCCGAGGACATCGTCGATGCCGTCCTCGCGCTGGCGGAGCGGCGTACGACGTGAGCGGCGTGCTTGAGCGAACCAGGCGCATCCATTTCATCGGCATCGGTGGAATCGGCATGAGCGGCATCGCGGAGCTTCTCGTGAATCTCGGATATGAGGTAAGTGGATCAGACATGCAGCGGACCGACATCACGGACCGGCTCGAGTCGCTTGGCGCACGCATCGTGAGCGGTCACGACGCGCGGCACGTCGGCGACGCCGAAGTTGTCGTCTATTCGTCCGCGGTGCGGCCTTCCAATCCGGAGATGACGTCTGCCCGTGAACGGGGGCTGCCGGTCGTTGCGCGGGCCGAGTTGCTCGCCGAGTTGATGCAACTGCGCCAGGGCATCGCCATTGCCGGCGCGCACGGCAAGACCACGACGACGTCGATGATTGCGCTGATCCTCGAGGCGGCGGGGCTCGATCCAACCGCCGTCATCGGCGGGCGCGTGAGCTCGTTCGGGAGCAACGCGAGGCTCGGACAGGGCAAGTACCTGGTAGCGGAGGCTGACGAGAGCGATCGATCGTTCCTGAAGCTCTCGCCCCGCTTTGCCGTGATTACCAATATCGATCGCGAGCATCTCGAGGCGTACCGCGATTTCGACGATCTGAAGGCCTCGTTCGTCCAATTTGCCAACAGCGTGCCCGCTGACGGTGTCGTGATTCTCTGCTCGGACGATCCGCACCTGAGGTCGATGCGTGCGGACATCACGCGCCAGACCGTGACGTACGGGCTCCAGGACGGCGCGGATGTGACGGCGATCGACGTGCAGATGAAAGGCTTCAGCGGCGTGTGCACCGTCCTGGGCCGCCGGCCCGGGCAGCGCCCTGTCGAGCTGGGACGGCTGGAGCTGTCGGTGCCGGGCCTGCACAACGTGCTCAACGCGCTGGCGGCTGTCGCGATGGCACGCGAGCTGGGAGTCGCCTTCAGCGACATCGCATCGGCGATCGCCGGCTTCCATGGCGCGGAACGGCGGTTTCAGCGCCGCGGCGAGGCGAACGGCGTCACCGTGGTCGAGGATTACGGTCACCATCCGACCGAAATCACGGCGGTCATTGCGGCGGCGAAGCCGATCGCCTCCGGGCGGTTGATCGTCGCGTTTCAGCCGCATCGATTCACCCGCACGCAATTCCTGATGAGTGAGTTCGGCAGCGCGTTCGCCGGAGCCGACATCCTCGTGCTCACCGATATCTACACCGCGGGCGAAGACCCCATCGCCGGCATCACGCTGCAGACGCTCGCCGCCCGGGTGAAAGCCGAGTTCAGAGGTGAGCTGCGCTCGGTACCCTCGTTGAGTGACGTGCCGGTCGAGCTGGCCGGTCTCGCCAGGCCCGGGGATCTCGTGGTGCTGCTCGGTGCGGGATCGATCGGCTCGATCGCGGACGCCGTGCTGGCGGAGCTGAGCCAACGCTGATGCCTGTCACCGCACCCGCAGACAAACGGTACCGTCGCGCGCACCTCAAGCCGTCGCGGAAACGCGCAGGATGGCGCTTCTGGCGCTGGAAGGCGGTGGCGATCGCCGCCTTGATCGGTCTCACGTTCTACTCCGCGCACCGCGCGGTTGCGGTCGTCACGGGTCTGGAGATCTTTCACGTCGAACACATCACGATCCGCGGCAATCAGCGTCTGTCGAACGGCGAAGTGCTGGGGCTCCTGCACGGCCTGCGCGGACGGAGCATCCTGTCGGTCGATCTCGAGGATTGGCGCCGAACGGTGCTGAATTCGCCGTGGGTCTCCGACGCGGCCTTTCGCAAGACGCTTCCGTCCACGGTAGACGTGACGATCCAGGAGCGGGTGCCGCTCGGCATCGGCCGGATCAACGGCATCCTGTACCTCGTGGACGATCGCGGCACGGTGATCGACGAGTACGGGCCGAGCTACGCCGACCTCGATCTGCCGATCATCGACGGCCTGTCGTCGGCACCGGACAGCACGTCGGACGTGTCTCGCGCGGCGCTGGCCCGGCGGCTGCTGGATGCGCTCAGGGTAGGCAACATGGCCGGTCAGATTTCGCAGATCGACGTCAGCGACGCGCGCAACGCGGTCGTACTGCTCGAGGGAGATCCCACCCTCATCAGGCTTGGCAACGAGCGCTTCGTCGAGCGCCTGCAGTCGTATTTTGAGATCGCCCCCGCGCTTCGCGAACGGGTGCCGGCGATCGATTACGTCGATCTCCGCTTCGATGAACGCGTCTATGTGAGGCCCTCGACAGAGGGCACGCCGCCACCGGGCGGCGCGAAGAGCACGCCTGCGAAGGGCGGCAAAGGGACACAAACGGGATAGGGGGGGGTATGGGAAACAGAGAACGATATCTGGTGGGGCTCGACATCGGCACCTCGAAGGTCGCCGCCATCGTGTCGGAAATGATGGATGACGGAAGCCTCGAGATCATCGGCATCGGCGTCGCCGAGGCCAAGGGCATCAGGCGCGGCGCCGTCGTGAATCTCGAGGCCGCGGTCGAGTCCATCAAGCGCGCCGTCGACGAAGCGGAGTTGATGGCCGGCGTCGAAGTCGATTCCGTGTACATCGCCATCTCGGGGCCGCACATCAAGGGCTTCAACAGCCGCGGCGTGATTGCCGTCGCCGGAAAGAACCGCGAGATTACGCGCGACGACGTGCGGCGCGCGATCGACGCGGCCAAGGCGGTGGCGCTGCCGACGGGCAGGGAGATTCTCCACGTGCTCCCGCAGGACTTCGTGGTCGATGACCAGGACGGCATCGGCGCTCCGGTGGGGATGACCGGCGCGCGCCTGGAGGTGAACGTCCACATCGTCACCGGCGGCACGACCGCGACGCAGAACGTGGTGGCGTGCGTCAACCGCGCGGGCATCAGCGTGTTGGATACCGTCATCGAGCAACTGGCGGCCAGCGAAGCCGTCTTGACGCCGGACGAGAAAGAGCTGGGCGTCGCGCTCGTGGACATCGGCGGCGGGACGACGGACCTCGCCATCTTCGAGCGGGGCAGTCTGTGGCACACCGGGGTCATCGGCATCGGCGGCGATCACTTCACCAACGACATTGCGGTCGGCCTGCGCACGCCGATTCCCGATGCGGAAAAACTGAAACGGAAATGCGGGTGCGCGCTCTCGTCGCTCGTGGACGAAGACGAGACGATGGACGTCGCGAGCGTCGGCGGCCGGAAGCCGCGTGTGATGGCCCGGCGCGTGCTGTCGGAGATTCTTCAGCCGCGTGCGGAGGAAATTTTTCATCAGGTGTGGGACGAGATCCGTCGGGCGGGCTACGAGAAGTCGCTCAACTCCGGCATCGTGTTGACGGGAGGAGGCGCGATTCTCGAAGGGATGCCCGAGATCGCCGAGCAGATATTCGATCTGCCGATCAGGCGGGGGATGCCGGTGGGCGTGGGAGGGCTGGCCGACCACGTCAGCAACCCGGAGTTTGCGACGGCCGTCGGCCTGGTGCTCTACGCGCAGCGCAATCACGTGGGCGGGGCCGGCCGCATGGTCGGCGCCGGTACGTTCGGACGCGTAGCCGGACGGCTGCGCGGCCTGTTCAAGGAATTCTTTTAACTTCTCACCTGGAGGCCGCGAATGGATGTGCGTGACACCTCAATGCGATTGAAGCTGGCCGATGAAAACCGCGCGGGCGCGCGTATCAAGGTCGTCGGCGTGGGCGGCGGCGGCGGGAACGCCGTCAACCGGATGGTGCAGGTCGGACTGGAGGGCGTCGAGTTCATCGTCGTCAACACCGACGTGCAGGCGCTGCAGGGAAATGCGGCGCCGATGAAGATTCAGATCGGCGGCAAGCTGACGAAGGGGCTCGGCGCGGGCGCCGATCCGAACGTCGGGAGGGAAGCCGCGCTCGAAGACACCGACAGCCTCATTCAAGCGCTGACGGGGGCAGACATGGTGTTCGTCACCACGGGCCTCGGCGGCGGAACGGGCACCGGTGCCGCTCCCGTCATTGCGAGCCTCGCCTGCGAACTGGGCGCGCTCACCATCGCGGTGGTGACCAAGCCGTTCAAGTTCGAAGGCAAGAAGCGGCAGCTCCAGGCCGAACGCGGGCTGGGCGCCCTGCGCGAATGCGTCGACACGATCATCACGATTCCGAACGAGCGGCTGCTGACGATCGTCGAGCGTTCGACGACGCTGCCGGAGGCGTTTGCCACCGCAGACGACGTGCTGCGGCAGGCGATTCAGGGCATTTCCGATCTGATCCTCGTGCCGGGTCTCATCAACCTCGACTTCGCCGACGTGAAAACCATCATGTCGGGGATGGGGATCGCGATGATGGGCACGGGTATCTGTTCCGGCGAGAACCGGACGATCGAGGCCGCGAGGGCGGCCATCTCGAGCCCGCTCCTCGAAGGGGCGTCCGTCGAGGGCGCGCGCGGCGTGATCATCAACATCACCGGCGGGCACGACATGTCGCTGATGGAAGTCAACGAAGCGTCGCTGCTCATCCAGGAAGCCGCTCACGAGGACGCCAATATCATCTTCGGAGCGGTGGTCGATCCGAAGCTCGACGGCTACGTGAAGGTCACCGTGATTGCGACCGGCTTCGACAGCGTGTCGGCGCGCCCTTCCGCGATGACCGGCAGCCACACGCCGGTGGACCTCCAGCACTACACGTCGCACTTGAAGGAGAAAGCGGAGGCCCCGGTCATGGATCTGGGTCGCATGTCGATCGCCAGAAGGCCGGCGCTCGATCTTGCGTCCGCCATGCCCCCGCCGGTGCTTCAGCAGCCCTCGGATGCGAGCGCGGCGATCGGCGATCCTGGCGATATCGATCTCGACGCGCTGTCGGCGTTCGACGTTCCGGCATTCCTCCGGCGCGAAGGATAGGGTGGTAAACTAGATATATCCACGGCAGGCGAGATCGCCTGCGACGCAGCCTCAGCAGTCTGCTGCCTGGGTCATCGTTTTCGAGCATCATGAACTCCTGGCAGCAGAAAGAACTCGCGCAAGCGACCCTGGCGAAAGAGGTGGGTTACATACGCAAACCCCACGTCGATCGCCTGCGCGTCGCATTGGCATTTCCCAACACCTATTGGGTTGGGATGTCGAATCTGGGCTTTCAAACGGTCTATCAGCTCTTCAACGCGCACGACGACGTCGTGTGCGAGCGCATTTTTCTTCCACCAAAACAGCAACTGAAGGAGCAGCTTGCGTCGAAGACGCCGCTGATTACCCTCGAGTCCCAGTCGCTGGCGCGCGATTTCGACGTCATCGCCTTCTCGATCTCGTTCGAGTGGGATTACACGAACATCCTCACCATGCTGCGGCTCGCGGGGGTGCCTGCGCGCGCGGCTTCCCGCACCGCCCGCGATCCGCTCGTCGTCATTGGCGGCGCGATCACCTTCGTGAATCCTGAGCCTCTCGCGCCGTTTGCCGATGTCGTGGCGGCCGGCGAAGGCGAAGAGCTCGTCCCCGCGCTGCTCGAGTCGTTCCGCGAAGAGGGCGGGCGCGCCGCTCTGCTGAGATCGCTGGCGAAGAAGCGGGGGTTCTACGTCCCGTCGTTCTATGACGTCGAGTACAAGACCGACGGCACCATCGAGCGGTTCGTGCCGAAAGAAGGTACGGGCGCCCCTGCGGCCGTGCGGAAAGCCGCCGTGCCGACGACCGAGGCGCTCGATCCGCCGTGTACGCAGATCTTCACGCCCGATACGGAGTTCGGATCGCGGTTTCTCGTCGAGGTCGTGCGCGGGTGCGCGAACCTCTGCCGCTTCTGCTGGGCTGGGTACAACTACCTGCCGGTTCGCGCCTTTCCCGCCGATCGCATTCTCGCGCGCGCGCGCGAGGCCCGCGCCTATTCGAAGCAGGCCGGGCTGGTGTCGATCGCGTTGTGCGATCACCCCGAGATCGACCGCATCCTGGCGGGCCTCGCCGAGATGGGCTACTCGATCAGCCCCGCGTCGCTGCGCCTCGACGATCTCACCGAGAACATCGTCCGCCGGCTTCGAGAGAGCGGCGAGAAGACGCTGACCATCGCGCCCGAAACCGGATCGGACCGCCTGCGGCGCGTCATCAACAAGACGGTGACCAACGACGAGATTCTCGATCGCGCCGAGCTGATCTTCGCGAGCGGCATCGAGAACCTGAAGCTGTACTTCATGATCGGCCTGCCCACCGAGACGGACGCGGATCTTGTGGCGATTCGGGACCTCACGCTCCAGTTGCGCGAGATCATGCTGACGCACGCGAAGGGCAGGGGCCACGTCGGGCGCATCATCGGCAGCGTCAACCCGCTGGTGCCGAAACCGTCGACGGCGTATCAGTGGCTGCCGATGGAAGATCCCGCCGTCATCGAACAGCGGGTCCAGCGCCTGCGCGAGTTGACGTCGGACATCGACAACGTCTTCTTCAACATCAAGTCTGAGCGGCATTCGTTCTACCAGGCGCTGCTGTCGCTCGGCGACAGGCGGGTGGCTCCTGCGATTGAGGCGGCCGAGGCCAACGGCGGCGACTGGCGGCGTGCCGTCGCCGACGCCGGCGTGGACGCCGACTTCTATGTCTTCCGGGACCGCACGACGGACTCCGTGCTGCCGTGGAGCATCATCGACGGCGGAATGAAGGAAACGTTCTTCCGCAGCGAGCTCGAGAAGAGCCTCCGCGAAGAATGGACGCTGCCGCCCAAACGCGCCGCCGAGAATGCCAAACTCGTGGAGATTGAGCGATAGGTGATTGCCTACTCTGCCACCGCCATCTGCTCTTCGTGGACCTGATACGCCTGCAGAATCAGATCGCGCACGCGGTCCTGCGCCGTGGCGTCGGTGACGGGACGAAGCAGCGCGAAGCTCCGCCGCTCGCCGTTCACCGAGTACTGGCGGGCCGGGAACGTGACGTTGCGGCCGTTGCCGCTGCGGCGCTCCCAGACGGCGAAGCCGACGAGCTTGAGCCCCTGAAAGTACCCATCTTCGAAATGAATTTCTGCTTCTGCGAGCTTGCCGGGAGGTGTGCCTTTGTCGTTGGGTGTGATCTTCACGGTCATGATGCGCTCCTTGTGCATCACCAGAAGGCAAAGCCGATGCCTGCGCGTCGCGTGCGAGCGCGTCGCGGCAAGGTGCTGAGAGGGAAGCGCTTGGCCGAGTGGCGCTCGCTTGCCAGCTGCGGACCAGTCAGCCGGACGTGTGAAATGACAACTAGAGGAGCAGGCTGGATGTTTGGTAGGTTAGAGCGATCACCGAATGGGTAAAACGGCCAGACGCGCGCTCATGAGACTACTGTTTTTGAGCATCGCTGTCTCAGCCGTCCACGCCCAGGATGCGCCGGTTACAGACGGCGACCAGAGCGACAGCGTCCCGGAGGTTTCAAACAGCGTCCTGGAGCTTTCAAAAGCGGAGGAGATTATTGAGCTCCTCGCAAACTCGTATGGGACTGCTCTCGCGCTCAAGGTGGCCGTTCAGTCTGCCGAGTGCACGAGGGCAGAGCCAGGTTG
>Ga0163144_10028262_pt1 | contig 10823 bp, 8 predicted proteins | sample OliLak19BULKMAT1_FD_123175 | JGI IMG/M metagenome (GOLD analysis project Ga0163144, IMG submission 123175) | Freshwater microbial mat bacterial communities from Lake Vanda, McMurdo Dry Valleys, Antarctica - Oligotrophic Lake LV.19.BULKMAT1 | ecosystem: Environmental > Aquatic > Freshwater > Lake... | reverse complement strand
CCAAGCAGCGCAGCCTGCAATACCTCGTGCTGTGGCACGTACGTCTGCACGAGCACACGTCCACCACGGTCGCGGGCACCGACCAAACGGCCAGCGCGTACGAGCAGCGCCATTGCGTGCTCGGCCGCTCGGTAACGCGGAGCCAGCAACTCTGCATCGAAATCAAGAAACGCAACAACATCGACGTCGCGAACCCGATGAAGCACGGCTTCGGTGCCGACAAACACGTCGCCAGCCGGCAATTCGTCGGTCTCACCAGTGACGGCAACGACAGGTCGCTTGGCCGCGGCCTCCAACTCTTCGCGTAGGCGCGAGACGCCGGGCTTGACGAGCGCCATCGCCGAAGCGCCACACACCTGGCACACCTTCGGTCGTACCGTCGCGCAGCGCGGACACTCCAGCATGCCGTCGTCTCGCTGGCGCACCGCTGCCTCGCAGCGCTCACAACGTTGCAAGTTGCGACACGCGCGACACGCGAGCAGACGGGCGCGGCCGACGACATTCAGCACGCACACAACTCGCTTGGATGTATCACGTAGCGAACGGATCAGTGACGTGCCGACCAGCGACCGCTTCCATGGCTCGATGTCGCTGCGGTCGTCGATTTCGATCATCGGCCATTGCGATGAATGCGCCACGCGATGCGCTGCGCCGTGCGCCCAATTCATAACCGTCGCAGTCGGACAGGGCGACACGAACATGCACGCCGCCCCGGCACGCGCCGCGCGTTCGATGACGACATCTCGCGCATGCCACGTCGGCGTACGCTCCTCCTGATACGCCTCGTCGTGCTCGTCGAGCACAACGACTGCCGCCAGCGCCGCACAAGGTGCCCACGCGCCGACACGGCTGCCGACGACGACGTCGACGCCGGCTGCGGCCGATACCCAGTCCTCCGGCACCACCGCCACGGTCAGCCCCGCCCGTCGAAGCCTCGCGGCTAGAGCTCGCACAGCCCGAGGCGAGGGATGAAGGACCAGAGTTGCGCCTGCGCGCGCCGCGTCAAGGACAAGCGGCAGTGGATCGGCGAGCGGTCCGATTCGCCAGACGCCCGACTCGGCGACAGCGCTCCCCGAACCGGCAGGTGCGACGGTTTGGCGCGCCGCTGGCAGGCGACCGACCATGGTTGGTGGCGACGCGGCAACGAGAAACGGCCGGAGTCGATCGGTCCCCCACCGTGGCGCCGCCCAGCGCGCTAGGTCGACCAATTCGGCCGAAGGCCCTACCGACGACCACTTGGCCAGCGGCATCAGCTTCTCAACGGCGAGCGCTGGGTCCGGTGCGCCGAGCGAGACGACCCAACCACCCACTCGGCGGCCATGCAACGGAACCCTTACGAGTGAACCGACTGCCACGCGCTCGCGGAGAAGATCGGGTACGAGATAGTCGAACTGCTTGTCAAGGCCGGTGACATTCGGAACAACTCGCGCTACGAGCACCGGTGTGCCGTGGTGGGAGACGTGGCTACGAACGTCACACGCCGACGGCGCGCATGAAGTCGTCGAGACGGCTGACGTGCTCCCAGGTGAACTCGGGCAGGTCGCGCCCGAAGTGGCCGTACGCCGCGGTCTTGCGATAGATCGGGCGCTTCAAGTCGAGATCGCGCACGATCGCACCGGGCCGTAAATCGAACACGCTGCGCACCGCCTTGACGATCTGTTCGTTGGCGACCTTCTCGGTACCGAATGTCTCGACGAGGATGCTCATCGGATGCGCCATGCCAATGGCGTACGCCACCTGAACCTCGCAACGCGCGGCGGCACCCGACGCAACTACGTGCTTAGCAACCCAGCGCGCGGCGTACGCGGCCGAACGATCGACCTTGCTCGGGTCCTTACCGCTGAACGCGCCCCCACCATGACGACCCATGCCGCCGTATGTGTCGACGATGATCTTGCGGCCGGTAAGCCCGGTGTCGCCGTGTGGGCCACCGATGACGAATTTGCCGGTCGGGTTGATGTACACGTCGTAGCCGTCGTCGGCGAACTGCTCGGGCACAACCGGGCGGATGACCTGCTCGATGAGGTCGGGGCGAATCACCGTGTCGCGGTCAATTCCGTCCTGGTGCTGCGAGCTGATCAGTACCGTGCCGAGCTTGACCGGCTTGCCGTTCTCGTAGTGGATGGTGACCTGCGTCTTGCCGTCGGGTCGCAGGTACGGCAGCGCACCGGACCGACGCACTTCGCTGAGCCGTTCGGCCAACCGATGAGCGAGCCAAATTGGCATCGGCATCAGGTCGGGCGTCTCGTCGCACGCGTAGCCGAACATCATTCCCTGGTCCCCTGCGCCCTGTAGTTCGAGTTGATCCTCGGCGTTACCGACTGATCGGACCTCTTCGCTCTTGTCGACACCCTGGGCGATGTCGCTGCTTTGCTCGTCGATGCTGACGATGACGCCGCACGTGTTCCCATCGAAGCCATACAGCGCATTGTCGTAACCAATGTCGTTAATCACGCCGCGGGCCAACTTCGGAATGTCGACGTAGGCGGAGGTTGTGATCTCGCCAGCCACGACGCACAAGCCAGTGGTCAACAACGTTTCGCACGCCACCCGACCATTTGGATCCTCGGCGAGGATGGCGTCGAGGACGGCATCGCTGACCTGATCGGCCATCTTGTCGGGGTGACCTTCCGTCACGCTCTCGGATGTGAACGTATAGCTGCTCACTTTGTGAGGCTCCTCTGTGTCTTGTGATCTACGGCTGTGTTTGTGATTTAGCGGCTTGCGAGTAGTTCGACGACTTTATCGACAACTGCCTTGGCGATTGCCTTCTTGTCCGAGAGTGGGATGGTCGCGGCCTCGCCGCTGGCATCCAAGAGCGTCACCGCGTTGGTGTCGTGCTGAAAGCCGACACCCGGCTGGCTGACATCGTTGGCGACGATCAGGTCGAGGTTCTTCGCGTGCATTTTGCTGGCTGCATTGGCGAGCAAGTCGCTGGTCTCGGCCGCAAAGCCAACGAGAATCTGTCGGGCCGGTTTGCTGGCACCGAGGCCAGCGAGAATGTCGGTAGTCGGCTCGAGAACGATTTCGGGCACGCCCTTCGCCTTCTTGAACTTGCCCGGTGACGGCGTGGTTGGCCGGAAGTCCGCGACGGCTGCGGCCATGATGACGACGTCGGCCGATGGTGCTCGTTCGGCAAGTGCGGCCGCCATCTCCGCCGCTGTCTCGACGGCGCAGACTTCGACACCCGCCGGCACCGGCAAGTCGACGGTTGAGACCAGCGTGACGCTGGCGCCGCGAGCCGCGGCTTCGCCTGCGATTGCGTAGCCCTGCTTGCCGCTACTGCGGTTCGCTATCACGCGCACGGCATCGATGGGTTCGCGGGTGCCACCGGCGGAAACGACGACGTTCGTGCCAGCAAGATCGGCCCCCGACCCGATTACCGACTCGACTACCGCGAAAATGGTTTCCGGCGCAGCGAGCCGGCCAGCACCGATATCACCCCCGGCCAAGCGACCGGCTTCCGGTTCGACGATGTGTACGCCGCGCGCTCGCAGCGTCGCGATGTTGGCCTGCACCGCCGGGTGCTCCCACATCTCGGTGTGCATCGCCGGACACACCACGACAGGTGCCCTGGTCGCTAGCAATGTGTTCGTCAACAGGTCGGTGCTCAGGCCGATGGCGTACGCGGCTAGCAGCCGCGCGGTAGCGGGCGCGACGACGATCAGATCAGCGGACTGGCCGAGATTGGTATGCGGAATCGGATGCGCCTCGTCCCAGAGCGATGTCTGCACCGGCTCGCTCGCCAGCGCAGAAAACGTCGCGCGGCCGACGAATCGCTCGGCGCCTTCGGTCATCACCGGGATGACGTGCGCACCAGCATCGACAAGTCGACGACACAATTCGACGGCCTTATAGGCGGCAATGCCGCCCGTGACCCCGAGCACGATTTTCTTGCCGGCCAGCACTGGAAGCGTGTCCTATTGCCGTTTACCTGAGGCCGGGGGTGTTCTCAGACTGCGTCTTCGGCTGGCTCGGCATCCTCTACGACCGGGGCTGCCTGCTCGACCTGAATGATCTTGTCGGCAGCGATTTCTTCGAATGCGATGCTGAGCGGCTTACGAGCGACCGAGCTCACCTGCGGCGGAACCATGTGGCCAAGGCCATCGCCCAACTGATTGAAGTAGCTGTTGATCTGCCGCGCGCGGCGGGCGGCCAGCGTTACCAAGCTGAACTTCGAGTCGACGCGGTCGAGCAACTCTTCGATCTGCGGGTTGATCATGGTGTCGAACGAGCGAGTGGTCATGGTTCCGGATCTCCTGAGCAATAAGGCAAAAAGCCAGCACTAGAGCCTACCGGCCCAGCGCAATCAACCCAGCGCAATCAGACGGGTTCAATCGAGCAAGCGATGGTGGCCGATGATCTGCATCATCTCGGCGACAGTTCGTTCGAGGTCGTCGTTGACGACGACGTGATTGGCCAGAGAAAGCCCGACCGGTTCCTCGTCGAGCGCCTTCTGTAGCCGCTCGGTGACCCGATCCTCGGGGTCGCCGCGACCCCGCAAACGGCGCTGCTGCTCGTCGCGCGATGGGGGCAGGACAAAGATCAGCACCGCCTCGGGGTGCACCTTCTTCACCTGCATAGCGCCGTTGACCTCGATTTCGAGCACGACATCGCGACCGATCACTGGATCCGGCGTCGGCGTTCCGTAGTAGTTGCCGAGGAAGTCGGTCCACTCCAGGAAACCACCGGCGGCGATTCGCGATTCAAAGGCGTCGCGATTCGCGAAGACATAGGCATCGTCGCTCTCGCCCTTCCGTTGCGGCCGCGTCGTCCACGAACGGCTCAGCCACAGTTGAGGATCACGCGCAACGAGTGCATCGACGATCGTGCCTTTGCCGACCCCACCCGGCCCGGAGACGATGAAGAGACGGCCACCAGTCGCTGCTGGCCCGATCTCAACTACCGGCCTCACTTACCGAACTGGTCGAGCAACGCCGACTTCTGCACCTGGCCGAGACCTTGCACGCGCCGGTTGTCGGCGATGCCGATGTCTTCCATGATCTTGCGGGCCTTCACCTTGCCGACGCCGGGCAGCGATTCCAGTAGCGAGACAACCTTCAACTTGCCGACAGTGTTACTCGTCGACGCCAAGGCTTGCGCAAGTGTGACCGTGCCCGCCTTCAGCTTGTTTTTCAGTTCCGCACGGGCGACGCGGGCCTCCGCGGCCTTGACCAGCGCATTGGCACGCTGTTCGGGAGTGAGTTGCGGGGGTGTTGCCATGGGCCGACGTTAGCGCCCGACCTCAACCGACGGGCGGCAATCCCCCATGATGTGCCCGTCCCGTAAGGTCCGCAACGGCGAGATGACGTCCGGCGCACCACGCCAAAAGTTCGCGCTGGACCTGCCAGGGAGCGTGCGGATCGGCGAAGGTGGCGGTGCCAATCTGCACTGCGCTCGCGCCGGCGAGCATCAATTCGGCCGCATCCCAGCCGGTGCTGACGCCGCCAACACCCACGATCGGAATGTTGGGTAAGGCCGCTTGGACATCGAAGACGGTGCGCACCGCGATCGCGTGCAGCGGTCGTCCGCTGTATCCGCCGCCTCCCGCAGCCAGTGCCGGAAGGCCGGTGCGCTCGCTCAGCACCATGCCGAGAGCAGTGTTGATCAGCGTCACGGCCTCCGCTCCGGCCTCGTGCACCGCTGCGGCGACCTCGACCACGCGGTCGGTGTTCGGGCTCAGCTTCGCCCATCGCGGTCGACCGCAGACCTCGGTCGCGGCGATGACCTGCGCTGACAATTCCGCGTCGTGAGCGAAGATCCAATGCGCTGAACTGTCTGGGCTGAGATTCGGGCAGGACAGATTCACTTCCACGGCCACCACTTGCGGCGGCGCGGCGGCGAGCAATTCGGCGGCCCGTTGATACTCGGCGACGGTGCGACCCCAAATGCTGGCGACGACCTTGGCGCCGGTTGCTAGCAGCGGCGGGAGTTCGTGGGCCAACCAGTGTTCGATACCGGGTCCCTGAAGTCCGACCGCGTTCAACATGCCAGCGCCGGCCGGATGCAGCCGCGGCGCAAGGTTGCCTGCCCACTCGAAAGCGGCGAGCGACTTCACGACCACACCACCGAGTTCCGCGAGGTTGCCGAAGCCCGACAACTCTGCGCTGTATCCGGCGGTCCCAGAAGCCGTCATCACCGGAGAGTCGAACTCGACGGAACCAACGAGCACTGCCGACGAGCGAGGCGAGGCAGTCATCGACTCGGTCACGACTGGTGATACTCCTGGAGACTGCGCACTGATAGTTCGACGCCGACCATTTCCGCCATACCCTCCACCGCTGCCAACGCTGCTTCCACAGTGGTCACGGAGCTGACGTGATGTGCGTTTGCGCACTTTCGAATCTGTTCGCCGTCGGTGCGACCGCCCCGACCCTGAGGTGTATTCACCACAAACACGATCTGCCCGCTCTCGATCAACTTGACCGCGTTGATGCCGTGGCCATCGGAAATTTTGCCGACCACCTGATCGACCGTGATGCCGAAGCGTTCGAGGTACTCGCCCGTCCCCTTGGTGCTTGCGATGCCAAGCCTCAGGTCGCGTAGTCGTTGGGCGACAACGAGACCGGCGGGCTTGTCGCCGTCAGCAAGTGAGAGGAATACCGTTCCTTCCGTTGGCAGGAGAGTGCCAGCCGCCAACTGTGCCTTGAAGAAGGCGCGACCAAACGTGGTGTCGATCCCCATTACCTCGCCGGTACTGCGCATCTCGGGTCCGAGTGCGGTGTCGACTTCTGGGAAACGGCTGAACGGCAGTACGGCCTCTTTTACCGCAACGTGGCCGTGATCACTAGCTGGCCGCACCAATCCCTCAGCGCGGAGTTCAGCAAGCGTTGCGCCCAACATCACCCTGCTCGCGATCTTCGCCAGTGGCACGCCCGTTGCTTTCGCTACGAATGGCACGGTCCGGCTCGCGCGGGGGTTGGCCTCAATGACGAATACAGTTGTGCCCAGTACCGCGAATTGCACGTTGATCGGGCCACAGACCTCCAGCGCGTTTGCGATCGCGCAGGTGTAACGCTCGATCACCTCAACTACCCAACTGGGCAACGTTTGTGGAGGAATCGCACATGCCGAGTCACCACTGTGCACACCAGCTTCTTCGACGTGTTCCATCACGCCGCCGATCAGCACCTCGCCAGTTCGATCGCGGATCGCATCGACATCCACCTCTTTCGCGTCCTCCAAGAAGCGATCGATCAAGACCGGCCGCTCGGCCGACAGTCCCCCCTCTTTACCGAGGCTGCCGAACCCGGCAAGTTCCTTCATTGCCGATGTCAGGTGATCTGCATCGTGCACGATCCGCATCGCGCGTCCGCCGAGGACGTAGCTGGGGCGAACGAGCACCGGATACCCAATGCCTTCGACAATCGCGAACGCCTGGGCGAGGTCGATGGCGGTCCCGCCGGGCGGTTGCGGAATCCGTAGGTCGTTGCACAGTGCATTCCACTTCTCGCGATCTTCCGCGAGGTCGATCGATGCAGACGAGGTTCCCGCGATTAATTCGGGCGGCAAGTGACCCGACAGCTTCAACGGCGTCTGGCCGCCGAGCGAGACAATGACCTTCGGCGCCACGCCCCCGGCCGCCGCTGTTTCCGCCGCGATCACATTGAGCACATCCTCGGTCGTCAGCGGCTCGAAGTAGAGACGATCGCTGGTGTCGTAGTCGGTCGACACCGTTTCCGGGTTGCAGTTCACCATCACTGTTTCGAAACCTGCTTCACGCAACGCGAAGGACGCGTGCACACAGCAGTAGTCGAACTCGATTCCTTGGCCGATGCGATTGGGTCCACTGCCGAGGATGATCACGCGCGGCCGAGCGCTGGCGCGCACCTCGTTCTCGTCCTCCCATGCGCTGTAGTGATACGGAGTCTGCGTAGCGAACTCGGCGGCACAAGTGTCGACCGTCTTGTACGTCGGGAACACACCGGCCCCCTCGCGCGCTGCACGAACTGCAAGCTCGTCGACGTGCCAGAGCCAGGCAAGTTGCGCGTCGCTGAACCCGAACTGCTTCGCCCGTTTCCATTGCCGATGTGGCATCGCCGCGAACCCGATCTGATCGAGCACCGCACGTTCCTCGATGATCTGGCTCATCTGATCAAGGAACCAGTGGTCGATGCGGCAGGCCGCATGGACCTGTTCGGCCGACACACCGCGGCGTAGCAATTCGGCGATCTGGAAGATGCGGTCTGGCGTGGCGATCGCAACCGCGGCTAGCAGGTCGTCGGCGGTCAGCGAGGCAAGTTGTGCTTCCGCGGCGTCGCAGCCCAGTCCGTTACGACCGAGTTCCAGCGAGCGCAAACCCTTCTGCAGGCTTTCGGGGAACGTGCGGCCGATGCTCATCACCTCGCCAACGGACTGCATCTGAGTACCGAGCACACCGCTGGTTCCGGGGAGCTTCTCGAATGCCCAGCGCGGGATCTTGGTGACGACATAGTCAAGCGTCGGCTCAAAGCTGGCGGGCGTGCCGGTGATGTCGTTAGTGATCTCGTCGAGCGTGTAGCCAACGGCCAGCTTGGCTGCGATCTTGGCGATCGGGAAGCCAGTCGCCTTCGATGCCAGCGCACTCGAGCGCGAGACGCGTGGATTCATCTCGATCACAACCTGCTCGCCCGTCATCGGGTTGACAGCGAACTGGACATTGCTGCCACCCGTTTCGACGCCGACACGGCGAATGCACGCGAACGCGGCGTCGCGCATCTGTTGGTACTCGACGTCGCTGAGTGTCTGCGCCGGCGCGACAGTGATGCTGTCGCCGGTGTGGACACCCATCGGGTCGACGTTCTCGATGCTGCAGATGATCACGCAGTTGTCAACGCAGTCGCGCATGACTTCCAGTTCGAACTCTTTCCATCCGGCGATACTGCACTCGATCAGAATCTCTCCGATCGGGCTGGCCGCGAGGCCGAGCGCGGCTGCCGATTCAAACTCCTCGGGTGTGCTGGCAATGCCGGTACCGCGGCCGCCAAGGATGTATGCGGGTCGGATGATGCACGGCAGCCCGACTTCAGCGACGACTTCGCGGGCCTGCACCATCGTGTGCGCGATGCCACTCGCCGGTACCGCCAGCCCGATCTCGATCATCGCCTGTTTGAACCTGCCGCGGTCCTCCGCGGTAGCGATTGCTTCCGCGTTGGCGCCGATCATCTCTGGCGTGCCAGGAACGCCGATCAATCCGCGTTCGAAGAGTGCCATCGCCGTGTTCAAGCCGGTCTGTCCGCCAAGGGTTGGAAGGACCGCGTCGGGGCGTTCTCGTTCGATGATGCGCGCCACCACATCCGGTGTGATCGGCTCGACGTAGGTCGCGTGTGCGAAGTCGGGGTCGGTCATGATCGTCGCCGGGTTGGAGTTGACGAGGATCACCCGGAAGCCTTCGTCCTTCAACACGCGACACGCCTGCGTGCCCGAGTAGTCGAACTCGCACGCCTGGCCGATCACGATCGGGCCGGAACCGATGATCAGGATGCTATTGATGTCGGTACGGCGCGGCATCGGTCAGTTCGCGTCCATCAGCTCGGCGAAAGCGTCGAACAGGTACCGGCTGTCGTGTGGGCCTGGGCCAGCCTCAGGGTGGTATTGCACGCTGAAGGCAGGCGCGTTCAACACACGAATTCCCTCGTTGGTGTCGTCGTACAGGTTGAGATGGGTGGGCTCGACAACGCCGCGCAGGCTCGCCGGTTCGACACAGAAGTTGTGGTTTTGGCTGGTGATTTCGACGCGACCGGTTGCCTCATGCCGCACCGGATGGTTGCCGCCGTGATGACCGAACGGCAGCTTGAAAGTCTCGCCACCGAGCGCGCGGCACAGCAGTTGATGGCCGAGACAGATTCCGAAGATTGGTACCTGACCGAGCAACTTGCGAATCGTCTCGACCGCGTATCCGACCATCGCCGGGTCGCCAGGGCCGTTGCTCAGAAAGATTCCATCGGGCGCGAGGGCGAGTACATCGGTGGCGGTTGTCGCGGCAGGCACGACTTCGACTGTTCCCAGTTGGCTCAGGTGGCGCAACATCGTCGCCTTGATGCCGAAGTCGAACGCGACTATGCGGCGCCCGGCCGTCGACTGCACTGAGTAGCGCTCGCTGGTGGATACCGCGGCGACCAGATCGATTCCGTCGGTGCCGAGCTCAGCGCGCGCTGCCGCAAGTAGCTCGGCCTCACTTGCCGTGCCAAACGCGCCCGGCATGGCGCCTGTGTCGCGCAGGATGCGCGTCAGCCTGCGTGTGTCGATGCTGGCGATACCGCAGATGCCGAAGCGGCGCAACATTTCGTCGAGCGACGCTTCCGAGCGTTGGTTGCTCGGCCGCCGCGCCATTTCGCGCACGATGACGCCGCGACAGAAAGGTCGCGCCGACTCGCGGTCGAAGTCGTTGGTTCCGTAGTTACCGATGTGCGGGTAGGTAAAGGTGATGATCTGGCCGGCGTAGCTCGGGTCGGTGATCACTTCCTGGTAGCCCGACATGACGGTGTTGAACACCACCTCGCCGCTGGCAATCCCGGAGCTAGCGGCGGGCAACTCGCTGCCGATCAGTTCGCCCTCAAACACGCTGCCGTCGGCAAGCACAAGCGCGCCATGTCTCGCGGGCTGCTGCCCTGGTGCGTGTTCGTCGTGCAACATCAACATCCTGACCGTATGGGCCTCACGGGACCCATTTCACGGTCGAATGGTGACTGTAGCCGTGGCCTCGACGCGATCCAGGGAGCCTGGCCCCTGCCGTCCAGTTCAAGTCTTACGTAACGTGCATCGGGCTGTGATTCATTGCCTGCGGCCCGGCAGCCCCCAAGCGTTTGACGCAAAGCCCCGAGGGTCACACCGACCTGAGGTTG
>Ga0163144_10028260_pt1 | contig 10826 bp, 8 predicted proteins | sample OliLak19BULKMAT1_FD_123175 | JGI IMG/M metagenome (GOLD analysis project Ga0163144, IMG submission 123175) | Freshwater microbial mat bacterial communities from Lake Vanda, McMurdo Dry Valleys, Antarctica - Oligotrophic Lake LV.19.BULKMAT1 | ecosystem: Environmental > Aquatic > Freshwater > Lake... | reverse complement strand
CTGCCGGTGCTCAAACCCAACGAATCGATGTTTGAAGCCGCGCTGCAAGCCGGCAAACGCATCGGCATGCTGGCCACCTTTGCGCCCAGCGTGGATTCGATGGAAGAGGAGTTCCGGGCGCTGGCGGTCGAGAAGCAAGCCAATGCAACCATCACAACCGTCGTGGTTGCCGATGCCATGGCCGCGCTCAAAGCCGGTGATGCCGATCAGCACAACGCCCTGCTGGCATCTGCAGCGCGTGACCTGCAGGGCTGCGACTGCATCCTGCTGGCGCATTTTTCAACCTCGCGCGCGCTGGCAGCAGTGCAGGCGGTGTCGCCCTGCCCGGTGTTGACCAGCCCCGGCAGTGCGGTGCAAAAGCTGCAACGCCTGATGGCGTCCCGCACCGGCTGAGGCCAGCATTCGTACGGCCAGTGCTCAGGTTGGCTTGAGGCTGTCAAAAATCCTGTTTCAAGAGCATTTTCACTTCTCTTTTAGGCCGGCTGACCAATGAATACGGGCGTGAAAAGCTCCTGTTTTTATAGTACCAGCACTGGCTTGGCTGTGTGTATTCACGCTTTGATGCAAGCGGCAAAAACGGCAACGTCGTGAAGTTTCGCCTTGCTCATGTAGTAGCGGTCAAGCCGCCACTCTTTCAGGATATCAATCGCCAGGTTGAAGTGGTCAAAGTCCAGATCGTAAAGGTCGACGATCTCAAAGCTGTCATCCGACTCCAGCGCGCGAACCAGCCGGGCCAGTGTGGTTGCTGGTCGTGAAGTGGGCTTGGATTCAATCAATCGACGGGCTTTTTTGATGGCGTTCATGGCTTTTCCAGGGTTAAAAGGCGAAGGGTGCGCAAGGTGCGACCAACGAGCTGGAAAATTATGTACAAATCAAGACAAGTTTGTCTATCGTGACCGGGCGTTTCAGCCCACTAAATCTGGTTTTTTGTGCAGAACAAGAGCTTTGGTTGCATCGGGCGAAGCTGGACGGCCATGTTCAGCCGCAAGGTTAAACCGCCATGATGGACACAGCCTTGGTCACCAGGTAGCCTTCCATCGCCTCCGGCCCACCCTCCGAGCCATAGCCTGAGTCCTTGATGCCGCCAAACGGCATTTCAGGTGACGGCGTGGCACTCTGGTTGATCCACAGCATGCCGACTTCCATCTGCTGCGACAGCATGTGCGTGTTTTTGATGGACTGGGTAAAGGCATAGCCTGCCAGGCCAAAAGGCAGGCGGTTGGCCTCGGCAATGGCTTCTTCAAGCTGGTCGAACCCACGAATGGCCGCGATGGGGCCAAAGGGCTCGTTGTTGAAGACATCGGCATCAAGCGATACGCCGGTCAACACGGTAGGGGCAAAAAAGTTACCGTCACTGCCGACACGCTCACCGCCGGTTGCGACTGTTGCGCCGGTTTTGCGGGCATCGTCCAGCACCTTGGCCATGGCCGTCAAACGGCGCGCATTGGCCAGTGGGCCCAGTGTGGTGCCTTCGGCCAGGCCATCGCCGATTTTCAGGCCTTCAGCGTGCCTGACCATCAGCTTTGCGAATTCGTCCTTGATGCTGTTGTGTACCAAAAACCGCGTGGGCGAAATGCACACCTGGCCCGCGTTGCGAAACTTGGCACCGCCAGCCGCCCTGACGGCCAGCGCCACATCGGCGTCATCACAAACAATCACCGGCGCATGGCCGCCCAGCTCCATGGTGGCGCGCTTCATGTAAAGGCCTGCCATGGCCGCCAGTTGCTTGCCGACTGGCGTAGAGCCGGTAAAAGTCACCTTGCGGATGATCGGGTGCGGAATCAGGTAGCTCGATATTTCATGCGGGTCACCAAACACCAGGCCGACCGTACCGGGGGGCACGCCCGCATCGACAAAAGCCTGCAACAGCGCAGCGGGCGACGCCGGCGTTTCTTCAGGTGCCTTGACGAGGAATGAGCAACCACTGGCCAACGCCGCACCCAGCTTGCGCACGATCTGGTTGATGGGAAAGTTCCACGGCGTGAAGGCCGCCACCGGGCCAATCGGCTCCTTGAGCACCAGCTGCTGCGCCGCCAGGTTGCGCGACGGCACGATGCGGCCATATACCCGACGACCTTCATCGGCAAACCATTCAATGATGTCAGCACCCGCCAGCACCTCAACCCGCGCCTCGGCAAAAGGCTTGCCCTGCTCCTGCGTCAGCAGGCGAGCAATGTCAGCAGCCCGCTCACGCAGCAAACCAGCAGCTTTGCGCATGGTGGCCGCACGCTCGTTGGCAGGAATCTTCTTCCAGGCCAAAAAGCCAGCCTGCGCCGCAGCCAGCGCACGGTCCAAATCAGCAATGCCGGCATGCGCCACAGTGCCGATGACTTTGCCCGTAGCGGGGTTGACGACATCCAGCGTTTTGCCGCTGGCAGCGGAGCACCATTCGTTGTTGATGAGGAGTTGGGTGTCTTTATACGTGGCGGTAGGAGTTGTCATTGGGTGTTTGGGTGGCTTTTTAAAGAGAAGTGAGTTAAAACAACACGCTTGCGAGGTGCCTGGGTAGGGGCATGGCTGCCCGGCCATCCTCAGTCCTTCGCGACCACGGTGTCATATAACCCGTAATGGGTCAAGCCTTCATGACTCTCGATCCCTGTATACCGAAGCGATGCGTCTTCATAGCGCCGAAATGCAAACACCGCCTGGTTCATCTGCTCGGTGTTGAAGACCTTGAGCTGCACAAGCAAGTGAAAGTCTTGCACCTTCAACCCAGTCACGGTGAGAAACAATTCAGGCTCCAGCTTGGTGATGGCATCCCGCAGGGTGTTTTCGCGAAAGTCGGTCAGGTACATGAACGCTGGAATACGAGTCGCAAACTTGATGAGCTTTTCTTGCACCTCCTTGCGCTTGGACTTATATTCCCGCTCCTCAGCAGAAAGCTCTTTTTTCTCCTGGGGCGACAGTTTTCCCTCTTTGGCCTTGGCCTTGAGGTCTTTGACCTTTTCGCTCTTGTTGATGATGGTTTCGATGATGTTGTCACCTAGCGCACGCCAGCCCTCGATACGCTCCACCGCCGCCATCGCCTCGGGGTTGTCAAGAATGCGACGCAGTGTGCTGTTGTCCACATTCACCAATAGGGCGCTTTCCCACTTGCGCGCCAGCAGCGTCGCCGATGTGCCTGCCATCGCAATGTCCAGAACCCCGCCCGCGTCGATCTGCGTCATGTTCGCGCCGTCGTAAGCCAGTACGGGCAAAAAGGCCACCAAGTCCCTTACTGCGTTTTCGGGGTTGGTCTCATTGGGCGACAGCCCAATCGCGTAGTCGGACAACTGTCGTAATGCCCGCGTGGGCGCGAAGTCAAACACAAAACAAACCGGTTTGAGGATCTCCTCTTCGTTTGGGTTATCACCATTCGGATTCTTGATAGACCAAGGCGACTGCACGCGAAACGCCGCCTGAAAGTAGGTTTCGGGCGACTTCAGGTTGCGCAGCATCAAGATGGATGACCACTGCACCACCGTTACCCCAGTGGTGAGCTTGCCGCACGACAAGGTGATGGTTTTGCTGTCGAACCCGCCGCCAATGGCATTGCGTACTGGCGGCAACGCTTCCAGTCCAATGCCCGCCGCAGCCCCTGCGGCAATGATGACGCTATAACCGCGCCAGAACGTGTTGTGCCGTTCGGCCAGCAGGTTCGCCATCGCCTGGCAAGCCGCCACATTGGGCAGAAACCAGAACGAATGCTGAAGGTAAGGCAAGAGGCGCACATCTGAATACGGAAACGGCGGACGCGTACCCGCCTTCAGCAATTCGGCAGACTGCGCCGCATGCCCTCCACGAATAATGTCCAGCCACTTCTGCACATCGCTTTTGTGCGTGAACTTCGCTTTTGAACCTGTGCCCGATGCCTCAAAAAAGGCGTTCAGATCAAACTCATCAAACTCGCCGCCGCTGGCAATCGCCAACAGTTCGTCCGGCATCTGGTAGGTCAGCAGACGCATCTGCGGCAGGGCACCATAAGGGTTGCGCTGGCCGGGGTGCGCGGCAGCAAACGCCGCCTTGGCGCGCTGCTCGTCGGTGTAAGTCCAGTTGAAGATTTGCTCTTCAATGAACTCGCCCGTAGCCAGCGCCTTGAATGGCGTGCCCGACAAATACAAATAAGCCCGAGTCGTGATGGGCAGAAACTCGGTTTCCTGCTCCAGTGGCTCCTGTAAATCAGCGATGCGCTCCTTCAAACCCTTCGCATCGGCCAGCCAGGTCTCCGAGCGAGCAAAGGCCTCTTCCTCACCCTCGAACAGCTCTTTGGCTGTCTCACGCCAAGCACCGAAGTGGTATTCGTCAAATACCACCAAGTCCCAATTGACCTCGTGCAGCCACTCGTTTCTGGGCTTGATGTTGCCCAAGGCGTCGCGCCCCAACAGGTCTTGAAACGAGCCGAAATACACCACAGGTTTTTTCTTGTCGATCTGCGTCGGGTCGCTGCCCGATGAGCGCGAGAGGTACTGCCAGCCATCGAAATCCCTGTGGTTTTCAAGGTCTGTCTGCCATGCATCTTCGACAGCCGGCTTGAAGGTCAGCACCAGCACCCGCTTGGCTTTAAGCTTTTTGGCCAACTGATAGGCGGTGAAGGTTTTGCCAAAGCGCATCTTGGCATTCCACAAAAAGCGTGGCGCCGCGTTGGCATCCTCGGCCCAGATGGAGTGGTAGTAGGCAAACGTCTTGTTCACCGCGTCAAGCTGCTCGTCACGCATGCCAAAAGATTCGTGGTGTGTGCCGCCAAAGCGCTGGCCTGTTCGCAGTTCGGCCAGAACGGTTTTCACATCTGCCACTGTGCAGCGCACCCACTCAAGCTCAGTTTTCTGAAAACCCCTTTTTTTCAACGCGTCACGAACCTCATGGTCGGTAAATACGGTGCCATCGTCGCGCTCGGCCGCTTCGTCCAGTGCGATGGTGTAGTTCTTGATCGCTGCCGTCTTGAGCTGCTCGGAAACACGCTTCTTCACATCACGTGTGGTCTGGCCGACCTTGAGCACACCCTTATGCGCTGCATCGGCAATGGCGTAAGCGTAGATCCGCGGGCGGGCTTCTGGCCTGGGGGGGAGGATTTCTTCGATGCTGGGCTTAATCATCATCACTTACGCCAATAGCGACATCGCCGAACAAGTCACTTGTTAGATCCATCGGTCGAACAAGCTTCGCTATAAACTCGATTTCGCCTGGAGAGATGCCATATTTGGCATACAAGTCTTCGTCAGTCCATTGCTTTGTCCACTTCTGGGTGGGTACGAACGTGTAGACCTTGCGCGTGGTGTCCTGAGATGGTTTGTGCAAAAGAATTAGCAGCCGAGTTAATCGACACGACATGTAAGACAAGGCGCTTTCTGCCTGGGTCTTAGTGTCAAATGGTCCGATGCACAGGTAGGTTTCTGAAGAGATACTTCCCGGCTCACCGACAAATGGCGTGCTGATAATTCTGTGCGGGTACGTGTCTTTATTTCCGGTCCCAGGCGCAGCCCGACCGACGTAAATCTTCCACTTGTCGATGAAGTGGGTCCCCGTCTCGATTGATTTTTTTGAGATGTATGCGATACCGCCGTTCTGGTGGACTACTACATCGCCAGCGCTTTTATTGACCTTACCCCGGAAAAAGGTGCGAAGTCCGAATGGCCTTAGCGAGCTGACCAATTGGTCGAAGCGCTTGCTTGCAGGTAGGGCCAGTGATTCAGCTCTTTTACTTTCTACAGCCATGACCTTTTTGAGGATCGATAGACCTTCATTAAAGCGGATGAAAATATCCACACCTTTTTCGAGAAGCGGTCGCGTAGCTTTCGAAACAGGCCAATCCTTGAAATGGGTGGCGACTTCGCAAGAGCCGGGATGGTCACGGTTCCAAAGAAAGTAGCAGACGCCGCCCTTGAGACCGACCCCAGGAAAGACATCTGCAGCGCTTAAATAGTCATCAATGCTGCGCACGCGAGTATCAGCAAGCATGGACTCCCTGAAGTCATCCAGACCCTTACCCCCAGCGAACCACCGCGCAGGAATAACCATCGACAGGTAGCGCGGCTCAAGCGTTTTGGCCTGTTCTACGAACAACTGATAAATCGGCGCGGCGCTTGTGCCATAGCCGCCGTCGTCCAATTGATACGGTGGGTTTCCAATGATGACGTCGAACTGCATATCGCCTCCGAATAGCTCGGCTAGCCGAGTCTTGATGTTGTCTGTGTGGATAAATGCGTAAGCGTGGGTTTCCAATCCGTCGCCGCGATCAAGCGTCGTCTGGCTGGCACCGCAAAAAGCGCACTTGCCATCGCGCCAAGTGTGTTCTGTACGCTCAAACCATATGTTGCCTGCGTCACTCGTAAAGGCCTTGCCAATGGAAAGCGCACCATTGGCTTGCTTGGAACAGTAAACGCTGCGCCGCGCCAGCAGGCTGGTCAGGCGCGTGATGCCGATGCCAAAAACCTGTTTGGTGAGAATGTGATCCACGCGCTGCTGCAGGTCAGGGATCTCCCGCACCAAGCCCTGGGTGAGGCGGCTGGTGATCTCGCGCAGGAAAACGCCTGATTTGGTGAACGGGTCTAGAAAGGTGACAGTTTTGTCGGCCCACAAGCTGGCCCCGCCATGGTCAGCCGCCCAGGTATCGGCCAGCGTGTCCAGCATGCGGTTGGCAAACTCAGGTGGTGTGAAGACCTCGTCGTTCGACAGGTTGGCGATGCAGGTCAACACATCCGGGTTGCGGCCGCGCAGGGTGAAGGAAACCTGTTCGTTGATGGTGCTACTGGAAATATTTTGTGACATGGGCGGTGCGCGTCAAAGGAATCCAATGGGCGGTTTGGCCTTGCGCGTTTTGTCTTCTGTAATGAGTTGTTTGATGGCATCGAACACCTGCGAGAACTGCTCGTCGTAGCGGGTTTCTATGGCCTCAATGCGGCGGGCCAAATCGCGGTTGGAGTCCATCAGGCGGCGCAACTGCACAAACGTACGCATGATGGCGATGTTGACCTCAACGGCACGTTGGGAGCGCAGCACGCTGGAAAGCATGGCGACACCTTGCTCGGTGAAGGCGTAGGGCACAGCAGTGAGCTTGCGGCGAGTGGGGGACACAGTTTGTGACCGCATGGAGGTGTTTTCCGGGTATGAGGTCACAATTTGTGACCTCATACCCGCCCACTCTTCTGGCGTGAGCTGGAACATGAAATCTGCGGGGAACCGATCAAGGTTGCGTTTGACCGCCTGATTCAGCACTTTGGTTGCAACGCCGTATAGGGCAGCCAGATCGGAATCGAGCAATACCTTTTCGCCCCGGACAAGAAGGACGAGTTTGGCCAGATTTTCAGGTTGAGGAACGATTTGCGTCATGGTCTGGACTTTTTAAGCGTTACGGCAATGGCACCTGCAAAGCCGCCAGTTCGCGTACCGCCATGGGCGGGTAGGTTTTGATGGGTGTGAAAATTTCATGCTTGCCCAGGTCGGCAAACAGTGACCCTTCCTCGCTATATTTTGACGAGCCGGTGAGCACGTCAAACCGGAAGTCACGCCGTTGAAACTTGCCTTTGCCCAGATAGCCCCATTCGGCAAAGGTGATGGGCTGGCCATCTATGGCGCACATGGTCAGCGCGTCGCCATGCACCAAATTTATAGAGAGCACATGCGTCGCGGCCCGGTACAGGTCGTCAGGCTCAGTCAGCTTGAGGTACTCGGCAAACACATCGAGCACGTTGACGCGGCATTCGGCAATGTTGTCGACCAGCAGTTCGATGCCGTAAATGCACATCAGCCCATACAGCGCGAAATGCTGGCGCTCAAAATCAGACTTGCCGTATTTGAGTTCCACCGCGGCAAGCTTGCGTTTGAGTATTTGCACAATGAAGTTGCCACTTCCGCACGCTGGCTCCAAAAAACGGGAGTCAATGCGCTCGGTCTCGTCTTTCACCAAGTCCAGCATGGCCTCCACCATCCAGGCTGGTGTGAATACCTCGCCGTGGTCGGCAACGCGTTGTTTTGACTTGACGAGGCTCATGGGTGGTTAACCGGCGAGCACGGGGTTGCAGAGGTCATTACGGTCTCAGATTTGTCAGAGTTGTCCAAGTTGTGGTCGGAACCACGGCAAGTGCCCAAACGCATGAATGCGCAAGGGTGGCGGAGATCAAGATGATAGGGCGTTATTGGGCCGGACCAGCAAGCCAGCCGGCAAGCTCCAAAGCCCCCTGCCGCCGCATTGCGTCGGCACAGTCGCAATCAGACTCCGGCCCAATCAACTTGCTATAAATAGAGTAGCTGATCACGCAGGTATCTATTCGGATACAGACACTTTTAACGCTAAAAATCAGCCGCAGCCGAATAAATTCCGTTGCAAAGAGAAACTAAAAGCATGGCTAATGCCACGCTAATACTTTCCCTTGTCCTCTTGTTTCGGCTCGTCGCGTCTCTCGGCGTACCAAAGCTCCATGCCTTGTCGCTGTTGTACGCCGCCACGCCCCTGGCGGGCTATTCGCAGCAACAGCGTCACCACCTCGCGGTTGGAGAATGTGCGAAGTTTGCGGCCAGAGGTTGTCACCGACTGCCTTAAGACCTTGAAACGCCCATGCCGCCGCAGCGCTTTACTTAACACGATTTCTTCCGCGCCAAAATAGGCTTCGTCAAACCCGCCTACGGCCAGGAAGGCGCTTCTGGTACAGAACAGGAAGCAGCCCGTCGCAATACCTGCCAGGCGAAATGATAGAACAATCAGGGGTAACAGCAGGCGGGCGTACCAGGGTATGGCACCATCAAATTTGAAAGCGGCCCCTCCGCCCACCGCGCCACTTCGCAGCGCATCGAGAGCGGCTTGCACAACTTGAGTAGTCACAAGCGTGTCAGCATCTACAAAAAAGAAGAAATCACCGGTCGCAACCTCAGCGCCAGAGTTACGGGTTGCAGATATCTTGCGGTGTTCAACGGCAACAACCCGTGCACCGTGGCGCTGCGCAACCAGCGACGTTTGATCGGTTGACCCATCGTCAACGACGATCACCTCGTACGGCTCGCCGATGGCACGCGCTGCACCATGAATCGATTCAAGTGTCGGGCCGAGCAGTTGTTCTTCGTTATAGGCGGGAACGATAAAGGAAAGGACGATAGAGGAGAAAGCGGGTTGCATTGGAGAAAAGGAGGGGTGGCAGCCTTCAATTAAATCACGGGCGGCAAAGGTGTAAACGCGGCGCTGTCCCACAAAGTATTGGGTAAAACAAGAAAATAATAAAAGGTTAGTTTTATTCAAACCAACCCAGGAATGTTCCATGACCTACAAGCAAGACCCCCGCGACAAACAGACGCCCAAGACAGACAAGGTTGAAAACGACACCAACAAGCTGGGTGCGACGCAGCCTACGCAGCTAAACCAGGGGAAGCGCACGCCAGAAAGCCGTACTGACCGGGAGGCGCACATCGGCGGCAGCAACCAGTCGCAGTCGCGCCGTGGGCCGGTCGGTAACAAGCGTTAAGGGCCGTGCGCTGCAAGAATTGGGGTCAGATCCCGATTCGATCAGTACGCTATAAATAATATAGCGGTTTGCGCCCGTTTTATTGGGCTAAATTCACTTTCTGACGTCTAAAAAGAACAAAAGGGGATCCATGATCCAGGAAACGCGATCTAGCACCAACCCCATTGGCCAGTGGGGCAGTGCTTTACCCCGCAAGACACTCATTGGCTTTTTGGTCGCTCTGGTTGCCGTGCTGTCGATGACGGCCGTCTCGTACCAGGCTTTGCAGGCCCGATCGGCGAGCGCCAAGCTGATGGCGCAATCGCTCGAAATCATGCGCAAAATTGAGTCAACCTTCTCGACGCTCAAAGACGCGGAGCTCGGTCAGCGTGGTTTTCTCCTGACGGGCTCTGATCGTTTCCTCGAGCCCTACACCGCAGCGCTCACCACGCTGCCGCGTCAGCTGGCAGAGGTGCGGCGGCTGGCGGCAGGCAACACGGTAACACTGCAGCGGCTCGATTCCGTAGACAGTCTCGTTGCCAACAAGCTGGTCGGCATCCAGGAGACGATCACGCTCCAGCGCTCCGGCAAATCCGCCGCCGCACTGGAACTGGTTCGTACGGGCCAGGGCAGGGAGCAGATGGATCGCTTGCGCGAGGTGATCGACGAAATATTGATCGATGAGCGCGCTGCAACCGAGTCTCTCACGCAGGACTGGGAGCGCGCCGCTGCCTATTCGATATTCGTTCTTGTGGCCGGGGCAGCGGTGCTGCTCTTTTTGATCACTGCTGCTGCGGTGGTGTCTTCGCAGGATATGCGGCGGATGCAGGTGCAGGCATGGCTGAGGACCGGTCAGAACGAGCTGGGCGACTTGCTGCAGGGCGAGCAGGACATCGACACGCTGGGCGGGAAAATCGCTGATTTCGTCGCCCGCTATCTCAACGCCCAGGTGGGTGCCCTGTACGTTTCCGAAACCGGACAGCCGCTTCGACTGATCGGCGGTTATGCACTTCCAGTTGCCACGTCAGATGCTGCCGACAGCGTTCACCCCGCAGGTGGCCTGACCCAACGCGTCTTGCACAACCCGTCTGTGCTGCTGGTAAGCGATGTGCCGCCGGGCTATTTCCCGGTGTCCTCCGGCCTGGGCGTTAGCCAGGCGAGGCATCTGGTGCTGTCACCCGCCAGCGCCGACGGGGTCGCCAACGCGGTTCTGGAACTGGGCTTTTTTCACACCGTCGCTGCGCACGAACTGGAGTGGCTTCGCATGCTCGCCGAGCCTATCGGCATGGCCCTGAGAACGGCGCAACTGCGCAAGACGCTGGCGCTGGCGCTAGAAGAATCGCAGCAGCAGGGTGAGGTACTGCAGACCCAGCAAGAAGAGTTGCTCGCTTCCAACGAAGAACTCGAATCGCAAAGCCG
>Ga0163144_10028257_pt1 | contig 10826 bp, 8 predicted proteins | sample OliLak19BULKMAT1_FD_123175 | JGI IMG/M metagenome (GOLD analysis project Ga0163144, IMG submission 123175) | Freshwater microbial mat bacterial communities from Lake Vanda, McMurdo Dry Valleys, Antarctica - Oligotrophic Lake LV.19.BULKMAT1 | ecosystem: Environmental > Aquatic > Freshwater > Lake... | reverse complement strand
GCGCTGTGCGTTCGCGAAGGGCGGAAGGTGGGCAAGGATCAGTGAGTGAGTTTTGAGGGGCAGGTATTGCAGCTCAATCCCGGGCGAGAGTTGCCGAGTTTGGCGGACAAGAAGGTGACGCTGAGCAGGTCGCTGACGGGTGCGTTGACGGTGCATTGGAAGGGGAAGATGGTGGTTGAGAGAGGACATTTCTATTGAGATAATGGAGGGGACACTTCTATTGAGCGTTCACAACAAAAATAGGCTACCTTGCAAACTCATTCGTCATTTCTTACTATCGTCGTGGTTTTTGAGAGTTGGGTGGGGCTTGCGATTGCTGAATGAAGGAAGCGTCACCTGTCATTCCCGAGGGATATGCAACCATTTGACTTTCAGCGGACGAACGTCGATCAGTTCGGGCGACCAGAATTCGCGGGGCACTTTTTCTGAGGGTGGGCATGGAAACAAAAAAAATGGATCCCGTCGGGAAAGCCGGTAAGCAAACCGGCCTCTCTACCGCGCAAGTGGAAGACAGCCGCAACACGCACGGTGCGAATGTGCTCACACCGCCCGAGCGTGATCCTTGGTGGAAGCTCTTTTTAGAGAAGTTTGAAGACCCCGTCATCCGCATCCTCATGATCGCGGCGTTCATCGCAATCGCAGTCGGCATTGCGCACGGTGAGTATATTGAAGGCTTGGGCATTGTCGTGGCGATCCTGCTTGCGACAACGCTCGCTTTTATCAACGAATACAAGGCTGCAAAAGAGTTCGATATCCTGAACAAAGTCAACGACGAAGTACCCATCAAGGTCATCCGCGATGGGGACTACACAACAGTTGCCCGTAAGGACCTAGTGGTCGGGGATGTTGTCCTCGTCGAAGTCGGCGAAGAGATGCCGGCCGATGGTCAAGTGATCGAAGCCGTCTCGTTCCAGGTGGATGAGTCGCGGCTCACTGGTGAATCTGTTCCGGTGAACAAGCGACCGATCAACCCGGCGAAACCTGCGAGTGGTCACGAACTGGCCTATCCGCTAGATAAGGTGCTGCGCGGCACGACGGTGGTGGACGGGCATGCGGTGCTGGTGATTTCAGCTGTAGGCGATCACACGGAAATCGGCCAGACTGCCCGCGCCGCCGCTGAGGAGACCGGCGAGGAGACGCCGCTGAATCAGCAACTGGGTCGGCTGAGCAAGGCGATTGGCGTGATCGGCTTCGGTATCGCGGCGCTCACATTCCTCGCGCTGGTGCTGCGCGGGGCGCTCACCGGTGAGCTGCCTCTGTCAACTGGGCAGTGGGCCTTTGCGGTGATTGTGATCCTTGGCGTGACGATTGCAGCAGTTCGCATCTGGCTGCCCATCGTGTACGACGGCTTCGAACTGGCCGGCAAGCAAAAGGAGCACCCCGCCTGGCTTGAAGCGGAAGGTCTGATGCCCTGGCTCAAGACGATTGGCCTCGGGGTAGTGGTTTTCGCGGCGCTGGCGGGTATGGCATGGGGCGTTGGCCTCACGCCCAAGACTTTCGCCGACTGGCTTCCGCAGGTCGCCAGTACCGCTCTGCTTCAGTTCTTCATGATTGCGGTGACCATCATCGTCGTCGCCGTGCCCGAGGGCCTGGCGATGAGCGTGACGCTGAGCCTGGCGTACTCGATGCGAAAGATGACGGCGACGAACAACCTCGTGCGTAAAATGCACGCCTGCGAGACCATCGGCGCCGCCACCGTCATCTGCTCGGACAAAACCGGCACGCTCACCATGAACGAGATGCGCGTGTTCGAGGTCGCCTTTCCTGCGGCCGCAGCCGAAGCTTTTTCAAAGGACACCAACAGCGAAGCGGCGAAGCTCGTCGCCGAAGGCATCAGCGCCAACAGCACCGCCAACCTCAGTCGCAAAGCTGGAGAGCGCGCCGCCGGGCTGGGCAACCCCACCGAGTGTGCACTGCTCCTGTGGCTCGATGACAACAAACTGGATTACGTCATCGCACGTGACAATTTTGAAGTCGAGTACCAATGGGTTTTCTCCACCGAACGCAAATTCATGGCGACGCTGGGCAAGTCCGCTGTGACGGGCAATCGTCTGCTCCATGTGAAGGGCGCACCCGAGTTGGTGCTCGTCCGTTGCACGCAGGTGAAGACCACTAACGGCGCGGAGCCTGTCGATCAACATCGCGCAGCCATCGAAGCATCGTTGAAAGACTATCAGGCCCGCGGCATGCGAACGCTCGGCTTCGCCATCCATAGTGACTGTGGCCAAGGCGTGGACATCGAACAGATTGCCAACGGCCTTACCTGGGTGGGCTTCGTCGCCATCTCCGATCCGATCCGCCAGGAAGTACCGTCGGCCATCAAAGCCTGTCGCGACGCGGGCATCGAAGTGAAGATCATCACCGGTGACAACAGTGAGACCGCCAAGGAAATCGGCAGGCAGATAGGCTTGATCGTAGGGCAGCCCAAGGAACAGGAGCACATGACCGGCACGCAGTTCGGCGAGCTCGATGATGAACAGGCACACAAGGCCATCGAAGGCATTCATCTGCTCTCCCGCGCCCGACCGCTGGACAAGCTCCGCTTCGTCCGCCTGCTCCAAGACAACGGCCACGTCGTCGCCGTCACAGGCGATGGCACCAACGACGCCCCGGCACTGAACTACGCCAACGTCGGCCTGTCCATGGGCAAGACCGGCACCAGCGTCGCCAAAGAGGCGAGCGATATCGTCCTGCTCGACGATTCGTTCAAGAGCATCGTCAACGCGGTGCTCTGGGGCCGATCGCTGTATCAGAATATTCAGCGGTTCATCCTATTCCAGCTCACGATTAACGTCGCGGCCCTAGTCATCGCGCTGCTGGGCCCGTTCATCGGCGTGCAACTTCCACTGACGGTTATTCAGATGCTTTGGGTGAACCTTATTATGGATACGTTCGCTGCGCTGGCGCTCGCGGCTGAGCCGCCAGACTGGGGCGTAATGCAGCGCCCGCCGCGCAAGGCGAGCGATTTCATCGTCAGCGGGCCGATGGCGAAAAGTATCTTCGGCGTCGCGGGTGTGTTCCTGGTCATTCTCATCACCTTCCTCTTGATCATCCAGTCCGGTGGCGTCACAGCACACGAACTGAGCCTGTTCTTCACCACCTTCGTGATGCTCCAGTTCTGGAACCTGTTCAACGCCCGAAGACTCGGCTCCAGTGAGCCAGCCTTCAAAGGCATGTCGCAGAACCGCGGATTCCTGCTGATAGCAGCGGCGATCCTCATTGGTCAAATCATCATCACGCAGTTTGGCGGCGAGGTGTTCCGCACCGCACCGCTGTCAATAATCGAATGGATTATTGTGGTCGGGTCAACCTCCTTCGTGCTGTGGATTGGTGAGTTCGTTCGCTGGCGTCAGCGAACGGCTGAGGCGGGAATCGCCGCACAACCGGGTCCGAGCCCTGCCTGATGCACTGTCAACACTTGAACAAAAAAAACCCTTTCAGGGAGCGTTTGAATGCCCAAGATCGCCCGACCGAATAAGCCTCTCGCGGATGTGAACGTGTTGCCGCAGACTGATGGCAGCCACGAAATCGTGGTCTGTTTTCAGGCGGACCCTGATGTACTCGTCGGCGAAGGTGAATCCCGCGCGGTCCTCGCACTGGATGCATCCACTTCGCTACGCAAGATGTACGGATTCGGCGGCCCGTTCGGCGGCGATCCGAACTACGTGCAGGCTGTGGCTCGCAAACTTGGGGCGATCCTATGCTCGGTCACGCGCTCAGCCAAAGCCTCAGCGATTTACTGGGCTGTACATAACGACGGCAGCCGAGTCGAAGAGATCGGCGAGTTCGACGAAGCTGCCTGGGCCGGTGCCGTCGTCAGCGGACCCAAAAGCGAGAAGTGGGGCAAGGGCACGAAGCTTTTGCCTGCCATCAAGCACGTGGTCGAAACGATCGGCTCCGGCAGCGACTGGACCATGGGCGTCATCCTCACCGACGGCATCATCGAAGATGAACAGGATTGCGTGACCTATTGCATGGCGATCGGCAAAGATATGGCGGAAAAGAAACGCAAGCCCACCAAGCTGGTGCTCATCGGCATCGGCCAAGAAGTGGACGAAGGCCAACTCGAACGGTTCGACGACATGTTCGAAGGCTCGGGCATCGACTATGACCTGTGGTCCAGTGGCATGGTCTCTTCGATGCAGGAAGAGGCGGACATTCTCGACGTGCTCTACGGCGAGTTGATTGACGAAAACACTGTCGTCGCCGACAGCGGTCGCGTTGAGGACGGCAGCGGTAACCAACTCGCCACCTTTGCCGACGGCATGCCCGGCAAGTTTCGCTTCATCTTGCCCAAGGGCGTGAGCAAGTTCGTCGTGAAGGCCGGCGGACAGGAAGTGACACAAGATGTCTCCGAGGCGATCGAAAAACCGTAAGTAATCATCAGACAGAAGACAGTGTACAGAACCGCAGGCCTGGGCCTTCAGGGGCGAACTCAGCCGCCCAGATCCGAGACCCGTGCCCCGCGAACCCAGGAGTGAACCGCCATGCTTTCCACTGCGGATCAAGCGAAGCTCAAGTCGCCAGAAGGGTACACGGTGCCCAGCAACGAGACTGCCAAGGAGTTCGGCAAGATCGTTGTGCGCATGAACGGCAACAACTATTCCATCGAAGCGACGGTGCTGATGGAGCCGCAAGGCAGTGAAGCCGAAGGCTGGCAGACTGGTGTCGCGCTGGACGCCAGCGCGTCGATGAAGGCCGCGTTCGGCAAGGCATTGGAAGGCAAGGTGCCACCCGATGTCGCCAAGTCGTACATTGAAAAGGGCTGGGTCGATCGCAAAGTCGAAGACGGCCGCACGGTCGAAACGCTCAAGCGTACCGCGTTTGAAGACGCCATCGCCCGCGGGTTTTTGCGATTCACGCCAAACGTGGTTGAACCCATCGGCCGAGAGTTCCTGCGATACCTCGCGGGCAGTCTTGATGCGGACGGTGGCACCACGCTCATCTACTGGGCCTGCGGTGACGGCTCAAAGATCGAAGTTGTCGGCGACCCGACCGAAGACGACTGCGCAACTCTCGAACTGAAAGGCCCGTCCACCGTTTCCTTCGGTAAGGGCACCATGCTTCAGCCGGCGATGCAGTACTTCATTGATCGCTTCGCCGACGCGAGCCGGGGTATGTATGTCTTCATCACCGACGGTCGGCTCGACGACCTGGACAAGGTCAAAGCCTACACGACCAATATCTGCAAGGAGATCGCTGCGGGCAAGCGCAATCCGGTCAAGTGCGTTCTCGTGGGTGTTGGTTACAAGGTGGATGAGAGTCAGATGGAAGAACTGGATGATCTGGACACCGGCACTGAGATCGACGTGTGGGATCACAAGATCGCTAAGGAAATGCGAGCCTTGGTGGAAATCTTCGCTGAGGTTGTGAGCGAGAATCAGATCGTCGCTCCGACCGGTTCGATCTACGAGGACAGCGGCAGCCGGGTGAGGTTCTACAGCGACGGCCTACCAGCCCGGCTTGAGTTTGATATTTCGACCTCCTCTAAGGGGTTCGAACTGGAAGTCGCGGGCCAGCGCATCAAACAGAAGTTGTTTTGATTTCATCAATTGCCCTGACGTGATGTTTTCACCTGTATTCTGGGAGCGAACCAAATGGGATTTTTCAGCAAACTGTTCGGCGGCGGCAAATCCGAAGGTACACCAGCCGCATCGAAGGTCAAGAGCAAGCAACTGCCAAGTTCAATGGTTGCCAAGGAGTTCGGCGAAGTGAATGTCGCAAACGACGGCAGGACCAGCGAGATTTCCATGACGATCCTCATGGAACCGCAAGGATCCGGAGCTGAGGGCTGGCAGACAGGGATGGCGATTGACGCCTCCGGCTCCATGGAAGGCGTTTTCGGTAAAGGCATTGAAAGTAACGGTGGCAGTAGTGCACCTCCAAACCTCCTCCAGCAATATCAGCAGCGTGGTTGGCTCACGTTCGTCCGCCACGAGGGGAAGGACTACCCCATCCTGAATAATGACGCCAAGGCCGACCTCGTCGCCAAGGGATATTTCAATTGGACTCCGAACGTCGTCGAACCCATGTGCCGACAGGTCACCGCGTACCTTGCCAGCCAGCTCGATGCCGATGGTGGTACCACCGTCATCTACTGGGCCTGTGGTGACGGCAGCCAGATCGACGTCATCGGCGACCTCACCGCAGACGACTGCGAAAACGCCAAATTCGAAGGGCCCAAGGAATACCCCTTTGGCCAAGGCACGGTGCTCACTCCAGCCGTACGTTACTTCGTCGAACGTTTCGCTGATGCTTCCAATGGGATGTATATCTTTCTGACTGATGGTGAACTACATGACATTGAAGAAGTGAAAAAATACACAATCAAGCTATGCAAGGAAATTGCGGCAAAGAAACGCAATCCCGTCAAGTGTGTTCTCATCGGCATCGGGGATAATGTCAACGAAGCCCAGATGGAAGAGCTGGACGATCTGGACAGCGGCACCGAGGTGGACATCTGGGATCACAAGATCGCCAAGGAGATGCGCAGCCTAATGGAGATTTTCGCCGAGGTGGTGAGCGAGAATCAGATCGTCGCACCCAGCGGCCGCATCTTCGATGATCAAGGCACGATGGTGAAGCAGTACTCCGATGGCCTGCCCGCGAAGATCAGCTTTTCGATGCCCGCGTCGAGCAAAGCGTTCGAACTGGAAGTGATGGGGCATCGCATCAAGCAGTCGGTGACCTTCTGACTTCATCGCATTGACTCAGTGGAGGAAAATGATATAATTTTCTAATTGTTTGTTGATAAAATGGTGAGTCGAAATGATCTTTTCGTTGATGATGCCCGAGCATGAGCCTTTCGTTTATCTCTTGCATCGAGAGGCACCAGTTTGGGTCCCGGTCAAAGATTCCGCACCGTTTTCGATTGCACTGACCATCTACATTTTACGCCCAACGCCGCCAAACTTGTGATATGCAACTATGCGATGATCGCCCATCTAGGAGGTATAAGTTATGACGAAGTTCAATCAATGTCCCAATTGTGGAAAAAACCCATCGCGAGGGTTTTTGGGATCGACCACAACCAAGGTATACGAGTGCAAGAAATGCGGATCTGTGTTCTGTCATGCGAATTGCGGCGACAGGTGTCCAGATTGCGCGTCAAAGGAGAAGAAGGAAATAGGATATTGCGTATCACGTTAGGACCTGGTCACCCAAAGGAGACTTGTTATGGGCGTTTCACTACAGAAAGGCGGCAACGTAAATCTAACACGCACCCGACCAGGACTTCGCTCAATCAAGGTGGGGCTGGGATGGGATGTTCGAAGTACGAACGGAGTTCCGTTCGACCTGGACGCCAGCGCGTTCCTGCTCACGGAGTTCAGCGACCGATTTAAGGTGAGGAACGACTCGGACTTCGTGTTCTACAACAATTTGACCTCGCCTTGCGGCTCGGTTCGGCATCTGGGAGATAACACGACAGGGTTGGGAGATGGTGACGACGAGGTCATCGAGATCAACTTGAACGACGTTCCAGCAGACATTGTCAAGGTCCGCGTGTGCGTGACCATCAACGATGCAGATGACCGGCGACAGAACTTCGGCATGGTCAATTCAGCGTTCATCCGGGTCGTCAATAAGGACGACGAAGCCGAGTTGGCGAGGTTTGACCTGTCGGAAGACGCAAGCACAGAGACTGCCATGGTGTTTGGCGAGGTGTACCTGCACAGTGGCGAGTGGAAATTCAAGGCAGTCGGGCAGGGCTTTGTCGGTGGGCTGGCTGCACTGGCCCGGGACTGCGGCGTGGACGTGGGCTGAGTTCGGGAGAATCCTCCTCAAAGTAACAATCATTGGAGGCAATCAAATGGCGATCAGTCTTATCAAAGGGCAAAAGATATCACTAGAAAAGGAAGCTGGGACGCGGCTCAACAAGGTGGTAATGGGATTGGGGTGGGATGTGAAGAAGGTCAAAGGCTGGCTCGGAATGAAAGACGGTGAGCCGGTGGACCTAGATGCAACGTGCGTAGTATTCGACGCAGCGAAGAACATTATCGACACTATCTGGTTTCGTCAGTTGGAAAGCGACGACGGTAGCATTATTCATACTGGCGACAACCGCACTGGTGCCGGCGAGGGCGACGATGAGCAGATTATCGTCAACTTGCCGGAGGTGTCGCCAAATGCGGTTGCCCTCGTATTCGTGGTTAACAGCTTCACCGGCCAGAACTTTAGTACAATCGAGAACGCATTCTGCCGGATCGTAGATGATAACACCGACAGGGAAATCGCTCGGTACAATCTCAGTTCGCAGGGGAACCACAGCGCGCAGGTAATGGCGAAAATCTACCGACACAATGGCGAGTGGAAAATGGCGGCGATAGGGCAGAACTCGTCTGGCCGCACGTTTCATGATTTGCTGCCAGCAATCCTTCCGCACCTCTAGCTGAGACGCATTATGGCCTACTACCGCCGGCTTCCGATCTACCTGCTCATCGACACATCCGAGTCGATGGCTGGCGAACCGTTCGATGCGGTGAAAGCCGGCCTCGCGTCCATGATGGGCGAGCTGCGCAGTAATCCAATGGCAATGGAGACCGCAGTCATCAGCCTGATCACTTTTGCTTCGCACGCACAGCAGGCAGTGCCGCTCACAGATGTGCTCAAGTTCCAGATTCCACGCTTGAAGATGGGCTCAGGCACCGCCATGGGCGCAGCGCTGACCGTACTCATAGAGAGCATGTCCCGCGAAGTCGTCACCACCACAGCCACGCAGAAGGGTGACTTCAAACCCATCGTCTTTCTCATGACCGATGGCACTCCCACAGACCAGTGGGAAAAGCAGGCGGACACGATCAAGAACACGATCAGCGGCAAGCGCGCCAATGTGATCGCTGTGGCGTGTGGCAGCGACGCAGATGTGTCGATGCTTGGTCGCATCACTGGCACGATCGTCCGCTTAAAGGGCATGGATGGCGGCAACTTCAAGCAGTTCTTCAAATGGGTGTCGGCATCCGTTTCTTCTGCGAGTCAAAAGCTGAACCATTCTGCCGATGCTTCGGTGGGTTTGCCCGGAATGCCGCAGGAAATGGAAGTGGTCAACCCCACAGATCAGGGCGAAGCACCTGACACGGACCGATTTGTTTTCCTTCACGCTAAATGCAGCAAGACTCGGCAGTTTTATATTTGCCGCTATATAAAGACCGGCATGGAGAAGGCTGGGGTATTCAAGAAGCGAGCTGCGTATCAACCCGTCACCAGCCATCGGGTGGATGATTTTGATTTTGGCGACGGCAAGAGCTCGGGGGTCAGCGTTCCTGTCGAGTCGCTACATGGCGTCGCGCCTTGTCCCTATTGCAGTGGACCGGGGATGGCGATCTGTGTGCAGTGCAACAAGCTTTCGTGTGTCTACAGCAACACTCCCAGTTGCGGATGGTGCGGCTTCAGCGGAGCCATTGGTGACGCGGCTGGCGGCAGCGTTGGCAGAGGACGCGGTTGATATTGGACAAACCTTTATGTTCAGACGCCTTCCGGTTTATCTCGTGATCGATTGTTCTTACTCGATGCGTGGACACCCTATTCAAATGGTGCAAGAGGGGTTGACCCAGATGGTCAGCGATCTTCGTTCTGATCCGATGGCACTGGAAACTGTCTGTCTGAGCATTATTACTTTTGCGACCGAAGCGAAAGTTGCGTCTAACCTCAAGGAAGTATTCAGCTTTAAGGCGCCTACCTTGGAATCCAAGGGACGATCAGACATGGGCGCGGGTTTGCGATTACTCCTCCAGCAACTGGACGAAGAGGTCAGGCCGAATTCTGTAACGATGAAAGGTGACTGGAAACCCATCGCATTTCTGCTCTCGGATGGCGGTCCGAGCGATGCCTGGATCACCCAAGCCAAGGAATTGCATGCGAGGCATGTCGAAGGAAGATTGACGATGGTCGCGGTGGGGTTCGACGAACGTGCCCATACAGACAAGCTACTACGAGTGACACCCATCGTCCTCATTTCGACTTCAAAAGAGCCAGCAGCTTTTTCCCGATTTCTGAAATGGGTTTCCACATCGATCAGCAGGTCTGTACAGACGAGTTCGGGAAGTATTGATTTATACGATTCTCCGCTGCCAACCGGTTTCAGTTTGAACCAGCAGAGGTGATGACTTTTATTCCTTGCCCTTCTACGTGGTTTATTGACTGTGAAAAAGTGAGACAAGCTATGCAGCAACGACGTCTGCCCGTTTACCTCATGCTCGACTGTTCTGAATCCATGGCCGGCCCCGCCATTGACGCGGTCAATCTGGGGGTCAAGGCATTGGTCAAGGAAGTGCAGTCCAATCCGCACGCACTGGAAACGGTCTATCTCAGTGTGATTACTTTTTCGCGGTACGCCAAGCAAGTTGCGCCGCTGACGGAAGCGATTCGCTTTCAATCGCCGCAACTCAAAATACAGCCGGGCACTGCGATAGGTGCCGCTCTAGTACTTCTGATGGATCGGCTCACGAAGGAAGTGGTTAAGACCACTGCGACGACCAAAGGCGATTACCGACCGCTCGTTTTCCTTCTGACCGATGGGCAACCAACGGACAACTGGCAACCTGCGGTAGAAGCATTTCGCAAGATGCAGACTCCGCGTGTCGCTAGCGTGTTCGCCATCGGCTGCGGTCCTGAAGTGGACACGGGTCTGCTTCGTCGCATCACCGATGTAGTGCTCTTGATGCCCGAGCTTTCACCTGAGTCGATCCGAAAGTTCTTCGTCTGGCTCTCTGCTTCGATCCAAGCAGTGAGTCAGAAGGTGGGCGGCGAAGGGGGCGATCAAAGCCCACTGGATATCAAGAGCATTCCACCGGATCTGATGCGCGTCATTGATGAGACGTTCCAGCAGG
>Ga0163144_10028255_pt1 | contig 10827 bp, 8 predicted proteins | sample OliLak19BULKMAT1_FD_123175 | JGI IMG/M metagenome (GOLD analysis project Ga0163144, IMG submission 123175) | Freshwater microbial mat bacterial communities from Lake Vanda, McMurdo Dry Valleys, Antarctica - Oligotrophic Lake LV.19.BULKMAT1 | ecosystem: Environmental > Aquatic > Freshwater > Lake... | reverse complement strand
TGTCCATGGTTATTGTTTTTGGTGAACTTTAAACCTATGGACTATGGCTGCTGATATTACAATGTCAGCAGCCTATTTACCTCACAATCAAGCGTTTACATCATTTTTGTATAGTAGTTTAAAAAAAATATTAATCCCAAGCGAGAAAATTACAAAATAAATTATATCCTTGTTACGCCCGATCGCTTACCTTGATAAATCAAATTTTTATCTCCTCCTCGTCCTTATTATAAAAATGATATTCCAGAATGTGGTGCGTGGTTACCGGCCTCACGCGTATACGTTTCCCGTATTTTAAAAGCCATCGCTGGCTCCGGCTTGGGATTCCTTTGGTAAAATAGGCTTCCACAAAAGGATGTACGGCAAGTGTAACATTCTTTTGGTTTTGTTCTTTTACTAAATAGTGAAGGTCTTTTTCAATCTGATCGGCCAGAAGAATAGTTGACTGTACTTCCCCGCTACCTCCGCAGGATGGACATTTTTCAGTAGTCTTTTCCTTCACCTGAGGGCGCACACGCTCACGCGTGATCTGCACCAATCCAAATTTACTCGGAGGCAGAATAGTATGGGTAGCAGGATCTGTTTTCATATAATCCCGCATCTTTTCAAATAATATTTTGCGGTTGTTCGGGTTGCGCATATCTATAAAATCCGCAACAATGATCCCACCAATATCGCGCAGGCGAAGCTGGCGTGCAATTTCTTCCGCGGCTTCCAAATTTACTTCAAGTGCATTGGCATCCTGATCTTTGTTTCCGGGAGCACGGTGCCCGCTGTTCACGTCAATCACGTGCATAGCTTCCGTGTGTTCGATGATTAAATATCCTCCGGTACGTAAATTCACAATTCTTCCGAAGGAAGATTTTATCTGCTTGTCAATGCCAAAATGCTCGAACAAAGGCTCTTTGCCTTTATAAAACTTTACAATCCCCTCCTTGTCGGGAGCAATTGTATGCAGGTAGCCTTTGATCTTTTCAAACAGCTTTTGATCATTCACATAAATATTGGAGAACGAAGGGTTGAGCATATCCCGCAGGATGGTGATGGAGCGGTCCATTTCTCCCAGCATGATCTTTGGAGGAACGGCACTTCTCAATGCACCCCATAATTTTTCCCACTTTGCAATAAGGTCTTTCAGGTCCGTATCCAGTTCGGCAACCGTTTTATTTTCTGCAACGGTCCGTATGATCACACCAAAATTTTTCGGCTTGATGCTTTGTACCAGTCTGCGAAGGCGGTCACGCTCTTCGAGCCTCCTTACTTTTGCAGAAATAGATATTTTATCAGAAAAAGGTATCAGCACCAAAAATCTGCCGGGGATGGATACATCTGAAGTAATCCGCGGACCCTTGTTGGAAATAGGCTCCTTCATTACCTGCACAAGCAGGTTTTGATTTTGGCTTACCACCTTGTTTATCTTTCCGGTTTTTACAATCTCTTTTTCAAACTGAAAATCAGCCAGAAAAGGGGTTTTGCTTTGTCCCGAAATTGCCTGGCTGGTAAATTTGTTCAGGGATGAAAACTGCGGGCCCAGGTCAAGATAATGCAGGAATGCGTCTTTCTCGTAGCCTACGTCCACAAATACCGCGTTTAGGCCGGGCATGATCTTTTTCACCTTTCCGAGGAGTATGTCTCCTACCGAAAATCCTGCGTCCGATCGTTCGCGGTTAAGTTCCTTAAGCCGCTTGTCGTGCAGCAGGGCAATAACAACTTCCGAAGAAGTTGAGTTAATATATAGTTCGCTGTTCAATGTAAAATGTTTTTAATTAGATGATCTCCCATCCAGGTTTTTTGGCAAATGAAATGGGAATAGAAATGAAATCCGTAGACTCATCTCCGCAATAGTAAAGTAGGGAGATGCTCAAGCCCCTCTCCATGTTGAGAGGGGACTGAGAGTTATCTTAATAGGTAGTAGTAACTGCCTGAATTTCAGCACGCCTTAAGGTGTACTATCTGCCTTTCTTTTTGTGACGGTTCTTACGCAGGCGCTTTTTGCGTTTGTGGGTGTTCATTTTTTTGCGCTTTCTTTTTTTTCCTGATGGCATAAAAGTTAGATTTGAGATGTGAGTATTGAGTATTGAGCTGGATGATCTTTAGTCATACAGTCATTTCTCATGTCTCATCATTGTTGTTGTTTTAGTTTTTTAATGTATTCGTCAATATCCTTTGTTATCAGTGTGTCTTTGACTCTTACTTTATAGTTTTCGTAGCTTTCGATCGCTTTTTGCTTTTCTCCCATTGATAAGTAGGTGTCCCCCAGGTAAATGTACATATCTATGTGTGTGGAGTCGATCCTGAGGATCCGCTGGAAGCGTTCAACCGCTTTATCAAACTGGCGCGAAGTTACGGAAAATAATCCAAGCTGCAAGTTGGCCTCAATATTGAGCGAATCTACAGCAATTACCTCTCTTATCAGCGTAATTCCCTTCATAGGCTGGGTGCCAAGGATTGCTGAGCTTTCCACAATGGAAGTTCCCAAGCTGGTTTTGGCTGAAAGGTTGTTTGGGTTCAAAACGAGCACTCTTTCAAACCCGCTGATAGCACCTTTATATAGCATCGCCTTGTTATCGTCCTGAAAATAACGGGCAGCCTTTAAAAAATCATTGGAAGAGACCATCCAAGATTCCTCATTATTATCCTTTTCTGCCTGATTGAACTTTTCCTCCAATCTCCTAAATATCTTAGACTGCTCTGGCGAAAGCTTTTTCTTTGCCCCTTCAAGCTGAGCAGCAAAATCGGCATCTTCTACTGGCTTCTTGGTTTCTTTAGATGCTATTTTAGGGGCAAAATAGAGCAGTACGGCTAAAACAACCGTAAGCAGAATAATCAGTATTTGTCTGGAGCTCATTAAACGTTATGCTAATATTTGAATATGTGCGAAGATATGCGCCATGCTAATATACAGCCCATGCCAATGATACAAATAGAACAGCCATTCATATTATTCATTGCAGTATCCATTTGTATATTAGCATTATAAGAAAATATTGAGGAAGGAAAATTACTCCGTAACCGGAACACTCTTTTTCAATTTGTTCCCAAAAGATTTTGCCGGTTTAAAGGCTGGTATGTTATGAGCAGGTATCATGATCGTAGTGTTGCGGGAGATAATTCTGCCAGGCTTTTTAGCGCGCTTCTTAATATACAAAGTACCGAACCCGCGCAGGTAAACATTCTTGCCTTCGCACATGGAACTCTTCACAACGCTCATGAAGGCTTCCACAATAGCCATTGTTTCCTTTTTTTCTACACCGGTCTTTTCGGAAATTTTGGCGACTATATCTGCTTTGGTCATAAAAATGTTTTTTTAGTGAAACTTTGTCTGACAAATATATAAATTATTCTGTAAAGTGTTCTATTTTTGATACTTAGAATATCGCTGATTTTATGATGCTAATCTATTTTGACAGCCACTGCGTTTTCAATTAATGCTAATGATACGAATCGGATGGCTTATGAATAGTGGATAATTATCGAAATTTGTTTTAAAAACATTAATATTTCAACAAAAATAAATTTTATTATAGTTCACTGATTAACTCCAATAGTTTAAAAAATCTGTTATTGCTCAATTCGTATCATTGGTATTAGCGGCAAAATTTTTTGTGAACCGGGGGAATATTCGCATAACATGACTTTTTCGCAAACTATTATACGTTGGTACAACAAAAACAAGCGTGACTTGCCCTGGCGGCACACCACCGATCCATACAAAATATGGCTCTCGGAGATCATTATGCAGCAAACCCGGGTTCAGCAGGGTTTACCTTATTACGTAACATTTGCAAAAAAGTTCCCCACTGTCCATCACCTGGCAAAAGCAAAAGAAGATGTGGTGATGAAGACCTGGCAGGGGTTGGGATATTACTCACGCGCCCGCAACCTGCATTACACGGCAAAGTTCATCTCCAAAGACCTGAAAGGAAAATTTCCAACTGAATTTGAAACTATAAAAGAATTAAAAGGTATTGGAGAATATACGGCCAGCGCCATTGCTTCTTTTGCGTTCAATAAACCGCATGCGGTGGTAGATGGAAATGTGTTCCGGGTGCTGTCCAGGTATCTTGGGATAGCTACTCCGATTGATTCTACAGAGGGAAAAAAGGAATTTACATGCAAAGCAGAAATGCTCCTGGATAAAAAAGATCCGGGCACATTCAACCAGGCAATCATGGAGTTTGGCGCCATGCAATGCGTTCCTCAAAACCCGGCTTGCGCCATATGTCCGCTGAACAAAGGCTGCGTAGCCCTGGCAACAGATCGGGTGGATGAGCTTCCGGTCAAATCTCAAAAGACAAAGGTCCGCAACCGGTACTTTAATTATTTCATAGTAAGGAAAGAAGGCAAAACTCTGATCAAAAAAAGGACGGAGAAGGATATCTGGAAGAACCTGTATGATTTTCCGATGATAGAAACGAAGAAGGCAGTGAAGAGGCCTCCCCTAAATCCCCTCCTTATCGCTCCGCCTCTAGGGCGTAAAAAAAGTGTAAGTCCTGTCCCTGAGATCCCTAAATTATTTAAACATATTCTCAGCCACCAGGTAATTTATGCCCGATTTTGGGATATTAGTTCTGATGCTTTAAAGCAATTTCCAGAGATCGGTCAAAATAAAGGCAAGCAAGTATATATACTTGATAATCAATTAAATAAATTTGCATTCCCACGTTTGATAGAACGCTATTTTGAAGAAAATTCTACCAAAAAGTAGGGTAACTCTCCGTTATTTTCGAGGGCATTAATTTTGGAAATTTACTCTAAAGTTTTACCTTTGTTCAACAAATTTAAAAACATGTATTATGGGAGGAGTCAACAAAGTAATTCTATTGGGACATTTGGGTAAAGACCCTGACATCCGTCATTTGGAAGGCGGAGTAACAGTAGCCAGCTTTTCAATTGCCACTTCTGAAAATTTCAGAGATAAAAATTCGGGAGAAAAGAAAGAGCAAACCGAATGGCATAACATTGTAATGTGGCGCAACCTGGCCGAAAGCGTAGAGAAATCTGAGCTCAAAAAAGGCGACCGTGTTTACCTGGAAGGAAAAATAAGAACACGCCAATGGCAGGATAAAGAAGGAACTAAGCGCTCCAGCGTGGAAATTGTTGCCGATACATTTACTATCATAACCAGAAAGAAAGACCGTCCCGAAGAAGCAGTTACAGCCGATGCTCCTGCGTCAGAAAATGGTGGATCTGATCTTCCGTTTTAATCACGAGAAACGCATACGTGCGAAGCCATGCAAACAAGTAGTTTGTTTGGCTTTCGTATTTTCGTATCCATTCGCTTGTCGATGATCCCAACATGAGCTTACTCTTCGCCTTATTTTGCACCGTTATACTTCTTGCGTTATCCGCTACAATGTCCGCAGCAGAACTGGCGTTCTTTTCTTTGTCGGCTAACAGCAGGGAAGACCTCCGTAAGTCCGGTTCCACCACGGATAAGCAGGTGCTGCATATCTATGACAAGCCCAAGCTTCTCCTAGCAACTATTCTTATTGCAAATAACCTGGCCAATATCGGTATCGTTCTTATCTCGGAAATTGTAGCAGCATCGGAACTGGATTTTGCAGGCAGCCCGGTAGTATCGTTCCTTATCCAGGTAGTTGCGGTAACATTTCTCATCCTGCTTTTTACCGAAGTGATCCCAAAAGTATTTGCCAACCAGCATTCGCTCAGCGTGGCGCGCTTTATGGCTTTCCCGGTTTCTTTTTTAGAAAAATTGCTATACCCTTTGAGCTACCTCCTGATTGCATCCACTTCTTTTATAGATAAAAAAGTAAAAAAGAAAACACAGCATATCTCTGTAGAAGATCTTTCGCATGCGCTGGACCTTACCATTTCTGCGGATACCCCCGACTCCGAAAGAAAGATCCTGAAAGGCATTGTAAAGTTCGGACAGATCAATGTAAAACAGATCATGATACCCCGGATGGATATCACGGCATTTGAATACAATTCACCGTTCCGAAAATTATTAGAGGATATTCTTGCCTCGCGGTATTCACGGGTTCCGATCTACAGACGTGATATCGATAAAATTGCAGGGATCCTATACATCAAAGACCTTCTTCCTTTCCTGAATGATGCGGATGATTTCAAGTGGCAGTCGCTCATCCGTGAGCCGTTTTTTGTCCCCGAGAATAAAAAGAACGATGATATGCTGAAGGAATTTCAGCACCGTAAAATTCATATGGCGGTGGTGGTAGATGAATTTGGAGGCACATCGGGAATTGTTACGCTGGAAGATGTAATTGAAGAAATTGTAGGTGAAATAAATGATGAGTTTGACGATGATGACCTGGTGTATTCAAGACTGGATGAACACAATTACGTGTTTGAAGGAAAAATTTCCCTCAATGATCTTTCCCGCAAACTGGGCATCGACAATGATGTTTTTGAACTTCCCCACGGAAGAGAGGCCGATACCCTTGCAGGCTTTCTGATCGAATATACCGGCAACATTCCGCAAAAAGGAAAAGAGGTAAAGTTCTCCGCTAAAAGCGGATCCGACTCCGATACAAAAGATTATATCTTCACTGTTGAATCAGCAGATAACCGGAAAATTAAAAGGGTGAAGATCACAGTTCCTGCAGAAACAATATGAAATCAACCAGTACCAAGTACAAAGTATCAAGTATTAAGAGTTCTTTTTGGCTTTGTACCTTGTACATCATACTTTGTACTTTGTCCTTGACTTCCTGCGGTTCCGATTCTGACGACATTCAAACCCCCAAGCCCAATGCGTATTTCAGAATAGACCTTCCGGAAAAAAAATATGTTTTGTTCAGCGATTCATGCCCTTTTGAATTTGAATATCCGTCCAATTATGCTGTGGTGTTGCCGGACAAGGATAAAAATGCCGAGCCGTGCTGGAAAAATATTATTTATCCCCGTTTTGGTGCGGAGGTTAATATCAGTTATAAGAAGATTGACAATAACCTCAACAAATTTCTGGATGATTCCTGGACTCTTGCCACACGGCACCAGGTAAAAGCCAGCGGAATGCCCGAAACACCCATCAGGCGGGATAGTGCCCGGGTGTATGGCCTCATGTTCGAGATAGAAGGCAATGCGGCATCTTCACTTCAGTTCTTTGTGACAGACAGCACACAGCATTTCATGAGGGGAGCTTTGTATTTTTTTGCCCGTCCTAATTACGATTCTTTGGCTCCCGTAATTGATTTTATCAAAAAGGATGTGGAGAGGATGATCACTACTCTTAAATGGAAAGGGGAAACTCTTCCCCCCACCCCCTCTCCGACCAAAGGTACGGAGTCCGTATTCCATCGGACCAAAGGCCGATAAACAGCCATCAGCCCTGCCCATTTTTTCTTAATAACCTATCTCATTTTCTTTATATTTGCCGCCCAATTGTACCCTTTAGGTACAGGCGGACAACCCTATTTAAAAAACTATGCAAAACAAAGGTGCCATTCGTCTATTTGCCATTCTTCTCGCTTTAGCTTGTCTGTTCTATCTTTCCTTCTCGTGGATAACACGTCATGTGGAAAATGAAGCCAAAGCAAGCGCTGAACAAACCGCAAACAAAACCGAGATCATTGCGCTCGCTAAACAGCGTGCCAATGGAAATGCTGATATCGAAAAAACATTCCTGGATTCTGTACGCCTGAAAGCAGAGCGTATTTACCTGGATTCTGTCCGTAAGCTGCCTGTTGACTTTCCTCTTTACGGGTATATTTTCACCTACGAAGACTGCAAAGACCATGAAATAAATCTCGGCCTCGATTTGAAAGGCGGTATGAACGTTACCCTGGAAGTTTCGGTAGCTGATATCATCAAAAATATGTCGGCAAAGCCGGACGATGCAAAACTTAACCTGGCGATAGGCAAAGCACGTGTTCGCGAGCAGAAAGAAAAAAGACACCTAGCAGAACTTTTTGCCGAAGAGCTTAAAGCCATTGACCCTGGAATTTCCCTTGCAAGCTATTTCCGCACCATAGAACTGAAAGGAAAAATTGACTTTAATACACCTGATGAAACTGTTATTACCCTCATCAAGGAACGTGTTGACGAGGCCATTGCAACTTCCGAAAAAACACTTCGTGCCCGTATCGATAAATTCGGGGTTACACAGCCAAACATTCAAAAGCTGGAAACATCAGGCAGAATCCTGATCGAGCTTCCAGGCGTAAGTGATCCGGAACGTGTACGTAAGCTTTTGCAGGGAACTGCTAATCTGGAATTCTGGGAAACGTACGAGAACGAAGAAGCGATCGGCAAGCTGGTAGAAGCGGATAAGCGCCTGGCGGAGATCCTTGGATTCGTTATCAAAAAAGATACTGCTGCTGCCGTTGATTCTTTAAAAACTAATGCAGATTCTACAAAAGCAGAAGTAAAAAAAGATACGCTGAAGGTTACAGCAAAAATTGATTCTACAAAAGATACCACTTCTGCGCTTTCACAATTGGGATTGGATAACAAGGATACTTCCAAAGCCATAGCTGCAAAGGAAGATACATCCGCTATGGCGAAAGCAAGGCGCGAGCATCCTCTTTTTATTTTACTTAATCCATACTTAGATCAGCAGGGAAAAGCAGTTCCGGGGCCTATTGTAGGAAGAGCGCTTATAAAAGATACCGCGCAGATTATGTCTTACCTGACCAACGACAAGGTGAAACGTGTGCTGCCTGATAACATCAAATTTGCATGGACCTACAAGCCTGTAAAAGGAGCTGAATCAGTAACGCAGCTTATTGCCCTTAAGATCACACGCAGAGATAAAAAAGCTGCGATGTTCGGAGACATCATGACGGATGCTAAAAAGGAGTACGATCAGCGCCAGCAAGGCCGTCCGAATATTTCCATGACGATGACTGATGAAGCCGGACAAACATGGGCTGCACTCACAGGCGATAATATCGGTAAAAGCATTGCAATTGTTCTGGATGGTTATGTGTATTCATATCCTACCGTTCAGGGAAAAATTGCAGGAGGAGTTTCCCAGATCACGGGTGACTTCACCGGTCAGGAAGCGGATGATATGGTTAATATTCTCAAAGCAGGTAAAATGCCTGCTCCCGCGCGTATCGTGGAAGAAACTGTGGTGGGGCCAACCCTTGGTGCTGAATCCATCAGCGCAGGGTTCAGATCCTTTGTTATTGCATTATTACTGGTATTTGTTTTCATGTTATTCTATTATGGAAAAGCAGGTATTGTTGCCGATGTGGTGCTTATTATAAATACTTTCTTCATCATCGGAGTGCTGGCTTCGCTGGGTGCCGTACTTACCCTTCCCGGTATTGCGGGCCTGGTGCTTGTTGTCGCACTTGCGGTAGATGCGAACGTACTTATCTACGAGCGTATACGTGAAGAGCTGCGCGCAGGAAAAGGATTGCAACTTGCTATCTCAGATGGTTATAAGCACGCTTTGTCTTCCATTCTGGATTCGAATATTACCACCATCCTTCTCGGTATCATTTTGTATGCGTATGGTTCAGGGCCGGTTCAGGGATTTGCAACTACGCTGATCATTGGTATCCTTTGCTCACTTTTTTCAGCCATATTCATTTCGCGATTGGTTTTTGAAATGCTCCTGAGCAGAAAAATGGATATCTCTTTTTCTATTCCTGCCACACAAGATCTTTTCAAGAATGTAAATATTGACTTCGTTAAGAACAGAAAGATCTATTATATTTTCTCCAGCGTATTCATCCTGGTAGGGGTCATCTTCTTTTTCAAGAATGATGGATTCAGAATGGGAGTAGATTTTAAAGGCGGAAGAAGCTACTATGTGCGCTTTGAAAATCCTGTGCAGACTGAAGCTGTTGGTGAATCCCTGAGAGCACCCTTTAGCGGAGAAGGAAGGGAAGTAAAAACATTCGGAGGAAATAACCAGGTGCGTATCACCACCTCCTTCATGATTGATGACACCAGCGCAACAGCCGATCAAACAGTGGAACAAAAATTGAGAGAAGGGCTGGGCTCACTTAACAATAAATTTGAGGTTATCCAATCACAAAAAGTGGGCGGAACTATTTCCCGCGATTTGCGCAACAACGCAGTATGGACGATCTTATTCTCCTGCGGGCTCATGTTCGTTTACATTTTCATCCGGTTCAAAGGATGGCAGTACGGATTGGGAGCTACCGTGGCTCTCTTTCACGATGTGGCTGTGATCCTTTCCTGCTATACAATATTTGATGGCGTGCTCCCTCTTACATTAGAAATAAACCAGGATTTCATAGCAGCTATCCTTACCGTAATGGGATATTCCATGACGGATACCGTGGTTGTGTTTGACAGAATACGTGAATACCTGGGCGACAAAGGAAAGAACGCACTCATTCCGGGCGAAGAAAAAAACCGCATCATCAATTATGCCTTGAACAGCACCTTGAGCAGAACCATGATCACATCCCTCATCACCTTCTTCGTACTGGTGGCGATATTTATTTTTGGAGGTGAAGTAATTCGTTCGTTCTCATTCGCGCTTCTTATCGGTATCGTGATAGGAACTTATTCTTCTATCTGCATTGCTACTCCTATCGTAATTGATTTTGACAGGAAGAAGAAGGAGATTGCGTAGTATTAAAATTTTAATTGAAAATAAAAACCCGAAGCAAACGCTTCGGGTTTTTTGTTGCCTTCAATCCCGATGTTGGCGTGGCGTCAGGTGTTTCCACCTGACGAAAAAATATGTCAGAGTATAAACTACTATACAAAAATGATGTAAACGCTTGATTGTGAGTAAATAGGCTGCTGACATTGTAATATCAGCAGCCATAGTCCATAGGTTTAAAGTTCACCAAAAACAATAACCATGGACATATTTATAAGTGCTAAAATTAAAGATTTTTTTCCAAGGCACAC
>Ga0163144_10028254_pt1 | contig 10827 bp, 7 predicted proteins | sample OliLak19BULKMAT1_FD_123175 | JGI IMG/M metagenome (GOLD analysis project Ga0163144, IMG submission 123175) | Freshwater microbial mat bacterial communities from Lake Vanda, McMurdo Dry Valleys, Antarctica - Oligotrophic Lake LV.19.BULKMAT1 | ecosystem: Environmental > Aquatic > Freshwater > Lake... | reverse complement strand
TTGATATTTTGATGTATTGTTTTTAAAGTGCCGTAGGTACGACCGCTTTGTAGAAAAAAACACAAAAGAAGTAGCCAAAGTGCCGTAGGTACGACCGCTTTGTAGAAAAAAATACAAAAGAAGTAGCCAAAGTGCCGTAGGTACGGCCGCTTTGTAGAAAAAATACAAAAGAAGTAGCCAAAGTGCCGTAGGTACGACCGCTTTGTAGAATATTATTCATTCGTAATTTGTAATTTAAAATAGTGATAAACAAACTACTTACCTTCTCCTTTCGCAACCCCGGCGCCGTTATTGCAGGCGCACTCCTACTGATGTTGGTGGGTTATTATGCCTATTCGCAACTAAAAATTGAGGCATATCCCGATATTTCCGACACCAACGTTACCATTATTACTACTTACGAAGGTCGTGCCGCCGAAGAGGTAGAGCAGCAAGTTACTATTCCGATAGAAAGAGCGTTAAACAGTGTTCCGAGGGTACTTTCTCGCCGTTCCCGCACTATTTTTGGGCTGTCCGTAGTTCAGCTTACTTTTGCAGACGGTGTAGATGACTTTTATGCTCGTCAAGTTGTCATTGAGAAGTTAGCAATTGCCGAAGTACCAGATGAGGTTTCCCCAGAATTAGCCCCACTTACCACGCCCGTTGGAGAGGTATTTCGGTATGTAGTGGAGGCTGACCAGCGATTTACACCCATGCAAATCAGGACATTGCAAGATTGGGTCATAAAACCGTACCTATTACAAGTTCAGGGAGTGGCAGATATTTCGACCTTTGGAGGTCCTATCCGAGAGTTTCATATCCTGACAAGTCCTGAGCATCTCAAGCACTACGATTTGGACTTGGACGACTTGATAGAGGCAGTAGAAAAGAACAACAAAAATACGGGTGGAAATATCATTCAGCGTGGCGGTCAGGGCTTTGCAGTCAGAGGCATTGGTACGCTACGAAATGAGCAGGACATTGAAACAATTGTTGTTAAATCGGTAGATGGCGTACCTGTTTTTCTCAGAGATGTTGCCAAAGTAGAAATAGCACCACCAAGCCCATCGGGCATTTTTGGCTATACGATTCCTGATGAAGGCATAAATGTCAATTCGGCAACAGAGGGTATCGTGCTATTGAGGCGTGGGGAAAATGATTCGGAAGTGCTAAATAGGGTAGAAGAAAAAATCAAAGAGTTAGAGGCAAGTGAACTGCCAGAAGGCATAAAACTACGCATTATTTACGACCGCTCCGAATTAGTAGATTATACCTTACGCACTGTTTCTCACACACTTATTGAGGGTATTATCATTGTTATATTGGTTTTAGTCTTTTTTTTGACAAGCATCCGTAGCGCATTGATAGTGGCACTTACAATTCCCATTTCTTTGCTTTTTGCTTTTATTATGCTACAAATCATGGGTATTCCTGCCAATTTGCTTTCTTTGGGTGCGATTGACTTCGGGATAATCGTTGATGGGGCGTGCGTAATGGCGGCAGCTTTGGTTCGCAAAATGAGAGAGGCAAGTCAAGAGGAAAATTTTTTAGAGCCAAAAGAATTATTTGAAGTTTCTGCTAAGGAAATCGGAACAGATATTTTTTTTACTGTTCTCATTATTATTTTAGCTTATTTACCTCTGTTTACCTTACAAAGAGTCGAGGGCAAACTTTTTTCGCCAATGGCTTATACACTTTCTTTTGGTGTCATTGGCGGCTTGCTTTGCGCCTTGACTGTAGTGCCTGTTTTGATTTCTTTCGCTTATAGAGGTTATGCAAAAAAGAAAAAGCGTTTCCAAATCAAAAACTACATTCTGATTTGGATAGAATCTGGCTATGCGAAAATCTTACCTTTTTTACTTACACACTGCAAGCCAGTTCTAATCGCTTTATTTACTTGTATTATAGGTGCTTACATTTATTTACTTCCCAAAATAGGGACAGAGTTTTTACCCGAATTGGACGAAGGGTCTATTTTTGCTCGTTGTTTTTTACCTTCGGGAGTTTCTATTCAAGAAAATGCTAAAGTTGCACCCATCATTCGTAAAACGATAGCAAAGCACATACAAGTAAAGAATATTTTTACACAAACCGGTCGCAATGATGATGGTACAGACCCTTTTGCTGCCAATAGAACCGAAGTAATGGTAGGGCTAAAAGATTATGATTTTTGGATAAGTGATACAACTAAGCGAGAACTTATCAACCAAATGAAATACGAATTAGAAACCGCCTTGCCGGGTGCTTATTTTTCATTTGGGCAACCTATTATAGACCAAGTAACAGAAGTGGTAACGGGAAGTGCGGCAGATTTGGCAATTTCTATCATTGGAGATGATTTGACGCTGATGAGAAAAACAGCAGATAGCATTGTAAATATTGTCAAAAATGTAGAGGGGGCGAGTGAAACAGGAATAGAGCAAGAGGGAATCCAAACGCAGTTGAGCATTGAAGTAAATAGGGAAAATGCCGCCCGCTTTGGCATCAATGTCAGCGATATACAACTCATGATAGAGGCTGCAATTGGTGGCAAATCAATAGGAACGGTTTACGAAGGTGCGAGGCGTTTTGATATAAAAATTCGTTTTTTGCCCGAATTCCGAGATAACATAGATGTCGTCAAAAGCCTACTTATTAATGCGCCTTCTGGGGCAAGGATTCCGCTTTATCAATTGGCAGACATCAAACTCATTGACGGACAGACCAATATCACACGCTTAGATGGCAAAAGATTGATAGCGGTGCGTACCAATGTAAGAGGACGAGACCAAGGAAGTTTTGTGGCAGAATGTCAGGAAAAAATAGCTGCACAAATTCACTTACCCAAAAGCTATTCGCTAATTTATGGCGGTCAGTTCGAAAACTTAGAGCGAGCAGGAAAGCGACTTGGCTTAGTTATTCCACTTACTTTTATTTTAGTTGGTGTGCTACTTTTTGCCCTGTATCGCAACATGAGAGATACTTTCGTGGCTATCCTTTGCGTTCCGCTTGCCGCTTTGGGTGGTGTAATAGCTTTGCTTATCAGAGGTTACAACTTCAATGTGTCGGCGGGCGTGGGCTTTGTTTCCTTGTTTGGTGTATCAGTGATGGCAGGAGTGTTGCTTGTTTCTGCATATAACCGTAAAAAAAATGCAGGATTTTATGATTACAAAAATTTAGTCTTAGATGCCTCTGTGCATGAATTACGACCAATTCTGATGATGCTTTTTGTGGCTATTATCGGCTTAATCCCCGCTGCTCGCTCGGCTGGAATCGGCTCTGACGTGCAGCGACCTTTGGCAACTGTTATCATTGGCGGCTTGACAACTACGCTACTGCTCGTGCCTTTTATTATCCCTACTTTGTATTACTTTTTGGATAGAAAGCATAGAAAGGGAAATAGTTAAAAAAGCAAATGCAATATTTTTTTGCACATCAAGCAGAAATTACTGTTAAAATAAAAAACTTTCATATCTTTGCAAGCTATTATAAGTAGTCAAGCTACAAAATAGTGATAATAAGCCATTTATGGAATGTCTATTAGCTCCATAAAGCTAATAGCTTAGAAGATAAAATGTAAATTATTTGTTTCATCATTAAATTATTTGGGTTATGCCTTGCGGAAAAAAAAGAAAAAGACATAAAATCGCTACGCACAAAAGAAAAAAGCGTTTGAGAAAGAACCGTCATAAAAAGAAATCTCGTTAGTAATATACTCGATCAAAATTGGTTTTGCTATAAAATTTTCTTAAAGATGACATCTTTCCAAAAAAAGATGACATCTTCGAAAGACCAATTAGTTTGCAGTATATTCACTTTCTGGTAAAGCTATTTACCGCCAAAGAAAATACAAAATGTATCGTTTCTTGGCGGTAAAATTATTTTAAAACTATCTGAGATATTGAGTAACGAACTGATTATCAACGTAACTCAAAATGGTGGTCGGATAGCACTTTTACGAGATAAGATCCTCGTTGAGTTTCATCAGGAAAGTACTGATGATAATTTTGTGGTCGGAGATATTTTTTTGGGAACAGTGAAGCGAATAGTGCCGGGTCTTAATGCAGCTTTTGTCGATATCGGATACGAAAAAGACGCTTTTTTGCATTACTTAGACTTAGGTGCCAATGTTCGCTCTCTCAACAAATTCATCAAATTACAGCAAGGAAAGAAGTCGCCTAATATAAAGGTAACAGACTTCAAAATGGAGCCTCAAATTGACAAACTTGGCAAAATTACTGACGTACTCAAAACAAATCAGCAAATTCTTGTGCAGGTAGTCAAAGAGCCAATCTCCACAAAAGGACCTCGTTTATCGTGCGAACTATCGCTGGCGGGCAGATACATCGTACTTGTTCCTTTTGCTAATGCTGTAAGTGTTTCTAAGAAAATACCCGATAATGCAGAACGCAAACGCCTTGTAAGACTACTTTCATCGATTAAACCAGATAATTTTGGGGTAATTGTCCGAACAGTCGCCGAAGGGAAAGATGTTGCGGAACTTGATAAGGACTTGACCGAACTCGTAGCTGGCTGGGACAATGGAATCATAAAAATGCCCAATGCAAAGCCGCACGACAAGGTAATTGGCGAAATGAATAGAGCAAACTCGCTACTCCGCGATATGCTCAATGAATCTTTTGATATGATTACCGTAGATGACAAAGTTATCTATGAAGAAATTAGGGAATATATCAAAAACATTGCGCCAGACAAAGAAAAAATCGTAAAATACTATACTGGCAAAGCCAAGGTTTTTGAGGCTTATGGAATTGAGAAACAACTCAAAATGCTCTTTGGGCAAACCGTAAGTTTAGCTAATGGTGGTTATTTGGTGATAGAACATACAGAAGCACTTCATGTGATTGATGTAAACAGTGGAAATAAATCCTCTACTGAAACTGACCAAGAAACCACAGCGTTCAATGTGAACATGGAAGCCGCTGCCGAAATAGCAAGACAATTGCGACTTAGGGACATGGGCGGAATCATCGTAATCGACTTTATAGATATGAAAAACCCTGAACATAAGCGTTTGCTTTATGAGCAGGTAAAAAAAGAGATGAGAAATGAAAGGGCTAAACATACAGTCCTTCCTCTGAGCAAGTTTGGGCTAATGCAGATTACTCGCCAGCGCGTAAGACCCGAACTTAATATTGCGACAGTGGAAAAATGTCCTTCTTGTAATGGCACAGGAAAAATTACAGCAGCCATCTCTGTTTCAGACCATTTGGAGTCAAAGTTAGATTATATTCTGACCAAACAAAACGAATCGGGTATCGTGCTTATCGTACACCCCTACTTACACGCCTACTTTACAAAAGGCATTTTTTCTATCCGATTCAATTGGTTTTTGAAGTACCGAAAATGGATTAAAGTGGAAAAAGACTCTTCTCTCGGTCTTACTGAATTTCACTTTAAGAACGCACAAGAACAGATAATAGAAGTGCAATAAAAATAAAACTCCTCTCTACTCACAAAGTAAGAGAGGAGTTTTTGCTTTTCTAATCTATAAGCTCTCCGTCATCTATGATATAAAACAAGTGGTCGGGATTGGTAAAATTTAGCTTCAAAGTGCCTATAATCGTAATGGGCTTTTCCGTAGATTTGAGTGGCTTTTTGACCGTAACCTCTATCACGCTTTCAGGTCCCGCCTTGCCGCAGTAAAAGCAAGCATCAAAAGGGAAAGCCGAAAGTAAGAAAAAAGAATGTTTGGACTTCTGCTCTAAGGGAATAAGAAAACCCTTAATGGTGATTTTCTGACCGTTCAAGGCTTTTATTTTGTCGTTATAGATAGGCTTGAAAACGGATTTCCAGTCGCCATACTGTACCTTGAAAAGCACCACCCAGAGGTCTTTCTCCTGCTGCATATAGGCAAAAGAAGACAGCGAAATGAGCAAGCAAGCCACCAGCCCAATGGTTAATTTTTTTGTTTTTTTCATCAATGTCGTTTATATTTTCTGCCTTCTATATCTTCTTTCCAAAGTCTTGCCGAATATTCCAAAATTTGTTTTACTTAAAAGAAAGTAACACAAATATAAAAAATAGAGCTAAGAAAAATAAGCTACCCACGTTTGTATAGGTCTATATGTTTAAAAAACTCATTTTAGGTAATCTCATTTTTTACTAAAAACTTTTTATGCTCTTTTTTCGTACTACTACTTGATTAGGGCTTTCTCTTATTGAATAATAGGAGCAAAAATCTTACTATTTTACTCACATTAACAAAACTCAAAAATATGAAAATTCAATGCTCATTGCCACTTGCTATTTTATTACTAATAGCCTCACAAACAGTAAATTATGCCCAAGGCATAAAAACATCTTTTCCCAAATACGAATTAAAAGCACTTTATCTTGACTCTGTCATGGTTTTGCCAAAGCCAAATGTTACCTTGTTTATCGGGAGTAGCACGCAGCCACACCAAAGCAGCATAGAAGTAAGCAAGACTGCTTTAGATAAAATTCGTTTTTCGGTATCTATAGAAGACTCCCTTGCTCGTTCCGTTCCCCAAGATTCGCAGTACAAAGTTTCGTATGCAGAAATATCTTTGGCAAGAGGAAAAAAATTAGTAAGCAAGACACTCAAAAGCACGTCAGAAGTGGTTGTATTGGAAGATTTGATGAAGTTGGCAGAGGCAGGAGATAGACTCATTATTGAAGTCAGAAAAATAGATAGACTTGACCACACAGGCAAATGGCAAGAAGTAAATTCAGGATCTACGATTTTTGTCATTCTTATTAATTAACATTTCGGATTCATTCATAACGATTTGGAAAAGGGTTTTATTTCGATACTTTTTTTATTCTTATCACTATTGGCATTTGATGGTACAGAAGAAAGTGTGAACTCATTTGCTCATCAAACGCAAGTCCGCAAGACACTTTATTTTGATGGAGCTAAAGGCACATACCCCGCCAAAACTGTTGGTAAAAAAGTGGTCTATGTAGGGCATATCAGTCCGTTCGAAATGCCCGTTGGGGCAGAAGTTGGTGATGAATGGCTGTTTGGTGCTGCCAAACCTGCAAAAATAGTCGATTGGCGACCTGATTCACAGACATTTGCAAGCATCTCTGCATTGCAGCCTACCAATACACGCTACAGAATCATGAGCATCGGAGGCAGACCTACAGCCTACCGCAATATCAATATTAATCTACTCAGCCGCGAGGGACTCCAGCTTTTTGGGGAAATCGACCCAAATGGCAATAATCTCATTACGCTAAACGGAAGTGAACTTTTGAATGGTTGGGCTTTGGTAGGTGATAATATGTATAAAGCAAGGGCAGAGGCTATACGCAATAAAAATGTCATTGCCTCTACCGAATCTGCGGAGGTGTATGTGCCTGAAAAATTTGCAACTGCTTCCAATCAAATAGAAACCTTATTCGTAGATGACGTGCCGCTTGTGCCGATGCTTACTCAAGCAGAAGTGATAAACAGTACGCAGTTTTACTGGTCGGGTACTGAAGTATTCATAAACTTCAATCCGCAAGGCAGAAAGATGGAATGGATAAAGTATGACAGCTTTATTTACTGCGGGCTATGGGCAGGCGGCAGCACCACAAGTGCAAATGCTACTTCCAATGTGGTAATAAGCAACCTAAATATATGCAAATATGGAGGGAATACTTTCGCATCGCCAGTAGGAAGCCGCACAATGCTTTATTCGGCAGGTGGGGCATACGCAAGCGGAACAGCTCAATGGGGCTGGCTTGTCCAAAATTGCAATAGTTATTCAAATCGTGGCAATGGCTTGTATTTGTTTCCTAAAAGTACAATAAAAAACTGCAAATCATACGCCAACGGCTGCAAAGGAATACATGGAAATGGCTCATTATCAGATGACTACTTGCCTAATGTTTTTGCGTATGTGATTGGAAACATCATTTTTGAAAACAATTTTGCGGGCTATACAAGCAAAGGCGGCGGCGGCACTGCTGCAGGGCTAAAAATCACCAAAATAAGAAATATGAAAGTAGAAGGCAACAGTATCTATCGCAACGGCATCAGCTATTACGGCACATACAGCACCGATGGACTTTGGTTTGATGTAAACTGTACAGGCGTAGAAGTGAGAAATAACCGCATTATAGGTAACGCAGGGAGCGGATTTGTCTTTGAAATTTCTGATGGTTTGCTTTTTGAAAACAACCTTGTTCAATCAAACTTAGGCAGTTGGGAAGTGCTAATTTCATCTTCTCCCAACGTAATAGTGCGCAAAAATAAGATATATGGCTATGTTTTGGGAGAAAACTCAGCCCCCTCAACTAAAAAATTTGGACATCGAATTTTAGGCTTGCTGCACGCTACCAACCGCACAGGTAGTCAGCCATTATTGATAAAGAACGTGCTGGTAGAAAATAATAACTTTTACTTTGGCATTGAAAATACCATCATAGGAGTTCATAGCTCCGTAATAGAATATTGGTTTCAAGGTAAGTTCGCACCCGAAAACCCTACACAAACACAACTTTCCGCATTTATGATGTTGCAGGGTGTTAAGTTTAAGAGCAATCAATACTTTACAAAAAGCGTTGATAAAGATAAAAAGCATTTCTTGATTTGGAACACCACTACAGAAAGAAAGACCTTAGCAGAGATGCAAGTCTTGGGTTTAGAGAAAGGAAGTACCATCACAACTGCCATATTTTAAAGCATAACAAAGTCAAATAAATTTCTTACTTACCTAATTCCCAAATTGTTAGGCTCGTAACCTTTACTTTCCCTTTTTTTGTAAACACACTGATTCCTTTGCTGTCTTTGTTGGGAAAAATGAGGTCTGTCATTACCACTTTTCCATTATTTGCAAAAACCTCTATCGAACAGTTGTCGAGCAAGATTTGCCATTTTATTTTGCCATTTTCTGCCTTTAATGGTGCTTTGTCCTTACTTGCGAAATTGTTTTTGAAATCTACGATACCGGATTTTGTGCGGTCTATATAAATTTGCTGGCTGCCTACTTCATAACCAATCACTGTTTCTTCAGTTTTTCCTTGAGCCACTTTGATTCCAAATTCTTCTGCATCTTGGAGTTCAAACGCTATCTGAATTTCCAAAGAATTACTTTGAATTTCTTTTAAAAGGTCAGAAACTTCACTTATTTCTATATTTTCAAAGTGATAATTTTTCTTTCGCAAACTTTCCAATTCTTTTACGGGCTGCTGCACAAGGCGAACCCCTTCAGGATAAGTTTTAAGGGAAATTGTTCTCGGCACGCTCATCTGCCCTCGCCAAGGTGAAGTCGGAATTGTATCGGCATACGCCCAGTTGTTCATCCAACCGTATATAATTTTGCGTCCATCAGGATTCTGATTCCAAGGAATAGCCGCATAGAAATCTTTGCCATAGTCGAGCCAAAGCGTAGTTGCGGGCTTATTGAGATTTTTAAATTTTTTCCCATCAAAATCACCTATAAAATACTGCATACCAACGTATTTGCTTGTGCTGTCGGGGTGCGCCGCCGAGATAAGCAAAGCCCATTTTTTATTCTTTGCATCGCCATCAAGAGGTAGCTCTATGAGTGCGGGACACTCCCAAATCAATCGCCTATCGCCCGCATCTGCAAACTCGCTCAACAGTTTCCATGCCTTCAAATTTTTAGAGGCATAAAACAAGCATTTGAACTCCAAAGGCAGCACCACTGCCATAATCCATTGCTTGCTTTGCTGATGCCAAAAGACACTTGGGTCTCGAAAATCTTTCTTTTTTAGGTCAATCACAGGATTTTTGTCATACTTTGTCCAAGTCGTTCCCTTGTCCAAACTAAACGCAATATGCTGACTTTGACCAGCTTTGAGTGTGTCGGCACTATAATTCAATGCCGTATAAATAGCAACCATTGGCGGGTTTTCTTTTGTTCCAAAGCCACTACTATTTTCGGTATCTACCACCGCACTGCCAGAGAAAATCATGGTGCTATCTTGCTGATTTTCAGGGATAGCAATTGGCAAGTTTTCCCAAGCAATAAAATCTTTGGTAGTAGCATGCGCCCAAGTCATGTGTCCCCATTTTGTGCCATAAGGGTTATATTGGTAAAACAAATGATAATTTCCCTCCTCATAAACCAATCCATTGGGGTCATTTACCCAGTTTTTAGGTGGGGAAAAGTGAAAAACAGGACGAAAGCGTGAATAATCGTCTTTGAGTGTGTCTGTCATATTCAAATTCGCTTCAGTAGTCGATTTTTCTTGGCTGTTGCAAGCCACGCAAGCAAGCAAAATGAAAAGAGGTAATAATTTCATGGTCTGTAGCTTTTAAAAATTGTTGAGATACTCTTTTGTAAAGGTACTTATATTGCAATAATCTTATCAAAATGACTTGCTTATTTTTTAAGATTCACTCTACGGTATTTTTGTAAGGTCTGAAACTATTTTGCAAATCAGTAAATATTTTAGATATTGCTCAGAAATAGATAAGCAGGAGTGAAGAAGTGCCAAAAGAACCGTTATTTGAACATATTTATATTGATGAGCTTTTTTAAACTTCTATTTATTGTTTATAACTTGCTGATTGTCAATGAATAAATTGTTGGTGGGAAAATATCAAGAAAGGTAAAAGGGCAATTGGTAAAAACAGGAGTTAATCTAACTTTTACAAGAATTGGCTTATTTGGGGGAATGCCTGGTTGGGGAATCTCAACAGGTTATTTTATGGGAACTCAAATAGAAAGTGATAAGAGTGCGTATGGGGCATGAACCTGGAATGGACTGGCCTGTGCAAAAAAAAGAACATGAAGCCAAAGGTAGTACACGCAAGGAAGTAATTGAGGCAGAAAACAATTTTCCCGTTGTTGGTGTTAGCAAAGCCGCACCAACAACTACATTTGGCATTGATAATGAGTAAATACCCTTTCAGCCAGAATGTCA
>Ga0163144_10028253_pt1 | contig 10827 bp, 7 predicted proteins | sample OliLak19BULKMAT1_FD_123175 | JGI IMG/M metagenome (GOLD analysis project Ga0163144, IMG submission 123175) | Freshwater microbial mat bacterial communities from Lake Vanda, McMurdo Dry Valleys, Antarctica - Oligotrophic Lake LV.19.BULKMAT1 | ecosystem: Environmental > Aquatic > Freshwater > Lake... | reverse complement strand
TCCTTGTAGTCACTGGTAAAAACAGCGGCGCGCCCCACTCCGACCGACCAGCTGGCTAATAGAGGGTCTGCTTCGGGCCCGGTCAAGAGCACCGTCGCTCGGCCTTTGGGAACGGTGACAACGTAGCCTGTGAGCGCGGGGGCTTGGCTAAAGTCTATGCCTCGTAACGGCGGGCTCTGAGCACTCACGTTCGGCCGAAACGCCACCTCGTTGATGGAGCTGCGTGCGGCTAGCACGGTCTCCTGGGCGAAGACGGCAGGCAAGCGCGTGGCATCCTCAATCAAGTAGAAGCGCCCATCCCCGAGCTTGCTCATGCGCTCCAAGGCAGGCACGTCCGAACCGTTGCCGAGCGCGACCACGCTGGTCGTGATGCCGCGCCCTTTGGCGCCGCTGACGAGCGCGAAGGCATTCGCGCGCTCTTCGGCGTCAGAGCCGTCCGAGAACAGCAGCAGGTGCTTGAGCTGAACCGACTCCTTGCCGAGGGCCGCATAGCCGGCTCGCAGCGATAGATCGATGTAGATGCCGCCACCGCCGACGCCGACCGCGCGGATCCTTTTCGCCAGCTCAGCTCGATCTTTGATTTCCGCTAGCGGAACCGTCCATTGGACGGCGGTGTCGACGTGCATGACGCCGAGCCGATCCCCGGCTCCGAGGAGCTCTGCGGACCTAACGGCGGCTTCGTTGGCCAGATCCAGCTTGGTTCGCGGCCCCACGTTGGCGCTCATGGACCCGGAGTAGTCAACGACGATGACCTCCGCCAGGCTGGCCCGCCGACGTTCCTGCTTCACGTCGAAGGAGACCGGGCTTACCTCCTCGAGCGGTGTCTTACCGTAGCCGCCTGGACCGAGAGAACGATCTCCTCCCATCAATAGCAGTCCTCCACCCAAGTCGCGGACGTAGGAGGCCAGCGCCGCTATCTGTTCTGGCGCCAAATCCACCGCGCTGATGTCGGAAAGTACGATCAGGTCGTACAGCGCAAACCCAGCGGCGTCGGCCGGTACCTGCGTAGCGTCCCCCGTGCTTACTTTGAAGGCGGCGCTTTCTAGCGCTCGCACCAGGGCAGCCCCGAGGCCCTTGTCACGCTCGAGCACGAGTGCGTTGGCCTCCCCCGTGACCCTTACGAACGCCGAACCACGATTGTCCTCCGCGGCTTCGTCCTTGCTGTGATCCTTGGCGCTGAGCTCGACATCGTAGCGATGCAAGCCGGCCCCGGATGCGACCTCTCGCAGGTGAACGACGTCTTCCCCAGCCGCGATCTTGACCTCGCCCTTCCTCACGAGCTTGCCGTCCAGATACACTCGCACCTCGACCTCTGCCTCTCGCGAAGCCGACGTGACGACGCGCAGATCGATGGCTTCGCCCTCGCTGGCGCGAGCGCCTGCCGAAACGGTCACCACGCGCACGTCCTCCAGCTTGCGTTGGTCGAGAGGAACGACATCGATGCGAACCCCGGCGGCCGCAGCCAGCGCGGCTTCACCCAGCGCGTCGCCGCGAGTAGAGACGCCGTCGCTCAGCAGCACGATGCGCGCTGCGGAGTCTGGCGGTACCTCGGCCAAGCCGCGCCGGATGGCGGCGCCGAGATCCGTGCCGTCCCGCGCGATTTCCGCCCTCTGCGGCGCGGGGGGCTGGCTCTTTTCCCGCAGCGGATCTTCCACCACCGCTTCGACGGCGAAAGCCAAGGTGCCGATGCGGTCCCGTTCTCGCATGCCGGTCTCGGCGGCTTCGATCTCGCGTTCAGCGCGTGACGCCGCCCCGGGCACGAGGTCGATGCTGCGGCTCCGATCGATCGCGACGATCACCGTCAAGCGATCCACTTTTTCGCCCAGCTCGATACCTACGACCGCGAAGGCGCAGGCAGTGGCAGCGACCCCGGTCAGTAAGGTCATCAAGAGCGCCCTTACTGGAGCTCGACGCCGCGCGAACGCTGGTAGCCGCGTGCTGAGCCAAATCAAGACCAAGGCCGCCGGTACGGCGAGCAAGGGCCGCGTGAGCCGCAGGTAGGGGACGGCGACGGCCATACGCTCCAAGGCGAAAACCACCGCCGGCAGCACGGCAACCAGGCGTAGAGCCCACAGGATGGCCGTCACGTCGCCGCCCGCCGTTCGGGCCTGCGCGGTCGGATCTTCGAAGACTCCACACTGCGCGGCTTGCGCGTGAGCCACGCTACCTGAGCGACTATCGCCAAAAGCGCCACCGCTGCTGCCAGAAAGCCCCAATCACCGGGCGACTCTGCGATGGGGGAGCGCGTCCCGGCCTCAGCCGTGCCCCCCGCAGCAACCGCGGAGCCTACCGCTCGGCTGAGATCCCCCTCGGTCGCGCTGGTCAGATTCACGACCGAAAGCGCAGTGCCGGTTCGCTCGCCCGCGAAGCTTAACAGGTAAAAGCCCGGGTCCGCGGGGCTCGGAATGATGGCGACGCCACCTCTGGCTTCGAGTTGGCTCTCTCGGCCGGCCGGATCGGTCAGTGTGACGCGCTCTACGGAAGTCGGGACGCGGACACGCAGCGGTGAGCCGGTGCGGGCGGGGCCCAGCACGTGGCTTGCCCGGTGAGCTCTGGCGATTTCAGCCAAATTGCGCACGAAAAGCACGAACGAGGCGCGCAGCGGCCAACTACTCTCGCCCACGTCGAAGCCGATGAGCGTGCCTGTCCGGCCGCCTTCTGAGACGTCCGCCAAAAGCACACCTTCCCTGCCGCGCACGAGCACGCTTTGCGCGGAGGGTGGGTCGATGGCGCGGGCGCGTGAGACCGACACACCGTCGAGTGTGATGAAGCGCAGGCGGGGATCCGTTCGCTCCCAAGAAGTAACGACGGGTGCAATCAAGAGCTCGCCCACGATGGCGCCGCGACAAGCACCCGGGGGGGGGTTGACGAGCAGGAAGTCACCGCCGGGTAACCTGGCCGGGCAGGCACCATTGACGACGATGAATGCGTCGTCGGGGATGCTACTGGTTCCTAGCTCCGCAACGGGTGCGCCCAAGAGCTCGATCTGGGGGTCAGCCAAGAGTGCGCGCTCGAGCCAGGGGCTGCCGTGCGCGGGCGCCATGATGGTGGTCAGCTTTCGGCCTGGGGGGACTCGACCGAAGGCGCGATCGTCGACTGGCAGCGCGTCGTGGGGCGACACCTCGACCGTCAGCCCCGTCCCGGCGTCGCCTGGCGAAGCATCGAAGCTCAAGACCACGGGCGCCCTCTGCCTCGGCTCGAGCCGCAGCTTGCGCGAGGCGAGCACCGTGGGGGAGTTGCGCTGGGTTAGCGTGACGAACACGTCGCGTGCGGCGCTACCGACGCTTTGGAGCTCGACGAAAACCTCGACCCGGTCTCGGCGCGTCGCGCTGTCTTGAGTGCGACCCACGTCCAAGCGCACGATCGATGTGTTGTCCGCGGGCTCTCCGACCTTGACCACGCTCAGCGGCACGCGCGTCGAGGGCAACGGGGCCCGCAGGCCTCCGTCGTCGGTTATTACGATGATTCTGCGGGTTCCGCCGCGCTGGGCCAGCTGCTCACTGGCCAGCGATATTGCGCGCTCGAGGCGCCCCTCCACGCCGGAGGCGTTGAGGGTTCTGAGGCGCGTGCGAAGTCGCGAAAGGTCTCGGTCCGCCGGGGCGATGGTCCGCGCCTCCGCACCCGCTTCGATAAGCAGCACATCCGCGCCGGGTGGGAGAGCGGAAAGGACGCGCTCCGCAGCGGCCCGGGCGGCTTCGAAGCGAGTCTCTCCCGTCGCCGACTGGGCCAGCATCGACGCGCTCACGTCGAGCACGAGCGCAACATGCTCCGAGTCGAGCCCTGGTCCAGATAGCGTGGGACGGGCCAATGCCAGGCCGAGCGCCAGCAGACAGAGTGCCTCGACGAACAACAGCAGCCGACCGCGCAAGCGTTGCCAGGGTCTCTTGGCGAGCATGTCGCGCACCGCCGCCTGCCAAAGCCAAGTGGACGCCACGCGGACGCGCTGCCGCCTGACCTTGAGGACGTAGAGCACCAGCAGGGGGCCCAGCAGTGCCAGCAGCCACAGTCCTTGCGGGTTCGCTAGCGTGGTAGGCACGCTAGGGAGTCTAGTGCAGGCGCGGCCAGGCTACAGACAGAACCTAGAGGGCCGAGGACGGCCCCGCGCGCTTGGGCCCTCGTGCGCGGTGCCGATCGTACAGCTTTGCATGGGCCTGCTCCCTGTCCCGCAGGATGTCTTCGAGGATGGGGTCGATCACGGCAGAGCTGACCTGGAGCACGGTAGCCAGGTTCTGCTCGGCAATGAGATCCCGGACCGCCTTGGCCTGCGGCGGCTCGCGAAGCTTTTGAAAACCAGCTGCGGAGAGCGCGTCCAGGTCCACGAATGCCGTGCCCTGTTCCAGGCCCTTTATCGAGGAAAGTACGCTCTTTCTGACTAGCTGCAAGGTGGGGTCGGGCGTGCGCCGTATGTACGGAACGAGCCGGTCAGGGTGGCTGAGGTCAGCGGCTGCGGTGGGGTGAAAGGCCGCCATCGCAAACTCTCCAGAGAGGTTGGAGCGAGCGTCGTCAGCGCTGCGGAGGCGCCTGCCGAAGTCTTCGAAGTCGAGCCGGTCGAGGTCGAGGAGGGGGTAGACCAAGAGCGCAACATCGACGCGGTCTCGCTCCGTGGCAGGCGTCGAAAGCTGCGCGATGAGCTGCAATGAGTCCGCGAAATCATCTCGATTTACGCTGAAAATTACGCGAACCGCGGCGCTTTGGGACTCGCGGGATGCGCGCGCCCACGGGCAAAACCCGAAGCGCTCGACCACCTCCACCGCGTAGCGTTCGTAGACCCTCAGAGTCTCTTTCGTGAGCTCGTCCCGGTACGCCACGAAGCGACCGTACCATGACCGCGCGGACCGCGCGGAGCGCCTCGCGCGGACCGCGAAGGGGCTCTGTCGTGCGCGGCGACTTGACGAGACACGGTAAAGACATGCAAAGTGTCGTCATCGCGAGCGCGCTCTGATCGCGCTCCGTCAATACAAGAGGACGGACAATGGCCGGACGTAAGAAGAAAGCATCCAAGAAGGCAAAGGCAGCACCGGTGGCATCGGCCCCGGCAAAGAAGGCGCGCAAGAAGGCGCGCAAGAAGGCGGCAGCAGCTCCGGCTGAGATGGCCGCGCCTATGCCTGCCAAAAAGGCCAAGAAGAAAAGCAAGAAGAAGGCCAAGAAGGCGTAATGCTTCCGGATGAGCGCGAGTGCCGGAGCGCGAGTGCTTCGGTGCTCGCGCTCTCTGTATTTTGTGCGTTTCCCGCTGATTTCTAGACTAGTTGAGTGCGGCTCGCGCCGTGAGCCAGTGGCGTTTCTGCCCGTGATCGCGACTGTGCCGAGAGCCACGCACGGTCGTCGTTGCGGCTGACGAGAAACGAAGTCGGAGTGACCTGCTTTGCTATAGCGGTCGTAGCCTCAATCGATAGCCCCCGTGACGAATCTTCTAACGGGCGCTTCCAGCGGCTCATCAGTCACGGCCCTCACGTAGGTTGCACCAAGGCGACGCGCCGCCGCGCGCAGTTCTTCCACGAGACCAGCGAGCCGGGCCAGGTAGGACTCCACGGCGGTCGGATCCATGGTCACCTCCAGCTCCTCGTTGGTCTCGGCGTCCACCAGACCCAGATCGCCTTCGAACTCCGGCTCGAGCTCCATTCGGCTCAAGACCTGGACTAGCGCCAGGGCGTGTCCCTGGGCTTTGAGGCGATCTAGCTCGTCGGACACCGGACCCGGGTCCAGGAAGTCGCTGAGAATCACCAGTAAGCCAGGTCGCAGGGAGCGTTCGGTTACCGCTCGCAGCGCTGCTGGTAGCGAGGTTTTCCCAGCAGCTTCAATGCGTGAAAGCTCCTGCAAGACGCGGTGCAATGCCCCTCGGCCGCGGCGCGGCTCACCGACCAGGGAAAGCGCGTTGCGCGCGTCGCCCGTGCCGGCCACGAGCAGCTGTATGCGCTCCGAGTCGGCCAGCGCAAGGTAGGCGAAGGCTGCTGCGAGACGGCGCGAAACCTCTATTTTCCTGGGATTTCCGAAGTCGAGGGAGGCCGATGCATCGACCAACACCCGGACCACGACGTCTTCCTCTGCCCGAAACGTCTTCACCACTGGCACCCCACTTCTTGCGAAGGCTAGCCAGTCGATGCGGCGCAGATCGTCCCCCGGGGCATAGGCCCGGTGCTCCTGAAACTCCGCGCTCCCTCCCCGGCGGCGGGCGACGTGCTCGCCCGCACCACCGGAGCGCACGCTCACCCGGAGCCTTCGGCGCAACAGACCCAGCTCGCGCACGAAGTCTGGATCGAGCAAACCCGAGGCGGTCAACGGGCCGCCTCGGCAGAGCCTGCACCCTCCGCTGCGAGCTCGGTCGGGTTTTGCTGGTCTCGAAGCTCCGCGTCGAGCAGTGCTTCGAGACGGGTGAGGCGCGCGTGTTCTTCTTCGACTCGCTTCCGCGAACGGGTCCCGGCCAGCGCGAGGAGGCCGAGACCAAAGAGCGCATACCCGGCCGAGCAAAGGATCGCCGGAAGCAGGAAGTCGGAGAGGTTCTTGGGTCCGAGCTTGATCTGCTCGGCCAAGACGAAGGCATAGCTGGGGGAGGGCGACGCGAGCGCGAGCGCTCGGTCCCCTGAGCGCGTGACGAGCCCCGCGATGGCCATCAGGATCCATGGGCCGATCGACGCCGCCAGGATGGTCACCAGCAGCAGTACTCGAGGCACTGTTGCGCCCTGGGCCCGTGCGCGAAAGAAAGCCGAAATGCCTGCCAAGAACACCAGGAAAGCCGCCAATTGGCCGTTGACGGCGATCAGCACGGCCCGATCGGTTGCGCTCGAGAGGGTCGACACGCCGACCGCCGTAGTCGCTGCAAAGGAGAACAGAATCAGGCCGAGGACCCAGGTCGTCGCCCCGACGATCCCCGGACCTAGGGCGCGCCGTAGCGGACCGCGCATTTCACGCTGCCAAGCGACCCTCACGCGGCGGGAGGGGCCGAGCGGGTCCCCTGCCACGAGAAAGATGACGAAAATGAAGAAAACGAACAAGACCGACGCTTGTGCCATGCCCCACTCCACCTTTCGGGTGGCAACAGCAACCAGCGCTGAGCAGGCCGTCAGCGACAAGGCGGAGACAATCGTCCAAAGCCGCAGCCGCGAGGAGCGGTCGTCGCTGGGAGACGCCAGATTGGCGACGGTGATCTCGTAGAAAAGCCAGGCCGGCAACACCACCGAGACCGCCGGCAGCACAAGCAGGAACGCTACATAAGGTAGGCCGAAGTCGGCGCGAACCCAGGCCGTCGGCAGCCATACCGGGGGGCCTTGCGGCACCGCAGGCCACTGCTCGTGGACGGCCCAAGACAGTCCCACTCCCAGCGCGCCGTAGATTTGGAAGGAGGTCGTGAGGGTGACCAGGAGCGTGACGATGATCGCGGCGGCGGAACTCTGAAATTTGGAGCTCAACGCCAAGCCAAACGCAACGGCCAGCGCCGCGAACACGAAACAACACAGGAATGCCAGCACTACCTCGGTAGCGGTGACGCCGCCGAACAGGAATGGCAGCGCTCCCACTGGCGCCAACATCACCAAATACAAGGCAATGTACGTATAAGCGGCCAGGAATTTGCCGCGTGCGATGCGAGCCGGGGAGAGGCCCGTTAGCGCGAGCGCCTCCCAGGTGCGCCCGTTCTTTTCTCCAGCGATGGTGCTGGCAGCGACCGCGGGACCGAGCCACGTCACGAGCGCAAACGCGAGCGAGAAGAAGGTGTGGAAGATACCCACACCCACTTTGGCTGGCTCTGCGGTCACGCTGGCGATGCCGCCCACCGAGCAGATCAGCAGCGCCACGGCCACCGTGATCGTCATCAGAATGACAGGCGTGCGCTGGAGGCGGGCCGATTGTCTCAGCTCGCGCATCCAGACCGGGTTTGGGTCCTGGGTCAGCCGCGAGAGTGACCAACGTGCGCGCGCGGGCAGGCCGGCGCTGGGGGCCAAAGGAGGTACGGAAGGTGTGCCGGTTTGTGCGCTCATTGCAGGTCCCCCCGGGTCACTTCGAGGAAGATGCGTTCCAGCTCGTTGCGTTCGGGTTCGACACCCACGACCCCGACCCCTTGCCCTACCAGGTGCCGGACCACGTCCGCCACGAAACGCTCGTCGCCGCTGTAGTCAACGGTCAGCAGGCCTCCGGGGCTTGGCTCTACCGCGTGAACCCCCACGCCCCCGGCAAGGAGCGGCGCTACCACGCGCGAGTCACCGAGCACACGCAGCTTGAGCCGCTTGCGCGCGGCGGCTGGAACCGCCACGCCGCCCAGGGTGACGATCGGCGCAGGCAGTGCGCCTCCCGAATTCGGGAGCCCGGCAGGCACGGCGGATTGTGCGCCGGCCGCCGCAATCCTACCGCGGCGCGCCAGCTCTTCGCCAATGGCGGAGATGGGGCCCGCTACGATGAGCTGCCCCCGCTCGAGAATACCCACGGACGTGCAGATATCCGAAAGCTCGGTGAGAATGTGGCTCGAAAGAAAGATGGTCTTGCCTAAATCTCGGAGCTCGAGCAGCAGATCGCGCAGCTCGATGCGGGCGCGCGGATCGAGATCGCTGGCCGGCTCGTCCAAGATCAGCACCTTCGGATCGTGGAGCAGGATGCGTGCAATCTGCAGGCGCTGCTTCATCCCTTTGCTGAGCTCGGCGACCAGTCGACCGTCGAGCTTACCAAGGTCTGTGAGCTCGAGCACCACGTCCACCACGCCGGCGTCCAGAACTTGATAGGCGTCGGCAAAAAACTCTAGGAACTCGCGAACGGTGATGCGCTCGTAAACTCCCGCGTGGTCGGGCATGTAGCCGATGACGCGCCGCACCTTGTCGGGGTCGATCGACACGTCAAGCCCATCGATTTCGACTCGCCCGGTCGCCGGCTCCAGAAGGGTGGCCATGACGCGAATCGTAGTGGTCTTGCCTGCGCCGTTCGGCCCAATGAAGCCGAAGATTTCGCCGTGTGGAACGTCGAAGCTCACGTCGCGCAGCACGTCGCGTGCCCCGAAGCGATGCGAGAGGTGTCGCACTCGGATGGCCGGAGAATCGCTCACGGAACCCCTCCCACACCGACGACGCGTAGCAGCGCCCGGTCGGCCTCGAGCGGGAACCCACTGTCGGTGAGCTTGCCTTCGCCGCCGTCCATTTGGCCGACCAGAACAGGCACGTCTTCAGGCCAGAAATCCACGCTGCGGCTGGTGGTGCCCTCGATGGCTTCCCAGGCCGCAGTAAGCCCCTTCACCGATGCGTCTAGTGTGTCTTGGACGCTGCCCAGCCCGAGCGACGAACGGCCGAGAGCACCGCTGCGAGTTAATGGAACGACCTTGCCAGCGGCTTCGCTGACCAACGCACCGTCTTGGATCCTGGGAAAGAAGCGAGCTTCTCGTGTGCCGCCCGGCATCAGCAGCACGCCGATCAGGTCTCGGCCGAGGCGGTTCTTGATCGAGACGCTGCCGTCGGCTGCCCTGAGCACACTGACGCCGCCACCGAGGCCCATGAAGCCGTCTTCACGCACGACGACCACCTCCCACGGTCTGCCGCGGAGGCTCACGAGCCGAGCTCCGTCGCGGTCCACGACCAAGCGCCGGCCGGTTTCTTCGGCGTCGCCCGTGACATCCAACACGTTGCCGCGATCGCTAGACTGCACGACCCGCTCACGGGCCGACGACGCATACAGGCCGCGGAAGCGTGTGGCGACCGCGCGGCTCATCCCAGCTCCCGCCTCGATCAACGTGATTCGACGCGCGCGCCCGCTCACCCCACGGCCAGCGATGCCCAGCAAGACTACGAGGATCAAGGCAGCGCTCGACCAAAGCGGTAGGTGAGCGAGCGCGCGGAGGGGCTTGCCTGCGCGCCTTGCCAAGTAGAAATTGAGCGGTGCCGCCAGCCCGGCGTACGCCAGTAGGAGCAGCGCCGAAACGATGATGGTCCAGCGCGTGCCCTCGTTGGGGTCGAGCTCTTTTCGAACCAGTCGCAAGCGCGACTCGTCCAGAGTGGACTCCGCGTGCGGCAGGGCGATGAAAGCATCCCGTTCCCAAGCGTGACGGGTCAAATCCGCCAGCTTGCGATGGGCCCATGGATCGCTGACGAAGGGCTCCGTGTTGGGCTGAAATGCGAGCAGATGCAGCTCGCCGAGACCGTAGCTTGCGGCGGCGCCCCAAGGGCTAGGTCGAAGGTTGCCACCGCGGTAGCCACGCAGGCGGTCGCGCGTTGCGCTGCTGGGGGTAAGTCGCACCTCTCCCAGGCCACCGGCAGGGTTGCCACGCGGCTCTCCGCCGTTGCCGTCGTCGAGCGGCACCGGAAACGCCGCTTCTGCGCCCAGCGCGGCCGCTGCGCTGGTTTCGTCGATCGAACCCCCCGCCCACGCCTCCAGGTAAGGCGCTCGTAGGTCCTCGGGTCGCGATGCCGACACCGCCAAGGCTCCGCCCGCCAGCAGCCAGTCGGACAAAGCGCTACGAGCTTCTTCGCTCAAGCGGGCGAGTTGCTCGCCGCTGGTCAGCACGAGCGTGGCGCTGGCATACCCGCTGGCGGTGCGGGGCACGAGCGGCTCGCCGGTGCGGGGTTGCTGTCTTGCGCTCGATACGGAGATAAGCGGAGTAGCCAGGGCGCCGTAGCGCGTATGCTTGATGGCGATGGCCAGCGTGCGCAGCGCAGGAGCGATGTGGCTCGGCGAGCTCAAGTCGAAGACCAGGGGATCTGCGGAACGCAGCTCCGCCGTTTTCGCCTCTGCGAGTAGCTGCCCATCGGGCCCGTGAGCCTCCAGACGCAGGCTTGGCGGTACTCCGGAAAACCCGTGCACTGGCACCTCGACTGCGACCTGGCTCTTCGCCGCTACGGAGAAGGGTACTTCGGTCAGGTT
>Ga0163144_10028252_pt1 | contig 10827 bp, 6 predicted proteins | sample OliLak19BULKMAT1_FD_123175 | JGI IMG/M metagenome (GOLD analysis project Ga0163144, IMG submission 123175) | Freshwater microbial mat bacterial communities from Lake Vanda, McMurdo Dry Valleys, Antarctica - Oligotrophic Lake LV.19.BULKMAT1 | ecosystem: Environmental > Aquatic > Freshwater > Lake... | reverse complement strand
GGCGATCGCGAGATCGGGCAGCGCGCCAGGAACATCAACACTGTTGATGAAGTGCCGGACGGTGCGTTCTTTGTCAACCGCGCCGGCCGATTGCCGCTGACGCCGGCGCTGGTCGCCCGTGCCGCCAATACCAGCGACGGTCCCGCGGGTGGGCCGTGGACGGTGGTCTCGGCCAAGAGCGATGGCGTCACCCCGGGCTTCACGATTCGCGACAGCGTCGACCAGTTATGGTTTGTCAAGTTCGATCCGCCCGGCTGGCGCGCGATGGCGACCGGCAGCGAGATTGTTGCCGCCAAGTTGTTCTGGGCGGCCGGGTATCACACGGCCGAGTACCACATTGCCCAGCTGACGCCGGCGAACCTGGTGATTGGCAAGGACGCGCGCATCACGCCGCCCGGCGAGACGGCGCGGGCCATGCGCCAGGATGATGTGCACTGGCTGCTGTCGCGCGCCGACGGCGACGCCGACGGCACCTATCGCGTGATTCTGAGCAAGGCCACGCCCGGGCGTCCGGTTGGCCGCATTGCCTTTCATGGCACCCGCGCCGACGACCCCAACGACATTGTGCCGCACGAGCATCGCCGCGAACTCCGCGGCTACTTCGTATTCGCCGCGTGGCTGAACCACGTCGATGCCAAGGGCATCAACTCGCTCTCTTCCCTGGTCACCGAGAACGGCCGCAGCTTCATCCGCCATTACCTGCTCGACTTCGGGTCGGCCCTGGGCAGCGCCGCGATTGGCCCGCGCGAGGGCTGGGAGGGTTACGAGGCGCTGTTAGAGCAGCCGTGGGAGATCAGCAAGCGCGTGTTGTCGCTCGGATTCAGGATTCCGAAGTGGCGAACGCAGGACTACTTCGAGTCGCCGGCGATCGGCCGGCTCCCACGCGATCACGCGGATTGGGATCCGAAGGCGTGGTGGCCGCATATCACCAATGCTGGATTCAGGCACATGCGAGCCGACGACACGTTCTGGGCGGCGACCAAGCTCGCCGCCATCACCGACGATATGATCAAGGCAGCGGTGGCCGAAGCGAAGTTCGGCGACCCCGCGACGGAAGCGTTTCTCGCCAAGGCGATCGCTGACCGGCGGCTGCGCATTTTACAGGCCTTTCTGCCGGCGGTGAACCCGTTGGTCGACGTGGCCATCGGCGACGGGCGATTGACCTTTCGGAACATAGCCGTCGACGCGGCGGTGGCAGACCGCGCCCCTGGATACCGGGCGCTGTGGTACACCTTCGACAACATGGCCGACAAGGCCACCCTGGTCGCGACGACCGAAGAGACCCAGAGTCCGCTGCCCATGCCGGCGCTGCCGGCGTCGGCGGAGTTCATCAAGGTCGATATCGCGGCCGTCGGCGGTCCCAAGCCGTGGAACCAGCCAATTTCCGTGTATTTCCGAAGAAACCAGGGTGGATGGGCCTTGGTCGGGCTGGAACGCCTACCCTGATCGGTGACCCTGGCCGAGACCCGTTTGAGTAGGACTGGATTGCCCGGAGCGTGTAAATTCCGTGCGATACTGAATCGCCCTTTCGCCAACTCAACCGAAGGTTCTTTGATGAATGTCTCGCGTTCCGCCGCCCTGTTTGTCGCTGCCCTGACCCTGGCCACTCCCGCGTGGGCGCAGGAGCCGGCGCCGGCCGAAACCACCCCTGTCGAGTCAGCCACGGCAGATGCCACGCCCGGCGCAGGCAGTGCAAGCGCGGGCCAGTTGCCGCGTCCAGGTCAGCCCTTGCCCACCGACATCATTGCCCCACGCGGCGGCAATGCGGAGTCTGGCAGCTTCTTTAAGCTGGTCGGCGGCGACTTCAAGAAGTTCTTCAGCCACGACACGGTTCGCGTGATGGCGTTCACCTCGATTGGCGCGATTGCGGCTGCGCCGTGGGATCGTGAAGGCGTGAATAACGGCTTCAACATCCCCACCACGTTGTTCGAATCGGGCAACATCATGGGCGGCTTCGCGTTCCAGGCGGGCGCCGGCTTTGCCGGTTACGCCTTCGGCAAGGTGATTCGCAACGACAAGTTCGCGATGGTCGGACGCGACGTGGTCCGCGCGCAGATTCTGTCGCAGGCCATCGTGCAGAGCGTCAAGATCTCGGTGCGGCGCCCGCGCCCCGACGCCAGCAACAACCTGTCGTTCCCCTCAGGACACGCCGCCAGCGCCTTCGCCACCGCGACGGTCCTCCAGCGTCACTACGGCTGGAAGGCTGCGGTGCCAGCCTATGCGTTTGGTTCGTACGTCGCCCTGGCCCGCATGGCCTGGAACCGGCACCACGCCACCGACGTGGTAATGGGCGCCGGACTTGGTATTGCCTCGGCGCGCACGGTCACGATGAGCGTTGGCGGCAGCCAGTTCAACATGGGCGTGCAGCCGCAGGTCGGCGGCGCGTCGGTCAACTTCACGAAGATCTCGAAGTAGCGCTCGCATGAACAGGGCTGGCTGGCGCGCCGCAGTTCTTGTTTCAGCCCTCCTGTTCATCCCCCTGCCCGTACTGGGGCAAGCGCAGCCGACTCCCGTCAAGCCGGCTGCCACGAAACCGGCCACCACCAAGCCGGCGCCCACACGGAAGCCAGACGCCGCTAAACCCGTCGCTCCAGCCAAACCCGCGCCCGCTCCAGTCCCGGCCGGCCCGACGCGCGAACAGATGCGCGACTTTCTGCTCACCGCGGAAGTCGTGTCGTTCAAGGAAATCGGCAAGGGCATCACCAAGCCCAAGCGGCTGACCATGACCAAGGACGGCGTGACCCACGACGGCGCCTTCCAGAGCGTCGATGATCGCCGGCTCACCCACCAGGTCGGCAGCGTCACCGAAATGAACTTCGTGGACGCCTACCGTTATAACCTGGCCGCCTATGCGATCGCCGGACTGGTCGGCCTCGATCACATGATGCCGGTGCACGTCGAGCGCAAGTGGAAAGGTGACACCGGATCGCTCAGCTGGTGGGCCGACGTGATGATGGATGAAGGCGAACGCCAGAAGCAACACATCCAACCGCCGCGCTCACTGGATTGGAACGCGCAGATGTTCCGCATGCGCGTGTTCGCGGCACTGATCCGCGACACCGATCGCAACCAGGGCAACATCTTGATCTCGCCGGAGTGGAAGGTGATGATGATCGACTTCACCCGCGCCTTCCGGGTGCAGACCAAGCTCGAGAACCCGGCGGTGCTGTTGCGCATCGACAAGGCCCTGCTCGGCAGAATGGCGGGCCTGACCGAAGACGCGATCAAGGCGGCGGTCGGCAAGCACCTGACGGACGAAGAGATCGAGGCCGTGCTTGAGCGCCGCGACAACCTGGTCGTGCACTTCCGCGACCTGGTCGCCAAGCGAGGCGAAGCCGCCGTTCTGTACTAGGCTGCTACTTCACGGTCGTTGGCGGACGACGATGGCGGGTGGCGCGCTCGTAGGCCGCCGCCAATTCCAGCAAGCGTTTGTCATCCCACATCCGGCCCAGCAGCGAAATCCCGACCGGATGGCGTCCGCTGATGAAACCCGCCGGCACCGTCACCTGCGGCAGGCCCGTCGCCGCGCTTTCCTCGCACGTGCCAGGTTCCGAGCCATAGCGCTCAAGGCCACCTTCATGAGTGTGCGGCCGCGCCTGGTTGGCGGGATACAGCAACGCGTCCACCTGCTGCCGATCCATCAGCGTCACGAGCAGTTGGCGGAACGTCTCGCGACCGGCATAGAAGCGACGGGTCGCTTCATCCAGTGCGGCGCCAGTCGGTGTCGGCGCCAATGCGCCCTCGAAGCGTCGAGCACTGACCGGGGCCAGTTTGCCTGAGGCGAGCAGATCCTGAATCGTCAGCACCTTGTCACCGGCCTTCGCACCACGTGACAGGTACGCGGCCCATCCTTCGCGCAAGGAACCGGGCGCGGCGCCACGCGCCGCAGCATATTTCGCATCGTAGTCGGTGATCGCAACATCGACGACCGTGGCGCCGGCCGACTGCAACTCCTTGATCACGCGTTCCATGTTGGCGGCCACCTCGCGCTCGCCGGTGAACCCGACAAAGCGCTGGCGCAGGACGCCGATGCGCTTGCCCTTCAGTGAAGCGGAGTCGAGACCCGCGGCGAACGATCCGGACAGGTGTGTCGCGGCCCCGGCCGTCACCGGGTCTTCGGGATCCGAACCGGTGACCAGGTCGAGCGCCAGTGCGACATCGCGGACGGACTTGGCCATGGGGCCGACGGCGTCATTGAACGTATTCAGCGGCATGACCCCGGCGCGGCTGGTGAAGCCGCGGGTGGTGCGGATGGTCGCCAGCGACGCGAAGGCACTGGGATTTGAAAGCGAGTTGCAGGTATCGGTGCCGAACCCAAGTGCGGCGAGACTGGCGGCGACCGCCGTCGCGCTGCCGCCACTCGATCCTGCGGTGCTGAGCGAAGGGTCGTAGGCGTTGCCGACGGTGCCGCCGACCGTGCTGATGCCAAAGTCGCCGAACGGAAACTCGTCAAGGTTGGCCTTGCCAAGCACGACAGCTCCACCCTGCTTCATGCCTGCGGCCACGCGAGAATCCAATCGCGGACGATGATCGACGAGGGCGAGGGAGCCACCCGTGCTGGGGAGTTCAACGGCATCAATGTTGTCCTTGAACACCACCGGCACGCCGTGGAACGGACTGCGCACCTTGCCACTGGCGCGCTCCGCGTCCCTCGCCCGCGCATCGGCCACCGCGCGCGGATTAATCGACAGCACCGAACGGAACGTCGGTCCGCTGCGATCGTAACGCGAGAGCCGAGCCAGATACTCGTTGGTGATGTCCTCGGAGGTGATCAGGTTGCGCGTCATCGCCTCCTGCAGTTCCACCACGGTCTTCTCGAACACAGTGAATGGCGGTGGCGGAGTCGCCGGGTTCGGCCAGTTGACGATCTGCGATCGCTGCAACGGCGTGAGGCCGCGGAGGTCTGGTGCCGCGACCAGCTGCGTTGCGACCGCCGTGACGCGGGCGATTTCCGAACCTGCGGCGGGCACCCTCGCGTCGGCGCCAGCGTAGACCGGCTCGCCGGTCACCAAGGCGTCCTTGAACAGAATGGGATAGCCGCCTCTCGGGTCGTAGACTTCGCTCAGGCCTTTCACGACGAACGTGACGAGCGCGGCGGTCTGGCCCGGCCGCAACCGCAGGGTGAACACATAACCAATGTGCGACGTGTCGAATCCCGGCCAGGCCCCGGCAAACGGATCACCGTACATGTCGCCAACCGAGGTCAAGACACCGCGCCGGGATCCGAGCACATGCGCCGACGGCCCATGGCCGGATGGTCCGTCAATCGGATTGGCGGCACTCGTGGCGTTCTGCATCACCGTGACGAAGCTGTCAGCGGTATCGATCTCGCGGTCGCCGCTCGAGGTCGCCGCAATCGTCACGCGGCCGCCATCGTCCACCGCGCCGACCGCGCCGCCCCAAGCGAGGCGGACCGTGCGCTCCTCGGACGTGGTGTTGGTGAAGCTGTCGAAGTAACGCAGGTAGGGCGTGTCCTTCGCGGTGGTAATGCCGCGTGAGGCCAGAATGCCTTCGTGAAGGACCGGCGTGGTTGAATCAAAGCGGCCGGCGCCGTCGTGATGCAATCCGAAACCACGCAGGTGATGGTTGCTCGCGAGCAATGCGTTGTCGGCGCGTCGCACTTGCAGCTTGAGATAGCCGAAGCCGTTGAACGGGTTGGCGCGGCCGCCGGTGGCAATGCCGCCGCTGTCCTGCGACCACGGCGAGGTGTCCTGGATGTCCCAGAACTGGCCGTCGCTGGACGGCACGCGTGTCACCGCGCTGACGCCGATCACGCCGATGGCGGCGCCCGTCACTGCCAGGATCAGCGCTTTGAGGGTTCTCATGGCGCGAGTATAGCGGGGTCAGCCGTAACGCTTGACCTGGGCGCGCAAGACGGGGCGGGCGCGGCATGCCCGCGTCCGCCCTCGTGCCTTCCCGAATCAGAACATGAACGCGACTTCCAGTCGGTACTCCCACGGCTTCGCCGACCCATTGGCCGGGCGCCGCCCTTGCTTGTGGAATTCGAACACCGCGCGGCCGAGTTCGAAGAAGCGGTAGGTGGTCCCGAATACCGGCCCGCTCAGGTGGTCGTTGTCGACGTCCTTGTTCGGGTCGAAGTAGTCGTAGCGGCCGAAGACTGCGACTTTCTCGGTAATCACATAGTCCGCCTCGAAGAGGCCGCCAAGGTTGTCGGTCTCGAGGCCGGCCGCGTTGACTTGCTCGGTGCCGCGAGTGAACGCCGCCGTGAGATTGAGCGGGCCCTTCACGTATTGCCCGAACACGCCGACCCGATGGAAGGGATTCTCCCAAGTGGCCCCGGTCGTGGGCGTGATCAGCCCCTTGCCCTTGTAGCCATACACGCCGAACGCGGAGCCCTGATCATCAAGGACGTAGTCGGCGCTGCCGTAGAAGTCCTTCGACTCGTTGTTGTCAATCGAATTGGTGACGCTCGAACCGGTGCCGTTGACCACGCCGATGGCGGCGTGAAAGTCGCTGACAGTCTGTGCGACCTCGATGCCGAAATTTCGCACAAACGGTCGATAGGTGTTCGGCGCGACGGTCGAATTGTTGACGATATAGGGCCGCGTCTCCGTGTAACGCGGGCCGACGTTCCAGTAGATCAGCATCTGGCTCGGACTGATCTGCCCGAGCTTGACGGTCGTATAGGTGGTCTTCTCGGGAGTCGACGTGAACATCAGGTAGGCGTCGGCGAGCTTCGATCGCCCCAAGTCGGCGTTGACGGCGGCCGTCGTCCGGCCGGTGTTCTCGTACATGTAAAACTCGGCGAAGTACGACCACCGCTTGGCAATGGCGCCGCCGGTATAGAGCGAGAAGGCGTGCACTTCGAAGGTCGAGTTGCGGCCGGCGGCATTGCTGTCGTGGACGCGCAGCTTGGTGTTGACCGAGATCAACTCGGCGATGCTGACGGTCGGTTCGTCGTCGGACATCCGGTGGCCGCGGCGCAGGAACTCGGCGCCCATCGGGGTGAGCTTGTACATGGGACCCGAGTGGCAGACCGAACAATCCTGTTTGTACTTGCGGGCCCACGCGGTAATGGCCGACGCGTCGGCGGGAAGGAGCGCGACGATGAGGAAGGCGCAGAGAGGAATAAGGGCCAGACGCTTCATTTGAAAGGAACCTCCAGGCGGTAAAGCCGCCTGGCTGCCAACAGTGCAACAAGCACGCCATCGGTGGTCTAGGCGTCGCCAGAGTAGGTCCTGTGGGCCGGCGCGCCCGATGGACGTGGAGAATCACCCGGACTGGGAAATTTTCCAGCACTGGTCAATAGCAGCGTTCGAACACGCTTCACGATGCGGTCGACAGATCAAAAAGGTGGCCGCTGGCGGCCACGGCTATCAGGTTCTTGCCGGGCACGGAAGTGAGAAGATGAGGCCATGAGACGAACGTTGCTCGCCCTCGCGCTGGCCGGAGCGGTCGCCGCCACCGCGTCGGCGCAATCCAGGCCATCGGGCATCACCGCCGTTGATGGATTACGGGTGGGCCACTACACCCTCACAGAGAAACCCACCGGGTGCACCGTGATCCTCGCCGAGAAAGGCGCCACGGGCGGCGTGTCAGTCCGCGGCTCGGCGCCAGGGACGCGAGAGACCGACCTGCTGGATCCCTCCAACCTTGTGGAGCAGGTGCACGCGATCGTGTTGTCAGGCGGCAGCGCGTTCGGCCTCGACACGGCCAGCGGCGTGATGCGGTATCTCGAAGCACGCAAGGTCGGCTTTCCCTTCGGCGGCGCCTACGTGCCGATCGTACCGGCGGCGGTGCTGTTCGACCTGCCGATCGCGGGTAAGCCGCTGATCCGGCCCGACGCCACCTGCGGTTACGAAGCGGCGAAGGCGGCCACCACCGGCGCGATCGCGGAAGGCAGCATCGGCGCCGGCGCGGGCGCCACCGTCGGCAAGTTCGCGGGTGGCGGCAAGCCGATGAAGGGCGGGATCGGCACCGCGTCGATCACGCTGCCGAGCGGCCTGACCGTCGCGGCCATTGTGGCGGTGAATGCGGGCGGCGACATCATCGACCCGGCCACCGGACGCATCGTCGCCGGCGCGCGCGGCGCCGACGGCCAGACGTTTCTCGATGCGCGAGTGGTGATGCGCAACGGCTCGCTTGAGAAGCCGCGGCCCGGAGAGAACACCACGATTGGCCTGATCGCCACCAATGCCAAGCTGACGAAGGCCCAGGCCAGGAAGGTCGCCGACATGGCCCACGACGGCTTCGCCCGCGCCATCGTCCCGGCCCACACGATGGGTGACGGCGACACGATCTTCGCCATCGCCACCGGTGGCCATGCTGGCGATGCCAATGTGTCGTTGATCGGCGGCCTCGCCGCCGAGATGATGGCCGACGCGATTCTTCGCGGCGTCCGCGAAGCCACCGGGTTGCCCAACATCCCAGCCGTTCGCGACCTGCGACGCCCGTGAATACGCCGCTGGTTTTCCTGCTGGCCTATACGGTCGGCCTCACCGCCTTCGGGGTGTGGATTGGGCGACGGGTCAAGGTCCCGGCGGACTTCTTCGTCGCCGGCCGCAGCCTGACCTGGCCACTCGTGGGCGGTACCGTGCTCGCGGCGAATATCGGCGCGGGCACCACCATCGGCGCGGCCGGGCTCGCCTATCGCGATGGCATCAGCGCCTTGTGGTGGAATGGGGCGGTCGGCCTGGGCACACTCGTGCTGGCGCTGTGGGTGGGCCCGAAGCTGTGGGCGCTGGCCGCCGAGCGCGGTCACTTCACGGTCGGCGATTTTCTCGAAGAGCGCTACGGCAGCACGGTCCGCGGATTGGTGGCCGTTCTCATCGCCGTCGGGGCACTGGCCATCCTGGCCGCGCAACTGATCGCCGGAGCGGCCGTGCTCGAAGTGGTCGCCGGGTTGCCGCGCTGGCAGGGCATCGCCATCGGTGGCGTCGCCATGACGGTGTACTTCACGGCTGGCGGGTTGCTCAGTTCAGCCTGGGTCAACGCGCTGCAGCTGGTGATTCTCGTCGGCGGCTTCATCGTCGCCGTGCCGCTGGTGCTGGCCAGGGTCGGCGGGCTCGACGGCATTGCCGCCGCACCGGGCATTCCGCTCACCTTCTGGGATCCGATGTACTCCGCTGGTGTGTCCTCGGGCTGGACCTTGCTGATCCTGCTGACGCCCGGCTTCATCATTTCGCCCGGGCTGGTGCAGAAGGCGTATGGCGCGGTTGACATGAGGACGGTCCGAATCGGAGTTGGGGTCGCGGCCGGCGCCCAGATCCTGTTTTCGTTCCTGCCGGTGTTGCTGGGTATGGCCGCGCGCGTGAATTACCCCGGCATCGCCAGCGCCAATGTCGTGTTGCCCACCGTGGTGCTGGGTGAGCTGCCCGTCTGGATCGGCTCGCTGTGCCTGGCGGCCATCTTCTCGGCCGAGGTGAGCACCTGCGACGCCGTCCTGTTCATGGTCTCCACCTCCTCTTCGCGAGACTTGTACCAGCGGTTCATCAACCCGCATGCCACACCCACGCAGATGCTCCGAGTGGCGCGCACCGCCGCCGTGGTCGGCGGTGTCCTGGGCATGCTGCTCGCGACGCAGCTGGCGACCATCATCGATGCGTTGCGGATTTTCTATTCGTTGCTGAGCGCGACGTTGTTCGTGCCGGTGGCCGGCGCGTTGCTGTCGAAGCGAGCGGGATCGCGCGAGGCGATGGCGGCGATCGTGTGCGGCGTGACGACGCTGTTGGCGGTGCAGTTCGGCACCGACCGCACCGGCTGGTGGGACCCGAGTCTGTGGGGATTAAGCGCCAGCGCGATTGGGTACGTGGTGATGTTGATGACGACCACCAGAAGGGCAGCACTTTAGTGCTGCCCCGTGCTGCCCTTCCTTGCCATTGGTCGGGCATGACGGTTGCAGTTGCATGGGCATTTGGCGCATCCCCACCGCAACAATCGCATTTCCTACACCGGCCGGTCGACGTATCTCGTCACCGCGGTAACGCGCGATCGCTGCAAGGCTTTTGCGGACATAGAGTTCGGGCGGCTATGTGAAGACCTTCTCGCCAAACACGCCGGTCGCACGAGATTCGACATTCCTGCGTACTGCCTGATGCCGGACCACATTCACCTCGTTGCAACAGGCCGCGAGTTGGACTCCGACTTGCGACGGCTGGTCACAGATTGGAAACAAGCGACGGGATTTGCGTGGAGTCGGCTCAGCTGCGGGCGTCTGTGGCAACCTGGCTACTGGGATCGACTTGCGCGATTCGATGAGCCCATCTCGGAGATGGAGCGCTACGTCTCCGAGAATCCGGTGAGGGCTAACCTCGTTACGAATTCCGCTGATTACCCACTGACGGGGGCCATCGTCAGGCCGTTTGGGCAGCACTAAAGTGCTGCCCTTCTGGTACTGCCCTTCTGGTACTGGCTGAAGCGCCCTGTCCTCAGGGAATCGCAATCCTCAATTCCGCTCCGTAGAGCATCGTTCGATCGTTATCGCGCGCCGACCACCGCAGCAGCGTCGCTGGATCTTTCTTGATCAGGCCGTTGAAGGCCGGCTTGCCGTTCACGGTTACCGTGACCGGCTGGGAGAAATCGACGACGTCCGGTGACAGCAACAGCGTGAAGGCGGCCACGTCGCGGACCGTCGCGTCGAAGGCGTTGCCGTCTCGGGTCACGTCCACGCGTCCCGACAACTTGGTGTGCTGGAAGAAGCCGCGATCCTTGAGCTCGGTTTCGCGCGACACATCCCGGCGCAACTCGTTAATCACCAGCCAGCGATTGCGATTGAACTTGTCGGTCCGCTCCGTCTCCCACGACACCTTGGCCGGATGCGCCACGCGCGCGTGCTCGCGCACGAACTTCTCGTATGGCTCACGCTCG
>Ga0163144_10028250_pt1 | contig 10828 bp, 8 predicted proteins | sample OliLak19BULKMAT1_FD_123175 | JGI IMG/M metagenome (GOLD analysis project Ga0163144, IMG submission 123175) | Freshwater microbial mat bacterial communities from Lake Vanda, McMurdo Dry Valleys, Antarctica - Oligotrophic Lake LV.19.BULKMAT1 | ecosystem: Environmental > Aquatic > Freshwater > Lake... | reverse complement strand
CGTCGATACTGTCGCCGACGGGCCGATGCAATTGCAGCTTGAAACCCCGGCACCGGCACCCACACCGGCACCCGCACCGGCACGGGCGCTTGGCAATCTGGCGTCTGGCGATCTGGCGCCACTCGCAGACGTCGGCATGGCGTCCCTCAATGGCGGAAATGCCTGACATTGGTGAACACCATCGCAAGGCCACGGGCGTCGGCAGCGGCGATTACCTCGTCGTCTTTGACCGATCCACCGGGCTGGATGACGGCCGAGGCGCCAGCTTCGGCAGCTGCAATCAACCCATCGGCGAACGGAAAGAACGCGTCGGATGCGACGACCGAACCTTGTACCAGCGGCAACGTGCTGCCAGCGAGCTTTGCCGCTTCCTCAGCCTTCCACGCAGCGATTCGCACGCTGTCGACACGGCTCATCTGGCCCGCGCCAATGCCAACTGTCGCACCGTCCTTGGCGTAGACGATCGCATTGGACTTGACGTGTTTGGCAACGCGGAAGGCGAACTTGAGGTCGGCCAGTTCGCGAGCGCTCGGTGCCCGGCGCGTAACGACTTTCAACTCCAAATCGTCGACGATGGCGTTGTCGCGCGACTGCACCAACAGCCCACCCGCAATAGACCGCACCTGCACGCCCGTCCCCCGGACGTCCGGTAACGCGCCCGTGGTCAGCAGGCGCAGGTTCTTCTTGCGCGCAAAGATCGCCATGGCTTCGGCCGTCGCCGAGGGCGCGATAACGACCTCGGTGAAGATCCGCGTGATTTCCTCGGCAGCCTCCGCGTCGATGGCACGATTGAGCGCGATGATACCGCCGAACGCGCTTTGCGGATCGCACGCCAGCGCGCGCATGTAGGCCTGCTTCAGCGTCGTTCCGGTTGCGACACCGCACGGGTTGGCGTGCTTGACGATCGCTACGGCTGGTGAATCGGCAGCCGGGAACTCGGCGACGAGTTCGAACGCGGCATCCGTGTCGTTGAGATTGTTGAACGACAACTCCTTGCCCTGATGCTGCTCGGCGGTCGCCACGCCAGGGCGGACATCGGGCAACAGATAAACAGCTGCAGTTTGATGGGGATTTTCCCCATATCGCAGCCGCATGCCGAGCTTGCCGCCGAACGCCCGCCAGGTCGGCGCGGGGTCATCCAGCGTGCGGGCAAACCAGCTTGAAATACTGGCGTCGTATGCGGCCGTCCGCGCGAACGCCTTGGCCGCGAGATGCGTCCTGAGGGGAAGCGACGTACAGCCGCCGCACGCCGCTATCTCGTCGAGAACCCGATCATAGTCGTCTGGATCGACGACCACCGTCACGGCCACATGGTTCTTGGCTGCGGCGCGGATCATCGCCGGTCCGCCAATATCGATGTTTTCGATCAACGTGTCGTAGTTGGCGCCACGAGCCAGCGTCTCTTCGAACGGATAAAGGTTCACGACGAGCAGATCGATCGGTTCAATCCGGTGCCGCTGGGCCTGGGCCTCATGCTCGCCGTTGCCGCGGATCGACAGAAGGCCGCCATGGATTTTCGGGTGCAGCGTCTTGACCCGCCCATCCATCATCTCAGGCAGGCCGGTAACGTCGGCGACATCGACGACAGCCAGCCCGGCTTCCGACAATGCCAAAGCCGTGCCGCCAGTTGAAACCAGCGTGACGCCTGCCGCCGCGAGGCGCTTGGCAAAGGCGACAAGGCCGGTTTTGTCGGAGACCGACAGAAGCGCGCGTCGGATACGTGTCGTTGTAAAGCTCATGGCGTCGTGTCCTTGGATAGTGGCGTGTCCTTGGATAGTGGCGTGTCCTCGCGTGCCGTGTGCAGTCAGCTGTCCAGTCCGACTGACCATTCGACGGTGGTCGCCCCCGTGGCAATGCCCCGGGCGACGATCCTCAACGACGGTTGCGGGCCGGAGCTGCTCGCCAAAAATGTGCTTTCCTCTATCGACGCCGCAGCCCCGATGATCTCGAAGCGCCAGCTCGATCCATCTTGGAGACGTAGCACGAGGTTGGCCGAGCGGCCCGTCATGACTTGGGATGAGGGTTCGATGGTGGTCGACGGATGCAGGTGAAAGTGAATCGAGAACGGCACTTCGTCGGCTCCCGAACCGCGATGACGTGGCTCGAAATGATCAGCACCCGCAATTGAGCCGTTGGCGTCGACGCCGATCAAACGGCGGTGAATGAGACCGTTTCGGCCGAAATAGCCCTCATGCGACATTTCAATGGCGACGCCGTCGTCGACCACTTGCACCGAGGCTTGGACCCGCCCGGCGAGCGTAAGCGGGATCGCCTGAGAGGCCGCCTCGAGCCGCGCGTCGCGAACCAGCTGCGCCGATGACACCTCGCTCAGGCAGGCGGCCGTATGGCTCGCAGTGGCCCGCGACATCGCGCGCCAATCGCCGTCGGCTGGGCTGGGTGCTCCCATGTTGACGAACAGCAGGTTGGTACCGGCGCTCGCCTCGAACGACAGGCAGCCAGCACAGGCTTCGCCCGAGACTTCGAGTGGCGGTGGCACGCCAGCATCGGCAATCACGATCGTGCCACTACGTTCGAGCCGCGCATACCGTGACCATGCCGCCAGCACGAGGTCCGGCACGGGTTTCGCATCATAGGCCAAAAGTGTCGCGATGGTGCTGCGGTCGGCGACGCCCATGCCATTGAAGCGGGCGATACCGCCGTCGCCAAGCCTTAAAAATCGCACCATCCCGACCGCGCGCTCGATCGCGGCGCGCAACGGTTGCGGAACCTCCAACCCACGGGCATCGAAGCACGACTTGAGCGGCAACCAATCGAGCAGGACATCGATCAGCGCCGCTGGATTACGGCTGATGTGCCCCCCGTCCGGCAGCACTTGGCGCTCGATTTCGGCGATCAGCATCGCCAACACCGTTTCGAGATGTTCGTCCTCGTCCTCGAATACGACCCGTGCAAATACGAGTGCGGTCAGGGCCGTGAGCCGGGCTTTGCCATCGCTGGCCAGTCGCCACTGTGCCGACAAGGTTGTGACGTCGGCAGCGATGCCCTTCATGATCTCGTCGAATGCAGCGGGCTCGTCGGCGTCGAGCAGGACGGTCGCCGACGACAGCCAAGATATGATCCGCCGCGCACGCACCTCGGGCAATCGGGCGACAGCGGCATGGGGCCGCGACGGCGACAGCCAATCGAGCACGATTTTGCGCGCCCAGGCCCCAGCCGCAGGCTCCTGGACGGGATCGATGTGGCGCAACCACGAAAATCCATGCAGTTCACGGACCCAAGCCGCGCTCGGCGGCTGGCAATCGAACGGGCTGCCGCTTCCTATCCGCGCGACGCTCCCCGCGAGCCCGAAGAAGCCACTCTCGATTTCTGTATAGAACAGTCGATCGCGCGTACGGATGTCCTGGGGCGAGATGGCGAGCGAACGTTTCGCGAGTTGGCCGTAGCGCCAGCGCAAGAGAGGGGACCCGAGGACACTGGCCGCAGTGACCCTCCGGACGCGGCGCGCACGCGCTGCAGCGACCCGGAACCGTTCGCTCATTCCGATCCGTGTCATGGGAAAGCTTGCACGCTGGAGGCATCTCCGATTGCAGCGCCAAGTGAAGAGCCAAGTGTAGAACCAAGTGAAAAGCGAAGTGTAGATTTAAGTGTAGAGCGTGTTCGGATCGGTTGGAAGCGGCGGGTGGACGCCGCAGCTCCACCTCTGCCGGTCAAAAGGCTCTAGACGATTCCTACGGCCACGGGCACGTAGCCCGACGGCTTATCCCGCGCCTTGCCAAGGATGACAGCGTCGAAAGATCTGGGTTGCCGCGTAAAAGACGCTCTGAGCGGCGCAAGTTCCCACACGTGACGTCGTCATCGGCTGCCGTCTGCCCACGAGAGTGGACCGTCGAACGGACTGGGAACAAGAATTTTGGAGCGGGCGAGGCGATTCGAACGCCCGACCCTCACCTTGGCAAGGTGATGCTCTACCCCTGAGCTACGCCCGCATCCATGGGTATGCTGATGTCGATCAGCAGAGCGGGTCGTATGACGCAACTGCCAGCCGCTGGCAAGGGCATTTTGGAATCGTGTCGGTATCGGGCAATTTGGTATCGGGCATCTCTTGCACCCGAGCTTCCGGTTTTGGCTCTCGACGCGGACGATGCGTTCAACCACCGCGCGCTTTGCGCAAGGCAGCCGCGAGCGCGCTTTCGGCCTCTGGTTCAGGCTTGGGCGTAAACGGACGGCCGCCACCGCCACCACCTGCGGCACCGCCGCCCGGCCGTCGGTTGCCTCCGCGATCGGCGCCCGCGCCAGAAGCCGTGCCGCTCGCCGACGTTGTATCGCCCGTTTCGATCGGCCCCGAACGCATGGTCAGCGCGATGCGCTTGCGGGCGGCGTCGACCTCCCGTACGCGAACCTTGACCACGTCGCCAGCCTTGACCACCTCGCGCGGATCCTTGACGAACCGGTCGGCCAATTCGGAAATATGCACGAGGCCGTCCTGGTGCACGCCAACGTCGACGAATGCGCCGAAGTTGGTAACGTTGGTCACCACGCCTTCGAGTTGCATACCAACCTTGAGGTCGGAGATTTTCTCGACGCCATCGGCAAAGGTCGCGGTTTTAAATTCTGGCCGTGGATCGCGGCCGGGTTTCTCAAGCTCGGATAGAATATCGGTTACGGTCGGGATACCGAAGCGCGCATCGGCGAATTTGCGCGGATCGAGCGTCTTCAAGAACCCGCGATCGCCAATCATCGCCTTGACCGGCCGCTTGGTCTCGGCAGAAATCCGCGCCACGATGTCGTACGCCTCGGGGTGGACGGCGGAGGCATCGAGCGGGTCGTCGCCATCCATGATGCGCAAGAAACCCGCCGCCTGCTCGAAAGCCTTCGGGCCGAGGCGCGGTACCTTGGCGAGTTCGCGACGGCGCTTGAATGGCCCGTTGTCGTTGCGGAAGGCGACGATGTTGGACGCCAGCGTCGTGTTCAGCCCGGCAATATGGGCGAGCAGCGCGGGCGAGGCGGTATTCACGTCGACGCCAACCGAGTTGACGCAATCCTCGACCACGCCGTCGAGCGAGCGCGCGAGACCAGATTGGTCGACGTCGTGCTGATATTGGCCGACGCCAATCGACTTCGGGTCGATTTTGACGAGCTCGGCCAGCGGGTCCTGTAGGCGGCGGGCGATCGACACCGCGCCACGCAGAGACACGTCGAGATCGGGCAATTCGGCCGATGCGATTTCAGACGCCGAATAGACGGACGCGCCCGCCTCGCTGACCATAATTTTGGTCAGCGGCAACTGCTGAAGGCCCTTGATCAACTCGGCCGCGAGCTTGTCGGTCTCGCGCGAAGCCGTGCCGTTGCCGATCGCGATCAGTTCGACGTTGTGCTTCAGGCACAGCGCGCCAAGCGTGGCGAGCGACCCGTTCCAGTCGCGCTTGGGCTCGTGAGGGTAGACGGTGGACGTCGCCACGACCTTGGCCGTGCGGTCGACGACGGCAACTTTGACGCCGGTGCGAATGCCGGGGTCGAGCCCCATAACCACGCGCGGCCCGGCAGGGGCGGCAAGCAGCAGATCGCGCATGTTTTTGGCGAAAACGGAAATCGCCTCGGTATCGGCGCGTTCCTTGGCGCGGGCAAACAGGTCCGACGTCAGCGACGGCGCGAGCTTGGCTTTCCACGCCAGCCGCGCGGTATCGGCGAGCCACTTGTCGCCAGCCCGCCCACGATCGGCGATGCCCATGGCCGCCATGATCTTGCCGTCGGCGGGATGGGCGCGGCCGGGTTCGGTCGGCATATCGAGGTCGATGTCGAGGACCCCCTCGGTGCGCCCGCGCAGAAGGGCCAACACGCGGTGGGACGGCATAGCGGCGATGTCGCCTGAAAAATCGAAATAGTCCGAGAACTTGGCGCCTTCGGTTTCCTTACCCTTGGCCACCTTGGAGCCGACCTTGCCGCCCTTCCACAACCACTCGCGAAGCGCGCCGACCAGCTCGGCCTTTTCCGAGATCGCCTCGATCAGGATGTGGCGGGCGCCGTCAAGCGCCGCTTTGACGTCGGCCACGCCGCTCTCACTCGACACGTAGGCAGCAGCCGCGACCTCCGGGACGAGGGCAGGATTGGCCAGCAGCGCATCAGCCAGCGGCGCGAGACCGGCTTCCCGCGCGATCATCGCTTTGGTCCGGCGCTTCGGCTTATAGGGCGCGTAGAGGTCTTCGAGATCGACTTTGGTGTCGGCCGACCTGATCTTGCGTTCGAGATCGGGCTCTAGCTTGCCCTGGTCGGTGATCGATTTGAGGATCGTCCCGCGGCGGTCTTCCAGTTCGGTGAGGTAGGCGAGCCGCTCATCCAGCTTTCGCAGTTGAACATCGTCGAGGCCGCCGGTCGCCTCCTTGCGATAGCGCGCGATGAACGGGATCGTCGCACCTTCGCCGATCAGCCCGACGGTGGCATCGACTTGCGCCACCGCGACGCCGAGTTCGGTGGCGATGCGCTGGTTGATCGTGGATTTGGTCATGGCGGGCTCCCGTGCGGCAATCGTCGGCGGCGAAGCTCGCAGTCATAGCGCGACTCGCAGGCGGCGGCACGGGGAGTTAACCGGCGAGATGCAGCAGTTGTCTCCTGTCGCGGCCATTCCACGTCACTTGGAGAACGTTGCAAGAACTTGCAACATGACGTAACTTGCGCTCGCCGATGCAAGGAGGCGTGCAGTGCCAATGGTTAATATGGTCGACGCGGAAGCGAACCTGTCGAAACTCGTCGATGCTTTGGAACGAGGCGTGGAGACGGAAATCGTCATTGCACGCGACGGGAAACCAGCCGCACGAATTGTTCCGATCGCGCAGCCACTACGTCCAATCAAGCAGAAGCGGCTGGGTCTAGCGGAGCACAAGTTCGCACCGTTCGACCTAGATCCGAAACTTGACGCGGAAATTGCCGAAATGTTTCACGGTTCGCTGAAACAGTGAGGCTTTTGCTAGATACTCACATCGCGGTGTGGGCGGTCGTCAATGATGATCGGTTGACCCAAAAGGCTCGGTCGTTGATCGAGACCGAAGACGACATCTGTGTCTCGATCGCAAGTGTCTGGGAGATTGCAATCAAGTATTCGATCGGGCCCCGGACAGCTGGTACGTTACCAATTTCAGGGGCTGAGGCTCATACCTGCTTCGTCGACGCCGGTTTCGTCCTTGTGCCGATCGAACAAAAGCATATCGCGAAGCTGGAACAACTACCTTGGTTCCACCGCGATCCGTTCGATCGGCTTCTCGTCGCGACGGCCATGACGTCAAAGCGATGGCTCCTCACGCAAGATGCGGCACTGTTTGCATATTCTGACAGCGTACTTTCAGCGTAGGGAATTGCTGATCACTTCGGTTCGTCGATCTTGATGTCGGCAGAGTAGGTGTAATCGGCCTTGAATATTGGCCGTTCGAGCTTGTTGGCCAGAGCGAAAATGCTACGCACCGGTAGCCCAGCGGTGGGATCGACGTAGAACATCCGCAGCGGCCGGGCCTCGTCGGCAAGCGCTTTTTGAGCTTTCTCTTTCGCGTCCGGGCTCATATCGCGCGGACCGGCCTGGGCGTCGTTCTCGATGCGGTAGGCGATCAATTCGCGGCCGTCGATCGAAGTCGAGCCGAGGCACGCGACAGTGCCGATCGTGCCAGCATCATCGCCCATGATCTCGTCGCGTTGGGCGATCATGTCCTTCGTGATATCGGTTGCGAGTGGGACCCACGCGTCGCCGTCCTTCGACCACGCCTTGCCGCCGATCAGCACCGTCTCCGATTTTTTGTCGGGCGAAATCGCCAGCGCCGTGACTTGGCGCATCCGGTCGGGCTGGCTGAATTCGACCGTCATTTTGAGCGGCCCCTGCTCGCTCAACATCGAGCTGACCATGCGGAACGCGTCGGCCTTGCGCTGCTTGGCGAGGGCGGCAAGCACCTCCTCCTTGCAGTCGGCCGCAGCGGGGGCGGCGAGTGCCAGAGCGGCGAATGTGGAGATCAGGCCGACCGAGATGCGCGAGAAGAACGACATGAGATCAGTGCCTTCAAGGAATGACGATGATGCGCTTTTGGCTCTTGCGACTACCGGCGGCTGGCCGGTACGGCGTCGGGCGCCTCGATCTTGGGGTTGGCCGGGTAGCTGTAGGTCGACGCCATCAAGGGTGCAGTTGACGAAGAGCCAGCCGACGCTGGCTCGCCGACCAGATTGAACGCAGGCAATCCGGTAACAGCATCGACGAGAACCGTGCGGGCCAGCATGGGGTTATCGGGACCAGCGGGCTTGGATGGATCGGCAAGGCTTGCCGTTGTCATGTAGGCAACGAATTCAGCGCCATCGCGCGTGACCTTGCCAGCACACGTGAACGACTGCCCTACTTTGGCCGGTTGGCCGAGCGTGGCGGCCACGTCCGACGTCACCGATTGGGCGAACTGGGGGTAAAGTTCCTGAAACCCGCCACCCTGGTTGGCCCACGCCCAACGCCCGATCGCGATCGTCTCGAGCGGAGCGGGCTGGCCTGGAACCACGACGGTGTTGTGCATTTTGTCAGGGGCAACGAACAGGAACGTGTTGACGATCTCGCCCTGCGGACCGGGTTGCCTCGTTACAACTTGATAGCCGACGCCGGTGCGCTGCTTTTCAAACGCCGCCGCCACATCCTTGGCGCAGTCCTGGTTGGCGATGGCGGGAATTGACGTTGCAATTATTCCGGCCGCAACGGCCGTAGCGAGGCGTGCAGCGGTAGCGGCCGCTGTCGTGAATTGGGTCCGGCTCATGCGTCTGGTCTCACAGGAAATAGTGCAAAGCGGCGTGTGAATCTTCCGAAAAGCGAGATCCGACATAGGCACAAAGCTGCACATGCGCCGCTTAAACTTGGGAAAGGTTGCGTAACGATCGGCACGGAACGCGCCAATCGACCTAATTCGCGGCAGCGGTTCGGCTGTCGAGTTTACCTGTGGCCGCCGCGGTCAGCGCCGCAGGGCCAGCTGTTGCTGCCAAGGCCTCGGGGACGATCCACCCCGTCCACGTCGCCGCCCGAACTGGAAGGCTGCAAACCAACCGGCCGCTCGTCATGTTGCATGTGCGATCGATCAGCCCGCTGGCGATTTCGCGACGGTCGTGGCGAAGGAGCCGAAGATCGACCGGCTGCAAAGCGGCGGGCGCGGAGCCGATCTCGACGTCGCGGTAGACACAGACCAGCGAACGGGCACACGAGCCAGCGCGGCTGCCGAGCGTGTTGCCCGGCCCGAGCGCAACGCCGCGTGGCATCGGCGAGGCCGGACGGTCGGCGCCGCGGCCAACGTAACACGTGCCGCCGATGCACAACACCGGGTCAGCCGTGGTCGTGCCGGGCCGATCGATGCCGCGGCCACCGTTGGCTAAGGCGAGGATAACGGTTGCCCGCGTCGGTTGAGCTGCCGCTACGGCCGGCGCGGCCGCTGGCTCCGTCACAGCAGCGGTGCGGGCATCGAGTTTGGCCTGGAGCCGGTCGGCTTCGGCCGCCTTCGCCGCGCGGGCCGCGCGTAATTTTTCGACGATGCGCAACGTCTCGGCCTCACGCTCCGCCTGCTGCGTCTGGCGAAGGGCGTCAGCAGCGTCGCGCTCGGCGCCATTAGTCGATGCGGCCGCGATCTCCTCCGCCTTCGACACGTCGGCTTTCATGACATCTGCACGAGCAGCGGCCTCGGTGGCGAGGCGGAGCTGTTCAGCCTCGCGCGCCTCAGCCGCGCGGGCTTCGACTGCGCGGGCTTCGACTGCGCGCGCTTCGACTGCGCGGGCAATACCGGCCTCGCGCGCCTCACGGTCACGGGTCTCACGGTCTCGGGTTTCAGTGTCTCGGGTCTCAGCATCTCGGGTCTCGGCCTCGAGACGCGCGCGAGTGAGAATGTCGAGTTCGTCCCTGCGGCGTTGATCGGCCGCTTGACGCGCTGCGATCTCGGACTTGCGCCTGGCCTCTGCCGCGCGACGGCGGGCTTCAGCGGCCTCGGCTTCGGTGCGAGCCTTCGCGGCGCTTGCATCGGAGGACGAGGCCGCAAACTTCTCGGCGATAGCATGCGCGGGGTTGCTGGACGCCTGACCTGCGGGGCTCGGTGACGTTTCGGCCTGGACCGAACACCCACCGAAAACGACGATCGCAACGCCGCACAACAGCGGCCCGAGTTGCCTCGCGGGTGTCCCGAAAGGGCGCACTCGATGCGGCTTGAAGCGCCTTGGTGAAGTATCAGGCCGGTGGCGACAATCCTTGGTGGCACTCTGTCGGTGTGCAATGCCTAGCCCGGCACGATGATGCCGTTATCCTGGCGTTGTTGAGACGACATCGCGTTTGAATGGCGGCTGAACGTTGGTATCGATCCGCCTCAATCTGTGGCGGCGAGGATGGCCCGGAGACCCTCCCGATAATTCGAATACCGCGGCCGCCAGCCGAGGTCGCCCTTCGCGCGGGCGTTGCTGGCGCGCTTGTTCTCGGCATAAAAGCTCGCGCCCATCGGCGAAAGCTGCGCCATCTCGAACGGAATTTCAGGCGGCACCGGCAGGCCCATCAACTCGGCGGCGTATGCCACGACATCCTGCGGCGGTGCGGGCTCGTCATCGGTGACGTTGTAGATGCGGTGCCGCGGCCGACCGTCGAATGCGGCCTCGACCACGCCCGCAATGTCTTCGACATGGATGCGGTTGAACACCTGCCCCGGCTTGACCACCCGCCGTCCCGTGCCCGCGCGCAGGTTGTCGATCGCGCTCGATCCGGGGCCATAGATGCCAGCCAAGCGAAAGATGAGCACCTCCTGGCCAGACCGTTGCCCGAGGGCGAGCCAAGCCGTCTCGGCGTCGACGCGGCGGCGGCTACGGTCGGATTGCGCGCGAAGTTCGCTGGTCTCGT
>Ga0163144_10028249_pt1 | contig 10828 bp, 5 predicted proteins | sample OliLak19BULKMAT1_FD_123175 | JGI IMG/M metagenome (GOLD analysis project Ga0163144, IMG submission 123175) | Freshwater microbial mat bacterial communities from Lake Vanda, McMurdo Dry Valleys, Antarctica - Oligotrophic Lake LV.19.BULKMAT1 | ecosystem: Environmental > Aquatic > Freshwater > Lake... | reverse complement strand
CTGCGGCGACGGCACGGTCAACGGCGACGAGGTGTGCGAGGACGGCCAGCTGAATGGGCAGAGTTGTGGCGCGCTCGGCTACGTCGACCCGCCATCGACGAACTGCTGCGCCGCGAACGGCGCGCCCGGCTGCGACAACGACACGTGCGAGGCCACGGTCTGTGCGCTCGACGCGTTCTGCTGCGACGTCGTGTGGGACAGCCTCTGCGGCGAGGAAGCCATCGCCAACTGCGGCGCGGTGTGCAACCCGGCGGTCCTCGGCTGCGACGGGTGCGACAGCTTCGACACTTCGGGCTGCGCCCAGAACCTGCCGACGTGCGTCGAGCAGGACATCGGCAGCGCGACCGGTCCGGCGGTCGCGAGCGGCAACCTCGCGGGTGAGGACGAGGACATCACGCAGTCCTGCGGGCTCGGTGGTGTCGACCGCACGATCCGCTTCATCGTGCCGCAAGCCGGTACCTACGTGTTCGACACCGTCGGCTCGGGCTACGACACGGTCCTGTCGATCAACTCGAACTGCAACCAAGACACGGCCCTGGGATGCAATGACGATGCGATCGGTGCGGCGTCGCAGCTCACGCTCGACCTCCAAGCCGGTCAGTCGATCGTGATCGCAGTGTCGGGCTTCAACGGCCAGACCGGTAACTGGATCCTGAACATCACCGCGCTGTGACGCGCGACTGAGACAGCCCTGAGCGCCCTTGCGCTCAGGGCTCCGGCACCACCAAGACCTGATCGGCGGCGACGTCGATCAGGTCTTCGGTTTGCCCCGTCGCTGGCCACGTCACGTGCACGTCGACCAGTTCGTCGGTACCGAGGCCGAAGTGAGCCTCGCGGGGGCCGTGCCCGAGGTAGTGGCTGGTGCCGCCGACCTCGGCGACGCGTGGACCGGCGCTGGTGTCCACCGTGACGATGGCACCGATGCCATCGCTGTTCGACGCGGTACCCGGCGTGCGCACGCGCAGCCAGTGCTTGTCCTCGCGTGGCGTGTCATTGCGATAGAGCTTCACTTCGCCGCCGTTGTTCACGAGGAGGACCTCGAGGTCACCGTCGCCATCGGCATCGAAGGTGACGAGCGCACGGCCCTGCCCGTCGTCGTCGAAGCCGAGCTCGTTCGCAGCGGGCGTGAACACGCCGGTGCCGTCGTTGGTCCACGCGAACATCGGATCCTCGAGATACAGCGTCGCGTACCAGCCGTTGGTCGCGACGAGATCGAGATCGGTGTCGAGATCGTGATCGAAGAACGCGGTGCCCCAACCCCACTGATCGTCGCGGACGCCGGCGGCGTCGGTCGCGTCGACGAACTCGCGCCCGCCCACGTACTGGTAGAGGCGGTTGCCGGTCTTCGTCTCGCCGAGGATCGACGTGACGAACCAATCGAGGTCGCCGTCGGCGTCGTAGTCCGCGACCGACGCACCCATGCCGTTCTCGTCGGTGCCGACACCGGCCGCGGTGGTGCCGTCGAGGAAGGTCCCGTCGCCGTTGTTCCAGAACAGGCGCGACGTGGCGAAGTCGCACGCGAGCAACAGGTCGGGGTAGCCGTCCGCGTCCATGTCGGCCCAGCCCGCCGACAGCACGAACGTGCCCTGGATGTTCCCGCCGACCTGCTCGTGCACGAGATCGATGTCGAGACCCGCGGCGAGGGTCACGTCCTCGAAGAAGCCCGGCGCCTGCGGGCCGAGGTTGCGCAGCAGTCTCGCGTGCGATTGATGGGATCCGAGCGCGTAGGTTCGCCACTCGCCGACATAGAGGTCGAGGTCGCCGTCGAGGTCGTAGTCCGCGAACGTCGGCGTCGATCCGGCGTGCTGGTACTCCGTGAGGATCGCTGCGCCTCGGCTCACGCCGTCCTCGACGAACACACCACCCTCGTTGACGAACAGGTAGTGGCGCAGCTCGCCGAGCGTCGTGATGTAGAGATCCTGATCGCCGTCGTTGTCGATGTCGCCGAACGCGACGCCACTCGTGCCCAGCGTGTCGACGATGCCGAACTGCGCAGCGGCGTCCTCGAAGTTGCCGGCGCCGTCGTTGAGGTACAGCAGATCCTCGCTGTACGGTCGCGTGATGAACGCGTCGAGATCGCCGTCGTCGTCGATGTCCACGATCGCGACACCGCCGGCGTAGCGCTCGGGCGAGCAGAACAGCCCGGGCACCGCGGGGTCGGTGGCGTCGATCAGGCAGTTCGGTGCCGGCGCCATCACGTCGAGCGCGTGGTCGAACCCCGCCGCCTGCGCGACCTCGACGAACGGTAGCGACGGTCCTTCGGCGGTCGTCGATGCATCTTCGGTCGCACCGGTGCTGCTCGACTCTGCCTGTGACCCGACGCCTGCGGTCGTCTCGTCTGATCCACCGGTCGATGCACCGTCGGCGCTCGTCGATCCACCGCCGGGCGGATCACCGCTCGACGCCTCGGTCGTGTCGTCGACGCTCGTCGCGGGCGATGTCGACGTGCCGTCGTCTGCGGCAGTGACGGGATCGGTGGTGCCGTCCGATCCCGGTGCAGCGGTCGTCGACGACGTCGCAGTGGTCGTCGACGACGTCGCTGCGGAATCGCGTCCCGGCGACGACGTCGTGTCCGCGCTCGTCGACTCATCACCTTCCGCGGCCGTCGCAGCGTTGGTCACGTCGTCTGCACACGCGGCCGTGACGAGCAGCGCAACGCCGAGTCCATGACCTGATGTCGAGCGCATGCGCATTTCGGTCGGCGATTCAGCCTACCCGATCACCGCGCGCGATCTCGCGCCTACGCCGACGTGATCGCGCGGCGTAGCGCCGCACCCGGCGCACCGTCGTCGAGACGCACCGCTTCGCCGTCGCGGATCACCCCGAGGCGGGCCCACAGCGCCTCGAGATCGACGTCACCCCGGGCGCGCGCGAGCTCCTCGTAAGCCGCCGAGACGATCGTCGTGCCGGTCGCGCGATCGCCCTGCTCGACGACCTTTGCGGTCGACCAGTTCGCGCGGCCGTTGCCACCCATCTTCGCGATGTGCGTGACGACGTCGCGGATCGATCGCTTGCCCGCGGTCGCTTCGCGCAGACGCACGTCGACGACGAACCAGAACAGCGTGCCACCCCAGTAGGTGCTGCCCCACGAGTGCGTGTGATCGAGCCCGCGATCGCCGGCATCGGGGCGACCGTGGTGCATGTTCGCGGTCCAGCGGCGCCACACCTCGGCAGCGGTCGTCGCACCGCCGCGCGCACGCACGATCGGCTCGAGGTACGTCGACAGACCTTCTTGCATCCACCGATGCCCGTCGGGCAGATCGGGGAATGTCGCGTGCAGCATCTCGTGCACCATCACCCAGTCGTTCGCGAGCGTCGCCGTGGTGATCTCGCGACCGTAGCGGATCCGGATCCACCGCCCGTCTTGGTGCTGGCCGAAGCCGACCCGCGAGCCCCTCGATGCGACGAGCGTGATCTCGAGGCCCGGCACCGGGAACGTGCCGCCGTAGTAGTCGGCGATCATGGTCGCGGAGTCACGGGCCCACGTCGCGAGGTCGTCGATCGACACCGACGATCGTCCGTCGCGCACGACGTCGAGCACCGAGCCACCGACAAGGGCGCGGCGATTGTTCTCGTCGGCCGGCGGTGAGGCGGCCTCGGGCACGGGTACCGACGGCGAGCCGAGCGGACCGCACCCGACGAGCACGGTGCCGCCCAGCGCGCCGATGAAGCCGCGACGGTGCACGTGCTGTGGTTCGTCGGACACGCGCCCGTGGTTACGCCTCACTCGACGACAGTGACACGGGCGCTCGAGCCGTGGCCGAAGCGCTCGGGCTCGTACATCTCCTCGGCCTTCACGGGCGGCAGCAGGAAGTCGCCGATCGTCGTCGCGCGGGCCGTGTAGCTGTACGTGTACACGCCGGCCGGCAGCTGATCCGCGAACAGCAGCATGCGATCGTCGCGCAGATCGGTGTGGCTGAACGTGTACCACCCGCCCCACCACCAGCCGTCGTACTCGCCACTACCGCGCGCCCCCGTGCTCGACGAGGTCGCGCCGACGGACGTGACGAACTTCGGATTTTGCCCCTCGAAGCCGCCGGGCAACGGATCGTCGACGACGACATAGTTTGCGCGATCGCTGACGACGAGGTTGATCGTGACCTTCACGCTCGTCGTCGCCTTCACGATCCAGTCGCCGTCGTCCGTCTGCTTCACCGCATCGGGATCGACCTTGCCGTCGGGTCCCGGCAGCGCCTCGTACTCGCGATACACCGTGAAGCCCTGATCGGTCGCCTTCAGCTTCAGATCCTTCGGCGCGTAGCGCAGGCCCATGCGGTAGTAGAGCTTGCCGAGGCCGGTCTTTGCGAGCGTCAGCTCGCGGGTCTTCGCGCCCCCCGGCGTAGCCGACGCAGATCGCAAGGTCTCCATCGAGATCTTCTGGTCGACTTTGGCCATGCTGCGGCCCTTGAATGAATGCTCGCCCGCGAACAGCTCGTCGATCCACACCTGTGCGGTGTAGTCGGGCTCGTCCTTCTCGACCGTCTGGAAGTACCGACTCGCCGCGACGAGTGCCCACGCGTTCGCGTGCGTCGACATCCACCGACCGCCGCGCTTGGGATCGCGGTCGTCCATGATGCCGGCGATGATCTTCGGCAGCATCGTGTCGGTCGGATCGATCTCGAGCAGCGCCATCAGCACGATCGCGTCGGTCTGCACGCTCGAGTGCATGAGCAGCCGCAGCCCTTGCGACGCTGACTCGCTCTTGCTCTCCGCGAAGTGGACCTCGCGCGCCGACTCGATCACGAGGTCGTTGAGCTCCTCACGAACCTTGTCGCGCTGGGTGGTGCGGCCATAGCGATGTGCGGCCGACATCAGCAGCACGCGGGCATACAGCGGCATCTCGTCGCGATGCGCCCACACGCCGTCGAACAGCGCCGAGCCCCGCTTCTCACCCGAGAGGATCCACAGGCTGAACGCGCGCGACGTCCAGTCGTAGTAGTTGCCCCACCGCGAGCGGTAGCCGTACTGCACGAAGCTCTCGAGGTAGTTGAACGCGCGGTTCAGTGCCTCGCCCTTCACCTCGTGCCCCGCACGCTTGCCCTCGAGCAGCGCGAACGTCACCCAGTTGGTGAGGTACGGCCAGCTCTCGTTGGCCGACCAGTAGCCGAAGCCGCCGTCGTAGAGCTGGTAGTCGAGCAGTCGCTCGATGCCATCTCTGCCGAGCTGGTCACGCAGCGCCTTGTCGCGGATCGTCGCGATCGGGAACGCATCGAGCACGTCGCCGAGCGCGAAGATCGGCAGGATCCGACTCGCGGTCTGCTCCGCGCACTCGTAGGGATAGTCGACGAGATACGCGACCGCGTCCTCGAGGCCCGACAGCGCGGTCGAGCTGAAGCTCAGCTCGAGACCGCCGAACGCGGACAGTGCATCCGCGGGCGGCTCGATCGTGCGCGACACCGACTCCTCGGTCATGCCGTAGTCCGCAAATGCCTTCGCGGTCGCCGGGTAGTGCACCGGGATCGTCACCTCGGTCGCATCGCGGCCCGCGTTGCTCATCGCCGCGAACTGCAGCCGCATCTTGCCGACCTTCTCGACGGCCATATCGAAGCGGACCTCGCGGGACTCGCCCGCGGGGATCTCGACGAAGCGCTCGGCCTCGCCCGAGATCGTCACGTTGAGACCACGCGCGCCGACGAGCACCTTTTGCGGTGCGCCGGTCTGGTTGTCGACCATCACCGCGCCCTCGAACTTGTCACCGAAGTTCGCGAATCGCGGGAGCGACGGACGGATCATCACCGGCTTGCGCACGCGCACCGAGCTCTCGCCGCTGCCGAATCGATCGGCCGCGCCGGGATCGACCGCGACCGCCATGATGCGGAACGTGGTGAGGTTCTCCGGCATCGGGATGTCGATGCGCGCCTCACCGTTCGCATCGGTCACGATCTCCGCGTCGAAGAACGCCGTCGTCGCGAACACGGTGCGCAACGAAACCGTCTGACCCATCGCCGCAGACACATCGAACGCGTCCGCCTCGGCGAACGCCGACGACTCCGTCACGGCCATCACAGCCGACTTGCGCGCCGAAGCTCGTCGCGTGCGTGCCGGTCCCGCGAGCGCACCGCGACCGCCGAAACCCGCACCGCTCCCGCTACCGTAGCCGCTGCCGGTCCCACCACCGCCGCCCTTGCCGATGATGCCGACGTTACCGAGACCGATCGTGCCTTCGCCGGTACCGCCACCACCGCGACCGGTGCCGACCAAGCCGAGCCCACCGACGCCATATGCGTCGCCGATCTCGGTGCCGGTCAGCCCGCCCCACACATCGCCCTCCTCGGTGCCCGACGTCGGCGTCGCGACACCGAGCGCGACGTCGTCACGCTGGCGCACGTGAGTGTGCAGCGCGTGCAGATAAACCTCGCCCTGGCGTCGCGAATGAAAGAACGCCACCGGATCCGGCGTCTTGTAGTCCATCAAGCTGAGCACGCCTTCGTCGACGACCATCACCGCGACGGCGGCCGGCAACGCACCACCGGTGTCCTTGCGCGTGGTCTTGATCGACAGCGACAGGCTGCCCTTTGGCGCGATCTCCTTGCTGTGGGGCTCGAGCGCGACCGCGATCGTCTTGCTGTCGCTGACGACGTCGAGCAAGAGCTGACCTGCGGCGGCGGCCGGGATGCCGAGATCCTGCCCCTTCGGTGCGCCGGCGATCTCGACGCGACCGCGCGTCAGCATCGCCGACACCGTCACGCCACCGACCATCTCGTCGGTGATCGGGATCTCGACCGCATGTGCGCCGCCCTGCACGACGACCTTGTACTGTGCGGCGATGCCCTCGCGCTCGACGAGCACGAGCCCACGCGCATCGGTGAACGGTGAGCGCAACAGGATCTTCGCGGTGTCACCCGGCGCGTACTTGCGCTTGTCGGCGACCAGATCGACGCGCCGATCGCTGCTGTCGTCCCAGATGATCTCGTCGGTGCCGTGGACGTAGACGCTGATCTCACTGCGGGTCTCGTGACCCTCGGCGTCCTTGGTCGACGCGCGCGCGACGTAGGTGCCGGCGGTGTCCGGCGTGACGTCACACGTCTGCGGCGACGTGTCGGAGACCAGCGCGCAGCCGCCGACGCGGACTTCGCTCGTCTTGTACTCGAACGACCAGCTGCCGGCCTTCTCGACCGGCGTGCGGGTCGTCTCGCGGCGCACGAAGTCGACCGTGATCGCGTTGCCGCTCGTGCGTGCGCCGTCGAGATCGACCGCGACCGCCTCGATGCCGGTGTGCTCGCCCTCGCGCAGCACGCTGCGCTCGCTGCGAACGCCGACATAGACCTTCGCGGGGTGCACGACGAAGCTGCCCGAGCCGGCGATCGCCTGCCGGTTCTGATCGGTGACGGTGGCCGCGATCGTGTACGTCGCAGCGCGTGGCAGCGGCTTCGGTGCGCTCGGATCGACCGGCGCCGCCTCGGGTGTCTTCGTCCCTGGCGGCGGCGGCTCCACGGCGACGACCTGGTGGTCGATCACCAGCTTGCCGCGCACGTCGAGCGTGCCGGTCTCGTTCTTCAGCATGCCGCTCACGGGATTCCAGCTACCGCCGAGGATGCCCATGCGACGCGCGCGTCGCCGGCCGATGCTCGACGCGCCGTAGCCGTAGCCGATGTGACGCCACGGCGAGACGTAGCCGCCGCCGAACGTGAACGCGTCGTTCTCCGCACCGGGCGGGCGAAAGTCGGTCTCGCTGCGCGTCAGCGTCCACGACACCTCGCCGCCGACGAGCGGCGCGCCGTGGAGATACTCGCCGATGACGTCCGCGGTGAGCTTGTCGCCGTAGATGAGCGGCGTGCTCTCGGCGCGCTCGACCTTGACGCTGAACTCCGGGGTTCGGAACGTCTCGACGGGGATCGAGTGACCGAACGACTCGTTGCTGCCGAGCAACGACGGCACGTCGAGCGAGAATTCGTAGTCGCCGGTGCCGCCGTTCTCCTCGGTCGGGATGTCGACGGTGACCGTGCCGAACCGACCGATCTTCACGTCGCCCGCTGCGACGTCGACGCCGCGCGGATCGACGACCTTGTACTTCGCGGTGCTGTTGGGCCGCCACCACGCCGTGCCACCCTTGGGCCCGCGCGTACGCTCGCGCAGGATGCCGACGAGATGGATCGTCTCACCGGGCTTGTACGGGGTGCGCTCGGTGAAGAAGAACGCGAGCGCCTCGCGCTTGCGGTTCTCCCAGTACCGGTACTGCCCGCGTAGATCGTTGCCGTCGAGGCGCAAAAATGCCGCGTCGTCACCCGACTCGGCGGTGATCACGAACAGCGAGTGACGCTCGGGTCGCGTGTACGTCGGATACGCGTAGCCGTCGATGTCGGTCGTGCCGGTCCACAGCTTGCCGCTCCCCGACACGCTGTACGTCACCGTCGCGCCGGCGACGGGCTCGCCGTTCGAGAGCCGCGTGACCATGATCGTGCCAGAGTCCTCGTCCATCGCGCTCGCGATGCCGAGATCCGTGACCATCACGGTCTGGGTGATCCCGGCGCGCCAAATATACGAAGACTGGTCCCAGTCGGGCTCCTTGATCTCGTTACTGCGTGCGACCAACCACGCCATGTTGTGCTTGCCGAGCATCGCGTCGAGCTCGACCGTGAAATCCTGCTGCTTGCGCCGCGACGCTTTCACGTCGAACAGCTTCGACAGCGACGGCTTGTCCATCGCGCTCGGCCACGCGTACTTCTGGCCCGTGCCGCTGCTCATGTACTTGTCGAGATCGCCGACCCCAAACCCGATGCCGTCGATCTCGAGCGTGTTCAAGCCGGCGATCTTCAGGTCGATCTCGTGCTTCGCCGCGAGCTCGATCACGGTCGGGTTCTTCGCCGCGGTTGCGAGCGACAGGCTCGGATAGTACGGCCCGAGCCGCTGCGACGTCGTGAACGACTTGGGGAGCGTCTGACCGTGGATGTCGACGACCCCTGCGTCGACCGTCACTTTGTAGGTCGTGTCGCCGATGAAGTCACCGCTGATCTGCACGCCGCCGTGCGCCGCGCTGACCTCGAGGTTCTCGACCGCCGGGCTGACGTGGACCTTGTCGGCGAGCTTCGGATCGACGATCTGATTGGTCGCGTCGAGCGCGATGCCCGACGCCGCGTAGCACGGCTTGCCGCAGTCCGACTTGGTCAGGCGCAGCGGCGGATACGTCGAGAACGACGTCGACATCGCCTTGCCCTGATTCGGGCCTTCGCCGAACACGCCGGCCGGCAGCGCGATCGTGTACTTCGTGTCGGGCGCGAGCTTCGCCTTGGGCGTGAGCACGACGATGCGATCGCGCTGCCACTTGTCGAGGCTCTCGGCGTTGTCCGGCTCGCCCGCCGTGAACGCGATGGCCTTGCCTCGAGCTTTCCACGTCAGCGCCGCAGCGATCGCAGTGCGCTGCACCGGCTGATTGAACGTGAGCGTCACCTTCTGCTCGAGGCCGATGCCCGTCGATTCGTCCCCCGGGTCCGACGCGTCGAGACCGAGCGTCGGCGTCGTGATCGTCCAGCTCGTCGCCTTGCCGAGCTCGTTGCCGGCGATCGACGTCGACTCCGCCGGTACGCGCACCGTGTACGTCGTCGAGTACGGCAGACGAGCGTCGGGATAAAACCCGACCGTGCGCGTGCCGAGCCAGCGCACCTTGCCCGGCACCGCGGGCTCGATGACGAGCGGCACGGTCTTGGTCGCGAGCGACTCGACCGATGCGAGCGGCACCATCGATTGGTTGAACGTGACGCGAATCGCGTCGACGAGATCCAGCGCGCCGGTCGGACCGAAGCGCTCGATCTTCAGCGGACCTGTCGTGACCTCCGGCTTGCTGGTCTCGGGCGGTACCTCCGGCGGGAACGCGAGCTCGATCGTCTCACCGACACTCGGTGGCTTCGCGGGTCCAGGGCGGGGCTCGATGACCGTCGCGACGTCGCCCGGATGGGGCTCGAGCGGCGGTACGCCGGACCACAGATCGAGCGCGACGGACTCGGACGATTCGGCCGCAGGCGCTTCGGGCGTCGGTGTGGGTGTCTCGTCGGCGCAACCGAACAGCAACAGCGCAACGACGCACAGGTTGCCGACACCAGAGAGCTTCGAGAACGCGGACATGTAGTGGATGGTACTCGCTGATACGCGCAGGGTGTGCTGATCACTCGAGTGCGAAGTCGGTGTCTGGCGCAGTTGGTGCTGGCGGCGAGCGCGTGCGCCGGAGCACCGGTCGAGGCCGGTCCGACGTCCGAGGACACCACCGCCGCGACAGAGTTCCCGACGACGATGTCGAGCACGACGAACGCCGCGACCCTGGAGACATCGAAGGCTGGTCGACGAACAGCTACGAGACCCATCCGTGGCGCGTGCGCGACGCGGCGTCGAACGATCTGCTGCTCGAGATCATGCCGCTGGTCGGCGACACGATGCTCACCGTGCAGTGACCGCCAGGGCGCGGCCACGAAAGACCCCATACGCGTCGCTTCATGCGGGTATCCTCGCGCGGGATGTCATTCATGACTCGTCGCGCGTCGCGTCGGATCTCCGGATCGCTGTTGATCACCGCATGCCTCGCGTGCGCACCGACGCCCGCGACACAGACGCCGAGCGCACCGACGGTCGCACGCACAACCACCGAGGCTCCTGCTGCCGCGCCCGCGAAGCCAGCCGCGCCAGCGGGCGTGCGCAGCAAGACAACGGAGATCACGGGCGAGCTCGCGAACAGCAAGCCCGAGCGCATCGCGGCGGGCACCGAGCTCCACTCCGCGGACGGCAAGCTCGTCGGCCGCATGCGCACCGAGGGCGACCTACGCCGAGCTGCCGACGGCGTGCTGCGGCTCGTGACGCGCTGGGGGCTCGTGCCGGTGCATTTGAAGTCGTGACGATAGTG
>Ga0163144_10028248_pt1 | contig 10828 bp, 9 predicted proteins | sample OliLak19BULKMAT1_FD_123175 | JGI IMG/M metagenome (GOLD analysis project Ga0163144, IMG submission 123175) | Freshwater microbial mat bacterial communities from Lake Vanda, McMurdo Dry Valleys, Antarctica - Oligotrophic Lake LV.19.BULKMAT1 | ecosystem: Environmental > Aquatic > Freshwater > Lake... | reverse complement strand
CTTCTTTATCTTGAGCAAAGCTTAAGCGAAAGACTTGGCCCTTGCGGATCGACGCATAGTAAGTGCCTTGGAGATCTTTAACCAGGTTGGAGCCTCCCGTTTTTGTCTTGCCACCAAAGCCTTGAAAACTAAAAATCACGGTGCCCATCACCACAGTGATCAGAACAATCACCGCCAAAATTTCTATGAGAGTGAAAGCACGGCTTCTGAGCGATCGAGAAAGTCTCGGGTTACCAATTATTGACATCGTCGTCGGTGCCTATTTCACCGTCGCGTCCTTTGGACGAAAGATCGAAGCTAGAGGGATTCTGCACTCCTGGAGCAGTATAAACAAATTCTTCTCCCCAGGGGTCTTTGGGAACTTCTCGTTTCTTAAGATACCCACCCTCTTTGTATCTTTTTGCACAACGTTCTCCAGCCGAAGCTTGCTCAAACAGCGCTTTCAGTCCTTGTTCAGACTTTGGAAAATATCCGCAATCCAAATAAAATGATTGCAAGGATTGCTCGACTCCAGCGATTCCGGTCTTCGCAGCGTTTACTTTTCCGCCTTCGAGTTGATTAATAATTTGAGGAGCGGCCAAGCCTACAACAAGGGCTAAAATCACCAACACTGCTAAAAGTTCGATTAGGGTAAAAGCTTTTTGAGAGTTAAGTTTTTTCACAGTTTTATATTCCAGTTCTTTTAAGCAGACGTCAATCGCGGTCATGATTTGCCTCTAATTTGGCACCCATTTCGACGGGGCGGATTGAGTCGGTAGTTTAAAGAGCTGTGTTGTTGAGTTCTATCATAGGCAGAACGACTGACAAAACAATCACCAAAACAATCATGGCTAACGAGATAATCATGAGAGGTTCAATGAGAGCGGTGAAGTTCTCGACCTTATTGTTTACTTGATATTCGTAGTGGTCGGCGACTCTCTCGAGCATGGATTCTAGCTCGCCGGTACGTTCTCCGACGCTAACCATGTGAGTAACCAGAGGAGGAAATTGCCCGCTGCGTTTGAGCGGACCCGAAATGCCCTGGCCTTCGGTTAAGTTCACTGTAGCGCGTTCAATCGCCTCACGAATGGTAATATTATTAACCACGTTCTTGACCACGTTCAAACAATTCAGAAGCGGGATTCCACTCTTTAGAAGAGTAGAAAGAGTCTTGGTAAAACGAGAAATAGCAATCATCCGAAAAACGTCGCCAAAAATGGGAAGTTTTAATTTTAAGTCATCCCATTTTCGTTTGCCGATCTCGGTGCTTAAAAATCGAGCGATACCGACAATCACCCCAAAGATTACGATGAGCATGGCCCACCAATAGGTAACGGTAAATTTAGAGAGTGCCAGCACGATTCGAGTCATGAGCGGGAGTTGCTGTTTGTTCTCGGTGAAGACTTGCTCTAGTTCGGGGATGACCACAGTAAAAATAACCAAGACGGCAACAAATCCGAAAGCAATCATTCCTGCCGGGTAGAGCATGGCACCCATTACTTTTTTTCGAAGTCGCGATTGGTATTCTAGAAAATCAGCGAGTCTTAGGAGGACGACATCCAGGGCTCCCGAAGCTTCACCCGAAGCGACCATGCTTACAAAAAGATCTGAAAAAATATCCGGAAACTTAGAAAGCGCTTTGTTAAGGGTCGAGCCTTCGTTCACATCGGCACGTACTCTAGAGAGAGAGGCTTTTAAGAGGGGATTCTCAACCTGGTCTACTAAGGCATCGAGCGCTTCGACGAGGGGAATATGAGCGGCCACTAGGGTTGCCAATTGCCGAGTCATATTCGAAATATCTTCAACCGGAATTCTTTGGAATAGCCGAGTGAACATGTTTGATCGATGTTCGCTTTGACCTCCCCCCGCATTCAAAGAGACTTCGCGAAGCGTAGAAGGAAACTTTCCATCTTTTCTTAAGATCGATTTTGCAGCCGCAGGATTATCGGCATGCACTTGGCCTTTTATGTTTTTTCCCTTCGCGTCAAAGCCTTGATATTGATACTGCGGCATTACGATATTCTAGAGTCTTCGGCAGTCGCGGCCAAGACTTCTTCCATGGTGGTTATACCTTGGAGAATTTTACGAATTCCATCAATTCGCATCGGTTGAAAGCCCTGGGCCATAGCGGCTCGCTTAATCGACATTGCGTCTGAATTTTTAAGGATGATCGTTCGCAAAGTCTCGTCTAAGGGCAACAGTTCGAAAATTCCTACTCGGCCCTTATAGCCAGTATGATAACAATGCTCACAACCTTTGGGTCGATAGACAGTCGAGGTGGGTGGTAACGAATCTAAGCCTAAGCGCCGCAACTCTTCAGCGGTGGGCTCGTGCGGCTCTCGACATTCGGAGCAAAGTTTTCGCACCAAACGCTGGGCTAAAATTCCCACTAAAGAGCTGGCCACCAAGAAGGGCTCGATGCCCATGTCGACGAGACGAGCAATGCAAGATGAGGCGTCATTCGTGTGAATCGAACTCAAAACCAAGTGACCAGTGAGGGAGGCTTGAACCGCAATCTCAGCGGTTTCTTTATCCCGGATCTCTCCGATCAGTATGACATCAGGATCTTGTCGCAAAATAGAACGCAGGCCATTTGCAAAAGTTAATCCTACTTTGTCATTCACTTGAATCTGACCGATGCCCGACAATTGATATTCAATGGGATCTTCGACAGTAATGATGTTGATGTCTTCGCGATTCACTTGCGAAAGAGCTGCATACAAAGTGGTCGTCTTTCCGGAGCCAGTCGGACCCGTCACTAAAACAATGCCATAGGGCTTCGAAACGAGCTCGTTCATGGTATCGAGCATTCGCTTTTGAAAGCCCAAACTTTTTAAATCTAAAACGACAGCACTTTTGTCGAGAAGGCGGAGGACAATTCGTTCGCCATACGCGACGGGCACTGTTGAGAGTCGAAGGTCGATGTCTTTTCCGGCGATCTTAATACGGATTCGACCGTCTTGAGGGAGGCGTTTTTCAGCAATATTGAGCCCGCCTAAAAGCTTAATACGCGAAGCCACCGAGTTTTGAACTCGTTTAGGGAGTTTCAAAATATCGTAGAGATCGCCATCAATTCTAAATCGAACCGCCACTTCGCGTTCGAAGGGTTCAATATGGATATCGCTGGCCCGCTCTTTTACCGAACGATACAAAATACTGTTTACCAGACGAATAATCGGGGCTTCGTCTTCAGAATCTAGAAGATCAACCGGTTCATTGAACGCGGTATCGTCGATGACGTTAGAATCTAAATCTTCTATCGCGGTATCGGCGGACGAAACTCGATCGTAAGAGCGATTGATGGCCTCCATAATAATATGGCTGGGGGCAATGCTGGTGCGAACTGGCATTTCTAAAAGAATGCGAACATCGTCCAAAACCCCTGTGTTCAGAGGATCCGAAGTAATGACTTCGACTTCGTCTCCAATTAAGCGGAGAGGAAGAACATGGTACTTTTTTGCGAAGCGAGTTGGAATTTTCTTCAAGAGTTCTTCGGGGATCTCTCGGTCATTGATCGAACGAACAAAGCTAATTCCTAGTTGCTTAGAGAGAATTTCTAAAAATTGTGATTCTGAAATGAGCCCAGTGCGAATCAAAAGTTCGCCGAGTCGTTCGCGATGGCCTTCTTCTTTTTGAGTGGCTAAAGCTTTCCTCAACTGATCTTCACTGATCATCGAAGATTTGATGAGCATGGCTCCGATGTCGAGGTCGGGGCCCATCGGAATGGTCACTTCTTCAGAATAAATCGCGCTAATTTGAAGCCGATCGGTTTTAGTTATGACCTGTGTGGTTTCGTTCGTATCCATTAAAGTCCCGCAGCTCTATCATAGCCGTTTTTCAATCTAAATAAAACGCGTGTCCGACGAAATCTACCCTTCGGTCCCATTGTCTTCTTCAAGAAGCTTATCGAGCGAAGGAAGGTCGCCTTCTTTCTTAGTGGGAGCCGAACTCTCGGGTGCAGGCCCCAAAAGCGGAGCTTCGGTCGGACTCAAACTGGGAGAATCCTCGGGCCCAGGAACCGGAACAAAAGGCTCAGTGCTGGGTTCTGGTTCGCCGGGTGAGCTTGGAGCAATCACATCGTCGATTCTCTTTGGACTACCCATTTCAATCTCTAAGGGCTCGTCCGGAGCCATCTGTCGAGGCGCGACCGGAATGGTGGGAAGATTATCTGGCAGTGATTTTTGAAAGTTCGGTTGGGCGGGAGAGTCGATCTTGATCGGGGCATCTAGGCTCGGTAACGGAGCTTCTTTCGAAGTTGTTCTCTCTGTATTTCGAAGTTCAAAGCTCTTCAAATAGCTTTCATCTAAAAATTTTAATTGGTCTCTGCTGTAGCCCGAGATCGGGATCTTTTTGCTTTCACCGAGTCCGATTTCTTTAAGCACCCCTTCTCGCTCTTTCAGCTTTTGAAAGAAAATATCGCTCATATCGTTATCATCTTTAACGATTGTAGGGGTGAAGAACAAAAGCAGATTTGTTTTATCGGTTCCCTTAGTTCTCGACTTAAAAAGCCATCCCAAAATCGGAATATCGCCGAGTAGGGGCACCTTGGTTTCAGAAGTAATGGTGCGATCTCGCATGATTCCACCAATTACGATCGTCTGACGATCTTTAACGATTGCGGTGGTTTTTGCCTCGCGAGTTGTCGTCGTGACTTGCCCAGTGTTGGCATTCGGTTCGCCTTTTACTTCATTCACTTTTTGATCGATCTCAAGTGTGAGGTAATCCCCTGCATTGATCTGTGGCGTAATGGTAAGTTCGGTTGCAATTTTTTTAGAGACGAAGCTTTGTAATACTTCGCCGCTCGAAGTCGGCTGAGAGCTCCCTAACTGAGGAACTTCTTCTCCAATAGAAATATTGGCGGGTTGATTTGCGGTCGCCAAAATATGTGGCGTTGAGATGAGGTTCAGACGGCTATTATTTGCTGCCAGTCGAACAATGGCCGATAAAAGAGGAACATTTACGGTTTTGGCGTTGCCATCTTTGTCAATCGTTTGAACGGGAACTGAACCACCCGCTCGAAAGCCCAAAGCGAGACCAGAAGCCACTCCTGTTCCGAGTAACCCAGAGAGAGTTCCTAAGGCGTCTTTTTCAGAGAGATTGCCAAATCCAAAAACGCCTGCAGATTCTTCAGTGTCTTTGGTTCGATTGGTTGTATTCGGCTTTCGTCCTAAAGCATTGGTCTTGAAGGCGGGACCTGATGCTTGAGTTCCGTACGAAAGGCCGTTTCCGAGTGAAGCCTCTAAAATGATGCTCTCGATAAATACTTGGCGCCTACGAATGTCGAGTTGAGAAATGATCGTTTTTAAGACTTCAAAGTCTCGTCGTGAAGCCTGAATCACCAGAGAATTAGTGGTATTGTCGGATGTGATTTTTACATCGCCATCAAACAAAGAGGCTCCAGCCGCACCGGCGGAAGCAATCGGAGAGGCTCCAGGAATTTCTCCTAAAGGTCTTCCGCCGCGATTATTTACAGCTCTGCTTCCACTTCCTGGAGTGTCAGCTTTTTTTCCACTCGTGAGGGAGGCTAAGGTATTGGCAATCTCTTCGGCTTTTACGTTTTGTAGCGGGTAAACATAGATTCCGCCTTCGCCTCCATCGATCGAAACATCGATCTGAGAAATGAAAGCTTTTACCTGCTGAATTCCGCGTTCGGATCCGAGGATGATCAAAGAGTTGGTACGATCATCAGAGACCACTTTTTGAATAACGCTTTGATTGGCGCTCGAACCTGCGCCCGAAGCCGTTCTTCGGCCTCCGCCGACTCCCGAGTTTGCTCCTCCAGTAGGAAAGATATCATTAATTTTTCGAGCGACGTCTCCGGCCGATGCGAACTGTAAAGCCACGACCGCAATTTGTTCTTGGAATCCTTCGACATCTAAAATATTTAAGATGCGAATGATTCGACGAATATTGGCAGCGTAGTCGCTGATGATGAGAGTATTAGTAGGGGCATGTTCAATGACGTCGCCGCCGCTTCTCGAGACTAAATCTCGAACTGCTTGCCGGATATCTCGAACATTCAAAAACTTAAGACTAATAATACGAGTAACGTAGCTATCGTCCTTGGGAGTTGAATCTAGATAAAGGGGAACTGGGCTCTTGCGAGCGTTAGTCACTTTATCGATTTTAAAATAAGGACCGCTCGGAAAAATCACATAGCCGCGAATTTCCATAGCCGAAAGAAAGGCTTGATAAGCTTCGTCCATGGTGACCGGTTCGGGGGACACGATTGTGACTTTGCCGCTCAAAATAGTAGGATCATAAATAAATCGAAGCTTTAATTGCTCAGCGAAATATTTTACGACTTCTTCGATTTCAACCTGCACAAAGTCCATGCGTAGCTTTTCAGCACGATTAGGGATTTTATCGGCGAATTTAAAGGATCCCTTCTTTCCGCTAGAGGGCGAAGAGCCAAAACTTCTGCCCCCGCCACCAAAGCGGCTTGGTCTTTCGATTGGCGAAATATCCATTTCGCTTTCATCTGAAGCCGAAGGAGGAAAGCTTTCATCTGCGGGACGCGGACCGGGTCGTGATCTTTCGATCGCGCCATCATCAATGGGAGTGAGGCCCGGAGGATCATCAAACAATCCTTCCACGTTAGGTGGAGGAGCTGAGTCGTCAATGCTTTCATCCTGCGAGTAAACTGCAGGAACCAACAATAATCCGGTCGCAAGTAAACTCGCGAATCGATTAGCGAATGTCATAGATATAGTTTACACCGACGCCGTTTCTTTCAATATCAAGAGAGATTCTTTTTTCAGTTCGCATTGCGGTGACAAGTTGCATTACTTTATCGATTCCGTTCACGGGATCTCCGTTCACGGCTTTGATGACGTCCCCGCGTTGAATGCCTAGCTTTTTGAAGACGCTAGTTTCTTGCATATCAACAATTTTGAATCCGACAATTTTGCCAGAAGCATCGGTAAACGGAACCGCACGAGCCGAAGTGAGCAGCGCGGGGTCAGATAGATAACTTTGGAGCGAGGCCCCCGAGACTTCGAATCGGTTTTCATCGACTTGTTTGACTTCTTCTGAGGCTGATCCCGCTTTTACCACCGGGCCTGGCTTTAAGCTCGATTTAGCGGCCGCTAATTCTAAATATTCAAGTCTTCCGTTTCTTTCGATGATGACGCGGTGCCTCTCAATTTTGACTACCGTAGAGTCTTGAAGGGAATCATTTTTGCGATAAAAGGCCTGAGTGTTGGACGAACGATCTCGAATCAACGCGGCCGAGAAGATTGAGTTTTGAAAGTCGAGAGTGCCTAAAAGATCGGCTGCCAGATTTGAGGGCCGGATGTCCTGGCTATTAAAGTCGTCTCCATTTGGCCTCAGCTTGGCTTCTTTAGCTCGACTATCAAAAATATTGCGATCGAGAATTCGTGAGACCTCAACCCGGGCTTCGCTACGGCGCGACCGAGAGTTGTCGATGTCCCCGTCGTCGGGAAGTTCAAGTGGAAAGTACAATCCAGCAATAATCCGACTGACGGTCTTTGCCAAAAAATAGGTGGTGATCATGATGAATGACCACTTCCAGAGCTTGGCTTGATTCTGGCTGATACGTTGAAGACCGGAGAACAAAATATTCATAGTGTATTTCATTAAATGTACTCGAATTGGGCCCCCCTTGGATATTTAAAACTCGGCCATTGAATACTGCGTCGAAGGCAAGGTAAGTTTTCTGTGATGAAAACGAAGAATGTCTTTAAGCAAACGTTATTTTACTTCTTTGCCTTATTGGGAATGTTAGTTGCGGCTTACTCGGTGCGACATTGGTTCATGCTTGAACAAGGTGTGGGTGGCGATAGCATCTGTAACATTAGTGATTATTGGAACTGCGATAAGGTTTCTCTGTCTGTTTATGGGAGTTGGTTTGGAATTCCCATCGGGGTCTTTGGTCTTTTGTATTGGGCCTTTGTGGTTCTGGTCTCATTGCTTTCAAATGTAAAAGATAACTTGATTCGCTATTTTCTGTTTCCGCCCTGCATCGTGAGCTTGATTTTGGCTGGAATTTTATTCGCCGACTTAAATTTGGGTTGTATTGTTTGCTATTTGAATTATTTAGCGTGGTTTGGCGCTTTAATTGTGGCATGGAAGTGGGAGGGTCCTCGACAGCTTTCGCGATCGCAGGCCATTATTGTGGGATCGATTTTTACGATCCTGGTGACTGGATACGTGACTTACGAAAAAATTCAGTCCCGTCCAGTTTCTGGAGAAGAAGCTCTACAAGATATTAGTGCAGAAGAAAGAGCTCAGTTCTCAACCTACTTTCAAGGTTTGAAGAAAGAAGATGTTTCGGGAGATTCGCCGCTTCGATATGGATCTGAAACGGCCCCAGTAACCGTGACCGAGTTTTCAGACTTTGGCTGTCCGCATTGTGCGAAAGCAGCGACCACCGTACTTCCTGAGATCAAAAAAATTAAAGATGTGCGCGTCGTTTACTTTCCCTTACCGATTGACCCTGCTTGTCACCCTGGATTTGTGGGTAAAGGAGAATCAAATGGCCGCTGCGAGTGGGCAAAAGGAATTATCTGTGCTCACAAGCAAGGGAAGACCTGGGAGTATCACGATCGAGCTTTTCGAACGCTTTTGGATCAGCGCGCTTTACCCAAGTTTGATTATTCGATCGTGAGTGAGCTGAATCTGGACTCGATGAGTTTCGAGGCTTGCATGAAAATGCCCGAGACCGATGCTACGCTAAAGGCTTTGATTGAGGTGGCTCAAAAGCTAGACGTTCAAGGCACTCCAACCTTCTTTGTAAACGGACGCAGGTTCCGTGGATTGGTGCCTCTAAAAACAATGATTGCAGCGATTGTGGAGGCCAGAAAAGATGACAAAAAATAGAGTGGGGATTTTCGCCATGGTCGGCTTTTTGCTGGCGAGTCTTAGTCTTACTTTTAAGACCGAGATTGCAGATTTTTATCTACTCACTCAGAGGGATAAGAAATTTCTTCGCGTGAATGATGCCTACATTCAGTTAGAAATCGTCCGTCAGCCCGAGGAATGGGCTAGAGGCCTGATGTTTCGTGAAAAAATTGGCGATCATGAAGGAATGCTTTTTGTTTCTGATCGAGAAGAACCCCGATCTTTTTGGATGAAAAACACTTTGATCTCCCTTGATATTATTTTTATTTCAAAAGAACGAGAAGTGATTCAAATTGCGGAGCGGACTGTGCCGCTTTCAGAAGAAAGTATTCCAAGCGGCGAGCCTGCCCAATACATTTTAGAGATTAAAGGTGGTCAAGCTTCGAACTTAGGGATTCGCATTGGAGATAAGGTAAAGTTTTTGTTCAATGATAAGACTTGAGTTCGATTGTTGACCTGAATCTAGGCACAAACTCGATTGCGGCCACTCATCTTAGCCTCGTAAAGTCGCTTGTCGGCATCATCGATCAAGCTTTCGAATTTTTCATATTGATTCCGCGAGGCGGGCGAGAGGGTCGCTACTCCCACTGATACGGTCACATGAAAAGTATTTGCTGCAAATTTAATACCTACTTCTGAAATTCCTTTGCGAATCGTTTCGGCTAATTGTTGAGCTCGAACTTTTGGAACGTCTCGCATTAAGACCACGAATTCTTCTCCCCCAAAACGAGCGACGATATCGTCTTTGCGAGTATGACTCATCAAGTGGTGAGCGATCTTTTTGATGGCGATATCGCCCGCCAAATGACCGTAGGTGTCATTGATTCTCTTAAATAAATCAATATCGATCACTAACACAGAGAGCTCTCGATTGTTGCGATGAGCGAAAGAAAACTCTTCTTGCAAGCGCTCTACAAAAAACTTTTTGTTATACGCAGAAGTTAAAAAGTCTCGCGTGGCGGCTTCGTAAAGCTGGCCCAGAAATTTTGATTCGACTTCTTCTTTGAGGGCATATTTTAGAATAGCGACTGAACCCACTTGAACTTGATCGCCTTCTAAAAGTTTTACTGTTCCGCTAATTTTTCGGCCGTTCACGAGAGTTCCATTGGTACTTCCTAGCTCGACGAGTTCTGCGCCATCGGGTTTCAAAACTACTTTGCAGTGATGTCGAGAAACTAAATCATCTTCAATGGGAAGATCACAACCCGAGGCCCGTCCGATCATGAATTCATCTTGAACAATAGGATAAGATCTTCCGATTTGTGGACCCGAAATCATGAGAAGCGAGGGGGTTTGTTCGACAAAAACAGGATCAATCGTCCGTATGGGTGAAATGATGGTTTTGTCGTCGCCTTTTAATTCGTCGTCATCGTTCATAAGCCTTGGACCCCTTGATTTTGTTATTATATCCCGGGGTCTTGTCGAATGGGCAAACTCGGTCTAAATAGTCCCGATCTATGGGATTTTCATCTAAAAGAATTCACCCCCGAAAGCTTCTCCGCGATGGGGTAAAGATTTATGCATCGGAGGGTGTCGAGTACGCCACTTTTGAAGATATTAGTGGCGGTGGAGTTCGTTTGTTCATGAATCGAGCTCCCCTTATTGGTGAAGTAATTGACATGGAGCTCCGATTTCCTGGCCTTCGCCAAGATACTAGAATTTCTGCGAAAGTAGTCCGCGTCAACGAAAGCGGAAGTAGCTTTGAAGTGGGTTTAGAGTTTTTGAGGGTCGACCTCGAGCCCGAAGCACACTAAAATAAAAGAGAATGCTGAGTTCGGCGCCTTACCTCATTCTTAGTCTATTATTTACAGCCTCGACTCCTTGGCAATCGGAGTCGGTTCGTCGAACGCCGTGGGATGAACAAGGTGGCGGAAGTGCAAAGCAAAAGAGTCGAGAGGGATTTTTTCGAAGCCTTTCTTTTGGAGGTGCTGACGCTCCCGATGGAGAACATGAAGAAGGCGGCGCCATTCAGAATTTGCCCTGGAAG
>Ga0163144_10028247_pt1 | contig 10828 bp, 6 predicted proteins | sample OliLak19BULKMAT1_FD_123175 | JGI IMG/M metagenome (GOLD analysis project Ga0163144, IMG submission 123175) | Freshwater microbial mat bacterial communities from Lake Vanda, McMurdo Dry Valleys, Antarctica - Oligotrophic Lake LV.19.BULKMAT1 | ecosystem: Environmental > Aquatic > Freshwater > Lake... | reverse complement strand
TTCGCTGGCGAGGAAGACGACGGCGCCATCCAAGTCCGGCGGGATGCCCCAACGGTTGACCGGGATGAGCGAACGGTAGCCGTCCTTGAGTTCCTGGGGATCATTCTCGTGCCTCTCCACGGGGATCCAGCCCGGGGCGATCATGTTCACCGTGACGCCGTGAGGCGCGAGCTCCCCGGCGAGGCTGCGATGGAACCCGTTCTGTCCGCCCTTGGCCGCGACGTAGGCCGTGAAGTTTGGCACGCCGCGCGAGACGACCTCGGAGCCGATGTTGATGATACGGCCCCAGCGCTGCCTCTTCATGTGCGGGAGGCACGCGCGGGTGATGAGGAACGGACTCTTGATGAAGAAATCCAGCATCCGCTGGTAGAATGCCCAGTCGTATTCTTCGATCGGTTTCTGGGGTTGGTCGCAGGTGGCGTTGAGGACGACGATGTCCACGGCGCCAAGTTTCTTCGCGATGGCCCGGTGCATCCGCGCAACGTCGGCCTCGCTCGTGACATCCGCCTTGAAGAGCGCGCCGGTCAGCCCCTGCGCCTCGAAGTCGGCGAAGGCTCTCTTAGCGCGGGCCGTGTTGTTCGCGTAGTTCAGGGCGACCTTGGCCCCGGCCTTCCCGAGCGCGACGGCCATGGCCTTGCCGAGACCGGTGCTGCTGCCGGTGACAAGTGCGACGCGGCCGGCGAGTGAAAACGGATTGGCTGAAGAGTCGGGCATGGCGATGAGGGAGGTTTGCCGGGGCGATGCACGGCAGTCAACGGCTCTGGGAGTCTGCGGGTCGATCAAGCGTCGGATTTGCGCCGGGCGCTCTTGGAACCGGGGCTTTTACCCCAAAAGCCCAAGTAGGAATTGCCCGGTGCGCGGAAGGGAATTTAACCTCCTCCAATGATCCACGCCCTCCTTCGCGCAGGCGCCCTGCTCGTGCTCACCCTCCAACTCCGGGCCGAGCAAACCGGGCCGGGCCGCCGGTTCCTCGCAGCCGACGATTCGACCCGCCGCCTGGCGATCATCTCTCCGGACGGCTCCTACGAATGGGAGCTGAAGATCGGCGGCATCCACGACGCGCACCTGCTGCCCAACGGAAACATCCTTCTCCAGCAAGGTTTCCAGAAGATCGTCGAGATCGCGCCGGACAAGCGCGTCGTGTGGGAATACGACTCGGGAAAGATGAACGGCAACGAGGGCGCCCGCGTCGAGGTCCACGCCTTCCAACGCTTGGAAAACGGTTTGACCATGATCGCCGAATCCGGTCCCGGGCGGATTATCGAGGTCGACATGGAGGGCAAGATCAAACACGAGCTGAAGCTCAAGCGGGACCATCCGAACGCCCACAGCGATACCCGGCTGGCCCGCAAGATTTCCAACGGCCACTACCTCGTCGCCCACGAGGCCGACGGTTTCGTCCGCGAGTATGACGCCGCCGGCAAGGTGGCATGGGAATTTGAAGTGCCGCTGTTCGGCAAGGAGAAGAAGGGCGGCCACGGACCCGAGGGTTTCGGCAACTCGGTCTTCAGCGCGGTGCGCCTCGCCAATGGCAACACGTTGATCGGCGGCGGCAACGGCCACTGCGTCCTCGAAGTCACCCCGGCCAAGGAGATCGTCTGGAAGGTCGAGCAGAACGACCTCCCCGGCATCACGCTCGCCTGGGTCACGTGCGTCGAGCGGCTGGCCAATGGAAACACCATGATCGGCAATTGCCATGCCGGCCCGGAGAATCCTCAGTTCATCGAGGTGACCCAAGACAAGAAGGTCGTCTGGTCATTCAAGGACTTCAAAAACTTCGGCAATTCCATGCCTGTGCAGAAGACTCTCGCCGCGAAGAAATGAACCGGATCGGATCCCTCCTCGAAGGCTGGCCGTGGTGGCTATTCGCAGCAGCCGCGCTTGCTTTCATTTCAGGTCCGCTGCCGGCGGTTCGGGAGGCTGAACTGGGCGCGGCCGGTTTGGAATTCTTCGAGCGGAAGATCGGTTCGCTGCTCCCCGAGCAGCGGAATTCCTGCCACGGCGCGGAAAAGCAGAAGGGCCATCTCCGCCTTGAATCGACGGCCAACGCCGACCGACGACACACATGGCTGGCGGAAATAATCGATGGTCGGGAGTTGGTGTTGAGGACCGACACGAAGGGGCGCGAAAGGGCGCCTGCGGTCAAACGCCAGGAGAACCTGGGCTTCGGCGCTGGATTCGGAGGCGTCGAAGAGGCGGAACTGATCCGGAAGCTGATCGCGTGATCGGACCAATGCGGCTTTGATTTGCCGGCGATTGTCCCGGCTTAGGTCGAGCTGTGATTCTGGGTCTATTCTCCGTTCAACAGAAAGGTGGAGACCAAAACGGAGGAAGAGAATGGCGACCCTACCGGGAATCGAACCCGGGCTACCTCCGTGAAAGGGAGGTGTCCTAACCGCTAGACCATAGGGTCGTCTAAGGGCCGCAAAAAGTATCGGCGAACGGGGGTTTGTCACGCTGTTTTCTTTGGTAGGATCGGCTGCGGGCCGCCGGATTGCAAACTGACGGTGTCGCCTTACCTTCCGCCAATGGCCGATTCCAAGAAAAAGCCGACCCACCGAACGGAGGCATCCCAGGCGGGTGGCGATGAAGCCCCGGCTCCTTTCGCCGATCCGATCCAGACGCCCGCGTCCGTTACGGAAATCCTTTCTCGGGATGAGCTGGACCAGATGTCGACGCTGCAGCTGGTCGACCTCATCGCCCGTAAACTTCCGCCCCGCCATACCTCGATCCTCGACCTCATCTACCTCCGCGACCGCATTCAGCAGACCGAGGAGCTTAACGATCAAGCCCGCGAAGCTTTGGAGAAGCTCGACGCCATCGTGGAGAAGCTCCGTTCCCCCGCGTTCCGCGTCGGCACCTTCCTCGCCGCGGTCGATTCGGACAAAGCCCACGTTTGCCTCGGCGGCACGGATTACGTTTGCCGCGTCGACCCGGCGATCCCGCTCACCAGCCTGCAGATCGGCCAACGCGTCCTGTGCAACGAAGCCTTCGCCGTCGTGCAAGGGCTCGGCTTCGACCGCAACGGACCCATCGTCCGCATCGATGAACTTCTCTCCGACGGCCGCCTGCGCCTCGGGCAAGAATCCGGCCTGACGCCGTTCGTTGTCCAACGGTCGGCCTTGCTGGCCAAGGAAAAGCTCAAGCCCGCCATGGAAGTGCGCCTCGACGCCAATCAACGCGTCGCGCTCGAAGTGATCGGCATGGGCAAACGTATCGAGCGTTCGCTGGAGACTGTCACCGAGCTGCCGTGGTCGGCCATCGGCGGACAAGACGCCGCCGTCGAAGCTATCCGCCGCTCCATCGAACAGCCGATCCTGCACAAGGACCTCTTCAAGCGCTTCGAACATCATGTGCCCAAGGGCTTCCTCCTCTATGGCCCCCCCGGCTGCGGCAAAACGCTTGTCGGCAAGGCCACCGCCTACAATCTCCGCCTCAAGCTCCGCGAGCAGACCGGCGTGGATCGGCCCGAGTTCTTCCTCCATGTGAAGGGTCCCGAGATCCTCAACATGTGGGTCGGCGAATCCGAACGGCAGGTCCGCGACCTCTTCGCCCAATGCCGCGAACGTGCTTCCGACGGCGCGCTGGCCTTCCTCTTCATCGACGAGGCCGAGTCCATCCTCGGCACCCGCCGCGCCGGACGCGCGAGCAACATCCTCAGCACGCTCGTGCCGATGTTCTGCACGGAGATGGACGGCATCGAGCCATTGCAGAATGTCGTCGTCATCCTGGCTTCGAACCGCGCCGACCTGATCGATCCCGCAATTCTCCGGCCCGGCCGCATCGACCGGAAGATCAAGGTCAGCCGCCCCGACCGCACCGGCGCCGAGCAGATCTACCGCATTTACCTGAAGGACACGCTGCCGTTGGCCGAGCCTTCCGCCGAACTCGCCCGCATCGTCACAGACGCGCACTACGCCAAGACTTCGGAGAACCAGTTTCTCGAAATCGCCTTCCGCAGCGGCCGGAAGGAATTCCTGCATCGCGGCGACATGGCCAGCGGCGCGATCATCGCCGCCATCGTGGAACGCGCGAAGAGCTACGCCATCAACCGCTCGATCGACGTGGGCCTGGATTCGCCCATCACCCGCGACGACCTGCTGCTGGCCTTGAAGAAGGAATACGAGGAGAACGACCTCTTCCCGCCGACCGACATCACCGAGGACTGGCTCAAGCTGACCGACTTCGATCCCGACAACGTCATCCGACTCGGCCCGGTGCGTCCGAGGAAGAACGAGAGCGGCAGCGGGGTCATCTAAGCGGACAGGAATCTACGAGATGAAGCCCTACCTGCCTTCAGTCAAAGGTTGGACCCGTCTGATTTACGTTCTGTGGGCGAGCGTGTTCTTGCCGAGCACGTTTCCAGCTCGCGTTGTTGCGAGCCGACTTCCAGCAAGCATGAATCCTTCGTTCTCTTCGGATGTTCCTCTTCGGACGTGGACGATAGCAGGCTTGGTGACAGCCGTGTGCCTGGTGGCGTCAGCGATAGCCTGGGCCAGAGGACGAACTCCGGATAAACTTGCCGCGGCTCTTTCTGCTTTGCTGGTTCTCTATATTTTGACTGATCTGGCGTCCACTCGAAGGCATTCACCGGAGGCTGACAAACCGCGTGCGGGTTGGGGTGCTTTGACAGGTATTGCGTCATACGTGTCAGCTGCGAAGTCCTTGCGCAGCCATTGATCAAACGATGAACCTCCCCCCCGTCCTGTTCGGCATCGAGACCGAGGTCGGCATCACCCGCGATGACGCCCCCGATCTCGACGTCGTGGCCGAATCCATCGCGCTGGTCCGTAGCGCCGCCTCGGCCGGCGTGCAGATGCGTTGGGACTACGGTTGCGAGAACCCGCACCGCGACATGCGCGGCTTCGAGGTCGATGAACTCCGGCAGGACACCGATGAGGCCAACTACGTCGAGCAGGACACCCGGCGCGAACTCAGCTTCGTGGAGATCAAGAGCGACGTCGTCCTCAGCAACGGCGCGCGCTTCTACAACGACCACGCCCATCCCGAATACTGCACGCCGGAATGCAGCACGCTGGACGAGCTTGCCGCCCAGGACCGTGCGGGCGAACGCATCCTCATGGCCTGCGCCAAGGCCTTGAGCGCCCAGCGCGGCAGCATCGTGCGGCTCTACAAGAACAACACCGACTTCCGCGGCCACAGCTACGGCTGCCACGAGAACTACCTCGTCCCGCGCGGCCTTCCGTGGGCGACGCTCGCGAAATCCATCCAGGCCTTCCTCGTGACGCGGCAGGTGTTCGCCGGTGCCGGCAAGTTCGCCGTCGAGGGCGAGGATCGCTTCGTCGGCCACGGCTTCCAGATGGCCCAGCGCTCCGACTTCTTCACCGAACTCCAGAGCGTGGACACCATGCAGCGTCGGCCCATCGTGAACACCCGCGACGAGCCGCACGCCAATCCTGCGCTCTACCGGCGGTTTCACGTCATCATCGGCGACGCCAACATGTCGCCCTTCGCCACGCGCCTGAAGGTCGGCACGACTGCACTCGTTCTCGAAGCGCTGGCCCGCAATCCGTCCATGGCCACGCCTGTGTTGGCCGCGCCGTTGAAGGCGTTGCGTGAAATTTCTCGCGACACGACGTGGGGTTGGCCCGTGCGCCTTTCCGGCAGCGCGACAGCCTCCGCGCTCGACGTTCAACGCTCCTACCTCGAGTTGGCCCGCGCCCATTGCGAGATCGATGCGCCGTGGAAGGAATGGACGCTCGCCGAGTGGTCCCGCGTGCTCGACGACTTGGCCGACGATCCGATGCGTTGCGCCGACCGGCTCGATTGGGTGGCCAAGCTGAAACTCATCCGCGAATTCCAGAAAGCCAACGATGTGGCCGACGATGATCCGTGGCTGCAAAGCCTCGACTTGGAATACAGCCGCCTCGATCAGGAGGAAGGACTCTTCTACGGCCTCGAACAGGCCGGGAGTTTCATCTGCACTCCGCCCGAAGCCGACGTCGCCCACGCTGTCAGTCATCCGCCTGAGACCACCCGTGCCTGGATTCGCGGCCTGTGCGTCCGCAAGTTCGGCAAGCTCGTCGAGTCGGCCCAGTGGGACCACGTCACCCTCCGCGACGGCGACGACATCCTGAAACTCTCGCTCCTCGACGCCTTCGATCCTGCGCTTCTCCAAAAACTCGCCGACGCCATCCACTCCAGCGCGACCCCGGCGGAATTGGAGAAGCGGCTGAAGGGCTGAAAGTTCATCGTTGAGAATGACGGCGACGGTTTGACCGCGGAGCGCGGCCCTCCGGGCCGCAGCGGCTCCAAGGCATCTGCGAACCCGTTCCTCCTGGCGATTCCAACCGCTGCGGCCCAGGGGGCCGCGCTCCCGAACCTAGCGCTTGCCCGCCCAGAACCTCATTGCCGAAAGGCGACAGGTCCGGTCATCTCGGTCTCAAGTTCCCCATGAAACGCGCCATTTCGTTCCTCGTCGCTCTCGTATTTTGGTCAGCCGGCCCGCTTCACGCCGCCGAGCCCGCCAAGGTCCCCACGCGGAAGACCGTCGTTTCGATCGTGGGCGACGAATTCCACGTCAACGGCAAGCCAACCTATGCGGGACGCACTTGGAATGGGCGAAACATCCAGGGTCTGCTGATGAACTCGCGCATGGTCCAGGCGACCTTCGACGACAAAAACCCGGCGACCGTCGGACGTTGGGCCTATCCCGACACCAAGAAGTGGGACGCCGACCGGAACACCACGGAGTTCATCAACGCGATGGCCGAGTGGCGGCGGCATGGCCTTCTCGCCGTGACGTTGAACCTTCAGGGTGGATCGCCTGAAGGCTACTCGAAGGATCAGCCGTGGCTGAACTCGGCCATCAATCCGGACGGCTCACTCGATCCCGCGTATCTTCGCCGTCTCGAACATGTGCTCAACAAGGCCGACGATCTCGGGATGGCCGTCATCCTGGGCTATTTCTACTTCGGACAGGACCAGCGCGTCCGAGATGAAGCGGCCGTCATCCGCGCGGTGGACGACGCGACGGCGTGGATTCTGGACAAGGGCTGGCGCAACGTCCTCGTCGAGGTGAACAACGAGTGCAACGTCAGCTATGACCACGGCGTTCTCCAGCCCAAGCGCGTCCACGAACTCGTCCAACGCGTCCAAGGCGTCAAGCGTGGCGACCGGCGTCTGCTGGCCGGCACATCGTATGGCGGAGGCACGATTCCCGGCAGCGAAGTCGTCCGTGTGTCGGACTTCGTGCTCATCCACGGCAACGGCGTGAACAACCCCGACCGTATCGCGGAGATGGTCCGCCAGGTCCGCAATCTTCCCACCTGGTCGGCCAAGCCTATTCTCTTCAACGAGGACGACCATTTCGCCTTCGACCAGCCTTGGAACAATTTCGTGGCGGCGCTAGGCGAACGCGCTTCGTGGGGTTTCTTCGACTTCCGCATGAAGGGCGAGGGCTTCAACGACGGTTACCAAAGCGTGCCGGTGAACTGGGGATTGAGCAGCCCGCGCAAACGCGACTTCTTCGCCCTTCTCGGCGAAATCACGGGCGCGATTCCCGGCGGTGCTCCGACGAAGGCCGTCCACATTTCGCCGCTCAACTACAGGGGATGGAGCAATTCATTCCGCATGATCAACGGCACCGCCGAGGTCATCGTCGCGCCCGAGGTCGGCCGTGTGATGCAGTTCCGGTTGCATGGAGAGGAGAGCGCCCTCTGGGAGAACTCCGCGCTGTATGGCAAGGCGCCCAACGCAACGACGAGCGAGTGGCTCAACTTTGGCGGAGACAAGACGTGGCCTTCGCCCCAGGCCGATTGGCCGAAGGTCGGCAAACGCGGATGGCCGCCGCCGCCGGCCTTCGACCAGATGCCCGTCACCGCAACGACCGAAGGCGCCAAGATCCTCCTGACGTCGGCCATCGATCCGTGGTTCGGCATCCGCACAAGGCGGGTGCTGGAGCTTCACTCCTCGCTGCCTCAACTCACGATCCGGACAACCTACGAGAAGGTCGAGGGCGCGGCGTTGAAGGCCGGTGTCTGGATCATCACGCAGTTGAAGGATCCCGTGCTCGTGGTAGCACCGTTGCCGGAGAAGAGCCGGTTTGCGGAAGGCTTCGACAAACAGTCGGCCGAAAACCTGCCCGCCGATCTCCTGGTGACGAACGGCCTGGTCTCGATGCGGCGCCATCCCACGAAGTCGACCAAGATCGGGACCGACGCCGGCACGCTGCTCTGGGTGGGCGAGAAGACGATGGTGAAGATCGATTCACCGCGCATCGCCGATGCCGGCTATCCCGACAATGGCAGCAGTGCCGAGGTCTACACCAACGGCGGCGAGACCTGGAAATACGTCGAACTGGAGATGCTTGGGCCTCTCGCCGATCTCAAGCCGGGCGACACCCTTTCGCAGACGAACACCTACACGCTCTACCGCCGTGAGAACGCGGATCCGATGGCCGACGCGAAACGCGTCCTCGGCCGATAGCCGGTCTTGCTGCCGTCGACGTTACGAGACGGACTTGGCGGCTTCGATGAGTTCCCAGAAGCGGGGATTGTCCTGGAGTTCGCCGTCCTCGCCGGTGGGCAGGCCGCTGCGGAACCGGAAATCCTTCAGCGTATTCTTGTTCAGGATGCGGTGGACGACGATGCCGAGGGGATGCTTCTCGAAATAGACGCGGTAGTCGCCGATGCGGAAGCGGTAGAGGATTTTTCCCTGACGCTCCAGCTTGCCGAATCGCTCCATGTCGGTCGTGAGCACCTCGCTGGGAAGCCCGCGAAAGTTGCCGAGGATTTCGAGTTGGAGATCCTTGGGCAGACGGCTGAGTTCACCGGCGCTGGTCGGGTTGAAGATGATCTGGAACTGGGCCATGGCGAAAGGAAGGGAAACGAAACGAGAGGCAGGATGCAATTGTTCAAAAAGCAAAAGGGCCGGAGTTCGATGGAACCCCGGCCCGATCGTTGATTGATTCTCCAACGACTACGAGCACCCAAGGCTCTCGCCGCAGTTGAGGCACTTGTAGCAGGCGCCGTTGCGGACGGCGATGTGGCCGCAGGTCGGGCAGCTCGGGGCGTCGCCCTGGTTCTGGAACGTGCTGGTGAGCGACTTGGAGTCGGCTTTGCCGCCGAGGTTCACCTGGATGCGCGGGCCGGTCGCCTGTTTGGCGGATTCGGCGGCGAGCGCGGTCTCGGCCTCCTCGGAGAGCGGCAGGTCAGAGACCGGCCGGTTCATGTTTTTTTTTAGCTCCTCGAAGAGGCCGGGCATCGCGAGTTCGGACTGGCCGCCATTGGGCGAATGGCTCTCGCGGTAGCCGGGAAGGAACTGGTTGGCCAGCCACCGGAACACGTAGTCGGTGATGGACGACGCGCTCCGGATCTCGGGGTTGCGGGTGAAGCCGCTGGGCTCGAAACGCTGGTGGGCGAACTTGCGGACGAGGGCTTCGAGCGGCACGCCGTATTGAAGGGCCATGCTGGTGAGCGCGCCGATGCTGTCCATGAGGCCGCCGATGGTGCTGCCCTCCTTGGCCATCGTGACGAAGAGTTCGCCCGGTTGGCCGTTCTCGAAGAGGCCGACGGTGAGGTAGCCTTCGTGGCCCGCAATATCGAACTTGTGGTTGATCGCGGCGCGGGTGTCGGGCAGGCGGCGGCGGAGGGGTTTGCCGGTTTCCTTCTGGAGGGAGCTGACCTGGTTGTCCAACTCGACGATGCGGGCTTCGAGGCCCTTGACCTGTTCGGAGGAAACGGACGTTTCGGACTTGTCGCCGCCTTCGGTGGTTCGCTTGGTGTTGAGCGGCTGGGACCGCTTGGAACCGTCGCGGTAGATGGCGACGCACTTGAGGCCCATCTTCCATGCGTCGACGTAGGCGTTGCGGATCTCCGCGGCCGTGGCGTCGTTGGGCATGTTGACGGTTTTGGAGATGGCTCCGGAGATGAAGGGCTGGGCGGCACCCATCATGGCGAGGTGGGCCTTGTAGTGGATGCTGCGTTTGCCCTTGTGGGCCTTGAACGCGCAGTCGAAGACGGAGAGATGGTCGGGCTTGAGGCCGGACTTGATGGTCGCGCCATTTTCTTCGACATCCTCAATCGTGTCGTGCTTCTCGATGTGGGCTTCGATGGCCTTCACTTCGGCCTCGCTGTAGCCGAGGCGGCGGAGCGCTTCGGGCACGGTGCGGTTGACGATCTTCAACATGCCGCCGCCGGCGAGGAGTTTGTATTTGACGAGGGCGATATCGGGTTCGACGCCCGTGGTGTCGCAGTCCATGAGGAAGGCGATGGTGCCGGTGGGCGCCAGGACGGTGACCTGGGCGTTGCGGTAGCCGTGCTGCCTGCCCTTGGCGAGGGCGCTGTCCCAGACGCGGCGGGCTTCGTCCTTGAGGAAGGCGAAGTCGCGGCTGGGTTGGATGGATTCGACGGCGTCGCGGTGCTGCTGGACGACGCCGAGGGTGGATTCGACGTTGTCTTTCTTCACCGGCTTGGCCACGCCGGAGCAACTGGAATCACGGTAGCCGGCGAAGGGCCCGGTGATCGCGGAGATCGCGGCGGACTGCTCGTAGGCATGGCCGGTCATGATGGCGGTGATGGCTCCGGCGAGGGCGCGGCCTTCGTTGGAATCATAGGCCAGACCGTAGCTCATGCAGAGCGAACCGAGGTTGGCGAAACCGAGGCCGAGCGTGCGGAAGATGTGGGAGTTCTCGGCGATCTGCTTGGTTGGATAGCTGGCGTTGTCGACGAGGATTTCCTGCGCGGTGATGTAGATGCGGACGGCTGCCTTGAAGCGCTCAACATCGAAGCTGGTGTCGGCTTTCTTGAACTTCATCAGGTTCAAGGAAGCGAGGTTGCAGGCGGTGTTGTTGAGGAAGACGTATTCG
>Ga0163144_10028246_pt1 | contig 10828 bp, 8 predicted proteins | sample OliLak19BULKMAT1_FD_123175 | JGI IMG/M metagenome (GOLD analysis project Ga0163144, IMG submission 123175) | Freshwater microbial mat bacterial communities from Lake Vanda, McMurdo Dry Valleys, Antarctica - Oligotrophic Lake LV.19.BULKMAT1 | ecosystem: Environmental > Aquatic > Freshwater > Lake... | reverse complement strand
TGAACATCAAATACGAATCGGGAACTCTAATGACATTAAACGCCGAATAACACAAGCCTGATCGGTCGGCGTTTACTTACCGCCAACTGCGTTGACCAGCATGGAGGTCAATCCGGACGTGTAGTCGTTCTGGCCGTCCCAAGCCCACATGTTTCGCATCAAGTCAGAAATCATCAAACCGCCCATTCCCATTAACAACAAGATGCCCAGGAGTAGGACCACATCCAGGGTGCCGTAGGGAGTTTCTGGTACTCCTCGCATTGCCGCTCCCGCCGCGAGTGTTCCGCCAGCGAGTGCTGCCTCATCACCGAAGCCGTCACCGCCGAATCCTCCTTGCTCGTCGACCGGATCAAAACCACCCATCCCGCCCCCGACGGGGATCGAACCAAATTCGCTTGAGTCTTCCAACTCGATGACTTGGGAACCACTGTCGTCATCAACTTCAATGCCGCTGGAAGGGGTCAATTGAAATTCTTCACCTTGTTGGAAATCGATCAGAGCTCCGCTTCCCATACCGCTAATTCCGCTCGCCGAACCGACACCTGAACCCGAGCCGCCTGCAACTTCGGCACCAAGATCGAGTCCGGAAATACCTGTTCCTGCAAGATCCAGTGGTTCGTCCTCGAGCGATAATCCGCTATCGGATGGGCTCATCAAGTTGATCCCGCTTTCCGACGCCAGTCCGACTCCGGAATCCGAGCCCAATACCAAGTCGTCTTCGTCGTCATCGGCTAGTTCCAAATCCGCACCGAGGCCAATGCTGCCGCTGCCCGAGCCTTTTGAGCCCTGACTCATCAGGTCCAATCCGCTGCCGTCGCCGATCAATTTCAGGTCGCTTCCAAGTTCCACTTCGCTTCCAGAGCCGCCCTCTGTTTGAAGTTTCAAGTCGGAGAGTGCACCGCTTCCTTCGCTATTGCCTGGTTTTCGGTTGACCAACCGCACACCACTACCGCTTTTTGGATCGGCAACGAGCGCCACATCGCTTCCCATTCGATCGTCATGATCAGCAAGATTCAGGTCGCTTCCCAGCGACAGATCGCTCGAGCCAGCACTTCCAATAGTTGGACCGCTTTTGCCAGACGGGCCAGTTTGACGCTCCGAAACCAGAATGGACGATCCACCTGCTTCTTCATCCATCGCGTCGCCGCCCAGTTCGGATTGCACGCGCTCAATTTCTTCCGATTTGAATTTCCAAGATTTCCCATCGCGATAACCGAAAATTTCGCCGCGGGATCGCATCTCAACGAGTTCGTCAGAAGAAATGCCGAGAGTCTTTGCGGCTTCGTCGAGCGATACGTAGTTTGCCATGCCGGTCGTCACTTGGAACTAGAGAGAACAAACGAGGGAAATTTCTAAGCTCTCAGACTAGTCTACGCAAAGCACACATTCCAGTCACCTTCCAAGATTTCAATCGCTCGCTTTTCATGTTGAAATGTTCATCCTGCCGAGACCTTGCCGAGAATTGTGGATCCTAACAATTATCTCGAATTTAGGTTGCCGGAAAAATTACGTTTTACCGTCGCTTCCAGTCTTTTGCAACTTATACGTCTAATTCCAGATCGCTTTCGGGCACACAGACACAGGGTAGAATTTCGTTCGATTGGGTTTGGAATTGCGGTTCTCGCGTGTAACGAACCTTTCCACTCATCATCTTAATTGCGCAACTTCCACACGCACCCGTTCGACAACCGCTTTCCAATAGTACGTTGTGTTGACTGGCGCAGGCCAAAAGACTGGGGTGACTCGCTTGAAATTGGGCGTTTGCTCTGGACTGCTTAAAATGAATGGAGTGTTGGACCAATTTATCAGAGCTGTTGGCCGTAGAAGGCAAATCAGATTGTTGAAACAGTTCGTAACGAATCGACTCAGGCGGCACGCCTAACGACAACAAATCCCTTCGAATGCGACCTTGCCAATCCTCAGGACCGCAAATGTAATAGTCGCTGCATGCAACGGCACCCGGATGTTGAGTCAGATCTCTCGCTTGAAACTTGCCTTCGTGGAACAACCCCCGAGAAGACTGAGCAACTCCTTTCGGGAACCGACTGATCCAAATATTCATTGCGACTTCTGGGTGTTTCTGAGCCAGATGCAAAAGAGAATCCGCAAAGGGCATATGCGCAACGTCCCGAAACTGCAGATGACAAACAATGGATCGGCAGGATTTGCGGAGTGACTCCATCAGCATTGGTAACATGGGAGTGATCCCAATCCCGGCGCTAACCAGAACGACGTTCCGATCGGGAGCAGTATTGAGAAAAAACGCGCCGGATGGACCACGCACTTGGAGCACATCTCCTGCCACCACCTCCTCGTGCAACCATCGACTCACGCTTTGTGGCTGGTCCGAGTTTTTCTTAACCGAGATTCGCCAGTGGCCCGCTGAGCAATCGTCCGACAGGGAATAGCATCGACTCGTCCCGTTCGAGTTATCAGAGCTCGCTCTTTTAACCAATATGTGCTGACCGGGCAAGGAAGCTGGCAAGGGCTCGTGTTCTTGGTCCGTAAGATAAAATGAGCGAACATCTGTCGACTCCTGCACAACCTTGACGACCATGACGTCGCGCCATTTGGCCTGACGTTTATTCAGCGACAGGACTGTGTAAGTCTGTTTGAGCGTGTTAGCGAGCTGGTGATTGCCAGAATACTCCTCCGCAAGACGTTGTTTGTTTGTGAATCTGTTTTGCAACGAATCCGATACACCACCCCAAACAGTCTTAACTATCACACACGATAGGAGGAATGTTAAGAAGATAATAACGATTAGGGTTGGCTCCATCGTTCGCCTTGAATTGTCGAATTGGTCGGACGTTTTCCGGCTCTAATATGTTTACCATTCTGATGTCAATCGGTCATTCAAACGAGCAAAATTGATTTCGAAGCGTGGCGTTCGGAGATTTTTATGCACGGGCTAGTCTTAAATGCCACAACCTGCGATAACAGAAAAAAACGAAACTTCCGTCAGATGCAATCTGGATCACAACCCGCGGCCATGAATGACCTAACTCCACCCGATGACACACTCAGCGTGGACGAAAAAGTAGAGCACTGTCAGACCATCATTGGATATCGCTTTCGGGACCCTTCGATTCTGCTCTCGGCTTTGACGCATTCGAGCGTCGCTTCTACCCGAACAGAATCCAACGAGAGGATGGAGTTTTTGGGCGATTCCATACTTGGCATGATCGTTTGCGAAAGACTGTTTCGATCGTACCCGGAATACCTCGAAGGAGAACTGACGAAAATCAAATCGGTGGTCGTTTCCCGACGTGTTTGTGCAAAGATTTCCCGCCAGTTAGGGCTCGATACCTGCTTAATCGTTGGTCGTGGCATGCTTCGAACGGGAATGCCGCGATCTTTATTGAGCGATGTTTTCGAATCCATCGTGGCCGCTATTTTTCTAGATAGTGGCGTCGAGATGGTGGGAAAGTTCATTTTGGAACACATGGAACCGGAGATTCGCCTAGCAGCAGATGGCCATGGAGGCGGAAATTACAAATCCCTTCTGCAGCAATTGGCTCAACGCGATCTGAAAGGAACGCCCGTCTATCGATTGGTGGATGAATATGGGCCTGACCACAGCAAACACTTTCAAATCGCCGCAGATATTGGTGGCCGACGCTTTGCGCCAGCATGGGGCCGTAACAAAAAAGAAGCCGAACAGCGCGCGGCAGGAAATGCATTGTCCCAACTCCGCGGCGAGGATGCACCCTATACCACGATGTAGCTACTCGCCATTTTTCTTCAGAGAAATAGAGTACAAAAGTACGATTGAACCGGTTGCAAGCAACGACCAGGGAAACCACTCGGAAGGTTTAAAGACTCTGTCGACGTTCATCGGAACAGGTGCGGAAAACAGTCCGCCTGTCTGCTGTTGGGCAGGTTGGCCAGGATCGTCCAGAACGCCGGCAACCAAAACCGCGCTGTCGATCAGGAGGCATTCGATCCCCACAATGATAAGAACAATTCCAATCGCACAAAAAAAAGCTCGCCACATGGTATTTGGACGAATCAACATTCGTACACCTAATTTGAGTCACGATAAAAAACAGAATCCAGCATGCCATTCTCCCACTGTCATTTCGGCCAGTTCACTTTCCAATCCAGACGTCGAATCCGCTTTTTGTTAACATTTTCAAGACCTGCGCCGCGTTTTGATCCTGATTCGAGAAATCCGTATAAACGGTAGAGCCTGCACCCCATTTCGACTTGTTGCCCCCCGCGAATCATCCGAGTATACTGTCCGCTCAGATTGAATGGGGCGCAGTAAGACCCAATCGTTCTGTAGTGGTGTTTTATCGCAAATCACCGCTCGACGCCCAACCATCGCATCGTGTGTTTCTGAAGCTTGCCATGCTATTGGACATGACTTGCATTCCGTACCACGGCCCTTCCTATCCTTTCACATCCTCCAATAACGGGAACACCCCATGTCGAGAACCACTCGCCGTCAGTTTATTCAAAATACGTCCGCCGTTGGTGCCACGGGTTACTTCGTGTCCGCCGGTGCAACTTCAGCAATCAGCCGATCACCCAACGAAAAACTTAACGTTGCTTGTATCGGCGTCGGTGGCAAAGGAGGCAGCGACTCTAGCAATGCAGCCAAGTTTGGCAACGTCATTGCCATTTGTGACGTCGACCGAAACACGTTGGAGGGCAAAGCGAATTCCCCCGAGTTCAAGAGCGCCGAAAAGTTTACGGACTACCGCGAACTCTTTGCCAAATACGGCAAGAACATCGACATTGTTACCGTCAGTTGCCCTGATCACATGCACGGTCCGGTTACGCTAGAAGCCATGCGACTGGGGGCAAGCTGCTACACACAAAAGCCGCTTACCCGTACCATCTACGAAGCCCGATTACTAGCCACAGTCGCAAAGGAAACCGGCGTTTGTACTCAAATGGGAAATCAAGGTACTGCCCTCGATTCGTCCCGCGAAGCGATTGCGCAATTGAGTTCTGGAGTTCTTGGCACACTCAAAGAAGTATATGCTTGGTCGAACCGACCGGTGTGGGCACAGGGGCCAGGACGACGAATGAACATGGAAAAGTTCGCGACCGAAGCGATGAAAGAGGATGCTGCAGATGGCGCGAAACTGGTTGGATCGAAGCACAAGGAAATCCTTCGCACACTTGAGCGATTGGACTGGAAGAGCTGGATCGGTGTCGCCGAAGATCGCGAATACTGGCCTGGCCTCTACCATAGTTTCCAGTTCCGTGGCTGGTGGGATTTCGGAACCGGAGCTCTTGGCGATATGGCTTGCCACCAGTTGACCGTCCCATTCGCTTCTTGCGGATTGCGAGACCCTATCTCCGTCGTTGCAAAAACGAGCGGACATGACTTCGATAGCTTCCCTGCAAGCTCAGTAATCAAGTTTGAATTCCCTGAAACCAAACAGCGCCCAGCTATTCCATTCTGGTGGTATGATCGCAAGGGAAATAAGCCACCAGCAGCTGTCTTTGAAAAGTGGGGCATCAACAAGGTCGCTGATAGCGGTGTTTTGATTGTCGGTGAAAAGGGTGCGTTCTACAGTTCCGACGACTATTGCGGCAAGTATGAACTCAAGGGCGTGGACAAGGTTAACGTCGATTACGAAAAGGCAGAAAACAAAGGGGATAACGACACCAACAATATGTACGAGTTGTTCCGTGCAAAGATGGCAAACGACCCAAAGATCTGTAAGTCGAACTTCATCGATCGTGCCGGCCCACTGACAGAAACCATTCTGCTTGGAAATCTAGCCGTTTGGGCTGCTGCCAAAGGTGGTAAAGATGGAGAAATGGGTGAGTGGGGCGAGAAGGTCGAATGGGATGCCAAGAATCTTGTCGTCACCAATCTAGCCTCCCTCAAGACGCCACGCGTTGCCGATCTGATCAAACCTAAGTATCGTGACGGTTACCGATTGGACTAATTTATCGGATCCATATGGGTTAGATACATAATCGTAAAACAAACCGGAGGGGAGTAGTTCGCTACTCCTCTCCTTTTTCTTATTCTGAGTGAAGGGGTACCGTGATGCGTTTTCGCCAAGTTTGGCAAGTTGTTGGGAATGGTTTGGTCGCAATCGTCTTTTCTGCCGGCTTCGTTTCCGCAAAACCACCCGTTGTTTACGTTCAAAAATCCGATGCGACCGCCACGGCCAAAGCCGACGATGTTGCGGCTGCAAAGAAGAGACTTGAATCGTTTGGGGCGACAGCCAAGTTAACCATGGATGGGCCTAAACTCACCGAGATCCTGATCTCAGATGGTTCGATCCTAACCGCCGAGGATCTGGCTTTGTTCGGGCGATTGACCGATCTGCAGAAACTGCAAATCTTTAACTGCCGAACGCTCAATTCGGAAATGGTTGCCAAGCTAACTGGACTCAAGGAACTCACAACGTTAGCCATCACCAATACCGTGATCGATGACGCAGCTGTTGATACCATCGTGAAGTCATTTCCAAAGCTGACCGTTCTAGATCTGTCCTCCAACGCAAATATGTCAGGCCAAGTCCTAAAGGCAATCTCTGAACTCAAGAATCTGCAACAATTGATTCTGGTGCAAAACCGATTCAACGAACTGGGAACTCGCCGATTGTCCAAGTTGCAAGACCTGCGGGTCCTCGATCTCCGAGGAAACATGGAGGCTGGTGATATGACGCTCGAAGTGGTTGCCGCACTTCCTAAACTCAAGGCGCTAAAGCATCGAAGCACCGCCGTCTCCGACTATGGAATGGAACTACTGTCCCGCAATGGCTCGATCGAAAATCTATTGATCCAAGACTTTGCGATAACAAGTCAATCCGGTCAGTACTTGGCAAAACTTCAGAAATTATCTCAGTTGGAGATCTTCCGCTGCCAAGGTTTCGGTAGCGAAGGCGTTCTGGCTCTGAAAGGTCTCAATCTGCAACGGTTAACTTTGAGAGACTTGCCAACGATTGATGATTCCGCACTCGAGGTATTGAAGGAGTTGCCAAAGCTAAAGAAGTTTTACCTTCACGAAATTAGCGGCGTCAGCGACACGGGCTTAAAGAACTTGGCATCCGTTAAGGCGTTGGAGTTGCTCGATATCTGGAGCATCCCACAGATGACGGACGCCACGCTCGACGTAATCGCTTCATTGCCAAATCTAAAGGAGCTTTCTATCCGCTCGACGGCTGTCACGGATGCAGCCATTGCAAAGCTGCTTGCGATGCCAACGCTTGAGACGCTAACCTTCAAAGAAAACGGCTCCGTGACCGCGGAAGGACTCAAGAAACTGGCTAGCAAGAAATGGAAGAAGCTCGATGTTGGCGCCGCCTCCGGAAGCTCTGGAGAGGAATAAGAATCAACCTTTCTGTTTACCCGCGAAACGTCCGCTCCCACGAGTGAACTCGTGGGGCAGCGTCAAGAATTTAGGTCCCCCGTGAGCGTGCTCATGGGAACCGAAGCTTCCCAGCTAGCACTAATAAGCTGAGTGGAATCGACGAGATATTGCACTCAACCGAAGAAATTCGAACAAGGAATCACAAATGTCGAGGGTGCCATGTTTGTCGTTCGGAGTTCGATTGTTTTTGGTCGGAGTGGTTTTTTCGGCAATCTTCACGATGAATTTCGGCCTAGTAATTGCCGACGGTAACTTTGAGCGAGATGTGCTTCCCATTCTAAGTGAGCATTGCATCGAGTGCCACGGCCCTGACTCCCAAGAATCGAAGCTTCGTCTGGACAGCATGCTTGCTGCATTGCTAGGCGGGAACTCTGGCGAACCCACAATTGTTCCAGGCGACAGCCAACGAAGCCATCTGATCGAACGCATCACGAATCAGGATGCGAAATTGCGTATGCCTCCAGGCGAGTCCCCGCTTGCCGAAAGCGAAATAGATCGACTGCGAGCCTGGATCAACAACGAGGGTCAATGGCAAGAAGTTCGCAGGACGCTTTCGAAAAAAACGACGCATCATTGGTCGTTTCAGCCATTGATACGTCCGAGCGTTCCGGCATCAAAGTATTCGAACGACATTGATGCGTTCGTTGAGAGCAAACTCAATGATGCTGGATTAAAAATGGCGGAACCTGTCGAAAAGCGACGGCTGATTCGACGGCTCTTTCTCGTAATGCATGGAATCCCACCATCGCAAGACCAGATCACTGCGTTTCTCGAAGACAATCGCCCAGACGCTTGGCAGCGGTTGGTGGACGAAGTGCTAAACAGCTCGCGATATGGGGAGCGATGGGCCTCGCATTGGTTGGATTTGGTCCGCTTCGGGGAAACCAATGGTTTCGAAACAAACCGCGAACGCAACAACGCCTATCACTATCGTGATTGGGTCATCAACTCCTTCAATACCGACAAGCCGTACGATCAGTTTGTCAAACAGCAAATTGTTGGCGATGCGATGGGGGAACCCATCGGCACCGGTTTCTTGGTCGCTGGCCCTAACGACATTGTAAAAGGTCAGGATCCATTACTTGGTCTCATGCAGCGACAAGATGAGCTGGCCGATATGGTGAACACGACGGGGACCGCGTTCCTTGGTTTGACTACGGGGTGCGCTCGGTGCCACAACCATAAATTTGATCCGATATCGCAAACAGACTACTACGCGATGCAAGCTGTTTTTGCCGGCGTAGAACATGGTGAGCAGGCGTTACCTTTGACTCTCGCAGCAAAGGCAAACGTAGAAACAATTGAAGTACAGATACAACAATTGCGAGAGTCGCTTGCCAAGTACACTCGCAACAACGGCACGCGTGAGCCGGTTAACGCAGTTGAGAACACAGAGCACTTTCCCCCTATACAATCGCGTTGGGTTCGATTCACGATCGAAGCGACAAACAGTGGTGAGCCTTGCATTGACGAATTCCAGGTCTTTGCTGGATCGCAAAATGTCGCTTTAGCTTCCCAAGGAGCGGTGGCCACATCATCAGGCAATTTGGATCACCCGCTTCACAAACTGCAACAGATCAACGATGGCCAATTTGGAAATCCTCAAAGCTGGATTGCGAACTCAATTTCCGGAAGTTGGGTTCAAATCGAATTGCTACAGTCGCAGACAATTGACCGAATTGTTTGGAGTCGTGATCAGCCTGGACGCTACGCAGACCGTATTGCAACCGAGTATCAGATTGAAACGTCATTGAATGGAACGGCCTGGAACTTGGTGGCAACTTCCGCAGATCGTTTGCCGTTCGCCAAAGGGTCTGCTCTGGCGAACCAATACATTTTGAATGGGCTTCCCGAGGAAGAAGCGAGCTTGGCTAAGCAGTCGTTGAATCGCATTCAAGCGTTGGGCAAAGAAAAGGACGCGCTGCTTGCTTCGAGCAAGGTTTATTCGGGGACATTCTTTCAGCCCGCTGCAACGTATCGCATGTTCCGAGGAGATCCTACCGCTCCCAAGGAACAGGTAACGCCCGGAGCCATCGAATCGTTAGGGGCTTTCAGTTTGTCGTGGGATGCGCCCGAACAGCAACGTCGAATTGAACTTGCGAATTGGATAGCGAGCGCCGACAACCCACTGACAGCGCGTGTGCTCGTCAATCGCCTGTGGCAGTTTCATTTCGGAACCGGTTTAGTCGATACCCCCTCGGATTTTGGAGCGAACGGAACGGCACCAAGTCATCCTCAACTTTTGGACTGGCTTGCGAGCGAGTTTGTCCATCGTGATTGGTCGATGAAAGAAATGCATCGTTTGATTTTGAGTTCCAAGACATGGCAACAGGATAGCCGGCCGCGTGCCGAGGCGATGCAATTGGACGCATCCTCGCGATTGCTATGGCGATTTCCGCCACGACGATTGGAAGCCGAGGGAATTCGCGACTGCATTTTGACGGCGTCGGGCAAGCTGGATTTGACCGTTGGCGGTCCGGGCTTTAGCGCATTCGAAGTGGCAATGGAAAACGTCCGGCACTACTTCCCGAAGAAAGATTATGGGCCGAATGATTGGCGTCGAATGATTTACATGACCAAGGTCCGGCAAGAAAAGGACTCGATTTTCGGCCTGTTTGATTGCCCGGATGGAAGTCAAGTGACACCCAAACGAAGTCGTTCCACCACACCACTTCAAGCACTTAACCTTTTGAACAGTCGCTTTGTCATGCAACAAGCGGAGTTGTTCAGCGATCGCTTGAGTCACGAACGCGAGTCGGACGACAGTAAGATCGCACTCGCATACGAGATTTGTTTTGGTCGTGATGCAGACGAACAGGAGTTGGCTGCGTCGCAATCCTTTATCTTGCAGTACGGTTGGGTTCAGTTTGCCCGTGCGTTGTTGAACACCAATGAGTTTGTATTTATTCCTTAGTTCCTGATTTTCAAGTTTTCTGCGACTTTCCTATGCATCCTTACTTCCCTGCAATGCTTGATCGAAGGCGATTCCTTGGGCAAACATCCCAAGGCTTGAGTGGAATAGCTTTGGCAAGCTTGTTGCAAAACGATGGGCTTTTGGCATCGGACAAAACGCCACTTCGTCCACGGATTGATCCGGCTCGTCCGTTTGCCTCGAGAGCATCGCATTTTGAGCCGAAGGCCAAGAATGTTCTCATGATTTTTTGTGCCGGTGCGTGCAGTCAGTTAGATACGTTCGACTATAAGCCGGAATTGATCAAACGGCACGGAGAGCCTATGCCAGGCGGCGATGGCTTGGTAACCTTTCAAGGAAAGCAGGGGAATCTTACTAAGAGTCCATGGGAGTTTAAGCCCAGAGGCCAATGCGGCAAAATGGTTTCGGAGTTGGTGCCAATGCTGGGCGATTTGGCGGATGAGATGTGCTTCATTCATTCGCTTACGGGCAAAACCAATACGCATGGTCCCGGCGAAAATTTCATGTCAACCGGATTCACCCTGGATGGCTTTCCGAGTATGGGCGCG
>Ga0163144_10028245_pt1 | contig 10828 bp, 6 predicted proteins | sample OliLak19BULKMAT1_FD_123175 | JGI IMG/M metagenome (GOLD analysis project Ga0163144, IMG submission 123175) | Freshwater microbial mat bacterial communities from Lake Vanda, McMurdo Dry Valleys, Antarctica - Oligotrophic Lake LV.19.BULKMAT1 | ecosystem: Environmental > Aquatic > Freshwater > Lake... | reverse complement strand
CGGAGCATGCGAAGGGGCACAATTTTCATTGACGGCGCCGGCATCTCGGCCCATCGTGGAGCGAGTACGGACACCGATGCGCCTCTGCCTGGCGTGAGTGTGCACGCATCCCGGGCAGCATGATAGCGGTGCCTGCCGTCGGCACGACCGTAATTTCATTAGCTTGGTCTGGTCACGCTCTCTCGGTGATGCGACGACACTCTTCTCTGCGAGCTGGATGCATGACGGCGCCTGCCTCGACATCCCCCGAACGATCCGGACCGCCGGCGTGGGCCTTGCCCGCGCTGGTGGTGGTCTGGTGCGCGGGCTATGCGGGGCTGCTGCTGCACGAGCAACTGGAAGGCATTGCGCCGTCGTTCGCCACCTATGCGATTCCGCAGCTCGGCATCTGGGCAATCCTGGTGCTCAGTCTTCAGGCTGCGGCACGCGCGACGACGGACGAGGGACGCCGCGGCTGGCGCTGGATTGCGCTCAGTCAGTTGGTGAGCGGGCTGGTGACGGTGCGACGGCCGATCGAGTTGCTCCTCTTCGATCGGCTCGTCACGCCGGACTGGCTCGGCAGCTTCGTGATGCTGCAGGTGCCCTGCCTCTGGATCGGCTGTCGGCTGCTGGCCGGCGCGCCCTCGCGTACGTCGGTGCGCCGGGAATGGCCGGCAGATGCCGCGACGATCATCGCGGCAGCGGGCGGACTCTTTCTGGCCTTCGGCCTCTGGCCGACGCTGCAGTCATCGCCGCAGCTCTCGTGGTATCAAGTCACGGCGCTGCTCGCCGCACCGCTGGGCTGGCTGGCGGTGATCATCGGCCTGTACGATGCGCTGCGCCGACCGCTCGAGCCGGCGCGGCGCTTTGCGCTGACGCTGCTGCTGCTCTCCTTCTTCGGCCGCTTCACCGCCGACACGGTGCTCGTCAGCACCTACGATCCGGATCACATGGTGGGGCGCGGTATGCTGCGCGCCGTCTGGGTGTCTGCCCTGTCGCTGCAACTGCTCGCGCCGTGGGTCGATACGCGGCCCATGCGGCCGTTGCCCACGTGGATCAGAGATGGCGTCAGCCTCCGCCTCACGACGATCGTGGCGGCACTGCTGGCAGGTGTCGTCCTCTACATGACCAACTCCAACGTCTATCCGGCGCGCACGATGCCCCTCGCCATCGGCGTCGTGCTGATGACGGCGCTGGTGATTCTCCGGCAGGGTCAGACCGAGCGCACCATCGAGCGTGCGCGCGCCACGCAGCAGCGGGAGCAGGAGCAGACCCGGCACCTCGTGTCGATCGAGCGTACCGCCACCAGCACCGCGCACGACTTCAGCAATCTCCTGATGCTGGTGGACGTCAACACGACGATGCTGCGCAACGTGCCGATGCCCAGAGAGGCGCAGCAGCTCGTGGACGAGATCGGCGAAGCGACGGCGCGCGGCGTCGTGTTGAGTCGGCGACTCATGCAGGCTGGCACGTCAGGCGAAGCACCCGCCGCGCTCGTGCCGATCGACAAGCGGCTGCGCGAGCTTGCGCCGCTGCTCCGCCGCACGCTGACGAACAAGATCCATCTGGAGGTCGAGCTGCACGCCCCCGCTGCGCGTGTGCTGGCCGACGACGTGCAGCTCGATCAGATCGTACTGAACCTCGTCTGGAATGCACGCGACGCCATGCCGCACGGTGGCGTGCTCGACATTGCCACGGCCGAGCACGACGGTCGGGTGCACCTGACCGTCCGCGATTCCAGCGTCGGCATGTCGCCTGCGAGGCGGGCGCGCATCTTCGAGCGCTTCTTCAGCACCAAGCCGGACGGTGACGGCCACGGTGTCGGGCTTGCCACCGTGCAGGAAAGCGTCGTGGCACTCGGCGGGTCGATCCGTGTCGAGAGCATCCCCGGCGAGGGAAGCAGCTTCATCGTGGAGTTGCCTGCGCAGGATGGAGATACGCCGGCGCCCGGGGCTGACGTCGGGGACGCCGCGCAGGCGCCACCGTCCGTGTCGGCCGGCGCGGACTACCTTTCGGCATGATCCATCTCCGCAGGGCCGGTGCTGCACTTCTCCTCCTCGCACTGCCACCGCTCGCGTCGCTTCGTGCGCAAGCCCTCGCGCTTCCCGATTCCGCGTTGCGCACGCCCGGCGCGCCGATTCGCTGGTGGCATGCGGCCGCCGTGGTCGGTGCCGCGGGATTCAGTGTGCTGGTGCTCGATCAGCCGATTCGCGAAGGGGTGCAATCGATGCGCGGCAGCGGGACCGACGGGGCGGCCGATGTCTTCCGCCAGTTCGGTTACGCGCCAGTCTATCTCGGCGTCCCAGCAGTGGTGACCGGTATCGGGTTGATCAGCGGCAACGACCGGCTGGCGCGGGCAGGTGGGCGCATGCTCGCCTCGGTGGCGCTGGCGGCAGGGGCGACGCAGGGCATCAAGCGCGTCGTGGGCCGGCGGCGGCCATTCGCGGAAGAAGGCGCACAAGCGTTCGATCTGCTGGCCTTCGATGATGCGGCACTACCCTCGGGGCATACGACAGGGGCGTTCGCGCTGGCAGCGTCCACGGCGCTCGAGTTGCGGAGTCCGCTTGCCGGCGTCCTGCTGTACACGGCGGCGACGGGCACGGCATGGTCGCGACTCAACGATGAGCAGCACTGGCTCGGCGACGTGCTGCTGGGCAGCGCCATCGGCATCACGAGTGCGCATCTGGTCAACGGACGCTGGCGGCTCTTCCACCTGCGGCCGCCGCAGATTCTTGCGACGCCGACGGGCGGGACGGGTGTGGGGTACGCGCTGACGTTCTGAGGCCGCAGACGTCGCAGACGCTGCAGACGCCGCAGACGCCGCACACGCCGCACACGCCGCCCGGGAGCCCCGGCGCTCCTTGGACGGCGTTGCGCGTCGGTTGCGTAGCGACGCCGTCCTCGATGCGCCGCTCCTCAAAGCCCCAGCCAGATCCGCCGCCACACCGGCGCGAACCGCGGCACGCCGCCGTCGATCGGCGTGTTGAAGTCCACCGCGACGGCGCCATGGTTCGAGGCCGTGGGCGCGGTCGGAAAGCGCGGCGCGGTCGAGGTCAGCAGCATGTGCGAGCCGCCCCACGGACTCGCGGCGCCATCCACACTTGTTGCCGCGCCGAAGGCGGCGAGCCCGATCTGCGTCCACGCGTTCACGGCGCCCTGCGGACGGACCAACTCGTCCGCCGTGTGAATGAAGCCGTAGATGGCGGAGGCGGGCGTGCGGAAGGGCTGGCCCACCCACGCGGCTGGCGTGAGCCCACCATCCACCAGATCGCCACCCGAGCCCATCGCCGCCGCCTGTGCCACGCGCTGCCGCTGCGCGAGGAAGAGCGCAAACCCGCCGCCCTGCGAGTGCCCCGCGACGTGCACCAGATCCCAACGCACCGTGTCGGCCTGGAGGAAGGTGCCCCAGCCGCGCTGCGGGTCGGTGGTGCGCAGGAAGACGAGCATGTCGCGCAGCCGCTGTTCGATCGCGTCGTTGCGGCTCACCGTGACTACGCTGCTCGCATCATTGCCGGTCGCGATTTCCTGCCGCACCGGCCCGTAACAGGCGGTACCGCGGCCGCTGCAGAGCGAACCGACCGAGAGATCGTTCGGGTACGCGAGCCCGATCACATGAAATCCCTCGGCGGCCGCCACCTGCTGCACGAACTCGAGATTGCGCGGGACACCGCCAGTGCCGGGTAGAAAAACGGCTAGCCGGCCGCGTAGCGTGGCGGTGGGCGAGACGTACGCGAGGTGGCTATCGGCGGCAACGGCTTGGCACGCATTGGTGCTGCCGGAGCGGACGCTGAACTCCACGAGTCCGTTCGGCGTCCGTGTGACCAGCGCCGATGCGCCCGCCGGCGCGCAGGGGTCGATGGGCGGCGGCGGTGTGACGTCGGCCGCGCCGCAGGCGATCAGCACGAGCATGGATGCGAAGAGGATCGGCAGCCGCATATGGTAGAAACTCGTCAGGACAAGAAGGGGGAGAGTAGTGGAAACGGTGCGCGTCGGCGCGCGGGTCCGTGCGTGCAGCCAAGGTGGGACGCCATCCCGGGCTCCGAGTTAAGCGCGCAACCCGATAGCTTTCAGCACGCACTCTCGGAGCCGCTCGTGACCACCTTCCGCAACAGTACCGCCATCGGCATCGGCGCACAGCGTACGCTGCCGGCCGAGCAGTTCACGTCACCTGCGCATTTTGCACGGGAGCAGGAGCGCGTCTTCGGCCGGCGCTGGCTCTGCCTGGCGCGCGAGGAAGATGTGGCGCTGCCCGGCCAGTTCGTGGTACGACAGGTGGGAGCGGAGTCGCTCATTCTGGTGCGCGATCAGCAGGGCACCGTGCGGGCGCACTTCAACGTCTGCCGTCATCGCGGTACCGCGCTCTGCGAGGAGGAACGCGGCACCTTCGGGAAGACGATCCAGTGCCCGTACCACGCCTGGACGTATGCGCTCGACGGCCGGCTCGTCGGCGTCCCGGATCTCGATCAGCTCCCCGACTTCTGCAAGGACGATCATCCGCTCCACGCGGCGGCCTGCGCGGTGTGGGAGGGATGGATCTGGGTGAACCTCGCGGAGGACGCGGAGCCGTTCGCTGAGGCGTTTGCGCCGCTGCAGGGGAAGTGGGCGGCGTGGAATCTTCCGGCGCTCGTGCGGCTGGGGCAGATCGACTACGACGTCGCGGCCAACTGGAAGCTGATCGTCCAGAACTACAGCGAGTGCTATCACTGCGCCCTCGTGCACCCGGCGCTCGTGAAGCTCTCGCCACCCACCAGCGGCGGCAACGATCTCGTGGAAGGCCCGTTCCTCGGTGGCTACATGGACGTCACCGAGCCGGGCGGGTCGCTCACCACGAGCGGCCGGGCCTGCGGACTTCCCGTCGGCCCGCTCGCCCAAGCCGACCTGCAGCGCGTCTACTACTACGTGCTCTTTCCGAATGTCCTCCTCTCGCTGCATCACGACTACGTGATGTGCCATCGCCTCTTTCCGCTGGGGCCGGACCGCACGCGCATCGAGTGCGAGTGGCTCTTCCATCCGGAGACGGCCGCGAACGCCGCATTCGATCCGCACGACGGGATCGCCTTCTGGGACCGCACGAACCGCGAGGACTGGCACGTCTCCGAACTGACGATGCGCGGCGTCCGCAGCACGCGCTATCAGCCCGGCCCGTACTCGGCGCGCGAAGCGATGGCGGCGGCGTTCGACCGCGAGTATCTGCGCGCCTTGGCCGACGATTGATTTCGGAGCTTCGATGACACTGCATACCCGCTACGACGTCGTGATCGTCGGCGGCGGCCACAATGGTCTCGTGGCGGCGGCCTACCTTGCCGGTGCCGGCCAGTCGGTGCTCGTCCTCGAGCGGAATGACTACATCGGCGGCGCCACCGCGTCGCAGCGGGTGTTCCCGGAGTACGACGCGCTCCTGTCGCGCTACTCGTATCTCATTTCGCTGCTGCCGCCGTTGATCGTCGATGAGCTGGGGCTGCAGTTCGAGACGCGGCGGCGGCGCACGGCGTCATTCACGGCATACACCGATCCGGCCGGCACCGCACGCGGTCTGGTGCTCAGCAACGTGGACGAACAGCGCTCGCAGGAGTCGATGCGGGAGCTGACCGGCTCGGACGAGGCATGGCGGAAGTATCAGCGTCTCCTGCAGCTCCAGTCGGCGCTGGCCGGCGTGATCTGGCCGAGCTTCCTGCAGCCGCTGCGCACGCGCGCCGACTTTGTGCAGTCGCTCCGCACGGCCGACGAACGCGAGGCGTGGTCGAGCTTCATCGAGCAGCCGCTAGGGCAGGTGCTCGAGGCGCACGCCGAGCACGATGTGCTGCGTGGTCTGCTCCTTACCGACGGCAAGATCGGCGTCTTCTCCCACCCGCACGATCCGTCGCTCCTGCAGAACCGCTGCTTCCTCTATCACGTGGTGGGGCAGGGCACCGGAGAATGGCGCGTGCCGGTGGGCGGCATGCGGGCCTTCGTGCAGGCGCTGATGAACCGCTGCACGGCGTCCGGCGTGACGATGATCACCGACGCTCCGGTGCAGCGCGTGCACACGGGTGGCCGACGGCACAGCGTCGAGTTTCTGCACGAGGGCCGAGCCTGCACGGTGGACGCCGAGCGCGTGCTGCTCAACTGCGCACCGAAGACGCAGGCGCGCCTTCTCGGAGAGCGGTGGAAGCCGACGCCCAACGACGAAGGCTCGGTGATGAAGATGAACATGCTCCTCCGCCGACTCCCGAAGGTGAAGGCAGCGGGCGTCACGAGCGAGGAAGCATTCAGCGGGTCGTTCCACCTCGACGAAGGGTACGAGCAGATGCGTCGCTCGTACCTCACCGCCGCAGAAGGACGCGTGCCCGACCCGGCACCGGCAGAGATGTATTGCCACACCCTCACCGACGATTCGATTCTCTCGCCGGAGCTGCGTGCGCAGGGCTACCAGACGCTCACGCTCTTCGGGCTCGACATGCCGTACCGGCTCTTTGCGGAGGAGCACGATGCCCGCAAGGCGCGCGTGCTGGAGCTCTATCTTGCCGGCCTGAACCGCATCTGCGCGGAGCCGTTCGAAGATTGTCTGGCACGCAACGCCGACGGATCGCTCTGCGTGGAACTGAAGACACCGCAGGATCTGGAGCGCGATGTGGGCCTCGACCTCGGCAACATCTTCCACAATGCGCTCTCGTGGCCATTCGTAGAGGACGACGCGCACGCGGGCACGTGGGGCGTGGAGACGCCGCATGCACGCATCTACATCTGCGGGAGCAGCGCGCATCGGGGCGGTGCGGTGAGCGGCGTACCGGGGCGCAATGCGGCGATGAAGGTGCTGGAGGAGTTGAAGGTCGAGGTGTGAGTACGTTGTCCCGTGGCAAGCCGGAATGAACACGGGGGGCCGATCACGATGATCGGCCCCCCGTGTTCATTCTGCGTGATCCCTTACGAAATCTCGCACGCCCCGCCGGCGCATGCTGCTTCCTGCGCCAGCTTCGTCGTGTCGTCCACCTCGAGCAACTCGGCGTAGTCCACCGGCGTGTAGAGGAGGCGATTCCACTTCGTCGCATCGTCCGGCGTGGTGACCTCTTCGCGCGGGGCCTGCGGGTAGATCTTGTCGCCCGACTCGGCGAGCAGCGAGATGCCGGTGTAATACGCGCGGTACTGCCAGATCGCGTTGCGCACCGTGTCCCACTCGGCGTCCTTCACCGTGACGGTGTTGGAGACGTTGTGGTGCAGGCCCGGGTTGTGCTCTTCGTGCGAGCGGCCTTCCATCACCCAATGCTTCTGGACCAGGCGCACCTTGTCGAGGAAGTCGATCGCGCCGACATCACCGCGCAGCACCGCCGACTCGGGCGCGGACACCGGGAAGGTGATCACGTCGGTCGTCTCCGGATCCCACACCGACGTCTCGGTCATGTGCGGGTTGTGCTTCTTGAACCACTGGTAGATCGGCTCGGTACGCGCGGCCTGCACGCGGCGGAAGTAGTGCCGCGCATGGTGCGGGTGAATGCCGCTCGCCGTACCAAGGAGCAGGGACGCCGTGCCTTCCGGCTTCACGCAGGTGGTGCGTGCGGCCCGCTCGATGCCGATCGCCGCCGCCACGGCTGCATTGATCGCCTTCACCTCGGCGGCACCACGCTCGAGCGTCGCCGGATCAAGGAGGACGTCCGGCTGCTCGAGGATGCCGCAGATCGACACACCGAGGAGCGCCTCGCGCTCGTTGAGCACGCGCGTCACGGGGCCGAGGTACGGGATATCGGTGTACGCCGCCTGCATCGTCCCGATCAGCGCCGCGTGCCGGCACTGCTCGAGGAATGCCTCGGGCGTCGGGCAGTTGGCGGCGTTGATGGTGCTGAGATTGCACATCTGCCAGCCGCTCAGGCGCTGGCCGACGTCGGCCTGCATGCCGTACTGCGCCAGCTTGGTCTGCTCCTTGGCCGTGACAGTGAACGACGGCGCAAGGCCGATCTCCACGCACGGGTTGGCGCCGTATTCGAGGTTGTCGGTGAAGTAGAAGCCCGGCTCGCCGAACTGCTTCTGCATCTCGAAGAGGCGATCGAACTGCTCGCGCGGGGTGCCCTCGCGCAGGAGCACCGCCGAGTTGTTCGACTTGCCACGCTGCGGGCTGGTCTCGAACCAGTTGCCGGTCTTGGCGGCGGCCATCTCTTCGTCGTCGGCGGAGAAGAGGCAGATCGTGGCCGAGCGACGGATGCCGCCGGCCAGCACGGCGACGGCGACGTGCATCAGGATGTCGTACGCTTCGATCGGGCGGAGCATGCGGCCCGGCACGCCCTCGAGCACCTTCTCGATCCGCATGAGCGCCTGCTTGAGCGGCAGGTGCCCGGGGGCCCGGCCGCCCGAGGTGCGCAGGTGCGCGCCGCGGCTGCGGATCTGCGAGTAGTTGAACTCGATCTTGGTGCCGTTCTGGAAGCTCACGAAGAGCGCGTGGATCGCGTCCGACCATCCCTCGATGCTGTCCGGGATGGCGTGGTGCACCACGGGCAGGTCGTGCTCGGCCGCGCGCGCCGGGAAGATCGGGAGCTGCGCCACGTGTTGCTTCTGCACGCTGAAGCCGACGCCGGTGCCCGAGAGGAGCAAATAGAACGCCTCGCGGAAGACCTCGAGCCGGTCGATGTGCGCAAAGCTGCAATTGAAGATGCGGGCGTTGTTCGCTTCCACGCCGGGGCCGCCGAACTGCAGCGAGCGCATCGACGGCAGCACCGCGCGGTTGCGGACGGCAGACTCGGCGGCGTCGATCATTGCACCAAGGGTCGACGAGCCGACCGGCTGCGTGAGCTGCGCGGCGAAGCGGGCGCGGTGCATGCCGAAGACGCGTGCGACGCACTCGTCCCACGTCTCGCGGCGCTGGAGGTCGGCACGATAGCGGGCGTACTTGGCGGCGAAGATGTAGTCCTGCAGGCCGCTCGCCTCGTGCTGCGCCAGGCGCTGCTTGGTCCGATCGGCGCGGTAGAGCACATAGCGCTTGGCGACGTCCCAGTGTCCCTTGGCGGCGATCATCGTCTCGACGAGATCCTGGATCTCCTCGACCGACGGATGCTTGTCGCTGCGCGGCCGGCTCACCGTGTTCGTGACGAGTTGCGAGACTTCCAGCACCGCCTGCCAGTCGGCGAGACCAAGGCCGTAGCGCTCGGCCGGGCCGGCATCCGGCTCGGGAGCGCGGCCGTCGTGGCGGGCGGCATGGAACGCCGAGGCCACGGCGCGGACGATACGCTGCGCGTCCCACGAGACGACACGGCCGTCGCGCTTGACGATCTGGCCGCCGACCGGCCCAGGCATGGCAAAGGAGAGTACCGACGGACGTTCAGGGACGAGCACAGTAGTCACTCGGGGGTCTCCGGGAGAACAAGGCACCCCACCGTCGAGGCGACGGCGAGGCAGAGCGATAAGTCAGAAACGACGGGACGCGGATTGCGCGTTGCTACCCGCGAGTATGGGAAAAGGAGAAGCAGCCCTACCAAACGAAACAGGTGCCCGACGCATCCGACGCGCCCGACACCCGTGTGCCCCCAATCGGGCAAACCCGATGATGACGGCAGCAGCGTCTTCCCTCCCACGAGGAAGCGCACGATGTCAGAGGTACTGGCAGGTCTTCTGGCTCGGGAGTCGTCCGTGCGCCCGCCCTTCCCGCAACCGAAGTCGCAGTGGCAATGCAGACGCGTGTCATCCCTCACAGCGGCGGGGCCGCCCCGGATTCGAACCGGGTTCCCTCTTCTCACCGCACGAGGCGGCGACCAGTACTGATGTCAGACCCTCGCAACGTACACCCCGGCGAGCGCTTTTCAAGCGTCCAAAATCGACGAGTTTTCGGCCCCTCGCACCTGCAAACGCACGGCGCCTGTCAATACCAAGATCTTGGTCACTGGAGGCGCCGGGCGAGACAGTTTTGCGAGCGTCTGGGCAGCCTGAACCGCCCCGATCAGCGTTGGTTGGTCACTTCGCGGCGCGCCCCGTGCCGAAGAGCACCGCGTTGGTGACCAGCGGCGCCGCGCCGCGCCAGAAGGCCCGGAAGAACGGATCGCTGGCAATGGTGACTGCCGTGCCGCGTCCCGCCTTTTCGGCGGCCGCGTAGACCGTCCCCTTGAGCAGGCGCTCGGTGTTCTTGGGCCAGCTGAAGCCGCTCAGCAGGAGGTCGCCCTCCTTGGCAAGGAAGCTCACCGGATTGTCGCCGCTGGTGCTCGGCGTGTAGAACGTGTCGCCGTCAATGAAGACCGCGAGCTCGTCCTGCGCGTAGCCATAGGTGAGCCAGTGGGTGCGGTCGAGCGCGGCGCGGAAGATGGCGCCCGGCACGTATTCCGGCGTCTTCCCCGCCGTGGCCTCGGGCGAGACGAGCGGCGGCACCGGACCCTTGGAGGCGTTGGCCGTTGTATCCGCAAGCTTGTCGGCGTCCTTGGGCTTCTCGGCACCGAGAACCTTGAGCGTCGAGAGCTCCACGTCTTTCCGCTGGAAGAGCTGCGCCGCATCGCCGTAGGCGATCATGCTCCCGCCGCCGCGAACCCATTCCACCACACGCGTCATCGTCGCTGCGCCAATCTGGTCAACAAGGCGGCCCGCCTGCCCATCCGGGATGATGATGACATTGTACGCCGCGAGATCGACACGGCTCAGCGCGCGGCCCATGATCGGCACCACCGGCTGACCAAGCTCTTCGGCGAAGTAGTGCCAAGTGGCGCCGAAGGTGGTCTGCGGGACGCCGTCGCCACCCACAAGAAGAATTTTCGGCGCAAACACCGGACGCACGTCGGGGCTGCCGGTGCCGACAGCGGCGGTGTCGGGATACGCGGAGCGCACCGCCGTCACCATGACGCCGGCGGCCTTCGCTTCGGCGGCGATGATCTCGTGCAGCGAGGCGGCATTCCGTGCCACGCGT
>Ga0163144_10028244_pt1 | contig 10829 bp, 9 predicted proteins | sample OliLak19BULKMAT1_FD_123175 | JGI IMG/M metagenome (GOLD analysis project Ga0163144, IMG submission 123175) | Freshwater microbial mat bacterial communities from Lake Vanda, McMurdo Dry Valleys, Antarctica - Oligotrophic Lake LV.19.BULKMAT1 | ecosystem: Environmental > Aquatic > Freshwater > Lake... | reverse complement strand
TCCACAGCCGAATACCGCACTCAAGTCGCCTACAATCTGATGAGGGACTTTGTTCAAAGTCTGAACCAAAAATGAAAGCTCAGACCCCGCCCGGCTCTCTCTCGATCTTCAATTCCCTGCGTGCCATTCGGCAGCGAAGCTTCTACCGGGAAGAAGCAAAGAAGCACGGCCCGATATTCAAAACTACTCAATTCCACCATCGCGTCATCTGCATCGCCAACCTTGCTCTGGCTCACCGTCTCCTTCGCGAGCACGCCGCATCCATTGCCCCTTGCCCACAAAACTTCACCAAAGACGTCACGGGCGGATTCCTCCGCTTCATGGCTCCCATAAACTACAAGATCTACGGGCCAATGTTTCGACACGCCTTTGCAAAGCCTGTAGTCGAGGCATCCGCTCCTTTTGCCCGCAAAATCATCCGCCAACAACTCGCCGGAATTACCTGCCCACAAGATCCTCAAAAACAGCTTGCAGATTTGACTCATCAGATCTTTGTGCGCATCTTGTTCGGGCTCGAACCTGGCTCGCCGCTTCTTGAGAACTTTCGCTCATCGTATGCGGCTATGGCGAACAAAACCATGTCTCAGCGTCTGGGCACAGCGGGCCTCGCTGCCCTCGACGATCTGCGCACCATGCTCCGCAATCCACCCGAGGCGATTTCTTCGATCTCTGAGTTGGCCCAGCAGCTTGACGGTGCCCTCAACGACACCGTCATCGACAACCTGCTCTTTACCCTCCGCATCTCTACCAACGATGCCGCCGGTCTGCTTGTATGGATATTCGAATTCCTTGGCCGCAATCCGCAATGGCTCGACCAAATCCGTAAACAACAGGACCCCACTCTCCCTTCCCGCATTATCAAAGAAACACTTCGCCTCTCCCGCAGTGAGTTCCTTTACCGAAAAGCCGCTCAGGAATTCGAATTCGAGAACTTCCTTTTCCCTGAAGGCTGGCTTATCCGCATTTGTATCGCCGAATGTCACCTGGACCCAAACCATTTCACCGACCCGCAAACCTTTAACCCGGACCGCTTCCTCGGGCCCCCGCCCTCCGACCAGATCTACTCCCCCTTCGGCATTCGGGATCACGCCTGCAGTGGTGTCGAGTTCGCTACCATGATCGCCAGTCTGGTCATTGAAGAACTGCAAGATTACGACATCGTTGTCTCCGGCCCCGCCAGCGCACAAAGGGGCTTCCGCCACTGGAGCCATTGGCGCCCCTCCTCTAAAGTTGCCCTAAGGCTTCGCTCATGAAAGATGCCGCCTATTGGGATCAAATCACCACCGGCTTTCTCAGCCACCGTCATCAAGGCATCTGGCGCGAATTCACCGACCAACTGAACCAGGCCATGATCGCAGAACTCCTCACCAGCTCTCCCGCGCATCGAATCCTCAAGACCGACCTCTTCGACGAAGCTCTCCTCAACGGCGTCGTTGCTCCCATGACCCGTATCGCATCAGAAATCCACGGCATAGATATCTCGGGTGTTGTTGCAAGAACTGCCGCAGCAAAATATCCCAAAGCAAATTTCAAGCAAGCCAGCGTCACGCAAATCCCATACCCGGATCATCACTTCGACACCGTCATCTCTCTGTCCACGCTCGATCAACTCGAAACGATGGAAGAAGTCCACCAGGGCCTCTCTGAGATCTACCGGGTACTTTCGCCTGGCGGTCGACTCCTGGTCACTTTCGACAATCTCTCTAATCCCCTGATTGCCCTCCGCAAATACCTGCCTTTTATTCGCAGTTCTTATTTTATGGGTGAATCAGTAACTGTCGCCGGGCTCAAGCCACTCCTCGAATCGGAAGGCTTCCAGTTGCAACGCAGCTTTACTTATATGCATGCACCAAGAGTCGTCGCAGTCAAAATCTGCCGCCTTCTCGAACATAAACCCTACGCCCCAACCATTGCGAAACTGCGTCTTTTCGAAGCCCTCGACAAATGGCCCACCCGCAACTGGACCGCCAACTACATCGGTGCCCTGGTGCAAAAGTAAAAAGGGTGCCCCGCAGGACACCCTCTTAATCAAGCCATCGGCGAACCAGCCTAGCCGTTCATGCTCGACAGGAACTCGCCATTACTCTTCGCCTTCGAAAGCCTGTCGAGTAGCAACTCGATCGACTCGGTCGGCGACAACGGCGACAAGACCTTGCGCAGAATCCACACCCGGTTCAACTCATCCTTCGGCAACAGCAACTCGTCCTTACGAGTGCCGCTCTTGTTGATGTCGATCGCGGGGAAAACACGCTTGTCCACAAGCTTGCGGTCAAGGTGCACTTCCATGTTGCCCGTACCTTTGAATTCTTCAAAGATTACGTCATCCATACGGCTGCCCGTATCGATTAGCGCTGTAGCCATAATCGTCAGGCTGCCACCCTCTTCAATGTTGCGGGCCGCACCAAAGAAGCGCTTCGGGCGCTGCAGTGCGTTGGAGTCCACACCACCGGAAAGCACCTTACCCGAAGGCGGCACAACCGTGTTGTAGGCACGAGCCAGACGCGTGATCGAATCGAGCAGAATAACAACGTCGCGCTTATGCTCGACAAGGCGCTTGGCCTTCTCAATCACCATTTCAGCTACCTGAACGTGCCGGGCTGCCGGCTCATCGAAGGTCGATGAAATCACTTCGCCCTTGACGCTGCGCTGCATATCGGTAACTTCTTCCGGGCGCTCATCGATCAACAGAACAATGAGATTCACTTCCGGATGATTGGTCGTAATCGAATTCGCAATCGACTGCAACATCATTGTCTTACCTGTTCGAGGCGGGGCGACAATCAAACCACGCTGGCCCTTGCCGATCGGCGTAAGCATGTCCATCACGCGACCCGAATAATTGTCCTTGGTCGTCTCAAGCTTCAACCGTTCATTCGGGTAAAGCGGCGTGAGGTTGTCGAAGAAAATCTTGTTGCGGGTTTCTTCCGGCGCTTCAAAATTGATCGCATCTACCTTGATCAGGGCAAAGTAGCGTTCGCCTTCCTTCGGAGGACGAATCTGCCCGGAGATCGTATCGCCTGTTCGCAGGTCGAAACGACGGATCTGCGACGGCGATACATACACGTCGTCAGGGCCCGGAAGGTAGTTGTACTCGGGAGCGCGCAGAAAGCCGAAGCCATCCGGCAGGCATTCCAGCACACCCTCTGAGAAGATCAAACCACTCTTTTCGGCTTGGCTCTGGAGGATCTTGAAGATCAACTCCTGCTTGCGCAAGCCAGCCGTCTGAACAAGGCCAAATTCCTTGGCGATCAGGTTCAGTTTCTGGATGCTCATGTCCTTGAGTTCCACCAGATTGAGGTTCGGCGCCTGTTCCTTAACTTCGCGGCGGCGCCCCTTGGGGCCGTCAGCAGCAGCGGGCGCGCCCGTTTCCTGGCCATTGTCCTGCGGATTTACCGCGGCGTCTTTGATTTCGTTATCGTTTGCCAAATTTCCCTCACTCCGCGGCCACTCAAGGCCGAGAACGGCATGATTTCCCTGCCAGGCACTTCTGCCCGCATGGCTGCCATGCTCTGGTTTTCTTCTTTACGGTTCAGCTTGTCGATCTTCGTAGCCACCACCAGGTACGGCCTTTGGTAGTGCTCGAGATAATCCCGCAATTGCCGGTCTGCATCCATCCACCCGCGTCGCGAGTCGACTAGCAGCAGCGATAATTCCAAAGTTTGGCGTCCCAGCAGGTATGCATCCGCAAGTGCCTTCCAGTGGCTCGATTCCGATTTCGGAATCTTTGCGTACCCATATCCAGGCAAGTCCACCAGCAGGAACCGATCGCCTACACGGTAGAAATTGATGGTCTGTGTCCTTCCAGGAGTTGAGCTGACGAAGGCCAATCTCTTCTTACCTACCAGACTGTTCAACAAACTCGACTTTCCCACATTGCTTCGGCCCAGGAATGCGAACTCAGGAAGGGTTTCAGGAGGGAATTGTTGAGGAGTTGCTGCGCTGGCTTGGAATTCAACTTCAAACATTCCGTCTCCCAAAAAGGAAAGAGGGCGTTTGTACCAACGCCCTCCATTCTATCCTATTTTTTGTCAATTTAGTGGCGTAGATCTTCGACCGGTTTGGTCGTGTAATCCATCGCAGAGGGTGGCACAGGCACCGGCTCTCTCTCAAGCGCCAGCTTCAATACCTCATCCATGTGCGACACAAAGTGCAGCTTCATATCCCTCTTCACTACATCTGGGATGTCGGCAAGATCCTTCTCGTTCTCTTTCGGCAGAATCGCTTCGGTGATCCCGTAACGATGTGCCGCAAGCAACTTCTCTTTCAGTCCGCCGATTGCCAGCACCTTGCCGCGCAACGTGATTTCGCCGGTCATCGCGATATCGCCCCGAACCGGGATTTTCGCAAGAGCACTTGAAATCGAGGTCGCCAGCGTGATGCCGGCTGATGGTCCATCCTTCGGAATCGCACCTTCCGGCACGTGTACGTGGATGTCAATGTGACGGTAGAAATCGCGCGGCAACCCAAGCTCATGCGAACGGCTTCGCACATAACTCATGGCCGCCTGTGCCGATTCCTGCATTACATCGCCCAGCTTGCCGGTGGTCGTCAGTTTGCCGCGGCCTTCGAGAATCGAAACTTCCGTTGTCAGAATCGTGCCACCAACTTCAGTCCAGGCCAGACCCGTCGTCGAACCAATTTCGTTCTTCTTGTCCCATACAGCGTCGCGGAACTTTTCAGGCCCCAGGAACTCAACGATGTTCGTATCGGTGATCGTAACCTTCTTGAATTCTACTGGCACTGTTTCCATTACTCGCGTTTCAGCTGCCGTCGTTGCAGCCACTTCGACGGCTTCAGCCTTCTTTCGGCCCTTCGCCTTCTTCGGCTTTACTTCTTCTTCCAATGGTTCACTCGGCATCGACATCACAACCGAGCGCACTACTTTGCGGCAGACGTTTCCAACTTCGCGCTCGAGGTTACGCACACCAGACTCACGGGTATAACCGTGAATCAGCGCGCCAAGCCCGGCGTCTTCAAACTCAAGCTGATCTGTCTTCAGGCCATTGCCTTCAAGCTGCTTGGGAACCAAAAACCGCTTGGCAATTTCCAGCTTCTCAAGCTCTGTATAACCCGACAACCGGATCACTTCCATGCGGTCTTGCAACGGCGCAGGAATCGTATGCAACACATTCGCCGTCGCAATAAACAACACGTTTGACAAATCGTATTCTACGTCGAGATAGTGATCCTGGAACGATGTGTTCTGTGCAGGATCGAGCACCTCAAGCATTGCGGCGGATGGATCGCCCCGGAAGTCCATCGACATCTTGTCGATCTCATCCAGCATGATCACCGGATTCTTCGTCCCGGCCTTCTTCATCATCTGAATGATCTGGCCAGGCAGCGCACCGATGTAAGTGCGGCGATGACCACGAATCTCGGCTTCGTCACGAACACCACCAAGCGATAGCCGCACAAACTCACGGCCCGTCGCCTTGGCAATCGACATTCCCAGAGAAGTTTTTCCCACTCCAGGGGGGCCGACAAAGCACAGAATTGAACCCTTAGGCTTCTCCACCAACCTGCGTACTGCCAGGAATTCGAGAATACGTTCTTTGATCTTGTCAAGGCCATAGTGATCGTTCTCAAGCACCTGCTTGGCATAGTTCAGATCACGAATTTCCTTGGAAGCCTTCTTCCACGGCACGGCCAGCAACCAGTCGAGATAGTTTCGGCTCACGGTCGATTCAGCCGACATCGGAGGCATATTCTCAAGGCGGCGCAATTCGCTCATGGCCTTGTCAAATGCATCCTTCGGCATGCCTGAAGTTTCGATCTTCTTCTTCAGCTCGTCGTATTCGCTCTTCTCGCCACGGCCCAGTTCTTTCTGGATCGCCTTGATCTTCTCGTTGAGGTAATATTCTTTTTGCGCCCGTTCCATCTGGCGCTTTACGCGGCCCTGGATCGTGCGGTCTACCTGCAACTTCTCAATTTCGATATCGAGCATTTCGGCCACACGTGTCAGCCGGTCGATCGGATCGAAGATCTCAAGCAATTCCTGCTTCTCTTCGATCGTCAACTGCAGATTCGCGCCAACCGTGTCAGCCAGCTTGCCTGGATCATCGGGGCGGATCGCCGCCACCATCGTTTCGTAGTTTAGATTCTGGCTCAGCTTGACGTACTGCTCAAACTGCGTTGTTACACGGCTCACCAGCGCATCCAGTTGAGGCCCACCTTCAATGCGGAACGAACTGGTCTTCACGACGGCACGGAAAAATCCGTCTTCGTCGCTTACGCTGATTACCTTGCCGCGCTCCACACCCTCGACCAGCACCTTGATGTTGCCATCGGGCTGCTTCAGGCTCTGCACGATATTGGCTACCGTACCTACGCTGAAAATCTCGTCTGGACGCGGCTCGTCAATCGAGGCGTCGTGCTGTGTGGCAAGGAAAATCTGCTTCCCCGTCGCATTGGCTTCTTCGAGTGCGCGAACACTCGATTCCCTACCAACCACGAAGGGAGTCATCATGTGCGGGAAGATGACCACGTCCCGGATCGGCATCATAGGAAGCCGTTTTGTGTCTGATCGTTCTTTGGATGCCAACATAAGTTCTCTTGTTTCTAATGACGCAAAACCTGGCAAAGAAGATTCCTTACCATGCCCTACACCTTCGTCTAGTTCTCTTGTCGGATAATTTCCTGGCCGTCCTTAACCGGCTTTTTCCAGTACTGCCAGGTTGATCTTCTGATTCAATACCATTTCTTTGGTGACCAGAAACTCCCTGATCTTCTTCTGGCTCGGAATGTAATACATCAGGTCGAGCATAAGCTCTTCCATGATCATTCGCAGCCCGCGGGCGCCAACTTTGCGCTCCAGCGCGAGTGCTGCGATGGCCTCAAGGGCGTCGTCGTTAAATTTCAGTCTAACATTCTCGTACTCAAACGACTTCTGGTATTGCTTCACCAGCGCGTTCTTCGGCTTGGTCAAAATCTGCACCAAAGCCTCTTTGGTCAAGTCTTCAAGAATCGCTACAACCGGCAATCTCCCGATAAATTCCGGTATAAATCCAGCCCGAATCAGGTCCACCGGCTGGCATTGCTGCAACAATTCGTTGTCGCGCTTGCTCCCGGCCGGCACCACCGGAAACCGGATTTCCTTTTCGCTGGTCTCTTCACTCTGATTCGAGAAGCCAATCTGCTTGCGGCCCACCCGGCGAGAGATGATCTTCTCCAGGCCCACAAAGGCCCCACCACAGATAAACAGGATGTTGGTCGTGTCCACAGGGGTAAACTCCTGATGCGGATGCTTGCGCCCGCCCTGCGGAGGAACATTCGCAATAGTACCCTCAAGAATCTTCAGCAGCGCTTGCTGCACGCCTTCCCCGCTCACATCGCGGGTAATGGAAGGGTTCTCATCCTTGCGGCCGATCTTGTCGATTTCGTCGACGTAGATTATCCCCTGCTGCGCCCGCTGCACATCCCAATCCGCATTCTGTAACAGACGAAGGATGATGTTCTCAACGTCTTCACCGACGTATCCTGCCTCAGTCAGCGTAGTCGCATCGACAATTGCAAACGGCACATCCAGAATCCGGGCCAGCGTCTGTGCAAGCAGCGTCTTGCCTGTACCTGTTGGCCCAATCAGCAGAATGTTGCTCTTCTGCAGCTCAACATCGCCAGTCCGCGTCTTGTTTAAGTGGATCCGCTTGTAGTGGTTATAAACCGCTACCGCCAGCTTCTTTTTTACTGGCTCTTGCCCGATCACATACTGCTCAAGAAAATCTCGAATCTCAAACGGCTTCGGGAGCTTGTTAGGACTGCTGTAGGCGCTTTCTTGCTTATCGTCTTCAAGGATCGAATTGCAAACAGCGATGCATTCATCGCAGATGTATGCCCGCGGATAGTCGCTCGGCGACGATATTAGTTTGCCGACAACATCCTGGCTCTTATGACAAAAAGAGCACCGGAGCGCGTCATCAGATCCAGTTCGCTTCACTATGTTTCTCCCAGGACAAGTCTTTCAACTCAACCTTATTGTATCAGCGGCCAACTCTCATTTACCGCCCGAAAAAGCCCTGCCTATTTTTCGGTAATAGTATTACTATATCCGAGATTTCCTTAGACGGAATAGCGATCCAGAAAGCGTTTCGCCGCCTGTACGCCCATAAACTCCGTCATCCGGGTGCCTTCATACTCGATGCCGATCCAGTTCGGCTTGCCACTTTCTCCGTAGCCAGCCTTCGCCACAATCTGCATCATCCGGTCCATATCGATTGTCGTTTCCTTTCCATCGGCACCAAACTCAAAGCACTTGAAACTAACCGCTTTGGCATAAGGCATCAGTTTGGCCACTGCTTCATGCTTATCGACACCTTTTGGGAAATTCCCAAAATCAGGCAAAGTTCCAAAATTCGGCAGGTTCACCATCTTCATCAACCGGGCTAGGATCTCCGGATTTGAAGACAATCCGCCGTGATTTTCAATGGCGACGCTGATTCCATTTTGCTTGGCGTACTCACAAATACGCGTAAAACTCTCCTGGCAGCGCTTCAGGAATTCGCCAATCTCGCCCTCGGTCCTGGCTTCCTTCTCCGCATACATGTTCATTCGGATCGCGTGACAACCAAGCTCAGCGGCATAGTCTACCCATTTTCGGTGCAGATCGGCCGCCCTAAGTCGCTCTTTCTGCTCGGAATGGCCCATGCTTCCTTCGCCGTCACACATAATCAGCACACCCTCGACACCAAACTTCTTCATATTAGCCTTCAACCGGCCAAGGTAATACTGCGTCGGCGCCTCCCAAAGCGTATTCACAAATTCAATTCCACTGATCCCAAACTGCTCCCTGGCAATCTGTGGGAACTCCAGATTTGTCATCATTTGTGAACGAATCGACTTGTGCAGGCTCCATTCAGCAAGTGAAGTACGGAATCGTCCATTTTGAGCCCGCAGTGACGGGGTGATCCCTGGCACTGCCGCAGCAAAGGTAAGCATTTGTCGGCGTGTCATTTCTTCAGCATATCTTAATGAACTTTATGCAGCTAATTCCGTTTCGAGGCGTCACTACTAAATATGACCTTTTTCAGCCGATGCTGTCTGGCCGTACTTTTCCTGCCAACTATCGCCGTGGCTCAGTCGTCCACCGTTCTCCCCAAAGAGATCGACTGGAAGCCCGTCACCTCCGAGCAGCGTTGGCAAATCTACCGCGACAAAACCTTCGCTAACCCCGGTGCTTACTTCCGTGCCTTCGGTTCGGCCTCCGGCGACCAACTCAGCGACCAACCCGCTTCATGGCAACAAGGCATTAAGGGCTACGGCCAGCGCGTGGGCCAACGCTTCGTAACCTTCACCATGCAGGATTCCGTCGAAGCAGGGCTTTCGGCCGCCGTCGGCTTTGAACCTCGCTACGTCCGCTGCAAGTGCACCGGCGCTGGTGCCCGCCTCGGCTACGCCTTTAAAATGAACTTCCTCACCCTCAACAAAGAAGGGAATAAGGTTTTTGATTGGCCCAAGTTTGCCGGGGCCTACGGTGTAGGCATCGTCTCAACGACTTGGGTGAAAGACTACAAGTGGAGTGCCCAAGGCCTTCAGGCTGGCAACTCGCAACTCTACTTCGGAGTCCTCTTCAACGTCATCCGCGAATTTGGCCCGGAAGTCAAACGCGCCTTCAAGCGAAAATAACTCCCCTAATGACCTCCTTGTTTTTATTACTCCCCCTCTTTCTGCTGGCAATGTCCCTGCACGCTCAGGATGCAGCAAACATCACCAATCCAAGCCAGGCTGACCTGTTAGTTGGCACCCGTGTCCCGCGCGGCATGACCTGGAGCACGCCAACCAAAGAAGAACGCCTGCGCGTACTCTGGCGCGGTCTCGCTCTCAGCCCCGGTGCCTACATCCGTTCCACCTTCACTGCCACTTCTCACCATCTCGACAACAAGCCAAAGGACTTCGGCCAAGGCTGGGGAGCCTACTCTAAGCGCAACCTCAACAGCTTCGCCACCTACTCCTTGCAAGACGTCGCCTCTGAAGGTCTGGCCGCATCTGCCGGCTATGAAATGCGTTATATCCAGTGCAAATGCACAAAAGTCCTTCCCCGCATTGGCCACGCCCTCTGGTTCAATCTGGTCACCTACAATCGCGAAGGCAAGACCGTAGTCAACTGGCCCAACATCGTCGGCAGCTACAGCGTCGGCATGCTCTCTACAGGCTACACGCCAAACCAGAAGTGGTCCGCCCAGGGCATTCAAATGGGTAACAGCGCCATGGCATTCGGCTTTGTATCGTCGCTCCTCCAGGAGTTCACCCCCAGCAAACTCCTCCGCTTCCGGAAGAAAAAATCTTCAAAAGACACAGCACTCCCATCCCCTATCGAGGCTAGTAACTAGCTCTACAAACGAACCAAGCCAATCCGATAGGATGGCAGGCACCCGGGGTTCCACGCGATCTCCACTGAAGCACAGCCACAAACGAAGAGAATATGCCCGTCCTCTGGCGCGGCCTTTTTTTTTAAAAGCACTGCCGCTTATGTCCGCTCCACTCTCACCGCCAGCACCAGTCAACGCTCCAATTCCCCGCTCGACTATGGCCAGATCTGGGCAGCCTACGGCTAGCGCATTGCCCATATCTGCGGCAGGAATTCACCCCATCCAAGATCTTCGCCCACAAGAACAAAACGCCCGCTGCTATCACCTCAAACTCGCTCCCCAAAACAGCTCAGCCAGCAACCAACCCCGACAACTCATCCAGCCAATAATCCGGCTCACAACCCCTCAATTCTTCCGGCTTCCCGTACCCGTAACTAACAGCGCAAACCTTCACCCCCGCCGACCGCGCCGCCATAATATCGGGCACCGAATCTCCAATCATCAAACAATCCTCAGGCCCCACGC
>Ga0163144_10028243_pt1 | contig 10829 bp, 4 predicted proteins | sample OliLak19BULKMAT1_FD_123175 | JGI IMG/M metagenome (GOLD analysis project Ga0163144, IMG submission 123175) | Freshwater microbial mat bacterial communities from Lake Vanda, McMurdo Dry Valleys, Antarctica - Oligotrophic Lake LV.19.BULKMAT1 | ecosystem: Environmental > Aquatic > Freshwater > Lake... | reverse complement strand
CCGTCGTTGTCGGTGGCGCGGGCGGTGAGGTTGTAGGACCCTGCGGACACATTGGTCCACTCGTAGGTATAGGGATCGGTGGTGTCCTCACCCAGTTTCGTGATTCCTGCATAGAACTCGACCTTGGTGATGGTGCCGTCCGAATCGGAAGCGGTGGCGGCAAGGCTGAATGATGCGGGCGCGTTGCCAGTGCTGTTGTTAGCAGGACCAACCAGTCCCACGACTGGAGCAGAACCGACGATGCTGATGCCCTGGATGACGAGATTGTCCAGTGCGTAAATATGGTCCGGTGATGTGGGAACCGCATTGTCGTCCACCCAGCGGAGCAGAAGCCCGGCATCGGGATTCCAGATGGAAGTCAGGCTGATGGCCGTCAGCGGCACTTGGGTGACTCCGGGAGTGTTAGGAACCCGCACCCCGGCACCTGCGAGTGTCGGATTGAGTTCGGAAACATTCGTCCAGGCGGCGCCGCCGTCGAGACTGTAGAACAGCCAGTATCCCGGAAGTTCACCAGCGGTGGAGACAGCGCCGTAGCGGCGGATGTCATAACTGATCTGCAGGCCGGTGATGGCGCTGCCACTGTTGTTCACGAGCTGCGTCTGGATGGCGACGCCGACGACGCCGGTGGGCGAGGTGCCAAGGGCGCGGTCTGAATCACTAGCTCCGCGCAGGTTGTAGCCGTTCACATTGGTGGCGGCAGGTCCGTTGACCGCGTTGTTATAGGTGAGCGTGCCGGAGGTGTTGACCATGTTCTGCACGCTGTTGGTACCGGATGCGGGAATGCCCGAGGCGTCGGTCCAGGTGGAGTTGCCGCCGCCGTTTCCATTCTTGATGCTCCAGCCTAGCAGGAACGAGGTGCTCGTTCCCATGGAATCAAAGTTTTCCGCGAGGCTTCCGAGGAATGGGCGGGCCGGACCGGTGGCCACGGCGATGGTGACGATCGCGGAGGTGGCGACGCCGCCGTCGTTGTCGGTGGCCTTAGCGGTTAGATCGTGGACACCCGCCGAGGCTCCCGACCATGCGAAGGAAAATGGCAAGGAAAGGCTTTCACCCAGTTTGGTGGCGCCGTCGAAGAACTCCACCTTTTCCACGATGCCATCGGTATCCGCAGCGCTCGCGTTGAGGGTGATGCTCGATCCGACGCCGAAGACTCCATTGTCGGACGGCGAGGTGATCGCGACGGTTGGAAGTTCGTTGTCGGGATTGGTGACCGTGAGATTGGCGATGTCGGTGGAAACCGCTTCAGCTCCGAAGTTGTCGATGGCCTTGGCGCTGAGGGCGTAAATTCCCGTGTAACCGGTGGTCCAGTTGAAGATATAGGTAAAGCCGTCCGCTTCCGGGGTGGTGACTTCGCCGACCTTCATGGCATTCGCATAAAACCCGACCTTGCTGATGGTGCCGTCGGAATCGGTGGCGATGGCTTCCATGTGAGTGTAAGCGGGCGCGTTTCCGAAATTTTCCGCTTCGTCCGGCTCGGTGAGCGTGACGGCCGGGGCTTGATTTTCGACGGTCACGCTAACAGCTGGGGATGATCCGGAGTCTCCGAAGTTGTCCCGGGCCACCGCGGTGAAGGAGTGGACACCCGGTGTCGGGGCGGCCACGGTGAAAGCGTAGGGAAGTGTGGTGTCCTCGCCGAGCAGGGTGCCGTTGTCAAAGAAGGAAACCTTCGCCACCGTGCCGTCGCTATCAGATGCGCTGGCGGTGATTTCCAAAGCAGCCAGACCAACGGTCGATCCATCAACCGGACTGTCGATGGTGGCGGTTGGCGGCATGTTCTGGACGGTCGAAAAGCGGCGGCTCGCAGTGTCCACACTATTGATTCCATCGCTCACGTTGGCATACCATTCGTAGTCTGATCCTGGCAGAAGTCCGGTCCAGTCGATGGCGGCGGTGGTTCCGCTGGCAGGCACGTTGACGGTTCCCAGCGGAATCCAACCGGTGATCGCGCCTTGCATGTTATAGGCGAGGTCGAACTGGCTGTCCGCGTCCGTTTCGTACGTTCCAGCGGCGGGGTTCACCGGATTTGAGACCCGGTAGGTGCGTGCCGAGATCGTGTTGTTAGCTGGGGAGAAGATGAAGTGGCGCAGCCATCCGTCGCCGCCGTTGGTCCGTCCCTGATAGTCCTGAAGCACGCTGTGCACGGCGCGATCCTCGAAGGTGTCGGTGCGCCGGCCCTCACCGGCGACGTGACCGCAGAGCATCATGAACAGGTTGGGGTTGTCCTTGAGGTCGTTGTAAATGTTTTGACCCTGGGTGCTGAATGAGGCCGGGTTCCCGGTGTTGACGAGCCAGTGGCTGGTGACGATGGCGCGACGGTCCGGGTTTGCCTTGAGCAGGGCGTCCGCCCAATCGAGCACGGTCTGATAGCTGGACTTCGAGCGCACGTCGTACTCCAGGTGAAGGATGATGAAATCCAGCCCGCTGGCACTGAAAAGTTGATAGTTGTTATGGTTGTTGGTGGGTGACTGGCTGCCGCCCCAGTAGCTGCGTCCGGCGAAGCGGCTTTGGCCGAAATGCTGGTTGAAGTAGAAATTCGCGCCACCCGCGTTGCCGATGGATGTCTGGTCGTGGTTGCCGGGAGCACCACCCCAGGGGATGCCGTAGGTGAGCAGCGTGTTGGCCGGGCTTTCGATGGTTTGCATCGCGGCGTCGGCGATGGCCCACTCGGCGGGAACCGCGTCGCCGTTCTGCACGATGTCACCCATGTGGCTGACGAAGGCGAGGTTGAGCGCGGCCCGGTTGTCCACCAGCCATTGCGTCTGGGAGGAGTAGGTGGCGGCGCGGTTGTTGTTATTGAGATTTTCCGAATAGAACTGGGTGTCGGGGAGTGTCGCGACGGTGAAATCCGGCCCCGGCGTGGTGGGGGTGGTTTTCCGACCGTAGAACGTCACGGTGGTGGCGTCGCCCTCGGGATCATTGATGGAGAGCGAAAGCGGAGTTTCGGACCCGATGCCCGTGGCATCCGCAGCGGGCGTGGTGAGGGTGACGACCGGTGGCTGGTTCGGGTTGGGAGTGACTTCCACGGCCACCGGAGCGGAGGTCGTGGTGCTGCCGCCGTTGTCGGTCGCGACGGCGGTGAAGGTATAACTTCCCACGGCCGCCCCGGGCCACGAGAATGTGTAAGGCGAGGTGGTGGCTTCGCCGATTTTTCCGATGCCATTGAAGAACTCGACCTTGGTGATCACGCCATCGCTATCAGAAGCGGTGGCCTCCAGCTCGATGGAGGCGGGGAACACCACACTGGCTCCGGAGTTGGAAACGAGTGAAACGGTCGGAGCGGTGTTAGGTGCGAAGCTCTTCGAGTTCACCCACGCGGGAAGGACGGTGCCCGCAAGCGTGCCCGAGGTGGCGGCACCTGACTCCGAGATGCCGGCTGCGGTGGTTCCGGTGCCCTCGTCGAATCCGTAGCGGGCGAGCAGACCGGTGACCGGCGCGACGATTTTCACATCCTTGTTGTTAGCGATGTCCGAAGCCGTGCGGGCGACGCCCCAGATCCGCGCCTCGTCGATGATGCCATTGAAATATCCGGCACGCGCGCCGGTCGAGTTGATCGTGGTCCCGATTCCCAGTCCCTGGATGCTGTCATTGCGCGGTATGACTCCGACAAACGTCGGGATGTTCAGGGTGGCGGCGGTATCCTCCACACCATTCACATAGAGTTTCCAATTCGCAGTGGCGGCGTCGTAGCTAACCGCCACATGATACCAAACCCCGTTTGCAAGCGTCGCCGAGCCGGTGATGGGGAAATTCTGTCCTGCGGGGTAAGCGGTGCCGTTGTTGGTCGCGTTGAATTGCTCGAAGTCCGCGACGATGTTTCCTGCGGCGTTGATGCCGAGGAAATAGTTCGCATCCTTGTTGCCGGCGTCCGCCTCGCTGACGCCTTTCGCGATCAGCGGATTCGCCACCACGCCGCCGGTTCCGGTGGACGCGGTCGCTCCCGGGCCGGTGCGGAGGAACCTGCATTCCAAGGTGAAATTGGAAGCACCGAATGCCGTGGCGGAGGCCGCGCCCTGGCCCATGGTCACGTAGCTGCTGCTGCCGTTGAAGAAGAGGCCGGTTTCGTCATCGGCGAGGAAATTGAAATCGTCCACGGCGAGTCCCTGTTCGTTTCCGGACTCGTTGGTGTCACGAAAACGAAGCGATAACTCCTGGCCCGGTGCCCATGAAACTCCGGTGACCACCGCGACTTTCACGGTGCGGTTGGCATTCGCGTTTCCATCCAGCGCGCGCGCGGTGGTCCCCGTGGCGATGGGGGCGATAAAAGTGGCTGCCGTGACCGCGGACCATGTGCCGGCGGAGATATCACTGGCGTTAAACTGATAGTCCATCAGCAGCGTGTGGGCGGCGGACTGGGTGCTGGCATACCATTGCTCGCCGGTGTGGGTGACGGTGAAGCGGGTGAGTGTCTGGCTGGTATTGTTCACCAGCCGGACACCGTGGAGGACCGGGCTGTTACCGGCGAAATTGCTGGTGGAGCGGGTGCCGAGCGCCCTGTCCGTGGAGGATGAGGATCCGAAACTGAAGAGTCCCACGTTGTTCACACTCGCACTGGTCGAGTCGAAGTTTGTGGCGGTTCCGCCGACAGTGCCGTCCGTAACGCTGAAGGTGGTCTTGCTGGAATACCAGCCCGGCAGGGTGGAATTGTCGGTCCATGTGAGGTTGAGCGTGTTGTTGGTCGTGCCCGGCAGGGAGTTGAAATCCTGGGAGTAAACGCCGCCGTTGTAGGCGACCTGGGCATCCGCCGAACCAACGGCCAGGGCTGCGAGTAACAGAAGTTTGAAATGATTCATGATGGTGGAGGCGAGATGGATTGAAATCAGTGCACGGAGGATGTTTGAGCGGAAGATTTGGAATCACCTGCCGCGAGCGCGAGATGGGCTTCCTTGGAAATGGAGGAAATGGCGGGTGTGCCGCGCTGGAGATTTGGGAGTGCGTCGATGTGTTTGATCAATGCCGCCCATGCTTGACGGGACTCGGCCATGCGGCCCGCTTGCGCGAGGACACTGGCCCGTTTCGCCATCATCGCCTCGGGGCGCGGCATCAGCCGGGTCATCGTCCCGATGTGGGTGAGCGCTTCATCGAAGAGTCCGGCACTGATCTCCATCTCCATCGCCTTGAGCACCAGGACCGGATCGTTGCCATGGATTGAAATGGCACGATGGACGGTGGCAAGGGCATTGTCCGGCTGGCCTTGTTTGATCTGAAGTTCCGCAATCTCCATGCAAAGATCCGGCGTGGCGCGGGGGATATGGGAAACGGCCTTCTGATAGTCGGCGAGACCGGCAGTGCGCTCACCAAGTGAAGTTAGAACCCGGGCCCGTTCGATCAATGCCGTCGCATCATCAGGATTCCTGTCGATATATCCGTTCAAGGTTTTCAGCGCCGCCTTGAATCGTCCGCCGATCGCGAATGCCCGCGCCCGCGTCACGCTGAAATCCAGCCCTGAATCCGGGCAATTCAATTTTTCCGCCGCGTCTAACTGTAGTATGGCAAGTGTCCAGTCGCCGTTCTCCACATAGGCCATCGCGAGTTCGTGGCGGGCATTGGCGTCGTCGGGATCGCGCTTGATCTTGGCTGAATAGAGTTCGACCCGTTCGTCATGGGTACCGTGTCCTGCGGCCACACCGGCAAGGAGGAAGAATATCCCGGCGAATCGGACGGCCCACCGGGTGATCGCTGAATGGGTGTGGTTGCGGGTCATGGTTTTGTCGGGAATTCCGTCGTGGGTTGAAATGCCTTCGGGGCAGCGTTTGAATCGAGAACCTTGATCGCGCATCGGGCGCGCTCCGCAGCCAAAGCCATCGAATGTGATCCGCGTTCGGCGGTCGGAAGTGCTTCGAGGTGCCTGATGAGCAATCTCCATGCGTCACGCGACTCGGGAAGTCGTCCGGATTCGGCGAGCATTGAAGCGCGTCTTTCCATCCATGGTTCGGGACGTGGTGCCTTTTGCTGCATGATTTCCAACCGGGCAAGTGCGGCATCGCTGCGGCCGGCGTCCATTTCGATTCCGAGGATTCTCAATTGCAACGACGGGATGTTGCCGAGTCGCTGGAGTCCTGCATCGAGAATTTCGATGGCTTCGTCCGTTTGACCGTGGGCGGCGAGTGCCTGCGCCACTTCCTGCACGAGGTCAGGCTGCGCGTCCCGGTTGTTGGCGAGCGCGGCGCGAAAATCGTCCAACGCCTCGGCTGTCATTCCGGATTTCATTTCAACCCGTGCCCTGGAGGCGAGTGCTCCCCAATGCTCCGGCGACTTGGCCAGGAAGCCGTCGAGCATGGATTTCGCTTCTTTGGTTTTTCCCCCGATGTCGAGGAGTTGTCCCTTGATCCATGCCGTTGGAAATTGTCCGGGAGCATAATGCTCGGTTTTCTCAAGGTCGTCCCAGGTTTGAGTCCAATCCTCGTGTTCAAACTCAAGCAAGGCCCGTTGATACCAAAGTTTCCCGTCGTCGGGGCTTTCCTTCAAACGCTTGTCGATCAAGGAAATCAGGCCTGAGTGGGTGCCATGGGCGAGGGCTGCGGGTGTGATCCATCCCATCACCAAAAGGGACGCGGCAAGCGCATGAATGAACGTGGTGTGGGACACGGATGAACTCGAAATTGCGCTATTTCAAGCAGCGGGGAAATTCTAATCGGTGACGAAAAACACAGTCACGGAGATGTGACAGCAGCGACATGGGGAGTTGCGACATTCCTGTCGCAACAACTTCGTTGTTCCAACCCGCTGGCGAGAAGGAAGGTGAGAGGTTGGTGGGGACAGGAGTGGCCCCACTCCTTATTTTGCGAGCGCCTTGAGGCGCTGGATGAGCGGGGGATGCGAATAGTCGAGCCACACGCGGAGCGGGGCGGGGGAGGGATGGGAAAGATGGTCGGCTGTCATTTTCTTCAAGGCCTCGCCGAGGGCTTCTCCATTGCCGGTGACCTTGGCGGCGTAGGCGTCGGCCTCGAACTCGTGACGGCGCGACCAGGCGTTGGCGAGGACGCCGAGGATTTTGCCAACGGGTTCTAGCAAGATGCTGAAGAGGACGAACCCGACCTGTGGCGAGATCTGTTTCACACCGAAGGCATCGAAGAGGATTCGCGAGAATTTTCCATCCGGATCGGTGGCGAGGCCCAGCAGGAAGAAGATGACTGCGGTTTGGAGGATGCCGACGACGAGGCGCTGTTTGATGTGGCCGCAGCGGAAATGACCGATCTCGTGGGCGAGCACACCGAGCAGCTCGGGCTTGGAGCTTTTTTCGACCAGCGTGTCAAACAAGGCGATCTTCTTTTGTTTCCCGAGGCCGGTGAAGAAGGCGTTCGCCTTGGTCGATCGCTTGGAGCCGTCCATCACGAAGACTCCGGTGAGGGGGAATCCGCATTTCACACCGAGCTCCTCGATCTCGTGTTTCAGCTCACCCTCGGGCATGGGCGTGAACTTGTTGAAGAGCGGCATGATGTAGGTCGGCGCGAGATAGGTGAGCAGGAGTTGGAATGCGGTCACCACCAGCCATGCCCAAAGCCATGCGTGGACGACATTTCCGAAGATATATAAAACGGCGGCGGCGAGCGGCAGGCCGATGACCGCGGCAAGGGCCAGCCCCTTGATCCGGTCCATGATGAAGGTCTTGGTCGTGGCGCGGTTGAAGCCGTATTTCTGCTCGATGACGAAGGTGTCATAGATGGAGAACGGCAGGGAGATCAGGCTCTGGCCGAGGAATAGCAGCGTCAAGAAAATGAGTCCCGCAGCGACCGGCGAATCCGTCATCGAGCGCGACCACCCGTCCAGCCAACCGAATCCGTCCAATGACCAGAACACCAGCAGCGCGACCAGCGAGGCCGTGGATTGGACGATGCCGAAGCGGGCATTCACAATCAGATAGCTCCGGGCTTTTTCGAGTTTTTCCGAATCCATCAGACCGGCGAGCGGCTTGGGGACGGTGGTGGGAAATGCCTTCATGTTCAGCAAGGTCGCCACAAGTTCCAGATTCCAAAGCAGGAAAAGCCCCACTAGAATGATCACCGACATGAAATTCCAATCGCTCATTCCCGCCATCATGCATGGCTCGCGGCTGCCGACAAGAGCCGCGCTTGCCGTCATTTTCATCTCGGGCATGAGCAGTTGCGTCGGAATCAGGGCGAACAAGCATACCTATGGCGCGGCGGCCTCCTCACCACCCGTGCTGGTCAGCGACACCGCGATCCGGATGCAGGTGAAACCGGAAGGCACCGCTCCGGGGAGCTTCACCGTGAGTGCGATGGTCGTGTCCGCCGCCGTCGCCACGTTCGAAGGACCGTTCCGTTGGCGGCTTGAGGCAAGCGGGGAAATCGGGAAACAGGAATATCTGGTGGTCCACCGGATCCGCACCCGGACGTCCAAGACCCATCGCGACGAATGGTATCCCACCGGGCATCTCGGGAAACGGGCGGACTTTACCCGGCGCATGGGCGAAACCGGCGCGACCCGCGCGATTTACCCGATTCCGGGCCTGCTCAAGGTCATGCCGGAGGAGGATGGTGCCCTGGATGTCGATGTGGATCTCACCGTCGCGTCCGCGGGGAGGAAGGTCAGGAAACTCGTCCATTTCCGCATGGAGCCTTCCGAGAAGCGGCAGGATGAGTTCGTTTTCCTCCCGACGGAGATCGTCCAAAGCATCGGAAAATCCCCGACGGATTGGGACGATTCCGGGTGGGATTGAGCGTTGCCTTGGACGGAAATCAGCCCTAGTTTCCTCGGACCCACATGGTGAATCATTTCTCCCTTCGCCGACTTTCGTTGGTTTCGTGTCTCGCCGCGCTGCCGATCTGCGCACCGGATCTGCAAGGGCAGGAAGTCGTTCTCAACACCCCTCCCGCGATTCGCAATGCCTCGGACGGCGACATCAGCACCCGCAAGGACGCGCGGACGATCACCCTCAAGATCCCCGCGCCGCGCGGGGCGATCGTGGACCGGGAAGGCCGGGCTCTGGCACAGAACAAGGTCGCCTATCAGGTGGCTCTCCAGTACCGGCAGTTTGAGAACGCGGACCGGGATTTCGTGGTCAATTATGGACGGACCCGCCTCGATTCGCTACAGACGTTGGTCAAGAACACCCTCTCGAAAACGGACGACGAGCTCTACGACCACTATGACAACCGGCGCTGGCTGCCCTTGCTGGTGACGGGAGAAATCAACGCCGAGGAGGCACGTGGGCTCGAGTCCAAGCTGGACTCCGGTCTGGTCCTGCAGCCGGTCTATAGCCGCTACTATCCCGAGGGAGATCTGGCGGCACACATCATCGGCTACCCGGGAAGTGTCGGGAAACTGCCGACGGGTCCCATCAATTTCAACGAGCCGCTGTGGGAGGAATCCGAGGGACGCGCCGGGCTTGAGAAAATTTTCAACGACCAGCTGACCGGCGAACCGGGGATGAAGCGGCTGCTCTTCGATGAGAACGGCAACAAGCTGTTGGAGGAGCAGGTCAAGCGCCCGCGCCCCGGCGGTACGCTGGTCACCACCATCGATCTCAAGTGGCAGAAGCTTGCCGAGAAGACCCTGAAGAATGGTTGCCGGAGGGGGGCGTTCGTCGTGCTCGATGTCATCACCGGCGAGGTGCTGGTCATGGCCTCGCGCCCGTCGTTCGATCTCAACATGTTTATTCCCGGCATCGGTGAGAAGGAGTTCAAGGCCCTCAACGAGGACCCCTCCACGCCGCTTTACGGGCGGGCCTTCCAGTCCGTCTATCCGCCGGCCTCGGCATTCAAGCCCATCGTTGCCCTTGCCGCATTGAACGACGGCACCGTGACCGAGACATCGGAAATTTATTGTCCGGCCGCCATTTCGGTCGGTAACACCGTCATGAACAACTGGAGCAAGGTTCCGGAAGGATCGATCAATGTGAAGCGCGCGATCGCCCGTTCATGCAACACCTGGTTCTATCAGGTTGGCATCAAGGTGGGGCCGTCCTCGTTCCTGAACCTTTCCCGCCGCCTTGGCTTCGGCGAGCGCACCGGGCTTCCGCTCATCGGTGAGAATCCCGGACTGGTCCCCAATGACGAGTGGATGCTCAAGAATGAGAGGCGGCGGATTCTCAACGGTGACACCGCCAACCTTTCCATCGGCCAGGGAAGCCTGTTAGCCTCGCCGCTCCAGGTCGCGCAGGCGATGGCCGGCATCGCCAATGGCAATATCGTGCCGAAGCTCCAGCTCATCCGGCAAGTGCAGGACACCCGCGGGCGGGTCGTCAAGGCGGGGCTTCCCGAGCGGAAAAGCTGGTTGGGGGTCGATGCCAAGGCTGTTGAAATTGTCCACAAAGGCATGAGCGATGTCGTCAACGGCGGTGGCGGGACCGGCCAAAGCGCCGGCCTTAGCTACACCACGCTCTGCGGGAAAACCGGAACCGCGCAGTGGGGACCGCCATCGAAGAACCAGCGACTGGCTTGGTTCGCCGGTTTCCTCCCTGAAGACAACCCGCGCTATTCGTTCGCCGTCCTTTACGAAGGCCGCCCGGGAGAAAAGGTTTCCGGGGGGCGCATGGCCGCTCCCATGGTCAAAAAGTTTTTTGAAGGCATCAAGGATGACATCAAGGACATCATTGCCCCGCCGCAGAAGGCTTTGATCGTTATTGACGAAAGCGCACCGCAAGAGGCCTTGCCGGCTGATCCGCTTGATCCCGAGCAAATCGAGGAGGCGATCAACTCAACTGATCCATCGGTCAGGCCCTTGAGGGCTCTGCCGGTGGAAATCCTGGAGTCCGACCAAAGTCCGAGTCCGAGTGGCGATTCAGAAGATCTTCTGGACGGTCCTCCTCCCGCTGAGATTGAGATCGAGGAACCGGAGCCCCCCCGCGCCATGCGGGCCATTCCGGTCGG
>Ga0163144_10028242_pt1 | contig 10829 bp, 8 predicted proteins | sample OliLak19BULKMAT1_FD_123175 | JGI IMG/M metagenome (GOLD analysis project Ga0163144, IMG submission 123175) | Freshwater microbial mat bacterial communities from Lake Vanda, McMurdo Dry Valleys, Antarctica - Oligotrophic Lake LV.19.BULKMAT1 | ecosystem: Environmental > Aquatic > Freshwater > Lake... | reverse complement strand
AAACGTGAAACAACGTCCCTGGCGCGGAGGGCATTGGCCCACGACGGCGCGCTCGTCTCAACAGGAGAAGATCACCGCGCGGCGCGATTCCGCCCGCCCTCCCGCTCAGAGCCGCAATCAAACTTAGCCCAGTATCATAAACCCTTACCAGCAAAGGGATCAAGGGGGTTTGGCACTCCTAGGATGTCCATCTCGCCACACATCGGATTCTTCCACAAGAGCGGCCAAGCGAACTGTGAACGCTGCTTCGCCCCGAGGGAAAAAATGCCTTTGGAAATCACGCCGCCCAGATTCGATTTGCGCATGGATTTTCGTTAAGATAGCGAAACGCGCTGATTTCTTCATCGGGAATCGGCGTTACCAATGATTTGCTACGAATGAATCCCGCTCCCCGTTTTGTGAAATTGGTCACGATTGTGAAAAACCGCACCGCATTTGAGTTTTGGCCGGCGATCGACTTGCGCGGGGGGCAATGTGTCCGCTTGCGACAAGGCGATTATGCCCAAGAGACTGTCTATGGGGCCGATCCGGCCGAAATGGCACGAATCTGGGTCAACCAGGGGGCCGAGTATCTCCATTTGGTCGATCTCGACGGCGCGCGCGACGGGCGTCCGACCAACTTGCCTAGCGTGCGGGCCATTCTGGCCGCCGTGACGGTTCCTTGCGAATTCTGAGGTGGCATCCGCGACACCGACACCATCCGTCAATTACTTGATGTCGGCCTCGCTCGCTTGGTGCTGGGAACCCGGGCATTGGCCGATCAGGCTTGGTTCCGTAAGACAGTGCGCGAGTTTCCCGGTCGCTTAGTGTTGGGAATCGACGCCAAAGACGGTCTGGTGGCCACGCACGGCTGGCTGGAAGTGAGTTCCGTGCGGGCTGTCGATCTGGCACATGATTTTGAACAGGAGCCGCTGGCCGCAATTATCTATACCGATATTGCCACCGACGGCATGTTAGCCGGCCCGAATCTGGCCGCGATGGACGAAATGCAACGGGCCGTGCAGCTTCCGGTGATCGCCTCGGGAGGCGTCACCACCGTTGACGATGTGCGGCAATTGGCCGCGTTGCCCGTAGCCGGAGCGATTATCGGCCGTGCCCTTTATGAAGGGCGGATGAGCCTCCCCGAGGCGTTGGCGGCGACACAATCCTAACCCGAAGCGTCAGCGAGGGATTCTGCAATCCTAACCCGACGCGCTAGCGAGGAGTGCCTTGCCAATATTTCCCTTGCTTACGCGGCGGGTTAGGATTTTCGTTCCCTAGCTGACGCTGCTGGTGAGGAAATCAAAAATCCCTCGCTGACGCTTCGGGTTAAGATTTCTTCACGCTACAATTTGCTTCTCGTTCGCTGGGCGCATAATAATGAGGGGGTCGGGGCCAAGCGGTTCTCACATTCGCTCACTTCTTTATTCCGGGAGTCTTCTCATGGCGAAACTCGAAATGCGCAACATCCGCAACATTGCCCTTTGCGGCCACGGGCATTCCGGCAAGAGTACCCTGGCCGACAAAATGCTGATGCTCACCGGCGCGATCAGCCGCGCGGCCAGCGTCGATGAAGGGACCAGCGTGTGCGATTTCGACGCCATCGAAAAGGAACACCGCTACAGCATCGAATCGCACATCGTCCATTTCGATTATCAGAACGTGCGGTTCAACGTCATCGACACGCCCGGCTATCCCGACTTCATCGGGCAAACGATCGCGGCGTTGCACGCGGTGGAAACGGCGGTGATCGTGATCAACGCCCACGCCGGGATCGAAGTCAACACGCGGCGGGTCTTTGCCGAAGCGGGGAAGGTCGGGCTGGGACGGATCATTGTGATCGACAAGATGGACGCCGAGAATGTCGATTTTGAACGTCTGGTGGGAGAGATTCAAGAACTGTTCGGCAAGCAGTGCCTGCCGCTGGAAGTGCCGATCGGCCAGGGGCACACTTTCACCGGCGTGATCGACGCGCTTCACCCGCCGGCCAAATCGCCCGGCGCGGTGATGGACCCCAACGCGGTCAACACTCCGCTGATCGAAACGATCATCGAAGTCGATGATGAGACCACCGCCCATTATTTCGACGGCATTCCCCCGACCGAGGAAGAACTCTCGCGCGACATCGCCGAATCGATCCGCCAGGGACATTTTATTCCCATTCTCGAAGTCTCGGGCAAGACCGGCGTCGGAGTGAAGGAGCTGCTCGACGAGTTGCTGCTCTGCACGCTTCCGCCCGACGCGCTCCGCCGGACCGCGCTCGATGACGGCGGGCAAGAAGTGGAATTGGCCGAAGACCCCAACGGCCCGCTGGTGGCGCAGGTCTTTAAGACGCGGATCGATCCGTATGTGCAAAAGCTGAGCTACATCCGCATCTACAACGGCACGCTCAAAAAAGACGACAGCGTTCATATCAGCGGCGGGCGGAAGAACATCAAGATCGGACAAATCCTCGAGGTGCAAGGGAGCGAACTGAAGCCGCTGGAAACGGCCGGGCCGGGCGAGATCGTTGCGTTGGCCAAGCTCGAAGACCTGCACACCAATACCACGCTCGGGAATTGGACGATGGCCCCGATCAAGTTTCCGGTGCCGATGGTCGGCCTGGCGGCGGCGCCCAAGAACCGCGCCGACGAAGCCAAGCTGAGCGGCGCGTTGCACAAGCTGACCGAAGAAGACAGCACGCTCACCATCGACCGCGATCCGCAGACCAAAGAGATGGTCATTCACGGGATGAGCGAATTGCACCTTAGCGTGATCCGCGAACGCTTGGCGAGGCGGGACAAGGTTGAAATCGAAACGCACGAGCCGAAGATTCCCTATCGCGAAACGATTCAGCAAAAGGCGGAAGGGAACTACCGCCACAAAAAGCAATCCGGCGGGCGGGGCCAATTTGGCGAGGTTCACATTCGCATGTACCCGCTGCCGCTGGGAAGCAAGCCCGAGGAATTTTGCACCAAGGAGCGGTTCCCGCACATGCGCGAATTTCGGCACCATCCGGAGTCGAACTTTATCTTCGTCGATTCGATTGTCGGCGGTTCGATTCCCAACAACTTTTTGCCCGCCGTCGAGAAGGGTTTTGTGGAACGACTCGAGCGTGGCGTGATCGCGGGGCAGCCGGTGCGGAATTTGGCGATTGAGGTCCACTTTGGCAAATATCACGACGTGGACAGCAGCGAAGCGGCATTCAAAACGGCCGGCAGCATGTGCTTTCGGAACACATTCATGAACGCCAAGCCGAGCCTGCTCGAACCGATCGTGACGCTGCACGTCACGGTCCCCAACGACAAAATCGGCGACATCAACAGCGATCTCTCGACCCGCCGCGGCCGCGTGCTGGGAATGGACGGCGCCGGCGGCGGCCTGCAAACGGTCGAAGCGCTGGTCCCGCTGGCCGAAGTCACGACCTATGCCCGCAGCTTGTCGAGCATCACGGGAGGGCAGGGGAGCTACGCGATCGACTTCAGCCACTACGACGTGGTGCCGCCGAATATCCAAAAGCAAATCATGGAAGCGGCTGTGATGCAGGAGGAAGAGGAGTAGGTCCGGACGTCCCTAACGGACATGGGCGTTGGAGATTGGGCGTTGGGCGTTGGGCGTTGGGAATGTAGGGTGTATTGAGCTGAGGCCCATAAAGTTATGATTGGAAAGAATGACCTCAAATACAAATGATATTCGTCGTGGAGTAGTTGAGTGGATTGAGATGCTTGCTCAACCATAAGCTCAACTACGCTACGAACGTGATGTTTCTCATGCCGATATTCCAGCAGAGTTGATCTGTGTTTTCACAAATGACCTCTATCATCCTAAACATCCAGCGTTTAGTGAGGTCTTCACAGAAACCGAACTAAAGGATATTGCGGAACTTTATGGACTTCTTTGTATTGCTTCACGAGCGCTCGGAAAACTGGTACAGCATTCGGTTTTGAATATGTTGAAAACTCCTGAATGGAAAGCGGTTATTCAGCAGCCCGCAACAATGCAGCAAAGATTTTAGGATTTTGAAAAGCCGTTTGAGGAGGCAGGACTATAATACTCGGCGGCGTATTGCCGCCGTTATTATTTGGAATAGAGACATTACCCCATGCCGATTTTATTCGATAGAAATCTCTCGGAAAATTTAATTCAACGGCATTTCATTTTACGCTTCCTAGTAGCTAGAATTACAGTACGGAAAAAGAGAACTCATTCCGGCTCAAGGAGTCAATTTATGTCCGCAAATTATACAGCCGTCATCCAGCAATCGGAAAATTGGTGGATTGGATGGGTGGAAGAGGTTCCAGGCGTGAATTCGCAAGGGACAACGCGCGCGGAATTGCTGGATAATTTGCGCGATGCGTTGAAAGAAGCCTTGGAAATGAACCGCGAGGATGCGCGGGCGGCCGCATTTTCCGGCGATTATGAAGAAGTGAGTTTGAGTCTGTGAAACGACACGAACTCTTGCGGCATTTGCAGCAAAATGGCTGTGTATTGGTTCGGGAAGGGAGTCGCCACTCTTGGTGGGGAAATCCTCTCAACAATCGGCGCTCGGCGGTTCCGCGCCATAATGAAATGCCAAATCCATTAGCAAGAAAGATCTGTCGCGATTTGGGAATAGCTGATGTTTAGCGTAAGTAGTTACTGGTTGATCTTCAGCTCATTGAAACGATTACGCCTCGTGCGTCACGCGGCGCAGCGCGCCGTCGGATGCGCCGTGGTGTTTGGGCGGATCGGCGAGAAATTCGATATTGCCGGTAGTCACGTCGTACATCGCGCCGACGATGGCGATCTGGCCCTTCTTCACCAAGTCGGCGAGCGTTTGGCTGCGCTCCAGAAATTGCTCGACGGTGCGATGCACGTTGCGCCGCGCGACGGCGGTCACATACGCTTCTTGATCGACTTCCGAAAGCTGCTCAAAATGCTGACAACTTTTGGGATCGATCGATTGCTGAATATCCTCCACGATAAAATCCAAGTTTTGGCAGCCGGTGGCGTGCAGCGCGGTCCCTTGCGCGCACATCAGCTTGACCGAAGCGCTGACCGCGCCGCAGCGGGTATGGCCCATCACCAGGATCAGCTTGGCGCCGGCCACCGCGCAGGCGAATTCCACGCTCCCCAGCACTTTGCGGCTGGGAATGTTCCCCGCGATCCGCACGCTAAAGATGTCCCCCACGCCGAGATCGAAAATCAATTCGGCGGGCGTGCGCGAGTCGATGCAGCTCAGCACCACCGCCAGCGGATGCTGCCCGGCTGCGGTGGCGTTGACCTGGCGGCCGAGATCGCGGGTCAGCCGCAGCCCAGTGCGAAAACGCTCGTGTCCGTCTTTGAGGATTTGCAGCACTTGCGCGGGGGTGAGCGCGCTTTGCAACTCGCGGGTTGAGTAATCGACATATTGCGTTTCGTCTTGCAGTAGATATTTGCTGCGGAAGCCGAGCAGGCTCACATTCACTCCGCGGGCCGGACCCGTACTTTCTTTGTAATCGCGGATCAGGTCGAGGACGTCGGGATCGATGTAGTCGGTGTTCAAGGCATCTAGCAGGACGTGGCCGCCGCGGGGGACCTGGTTGAGCGCCTGGTCCAACGCCGCGCGGTTCAAAAAACTGACCTGATTGGCCAAGACGAGATGGACGACGTCGCCCCCCAGATGCTTTTCAACGATTTTGTGAATCGGCCGCCGCATGTTGCTGTTGAGAATAAAGGCGAGGCTTGCGGTCAGGCCGATCAAAATCCCGATCAGCAAATCGGTGAAGACGATCGCGACGATCGTGACCGCGAAAGGAATAAATTGATACCGGCCTTCTTCCCACATCCGCTTGACCAAGGCGGGGCTGGCGAGCTTAAAGCCGGTGTGCAACAAAATCGCCGCCAGGCACGAGAGCGGTATCATGTTCAGCCAGCCGGGCAGAAGCATGACTGAAACAAGCAGCAGCACGCCGTGGAAAATGGCGGAGAGCTTGGTTTTGTTACCCGCGTTGACGTTGACCGAACCACGGATCACGACCGCGGTGATCGGCAAGCCGCCAACCAACCCGGAGAGGAGATTGCCCACTCCTTGCGCGAGGAGTTCGCGGTTGGGGGGGGAATTGCGTTGCTGGGGATCGATTTTATCAACCGCTTCGAGGTTCAGGAGCGTTTCGAGCGAGGCGACCGCCGCGATCATCAGCGCGGCGGAATAGACGGCCGGATTGTCCCACTGCGAAAAATCCGGCCGTCGGAGAAATTGCAGGAAGCTGGCGAAGTCGGTCGCGATGGGAACTTGAACCAAATGCGATGCTTCGATAAACCAACTCTCACCGTAGCGGGCAAAGAGCGAGTTGGCGACGATTCCCAACACGACCACGACCACCGGCGCGGGAATGAGCGATTTTTTCAGCGGCTTGGTTTTGTCCCAGAGGATAAGGAGTGCCAACGAGGCCAGCCCGATCGCCGCCGCCCCCCAGTGGAGATCGAAGACCAATTCGCCTAATTCGGAGAATGTGTTTTTGTTGTCGACTTGTTGGAAAGCAAAATCCCCTTGCGGATCGGGATCGTGGCCGAAGAGGTGGGGAATCTGTTTGAGAATGAGGATCACGCCGATCGCGGCGAGCAAGCCTTTGATCACGCTGGAGGGGAAGAACGCCGCGATCATGCCGGCACGGGCGATGCCAAGCGCGATCTGAAAAATGCCGGCGATGAAGACTGCGAGGAGAAATGTTTGAAAGGAGCCGAGCACGGCGATTTGCGAAGCGACCACCGCGGTCAAACCGGCGGCCGGGCCGCTCACAATGGTATGGGAACCGCTCAGCAGGCCGACCAACACGCCGCCAATGATCCCTGCCAGCAAGCCGGAGAACGGGGGAGCATCGGAGGCCAAAGCGATGCCCAAACAAAGCGGCAACGCGACCAGAAAGACGACCAGCCCGGCCAGCAGATCGCGGGAGATCGTCTGCGGCGTATAAGTGTGATTGGCGTTGTGCGGCATCGTTTGGAAGTCCTCGTTACATCAGGTGAACGACGGTAGGAATCGGTTGCTCACGACATGCAATAAATAAAAGTCAGTCGAGGGCAAATGGATTATGAAACGTTGTGAAACTGGGCCATTTTGAGGGGTACGGAGAGATTAAGAAAACGTAATAAAAAAAATTTAGCAAGAGAATGGAAGAATGTCAATGTTACTGTAATTCCGGAGACGGGATAACGTCTGTAATTTATGCGCACATTTTGGATTGATTTATGAAGAACTGCTATAGTTGCAAAAATATCACAGTGGAAACGTCGAATTTGGTTCGAGCGTCACGACTTGATTTTCACCGTCAAATAGAGCTCGAAAATAACTTAAGGCGACGATGTGACCCACGCTGATGTCGCAAAGAGTTCCCTTTCGCCGCCAATAAGGCAGTTGGGCGGTTACGGCGACGCGCCGATCCTTTCCGCGATCAGGAATGTAGAGTAGGGTAATAGGACAAGATTTGGCAGTTCAAGATTTGACACGTTCGGCGGCAAATCGACAAGATTTTCGCCGCTCCAGCGAATGCACCCTCAAGCACACACACGTTTTTCTTGGCGCCCGGGAACTGGCCGATGCTGATCGGCGATTTCCCTTAAGCGGGGGATTTTTATGGAAACGCTCTTTCTGATTTGCGCGGTGGCCGGCGGCACGGTCTTGCTTTGCCAGTTCGCGCTGACGCTCTTGGGCTTGGGGGGCGAAAGTTTTGAACTCGACGCCGGGCATGGCGGCGAACTTGGCGGTTATGCGGATCATGGGGGCGAGGCCCATCTCGAAACGCCCGGCCACGATGCCAACGACCATGCCCAGCACGGCTCGACTTGGCTGTTCGGAGTGTTAACGTTTCGTACGCTGGTGACGTTTATCGCATTCTTTGGAATGACGGGAATGGCGGGAACCTCGGCCGGGTGGACGCTGCCCGTAACGATTGTGGCGGCGGTAGCGGCCGGCGCGGCGTCGATGTACGGCGTGCAGTTCCTGCTCCGCGGCATGGCGCGTCTGCGTTCTGACGGCACGGTGCAAATCGCCCGCGCGGTGGGACAAACGGGGACCGTCTATCTGACCGTGCCGGCAAAGAACAGCGGGGCCGGAAAAATCCAACTCGTCCTGCAAAATCGGACTATGGAGTACGAAGCGGTCACGCCGGCTGACAAACTTCCCACGGGAGCTAGAGTTGTGGTCACGCGCGTGCTCGGTCCGGACCGGCTGGAAGTGGCGGCCGCCGAGTGAAATTTGCGGCGTGATCCAAGTGGGAGCCGCGTACGCGCCGGCGGTTACGCCGCGTGTCACGAACGGTTTGAGTTACTTGTGCAAATTACCGGGGGACTTACATCCCCCGCTCGGGAAATGATCTCGGGAAACACAACACTGGAGACACGATCATGGCTGGGCAAAGTTTCACGCTGTTCGCGCAAGGTTTTTTTTCCGGCATCAATTCCGGCAATTTTTGGCTACTGGCAATTGTGATTTTTGTCGCGATCGTGTTCTTCACGTTCGTGATGCTCTTGGTCTCGCGTTTCAAACGCTGCCCGAGCAATCGCATTTTGGTGATTTACGGGAAGACGGGGGCGGGGAACGTCTCGAAGCCGATTCACGGCGGGGCGGCGTTTATCTGGCCGCTGATCCAGGATTATGCCTATTTGAACTTGGAGCCGATCCAGATCGAGGTTCCGCTCCGCGGCGCGGTGAGCATGGAAAACATCCGCGTCAGCGTTCCCAGCGTGTTCACGGTCGCCATCGGCACTACGCCCGAGGTGATGAACAACGCGGCGATCCGGCTGTTGGGCCTGACCACGCAACTGGTCAAGAAGCAGGCCGAGGAAATCATCTTCGGGCAGTTGCGGCAAGTGATCGCCAGCATGAAGATCGAAGACATCAACCGCGACCGCGAGACGTTCCAGCAACACATTCAAAACTCGCTGGAGCCGGAACTGAAGAAAGTCGGGTTGGTGTTGATCAACGTCAACATCACCGACATCACCGACGAGAGCGGTTACATCGACGCGATCGGCCAGAAGGCGGCGAGCCAGGCGATTCAACAAGCGCGCGGCGACGTGGCCGAGCAGGAACGGATGGGCGAGAGCCGCGTGGCCGAAATGGAGCGCGATAAGTTCATTCAAGTGGCCAACGCCAACAAGCTCCGCGAGATCGGCACGCGTTCGGCGGCGCAAGAGCAAGCGGTCCGCGTGGCGACGCTCAATAAAGAGCAGAAGGTCGCCGAGCAACAAGCGGCCTTCGAGCAAGAAGCGTCGGTCAAGCTGGCGGAACAAGACATGCGCGTCCGGATCGCCGCGGCCAACGCCAAGGCGATCGACGGCGAAAATATCGCCCAGGCGGCGATCGTCGCGTCGCAAGCCGATCTGATGGTCAAAAAAGCCGAGGCGTATCAACTGGGCGAAACGCGAAAACGCGAGGCCGAGGCGGCGGTGCTTGAAGTTCAGAACCGCGCGATGGCCAAAGCGGCCTTAGCCGAAGCCGAAAAAATCGAAGCCGAACGCCGCGCCCAGGTCGAGGCTCCGGCCAAAGCCGATAAAGCCCGTGCCATCGTCGACGCCGAGGCCAACGCCGAGCGGCGGCGGATCGAGGCCGAAGGCGAAGCGAAGGCGATCTTCGTCAAATTGGAAGCCGAAGCACGCGGGCAGTATGAAATTCTCGCCAAGAAGGGGGAAGGGTTGCGGACGATCATCGACGCTTGCGGCGGCGCGAAAGAGGCGTTTCAATTGCTGCTCTTGGAACATTTCGACAACCTGGTCGAATCCAGCGCAAAGGCGATCAGCAACATCAAGTTCGACAAAGTGGTCGTGTGGGAAAACGGGGGCGAGAACGGCAAGAGCAGCACGGCCAACTTCCTGCAGAGCATGGCCCGAACGCTGCCGCCGATGATGCAGGTGCTCCGCGACGTGGGAGGCGTGGAATTGCCCGAGGCGATTTTTAAAGTCGCCGGCGACGGGGAGGCGAGCTATCAGGAGAATGCGGGTACCCTGGCCCCGGAACAAGCCGCGGTCAGCGGGGGCAAAGCGAAGGCGTAATACGTTTTTCTGAGCATCAGCGAGGCGAGTTGGCCGCCATGCTGAAATGAACCGCCGCGCGGCGGCGGACAAAGCCGACGATGGCATCGTCGGTATAACCCCGCATCGTCGGACCAACACCGCGTCATCGTTGCTATCGAACCGACGATGCCATCGTCGGCTTTGTAACTATCGTCGGCATTGGCGGACATTATTGGATATTTAAGCATAATTGCTTGCTTTGGCCGGAGTTCGGCGGCAGACTAAGGGGTTGCCGGCTGTTTCTGTGCCGCTTGCTGTCGGCGTTCCGTTCGGGGACGCAGCGCGTTCGCCCCTCCGCCCGCGCCCAACTTCTTCTACTCCCTGGTACGCGACCATGAAAACCCGCCGCTTTCTTGCCACCACCATCGCCGCGCTCCTGCTTTGCCCCGCGGCGCTCCACGCCGCGTTACGATTCTGGATCGATTCGTCCGGCGGGTTCTTCAATTCGCCCAACAACTGGTCCACGACCCCTGGCGGCGCGAGCGGGGCGAGTGTGCCCGGCTCACTCGACACCGCCTCTTTCACCCTCAATTCCACTTACACGGTGGATTTTACAGCCGGGGCGACGACCAGAGAGCTGCGCATCCAGAGCGGAAATGTCACCCTTGAACTCGGGGGCTTCACTTACTCGATGGACGCGGACGGACTCTTCCAGCCGGGGCAGGTCGTAGTCGGCTGGCAAGCCGGGCAGACGGGGCGGTTGACGGTGAGGAATGGCACGCTGGCGGTCGAGAGCACGGGCGATGCGGTGTTGCTCGGGAGTGCGGTGGGAAGCAGCGGGTTTCTGACGATCGCGCTCGATGGGCATTTGGGCTCAGGGTCGGCGCGCCCGAGTGTTT
>Ga0163144_10028241_pt1 | contig 10829 bp, 12 predicted proteins | sample OliLak19BULKMAT1_FD_123175 | JGI IMG/M metagenome (GOLD analysis project Ga0163144, IMG submission 123175) | Freshwater microbial mat bacterial communities from Lake Vanda, McMurdo Dry Valleys, Antarctica - Oligotrophic Lake LV.19.BULKMAT1 | ecosystem: Environmental > Aquatic > Freshwater >... | reverse complement strand
CGCTCGCTGGTCGTGCGCAGGTTGCCCGCGCCCTCCGGCGCTGCCCTTCGGGCTGCCTGCGGCAGGCTTTCTCGCTCCGCTCGAATCCCCAACGACGCCAGTTGCCTGCGCCTCCTCCGCGCGCTGGCCGCCGAGCAGCACGGAGGAATGGCTCGATGGTGCCCGCTACCTCGACATGCAGCCACTCGCCGATCGCTCCAAAACTCAACTCCAACTCGCCTTCTAACACTCAAAAGCTCCACCCTTCCCAACCCGCTTTTGCAGAACTTGACGCACACAACCCCCGGCACGCCCCGTGATGACCCGTGGTCGGCCGGTCCAGGTTACTTTTTCCCGTCCGCCGACCGGCCGGCGGCAAAGCTCCGCCGGGACCAGTCGGCGTGTGGGTTGTTCTACTCGTGACCAAACTCCCATTTGGTAGCGCGCTCACTCGCGAAACTTTGTTTCGCCGGCGCCGAACGTCTCCTGGACGGCCATCGCCTCTCGCTCTCTTCCGCCACCGCTTTTCTCCCGTAGGGTCAGATCGCGAAGTCGTCGTATTCCGGCTTCACGGGTTCGGTGGGTGGAAAAAGCATGCCGGCGGCGACGGTGTGGTTGGTGCCTTGCTCGATGAGGATGAAGGAGCCGGTCAGGCGGTTGAAACCGTAGCCGTCGAAGACCACCGGACGGGCGGTGCGGAGGCGGATTTCGCCGATGTCGTTCATGGCGAGCTGGGCGGGCGCGGGCTCGTGCTCGAAGGTGCGGATGTCGATGCGGTTCTCGATGTTCGCAACCACGGCCTGGACGGTCTGGGTGCCGTGTTTGAGGAAAAACTTCCCGCCTTTGACCAGCGGGCGCTGCTGCATCCAGCACACGCGGGCGCGCAGGTCGGTGCTCATGCCGGGGAGGTTTTCGAGGCCGATGATCATGTCGCCGCGGCTCACGTCCACGTTGTCTTCGAGGCAGAGGGTGACGGATTGCGGGGCGAAGGCTTCGTCGAGTTCGCCGTCGAGCGTCCAGATGCTCTTGACGGTGCTTTTCAGGCCGCTCGGGAGGATCATGACTTTCTCTCCGCGCCGGACGATGCCGCCGGCGATCTGCCCGCTGAGGCCGCGGAAGTCGTGGAGCGAATGATCGGTCGGATGGTTCGGGCGGTTGACCCACTGCACGGGCATGCGGAAGGCGGTGAGGTTCAGGTCGCTGGCGATGTGGACGGTCTCGAGATGGCCGAGCAGGTTCGGCCCCTGATACCACGGCGTTTTGTCGGACGGGCCGACGACGTTGTCGCCGGTGAGCGCGCTGATGGGGATGAACTTCACGTCTTTGGCCACGTCGAGCTTGGGCAGGAAGCCTTCGATGGCGTCGCGGATTTCGAGAAAGCGCTCTTCGCTCCAGCCGACGAGATCCATCTTGTTCACGGCGACGACGAGATGCGGGATGCCGAGCAGCGCGGCGATGCAGGTGTGCCGACGGGTCTGCTCGATGACGCCGTGGCGCGCATCGACGAGGATGACCGAGAGGTTCGCGGTGCTCGCGCCGGTGACCATGTTGCGCGTGTATTGAATGTGGCCGGGGGTGTCGGCGACGATGAACTTGCGCCGCGGGGTGGCGAAGTAGCGGTAGGCGACGTCGATGGTGATGCCCTGCTCGCGTTCGGCGCGCAGGCCGTCGGTGAGATTGGCGAGATTGATCTGTCCGCCGCCGGTGATGTCGGCGGAACGTTCCAGCGCCTCGATCTGGTCTTCCATGAGCGACTTGGTGTCGTAAAGGAGCCGCCCGATGAGCGTGGATTTGCCGTCATCGACGGAGCCGCAGGTGTTAAAGCGGAGGAGTTCGACGGGATGGGCGGACTGGGACATGAGGGTGTTATTCCGGCGGGAGAATGAGCGGGATGAGTTCACGCTGGTTGCGGCGATACACGGTGAAGTCGCGGCGATCGGTGGTGACGATCGGGTGTTGGGGAAAAAGTTCGCTCATGCGATCAAGACAAAGATCGGCGAAATCCGGCTGTTGATCCGCAAACTGCCGAGCCAGCAAGGACAGCTCCGCGACATGCCGATTGGCATCGAAAGCCAGGCGAATGAATCCGCTCTCGATCATTTCAAAAACTGCCGTGGGATCGCCGAGGTGGAACGTCGTTTCCGAAAGCACGGATTCACACGTCGAGAGCGGTTCCGTGACGTCACGGGCGACGCTTTGCGCCCACACGTGATGCGCGTCGCGACCGTTCTTGAAAGCGACGAGAAAACCGGTGTCCGCGATGCCGATCACTTGCGCGAGTAGCCTTTGCGCATGGAGAGATCGCGCGGCCCCTTGATGGTGCCGGCGAGTTTCATCCACGGCTGTTCCGACCTGTCGAGCCGCGCTTTCTCAAGCTGCTCTCGCACGATTTCAGCTTTCGTGCGGCCAGTGATGGCGGCTTTTTCCTTCAGCCAGACGGCGAGTTCCGCAGGCAAACGGATGGTCACAGTGTCGTTCATAGGATGCAGATTAGATTAACGGCTCGCCCGCGCAAACCTCAGAAATACCCCTGCTTTTTGCGGTCCTCCATCGCCGCCTCGCTCGCTTTGTCATCGGCGCGGGAGCCGCGTTCGGTCACGCGGGCGGCGGCGATTTCGGCGATGATGTCGTCCACGGTGGTGGCGGGGCTTTCGACGAGGCCGGTGCTGATGATGTCGCCGATGGTGCGCACGCGGACGGTGAGTTCGCGCACCTCCTCTTTGTCCGTCGGTGGCAGGATTTCGCTGACCGGCAGCCACTGGCCGGCGCGGCGCACGGACTGGCGGCGGTGGGAGAAGTAGATCGTCGGCACTTCGAGCCGCTCGCGTTTGATGTATTCCCACACGTCCATCTCGGTCCAATTCGAGAGCGGGAAGACGCGCATGTTTTCGCCGGGGTTCACGCGGGCGTTGTAGAGGTTCCAGATTTCGGGGCGCTGGTTCTTCGGATCCCATTGGCCAAAGGCGTCGCGGAAACTGAAGAAGCGCTCCTTCGCCCGCGCCTTTTCCTCGTCGCGCCGCGCGCCGCCGATGGCGCAGTCGAAACGGAATTCCTCCAGCGCCGCGAGCAGCGTGGGGATTTGCAGCCGGTTGCGGCTGACCTCGCCGGGCGTTGGGACGGCGATGCCGGCGGCGATGGCGTCCTCGACTTTGCGGATGATGAGCTTGCCGCCCAGCTCCGCCGCGCGCTGGTCGCGGAAGACGTTCAGCTCGGGAAAATGGTGACCGGTATCCACGTTGAGAAACGGCATCGGGATGTCCGATGGCCGGAACGCTTTCTCCGCGAGCCGCAGGAGGCAGATGGAATCTTTCCCGCCGGAAAAAAGCAGCGCGGGCCGCTCAAACTCGGCGGCGACCTCGCGCATCACATGGATGGCTTCGGTTTCGAGATAGTCGAGATGGTCGAGCTGGTAGCTGGTCATGGCGGCTTAGTGGCGGCTCACGAATTCGTTTTTGGCCTCACGCAAAGGACGCCAAGGGCGCAAAGGCATTGGGAAAATCTTCCCCTTTGCGACCTTCGCGGACTTTGCGTGAGCCCTTTTCAAAATGGCGTTCATGCTTTTACTGCCGCGCCGCCCCACGCCGCGTGCAGGCCGCACTCGCGTTTTTCGTCGGCCTTGGCGGGGTCAAAGTAATCCCACTCGTTGGGCAGCGCGTGCTCCTCGCAGTAGGCATTCATGGCGCGGTCGGTCCAGCGGAAGACGGGGCTGATCTTGAGCGAGCCGAAGTTTCCGTCCGCGCTCACGATGTCGAGCCCGGCGCGGTTCGGGTTCTGCACTTCGCGCAGGCCGGTGATCCAGATCGTCGGCGCCAGCTCGCGCATCCCGCGCTGGAACGGCTCCAGTTTCATCACCGTGCTGAACGCCTTGATGCGCTCCTCATTCTCCGGCGTCGGCTCCGGCGCGCCGCCGTGGATGGCGTCGTAATGCGCCGCGGTCATGCGCGGGACGAAGGCCTTGATGTTCAGCTTGAGCAGCGCCCTGACCTCCTCGGCGTGGCGGTAAGTCGCCGGCTTGTTGTAGCCGTGATCCACCCACAGCACCGGGATGTCCGGCTGCACCTGCGTGGCGAGATGCAAAACCACGGCCTCATACGGGCGGAAATTCGTCGAGACGATGGCCCGCCCGCCCGCCTGCGCGACGGCCCAGCGGACGACTTCCAGCGGGGACTGGTCGCGGAGTTCGGCATTGGCCTGGGCGATCTGTGCGGCGGTCATCGGTTTTTTGAAAGGGCGGAGACGAAAGCAGAAGTCCCCCGCCTTGGCTACGGGCAAAATGCCCGTTCTGTGACATACGGCGCGAACGAAATCGGCGTCACGCTCCCCCATTTACCCGCTCCAAAAGGCCGCCATCGCCTGCGGCACTGCCACCGCGGGCCGCGGGCTCATCGACGACGGATCCGTGAACAACCGGAATTGCGCTTGCCAGCCGGTGCCTGTCTCCCTCTTTTTCCGCCCACAAAATCCATGGCCGCCAACTACACCGAAGCCAGCATCAAGACCCTCAGCTCGCTGGAGCACATCCGCCTCCGCCCCGGCATGTACATTGGCCGGCTCGGCAACGGCACGCACGCGGAGGACGGCATCTACGTTCTGCTGAAAGAGACGATCGATAACTCCATCGACGAATTCATGATGGGCCAGGGGCGCAAGATCGAAGTCGAGATCACCGACCGCAGCGTGAAGGTGCGCGACTACGGGCGCGGCATCCCGCTGGGCAAACTCGTGGACTGCGTGTCGATCATCAACACCGGCGCGAAGTACGACAGCGAGACTTTCCAAAAGGCCGTCGGGCTCAATGGCGTCGGGCAGAAGGCGGTGAACGCGCTCTCGGCCACCTACCGCGCCCAGGCCATCCGCGAGGGAGACACGAAGGTTGTGGAGTTTGAAGCAGGCAAGCTCAAGAGCGAGTCGAAGGTCACCAAGACCACCGAGCGCAACGGCACGCTCGTCGAGTTCACGCCCGACGAAGCGCTCTTCGGCAAGGACTTCAAGTTCCGTACGGAGTTCATCGAGGACATGCTGTGGAAATACGCCTTCCTCAACCGCGGCCTCACGCTCACGCTCAATGACAAACCCTTCCGCTCGCAGCACGGGCTGAAGGATCTGCTCACGAAGGAAATCAGCGGCGATCCGCTCTACCCCATCATCCATCTCGAAGGTGAGGACATCGAGATCGCGCTCACGCACGGCAACCACTACGGCGAGGAATACTGGTCCTTCGTGAACGGCCAGCACACCACGATGGGCGGCACACATCTCGCCGCATTTCGCGAGGCGCTCGTCGCGACGGTGCGCAATCATTTCAAAAAGGACTTCGACGCCGCCGACGTGCGGCAGTCCATCGACGCCGCGATCGTCGTGCGGGTGCAGGAACCCGTCTTCGAGTCGCAGACGAAGACCAAGCTCGGCTCTGCTTCCGTCGGCCCAAAAGGACCCACGATTAAGGAGTTCGTCGGCAAATTCCTCCAGCAGTCGCTCGACACCTACCTGCACAAAAACCGCGAGACCGCTGATGTCATCCGCAAGAAGATTGAGGAGAACGAACACGAGCGGAAGGAACTCGCCGGCATCCGCAACATCGCCAAGGAGCGCGCCAAGAAAGCCTCGCTGCACAACAAGAAACTCCGCGACTGCCGCCTCCACCTCGGCGACAAAAACCCGCGCGCCGAGGAAAGCACGCTCTTCATCGTCGAGGGCGACTCCGCCGCCGGCTCACTCACCGCCACGCGCGACGTGCAGACGCAGGCCGTCTTCGCGCTGAAGGGCAAACCGCTCAACACCTACGGCCTCACGAAAAAAGTCATCTACGAGAACGAGGAGTTTCACCTCCTCCAGGCCGCGCTCAACATCGAGGACGGCCTCGACGGCCTCCGCTACAACCAGATCGTCATCGCCACCGACGCCGACGTGGACGGCATGCACATCCGCCTGCTGCTGCTCTCATTCTTCCTGCAATTCTTCCCCGACGTCATCCGCAACAACCACCTCTTCATCCTGCAGACCCCGCTCTTCCGCGTGCGCAACAAGAAGATCACGCGCTACTGCTATTCCGAGCAGGAGAAACAGGCCGCCGTGAAGGAGTGCGGCGCGACCCACGAGATCACGCGCTTCAAGGGCCTCGGCGAAATCTCCGCCGGTGAGTTCAAGGACTTCATCGGCGAAAACATCCGGCTCGATCCGATCAACCTCCACCACCTCTACAGCAGTGACGAACTGCTCTCCTTCTTCATGGGCAAAAACACCCCCGAGCGGCAGGAGTTCATCATCGAGAACCTCCGCGTGGAGAAGGATCTCGTGGAGGCGTGAGAGTCAACTGACATCGCCAAAGTGCCAGACTGACAGTACTCGGATGCTTCATTCATTTGCCAGTGAAAGCGGATCGAAGTTGAGTTCCCAGCGCATCCGCGTTTACCTTCGCCACATGAGCGCGAGTCAAGTCATCGAAGAAATCCAGCATCTAACGCCGACCGAACAAGCGGAGGTTATCCAATTTGCGTATCGTCTGGATGCCGAACGCATGTTGAGCGGAAAAGAGCTGGTGGCATTGGCAAAAAAAATGACGGCGGCAGCGGATCCCCTCGAAGCGCTCGATATTCGCGAGCAGATGATCCGCGGATTCTACGGCGGCAAACCCGATGCCTGAGATTCGCCGAAAAGGGATTCCAGCCGCCCTCCTGCGGCACCTTTTCGATCGCGTCCGAGAACGTGAGATTTCCGAAGACCAGCTTGGCCTGCTGTTGGATTGGATCGAGGCGAACCCCGAAGTCCCGCAGGGCAAATGGTTCAAGCGCTTTCCCGAGATGACCGTTTGCGGCGAAGGCGAGCTGATCAAGACGTTCCTCCGGCTCGGGCAAATCGCGGAAGGCGTGGAAGTCCCCTGATCCGGCGAAGACCTCGGGCCAGGATGCCTAGCCTCCCGCGTGCGCGACAAGGAGGCTACGCGCTTCAAGGGCCTCGGCGAAATCTCCGCCGACGAGTTCAAGGACTTCATCGGCGAGAACATCCGCCTCGACCCAATCAACCTCCACCACCCCTCCAGCAGCGACGAACTGCTCTCCTTCTTCATGGGCAAAAACACGCCCGAGCGGCAGGAGTTCATCATCGAGAACCTCCGCGTGGAGAAGGATCTCGTGGAGGTGTGAGGAGCGGTTGAAACAGACAAATTGTCAGTTCGTGCTCGCGCCTGCGCAAATCCGGCTCGGAGTTTTCACTAAAGGCAGTGAACGTTCCACGCCTCATCAGGCTGTTTATTCAGCAATTCATTCTCAGCCGGAAGCAGGGAAAATAGCTGTCAGCGCCAATGGCGACAGCGTATCGTCTCCCAAAATACCACCATGCCAAAGCTGCACTGCTTATCGGGCGTTTTGAGGGGCAAGATTATCGAACTCGGTGAGCACCGAATCAGCGTCGGCCGTGGGTTGGACAATGTGATCCATCTCGAAGATGGCACCGTCTCGCAGCACCACGCGGAGGTCTATGTCGAAGATGAAACGGTCCGGGTGCGCGACCTCACCTCGACGAATGGCACCCGCGTCAATGGCCAGCGAATCGCCGAAACGATGCTCAACAACGGTGACCGGCTCTACTTCGGAGCGGTCGAAATGCTTTTCGAATGCGGAGCCGGGCAGGCCGGCGGGCCGACACCGGCACCACGGGATTGCGATTTGCCGCAAGCCGGTTCCGGCAACCGCTCCCCGGCGGCGGTTCCCGACGATCAGCTCTTGGGTGCACCGCGTCATGTCGGGCTACCGATGGCGTTTCACTCGCGCCTTCATGCGCTGTCCGAGGCGCAGGTGGTGCCGGACTCCGGGCGCTGTGTGCAATGCGGCATCTGTTCCTACAACTGCCCGGCGGGGATTGATGTGCGCGCCCACGCCTGGCGGGGTCGCCCGATTTTCGACAGTCACTGTCTGACGTGCAGCGAGTGCGTGAACCGCTGCCCACGCGGCGTGCTGCGCTTCGAGCAGCTCCCGCTGTTTTCCGGAGCCCTCTGAAAGATGTCGCGCCACTACGTTATCGTCGGTTCGGGCATCGCGGGTCTAGCAGCGGCGGAAAGGTTGAGACACGACGATCCGGACGCCACGATCACGATGGTGAGCGAGGAACCGCACGCCTTCTATTCGCGACCGGGGCTGGCCTACTTGCTGCGCGGCGACATTCCCGAGCGGCAGCTTGCGATCCGCACACCGGCGGATCTGGAGGCATTGCAACTGCGGCGCATCACGGCTCGCGTGGAGCGGTTTATGCCGGACAGCCATGAGGTCGTTTTTGCCGATGGCAGGCGGATGGTTTACGACCGGCTCCTGCTGGCACCCGGAGCTCTGGCGGTCGCCGCGCCCTTCCCCGGCGGCGAACTGGATGGAATCGTCAAACTCGATAGCCTGAACGATGTCCGCCACATCCTCAAGAGAGTGCGTCGGAGGAGCGCGGTGGTGGTTGTTGGGGGTGGCATCACTGCGCTGGAACTGGCCGAAGGCATGAGGGCGCGGGGCATGAAGGTGCACTATTTCCTCCGCGGTTCGCGCTACTGGTCGGACGTGCTGGATGAAGTGGAATCCGAAATCGTCCTCAAACGACTGCGCCACGAGGGGGTGAAAATCCACTTTGAAACCCAGATCCAGCAGGCAATCGGAGCCCGGGGATGTCTGCGAGCGGTGCAAACAAAAAACGGCGAAACAATTCCTTGCGAGCTATTGGCGGTGGCGATCGGCGTGCGTCCGCGGGTCGAGTTGGCCAGGCAGGCGGGATTGCGGGTCAATCGCGGAATCCTCGTGGATGAATTTCTGCAGACCAGCGCCCCCGATGTATTTGCCGCTGGGGATGCCGCCGAGGTGCTGGACCCACGCACGGGCGTTGCCGGGCTCAACGTGCTATGGCCCATCGCGCTCCGGCAGGGGCAGGTCGCCGGGGCGAACCTAGCGGGAGCGCGTCGGCCTTATCTGAAGGATGTGCCCTTTAACGTCACTCAATTGACCGGGCTGAAAGTAACAATCATCGGTGCCGTCGGCGGTGGAAAAAACGAGGATCTCGTGGCTATCAGCCGCGGGGAAAGTGAATCGTGGAGGCACTCCCACCAATCATGGGTCGTAACCGAGTGCCATGATGTGAATCGTGTGCGGTTGCTGGTCGGCGAGCGACAGGTGGTCGGCGCACTGGTGATGGGAGATCAGGCTTGGTCCCGACCGCTGCAGCGCCTTGTCTCAACCGAGGCGGATATTACACCGATCCGACCCACCCTGGTTGCCGGCGGGCATCGGGCACTCGAAGAACTCGCGACTTTCTACCAGCACTGGGCGGATTTCCAATCATGAAACGCCTGCTGACCCACGACCTGGCTCCCTCGTTGTTAGTCATCGCCGTGATCACCGTCGCCTATTGCTGGGTCGCACGCGGAGGCATCCCGGCACCGGGCACCCTGTTCGGGCACAGCCTCGGGATTGTCGGCTTCTTGCTCATGCTCGGCGCGGAGACTCTCTACACGCTGCGCAAAAGCGTGCGCGCCTTTAACCGCGGAAGCATGGCCGCATGGCTGCGGGCGCATATTTTCATGGGCATGGTTGGGGGATACCTCACACTTCTCCACTCGGCTGGCAAACTTCACGGCCTCGCCGGCGTCCTGGCCGGATTGACACTGGTCATCATGCTGAGCGGACTTCTCGGGCGCTTCATTTACACCGCCGTACCGCGGACGCTGGAGGGCACCGAGATCAGTGTGTCGGAATTGCTGGCCCGGTGCTCGGAGGCTGAACGGCTGCTAAACGCCTTGGAAGTTTTTCGACTGAAAGATCTGCCCGGCGCCGAGCCGGAATTCTCCGGATGGCTGTCAGTCCTTGGCCGCAGGCTGCTCAAACGGCGTTACCATCGCCGTGTCCGCCGGGCGCTCAGAAACCTGCCTGCCTGCCATCGGGGAAGGGCGGCTGAAATCCAACGGCTGCTGGATACCCGCTACGACCTGTATCTCAAGCTCCAGTCGCTTGCGGCGACACGAAGATTGTTCGCGCTGTGGCATGTGTTTCATGTGCCATTGAGCATCGTGTTATTCACGCTGGCCTTCATCCATATCGGCGCGGTAATCTATTACTCCAGATGGTGGCGATGATATGAAAATGAAACCGCCCACTCGCCTGACTGGCGCACTAATGCTCGCGGCAGCAACCCTGGCTGTTACAGCCATCGGGTGGTTTGCGTTCGGCTCCGCGATGTTCAGTCCCGGCCAGTTGAACTCACAAGGCCGGGCCGGAGTTGCATTGCATGGCGTCCACTCTCACGCGGAACTCTCGAAGAACTGTGCCGCGTGTCATGCTCCGCCGTGGAGCAGCCAGACGATGGGATCGCGCTGCCAGGACTGCCACTCGGACATCCGCCGCCAGATCGGAGAAAGGCAACCGCTGCATGGTAAATTGACGGATGTACAGGACTGCCGGAAATGTCACGGCGAACACAACGGCGCGCTGGGGGAACTGACCAGCTTCGCCAACTTTGATCACTCCGTGACCGCGTTCAAACTGACTGGCAGACATCAGGTGGTCGCCTGCGCAGAGTGCCACATCAACGACACCTATAAAGAAACGCCGCAGTCCTGCGTGTCCTGTCATGCCGATCCACCGGTGCATAAGGGTCGCTTCGGCGTGGCGTGTGCCGACTGCCACTCCACAACCACTTGGAAGGGTGCCACGTTTAACCATGCTCTTTTCCCACTGAACCACGGAGGCGCGCAAAGAAAGAATCTAGGATGTGCCGTTTGCCACAATGTCCCCGGAGATTACAAAGCCTCCACCTGCTACGGATGTCACGAACACCAACCCGCTAAGATCGCGAAAAAGCACGAGCGCATCGGTGCGGCCGAGCTT
>Ga0163144_10028240_pt1 | contig 10829 bp, 10 predicted proteins | sample OliLak19BULKMAT1_FD_123175 | JGI IMG/M metagenome (GOLD analysis project Ga0163144, IMG submission 123175) | Freshwater microbial mat bacterial communities from Lake Vanda, McMurdo Dry Valleys, Antarctica - Oligotrophic Lake LV.19.BULKMAT1 | ecosystem: Environmental > Aquatic > Freshwater >... | reverse complement strand
CCGTAGCACGACCCGCGCCAGTAAAAACTGCAGCAAAGGCCATTGCCGAAACCCGCGGCCGACGAAGCAAAGAAAAGCTGGTTATTGCACCGGAAGCAGCGCCGCTGGATATGGAAACCAAGCGAACGCGCTTGAAGACCCTTATTTCGCTTGGCAAGGAACGCGGCTACCTGACCTACGCCGAAATCAATGACCACCTGCCGGACGACCTTGTCGACGCCGAGCAGATCGAGTCGATCATCTCCACGTTCAACGATATGAACATCAAGGTCTTCGACGAGGCTCCTGCCGTCGATGATCTGCTCCTGAATGACGGCTCACCGGCCCCAGTAGACGCCGCCGAAGTCGAAGAGGAGGCCGAACAAGCGCTCTCAACAGTTGATTCGGAATTTGGTCGTACGACTGACCCGGTCCGCATGTACATGCGCGAAATGGGCTCCGTCGAGCTTCTAACGCGCGAAGGCGAAATTGAAATCGCCAAGCGTATCGAAGATGGCCTCAAGCACATGGTCATGGCAATTTCGGCCTGCCCTACGACGATCGAGGCGATGCTTGAAATGGCCGGCAAGGTCGCCCGCGATGAAATGCGTATCGATGAGCTGATTGATGGCTTGATTGACCCGAACGCGGTTGAGGAAGAAATCGAGCCATTGGCGGAAGATGAAGAACTCGAAGTGGCAGAAGACACCGAAGATGAAGACGACGACGGTAGCGCGAGAATCTCAGCCTCGCTGCTGAAATTGAAGGAAGAAGCTCTCGAACGCTTTTCGCTTATTCATGCTCTGTACGGGAAGATGCTCCCAGCGCTCGAGCGAAAGGGTTCGCAAGACAAGAATTACGTTCGAATCCAGAAGCAGATTACTGTTGAATTATTGAATATTCGCTTCACGGCCAAAACCACTGAGCGCTTGTGTGACTCGGTTCGCGGGATGGTTGAAGCCGTACGTGGTCACGAGCGGAAGATTCTGCATATCTGCGTCGATAAGGCGCACATGCCGCGAACTCACTTCATTAAGGTGTTTCCCGGCAACGAAACCAACATGGAGTGGCTTAAGGGCGAGGTTCAGGCGAGCAAGCCCTACAGCAGCACACTGATGCGCGCTGCGCCGAATATTCTAGAAGAGCAGCAGCGGCTTATTGATCTTCAGACCCGTATTGGCATCCCGCTAAAAGAGCTCAAAGACATCAATAAGCAGATGTCCACGGGCGAAGCGAAAGCCCGGCGCGCTAAGCGGGAGATGACGGAGGCCAACCTTCGGCTCGTTATTTCAATCGCCAAAAAATACACCAATCGTGGCTTGCAGTTCCTCGATTTGATCCAGGAAGGGAACATTGGCTTGATGAAGGCCGTTGACAAGTTTGAGTATCGTCGCGGCTACAAATTTTCAACGTATGCGACCTGGTGGATTCGGCAGGCCATTACTCGCTCCATTGCGGATCAAGCACGTACGATTCGTATTCCGGTACACATGATCGAGACCATCAACAAGATGAATCGCATCAGCCGGCAGATTCTTCAGGAAACCGGCGCTGAACCGGATCCGGCAACCTTGGCAATAAAAATGGAAATGCCAGAGGAGAAAATCAGGAAAATTCTGAAAATCTCCAAGGAGCCCATCTCCATGGAGACCCCCATTGGCGACGACGACGATTCTCATCTGGGCGACTTCATCGAGGATCAATTGACACTGTCTCCTGATGACGCCGCGCTGTTTGCATCTTTGCGCGAAGTCACAAAGGAAGTTCTGGACAGTCTGACTCCTCGAGAAGCCAAAGTGCTTCGTATGCGCTTTGGCATCGAAATGAACACTGACCACACGCTGGAAGAAGTGGGTAAGCAATTCGATGTGACCCGGGAACGCATTCGCCAGATAGAGGCTAAGGCTCTGCGGAAACTACGTCACCCGACGCGTTCGGAAAAGTTGCGTAGCTTCCTGGATTCCGAAACCTGAGATCAAAGTTTAACGGGCCTGTAGCTCAGTTGGTTAGAGCAGTCGACTCATAATCGATTGGTCGCCGGTTCAAGTCCGGCCGGGCCCACCAATATCGTTGGACGGCAAATGTCGAGCTGGACGATCCTGATTCAGGATGGCTTCATAGGGTTGCGGAGGGCAATTCTCCAGGCCACCAAGGTCGCTGGCGAAGGTCAGTCAGCCAGGGCCGGATAAGCCAAATTCACGCCCATGTAACTGCAAAGCTGCGCGGTGCCGTCATGGGCATGGAAGCTCATCCTTCCCTCTTGGCGCCTAGATGGCGGGCGCCGGCGTTGGCCTCGCCCGAGTGAGGAACGTTCGCTATGGCACGCGCCAGCCGCTGTAAAGCCTCCTCCAGCAACGCCCGCCGGGTGCCGAAGTTAAGCCTGACGAACCCCGGCAGGCCGAAATCGGCGCCGTTCGAGAAGCCGAGGCCGTGGTGTTCGAAGTAGGTCGCCGGATTGGCGATGCTCCGTTCGCGGCAGAAATCGCGCGCATCGATCCAGGCGAGGTAGGTTGCCTCCACCGGGCGCATCTCCAGTCCAGGCAGGACGGCGACGGCCTGCTCTACGGCTGAGGCGTTGGCGCGCAGGGTTTTAATAAGGGCCGCATGCCAATCGTCGCTCTCGGCAAACGCCGCGGCGGTTGCCGTCATGCCGAGGAGGTTGACGTGCGGCACGATGCCGTTCATCGCCGCATGAACGCTTTGGCGCAAGCGTGGATTGGGGATGATGGCGAAGGCGCAACCCAAACCGGGGATGTTGTAGGTCTTGGAAGCGGCCATCAGGGTGATCGTTCGATTCGCGATCTCCGGTGACAGGGCGGCCAGCATCGCGTGTTTGCAGGCGGCTGACACGATCAATCCATTGTGAATCTCGTCCGCACAGATCACCAGGTCGTGCTTTTCGGCCAGCGCGGCGATTTGCAGCAGTTCGTCCGGCGTCCATACCCGGCCCGTGGGATTGTGGGGATGACAGAGCAGGAACAGTTTCGCGCGGCTCGCGGCGAGCGCCGCATCGACCGCGTCGAAATCCCAGGCCCATTGCCGGTCGTCACGCACCAGCGGCGTAGTGACGACCCGACGGTTGGAGTAGCCGGGTGACGACAGAAAGGGCGGGTAGATCGGTGTTGCGGTAAATACGGCGTCGCCGGCAGCACCCGTCGCGCGGCAGGCGATGTTGAGCCCCGAGACGAGGCCGGGCAGCCAGACGATCCAGGCGGGATCGATGGCCCAGCCGAAGTGACGTTCCAGGTAGCCGACCACGGCGCCGATCTGATACGCGGTTGGCTCGTTGTAGCCGAACACGCCCTGCGCTACGCGCTGTTGCAAGGCAGCAACGACGGCCGGTGGTGCGGCGAAGTCCATGTCGGCCACCCACATCGGGATGATGTCGCGCCCCGCGTATTTCGCCCATTTGGTGGAATCGGTGCCGGCGCGGTCGATGGGGGTGTCGAAGTCGTAGCTGTTCATGTCCCACTCGCCGCCCTGAAATGCTTACCCGAGAAACAGCCTGTACGCCGGGTTTTTCGATTCGTCCCAGCAGCGATAACCCAGTTCTTTGAGGAAGGCACGAAAGGTCTTCATGTCCTTGGGCGGGACGTCCATGCCGACCAGCACGCGGCCGGTGTCGGCGCCGTGGTTGCGGTAATGGAATAGCGTAATGTTCCAGCCGGTGCTCATCTGGTTGAGGAAGTGCATCAGCGCGCCCGGTCGCTCGGGGAATTCAAAGCGGTAGATCAGTTCATTCTGGACTTTCGAGGCGTGGCCGCCGACCAGATGGCGGACGTGAAGCTTGGCCAATTCGTCGTCGGTTAAGTCCAGCGTCGGATAGCCTTTCTTGCCCAGTTGCTCGACCAGCTTGGTCGCCTCGCCGCGATGGGCGACCTGGATGCCGACAAACACGTGGGCCTCGCCGGCATCGTGGTAGCGATAGTTGAATTCGGTAATGCTGCGTGCGCCGAGCAGGCCGAGAAACTTCTTGTAGGCGCCGGGTTGTTCGGGCAGCGTGACGGCCAGCACGGCCTCGCGCTGTTCGCCGACCTCGGCGCGTTCGGCGACGAAGCGCAGGCGGTCGAAGTTCATGTTGGCGCCCGAGGCCACGGCCACCAGCGTCTTGCCGTGGGCGTTGTGCTTTTTTGCCCAGGCCTTGGCGCCGGCGACCGCCAACGCGCCAGCCGGCTCGAGAATCGAGCGCGTGTCCTCGAACACGTCCTTGATCGCCGCGCAAATGGCGTCGGTGTCAACCAGCACCATTTCGTCCACGTACTGCTTGCACAGACGGAAGGTCTCCGCGCCGACGTATTTCACCGCCGCGCCGTCGGCGAACAGGCCCACGGATTCGAGCCGCACGCGGCGCCCGGCCTTGAGGCTGCGATCCATGGCGTCGGCGTCGGTCGCCTCGACGCCGATGATTTTGGTCTGTGGCCGGATGCGCTTGATGTAGGCCGCGACACCTGCAATCAGCCCACCGCCACCGACACAGCAGAACACGGCATCAATCGGATCGGGGTGCTGGCGCAAAATTTCCATGCCAATGGTGCCTTGGCCGGCGATCACATCCGGGTCGTCGAAGGGATGGACGAAAACCAATCCTTGTTCCTTCTCCAGTTCCAGGGCGTGCACGTAGGCCGCGTCGTAGGAGTCGCCGGCCAGCACCACCTCGCCGCCGCGCTTTCTCACGGCGTCGATCTTGATCTGCGGCGTGGTCGTCGGCATCACGATCACCGCCCGGATGCCAAGCTTCTGCGCTGACAGCGCCACGCCTTGCGCGTGATTTCCGGCCGAGGCGCAGATCACGCCGCGCTGGCGTTGTGCCGGCGTCAGATGGGCAATCTTGTTGTACGCGCCGCGCAGCTTGAAGCTGAACACAGGCTGCATATCCTCGCGTTTGAAGAAGATCCGGTTGTCAATGCGCGCGGAAAGATTAGGCGCCAGGTCCAGCGGCGTTTCGATTGCTACGTCATAGACGCGGGCATTGAGAATTTTTTCCAGATAATCCATGAGCGCGGGGCGAAAAAGCGACGTAAAAGCCAATGAGGCCGAAGGGTAACATGAGGCGCGGATGGGGCCGTCAGCCATCGAAGGGCCTTAGGCGCTTCAAGTCCAACGTTGCGCATGCAGAATTCCTCGGGACCGGATGAACGGGTCACCCATCGGAGGCTTGTGAGCCCTTACTCGCGATTGAATTTGCCTCTCATTTGAGATACATTTGTTTGATTATGAATTCAGGAGAACTTCGCCATGGCGACGACCACAATGGTTCACGTGCGAGTGGATGATGAAACAAAGGCACAGGCGACAGAGGCGCTGGCAGCAATGGGGCTGTCGATTTCAGACGCGGTAAGAATTTTGCTCAAGCGCGTGGTAGCCGAGCAGGCCATGCCGCTCGAGCTCAAGGTTCCGAATGCGGAAACGAGGGCGGCGATGGATGAATCGCGCGCCAAGATTCGTGCCCACCGTGCTCGGTTTGCGTCAGCCACGGAACTCTTCAGTGACCTCGAAAAAGCCGGCAAGTAGCAAACGGGCGTCTCTGCCACGAGCGTCCGATCACACAAGGATATTTGCCAGGGACTGGGCACGGCTGACGGCGTCCGGTCGTTACGACATGAAGCGCCTCAAGGAAGCCATGCTGCTGCTTATCGCTAACGATCAGCCATTGCGGCCGGAGTGGCTGGATCACGCCCTTAAAGGCGAGTGGGCCGATCATCGGGAATGTCACATCGGCGGCGATTTTCTGTTGATCTATCAGCTTACGGACAAGGGCAAGGACGAGGCAGTGAATTTTGTGCGGGCCGGTACCCATGCGGAACTTTTTGAGTCATGAAGTCACGGGTCTTGTGGGTCTTGTGTACGTCAGGAACTGGGCGAAAACGTGGCCGGAAACCGGTCCGTTGTAACTCCGATCTCTAACTCGCGATCACGGTTTGGTCTTTCAGGCTTGCGGCGACACTCTGCCGGAAGGACGGTTGGATACCGATCCCGCCTCCGCCAGCGCCGCCAAACGCACCCGCAAATAATCGAACAGACGCGGATCATTCCCCGACGCCGCTGATACCCGCAGCCAACCGGCCTCGCGCAGGCCTTTCACCACGCCCGGCCACTGCCGCACCAAGCGCATGCGCACGCGTTCGATGTGTTTGCGGTAGCCGCCTTCCACCAGCATCTCATACACCAGTCGTTCATCGAATTCCGAGGTGGAGAGAATGGACAGCAGCATGGTTTCGACAAAGGTTTCGACGAAAGCGGGCGGCGCGACCAGGTAGCCGACGCGGATGTTGGGCGAGATGACCTTGCAGAAGCTGCTGACGTAGATCACGCACAGCCGGTCGATCTGCGCCAAATGCAACGGATGGGCGCCAGGGTAGAGATCGCCGAAGACATCGTCTTCCACCACCAGCATGTCGTGGCGCTCGGCCAGTTGCAGCAGACGTGAGGCGACGGCGATGTCGGTCGAGGTGCCGGTGGGGTTGTGCATCAGCGTCTGGGTGAAGAATATCTTCGGCCGGAAGTTAGCCGCCCCATTTCCGACCCGTTGGCCAACTCGCCTGAGTCCGGCCCGCTGCGCTGACGGTCAGGCCTTCCGATTAAGCAGCAGGCCCTGCTGGAAGCGGTCCAGACCCTTGTTGATCTGCAGGGCCTCTTCCGAAGGAATCTGCCGAATAACTTCGCTGGTTAGTCGATCGGTAACCTTGATCATTGATCGACCGCTGCCCTGATCGACCGAAAACTGTAGCTCGGGTGCGACGCCGCTGACGCGACGCTGAAGGTCATCGCTGATACGTTGTAGCTGTTCGATACTCGCTTGAGTCGGCGCCTCCTTCACGCCGGTCTCGGTCTGCACCTCCTGAACCCGGCGGGCAGATGTGATCGGCGCCGATTGTGTCGGGGCGTTCGCCGCCACCGTCACCGGTGTCGGACGCTGATCCGGGGTCACGGGGGGCGGCGAATTACTGGTGGGGGAAATGGTAGTCACGGTAGGCTCCTTTCATTAAGTGGGCGCTTACGCGCTCGTGTTGATCACGTTCCCGGCACTGGCACGACTGGCGCTGCCAGCGCTCTGGAGATTTTGTACCAGGGTCTCGAGGAAGGTCCGTAGATCGGGCGTGTCGGCGCTTCCTGCCGAAACGTTCCCAGACGAATTTTCGGTGCTCCCCGTGCTGCCTTGCAGCGCATCGGTCAGGCTCTTGAAAGCCGACTGGAGTTCGGACGTGCTTCCCGGCGCGCTGGACGAGGTGGGCGAAGAAGGCGACGACTCTGAAGGCAGCGACTGAATCAGGTTTTGCAGCCGGCTCACCAGATCATCGTACTTCTTCTCTCCGGGCGGAGGGCCGTTCGCCGGCTTTGGCGACGGGCCACCCGCGTCCACGCGGCCTTCCACACTACCGGCGGATGGGGGCGGGCCTTGCGGTGGCGGGGCACCGGACGATCGGGTTGCCTGGGAAAGTGAACTCATGAAACCTCGCAGAGCCTGACCGACGCTCTGGCTGCTGCTCGATGCGGCGCTGTCAGTGTCGTTGTCGCTTTTGGCGGCCTGTGTCGACGTCACCGGTGGCGCAGCCCTCGTACTGATGGTGCCGAGGCCCAATTGCCCCAGGGTTTGCGAGACCGCATTGAGGATCTCACCATTGCCGCCCCGACTGCCTTGCGGCCGCGGACCGCCGCTCTGCTCGCCGTTCCGCTCAACCCGATTCGCTGCGGACGAGTTGCTGGATTGGATCGCACCGTTGATAGAAGCACCGACACTGTTGAGATTCATGGTCATTCTCCATTTTTGGGGCGAAATACCCCGGACACGTATTAGCTTTACGGCACATTGAGGAACGACTTGAGGCTTATTTGCAGAAAATTCAAATAATCTACTGAAATCGTTGCCTCAGGAGCCGAGGCCGGGTTTGTCCAGCCGTTGCGCTACGGTATTCGGCCCAGCATTGCTATACGCGCCAAAATCCTACGTTGACTAGAAAGGCCAGGACGTTCGACCTGAGACCTGTAATTGAGGACACCAGCAGGTTATGGCCCACAATGGCAACGTGATTGACTACCAAACGTACTCAGGAGGCGCCTGTGAAAGGCAAGATCGTAATCGTTGGCGGCGGCGCCGGCGCCGGTGGTCTGGAGCTGGCCTGTAAGCTGGGTCGCAAATTGGGGCCGAACCGTGTTCTGCTGGTTGATTGCCGCCTGTACCACATCGGGAAGCCGTCCCTGTACGAAGTGGCGGCAGGCACGCTCGACATTCATCAAGAGGGCTTGTCTTACCAGATGCTGGCGCACGACAATGGCTTCGGCTATCTCTATGGCGCCCTTACCGCGCTCGATGCGGCGGCGCAGCGCATCACGGTCGGCGCGGTGCCGGGGGGCAACGGCGAGTAACTGATGCCCGAGCGCCAGATCGACTATGGCTCCTTGGTCATTGCGGTCGGCGAATATTCGCCGACGCGTTACATCGAGTTTGTCCGCAGCAACGACTCTCCCGACGAAGTGATTACCATCTACTACGGGTCCCGCGTCAATCTGATTACGCGCGGCATCATCCGGTCGCCGCGCCTAACCGAACCCACGCCCTTCCCTGCGGGCGGGTTTGTGCCGGACCCGCATGGCTGAGCCGTGATTGTGTCCGGAGTCCGGACCGGTCACGCAGGGGAGGTGGAAGTCGGTGAGCGAATGAACAAATCATCCGCCAATTTCAGTTCCTTCAAGGCGATCGTGGTCAACTTTAGGTATTCATCGGCATGTCCGGCGACATGCCGACTCATCCAGTCTGAACCTGCCGCGGTTTCTCGCAACCAGATCTTTCCCTCGGGGATAGCAGTGGGCAAGGCATCCAGTTCGGTCTCAACGACAAGATCTCCAAAACGGCCCCACAAATACGATGGGGCCTGCTTCCGCCAGATCATTCTGTGTTGCTTGGCGTAGTCATTGTTATGTTGATAGGTGATGTCGACCAGTTCCTTTTCGGCATCGGCTGCATGTGTGCCGACCGACTCGATCCAGCAGTGATACGCCCCGCCTTCGATCCGTGAGAATGCATTGTTGTCTATGAGTTTTATGAAGCAGCCGACACCCGAATCAATCACCGCCAAACCCGCAACCGGCCGGTATTCGCGACCCAGCACGATGCTGGCGATGTTGGACCCGACGACTGCGTAGGCATGGCATAGCCCAAGATACTTTTCCGGGAAAAGACTTCTGATCACAGAGTCGACCGCGTGGACGACTCTGTGCTTGATCGCCTCTGGACTGAGACTACTTGTTGCAGAGCCCGACCGCCCAGCCGAAGCCCTGCTCGGCGCGTAGGCAGTCGGCATGAACGACAGCGCATTGCTCGCCTCAGCCGAGCGAGCTGATAAAACTTCCGCGTGGGAGGCTCGGCCGATGAGATCGTAGCTCCTCGATGGCGGCAAATCGAATAGTGTGGTCGTCATGTTCGTCGCATTTAATATGATTTGCGTTCATCCTGAAATGACGATAAACGATGCATTCTTGGGCCACCTGCCTCATTGCCGGCTCTGAACACCATGGCAAGTCAGCGATGCACCATCAGGCGGTGCTGGGTTCGGTGCGTACGGCGGTGCTGGCTGTCGCCCGTTTTCTGATCAAACGCACCACGCCGCTGGTCAAGTTGCATTGATCGGAAGAGCATAAACTGGACGTGTTGATCAACCAAAACAAAGGAACATGCCCATGAAAACCCTCGATGTCGACGTTGCCATCATTGGCGCCGGCACGGCCGGAATGTCGGCTTACCGCGCCGCCCTGGTCCATACGCCGAGTGTGTTGGTTATCGAGGGCGGACCCTACGGCACCACCTGTGCACGGGTGGGCTGCATGCCCAGCAAGTTGCTGATTGCAGCGGCCGAGGCGGCGCATGCCGCCAGTCACGCGGCCGCGTTCGGCATTGTCGTCGAGTCGATTCGGGTGGATGGCGTGGCCGTGATGAAGCGCGTGCGCGAAGAGCGCGATCGATTTGTCGGTTTCGTCACCGATGCGGTTGACCACTGGCCAGCCGAACATCGTCTGCGCGGCCAGGCTGGCTTTATCGACGGCCATCGCCTGCAAGTTGGTGACCACACCGTGGTCAACGCCCGGCGCATCGTCATCGCCAGCGGATCGCACGCCAACGTACCGCCAGCGTGGCGGGCGGCGGCGGGTGACCGCCTGATCATTAACGATGACGTGTTCGCCTGGCAGACGCTGCCGCCGTCGGTGGCGGTACTGGGCGCTGGCGTCATCGCCCTGGAGCTGGCGCAGGCGCTGCATCGGCTAGGCGTGCGAGTGTGCCTTTATGGCCGCAGCAATCGCGTCGGGCCGCTTACCGATCCTGTATTGCAGGCGGCGACGCGCACGGCCTTTACCCGGGAATTGCCCTTACGTTTGAACGCGGGCGAGGTGCAACTTCGTCGCGATGGAGAGATGGTGGTGGTTCGCCATGGCGATGAGGAGCAGCGCTACGAATGGGTGTTGGCCGCCACTGGCCGCAGCCCCAACGTGCAAGCCCTGGGCCTGGAGGCTACGGATTTGCCGCTGGACGCCCACGGTGTGCCGCTCTTCGATCCCCGCACCGGCCAGATTGGCGAGAGCCATGTGTTCATTGCCGGGGATGTTGATCGCGAATTGGAACTGCTTCACGAGGCGGCCGATGAGGGCCGTATCGCGGGCGACAACGCCGGACGCTTCCCGGATTTGCGCGTGCGTCCGCGGCGGGCGCCGTTGGCGGTGGCGTTCACCGATCCGCAGATCATGATGGCCGGGCGAAGCTTTGCCGAACTGACGCGGGCCGGGGTTGAGTTCGAGGTCGGCGAGGTGTCGTTTGCAGATCAGGGCCGCAGCCGCGTGATCCTCAAAAACCAGGGCGCCCT
>Ga0163144_10028239_pt1 | contig 10830 bp, 11 predicted proteins | sample OliLak19BULKMAT1_FD_123175 | JGI IMG/M metagenome (GOLD analysis project Ga0163144, IMG submission 123175) | Freshwater microbial mat bacterial communities from Lake Vanda, McMurdo Dry Valleys, Antarctica - Oligotrophic Lake LV.19.BULKMAT1 | ecosystem: Environmental > Aquatic > Freshwater >... | reverse complement strand
GAGGGGGCGTAGGGGCGAGTCTGGTTTGGCCGGTTGGTGATGAAAACCTGCTGTTCGGCTAACGACCCCTTATCGGACGTTCCTTCCATCGTCGCCCCGTGCTTGACACGGGGCTTGGCTTCCTCATTTTGCCGCCGGAGAAAAAGAAAAGCCGAACCCCGTGTCAAGCACGGGGCCACGGGCGTTGGAATGACAGAAAACCACCCACTTTCGGCCATTGGCGGTCAGGCTGCAGTTTCCCGAAAACGGACATTCCTTCGGCTTCGGTCGCGCCAGCGTTTCTCCCCCGCGCAATCCGCGCTATGGGCCGCTCGATGCAGCTTGATATCGACATCGAAGACTGGCCCCCCGGCGAATGGGAGACGCTGGCGGCCCGCGCCGCGCTCGCCGCAGCCGACGGCGAACCCCTGCTCGCCAACCCGCGCCTCATCGCCAGCATGCTGTTCACCTGCGACGCCGAGGTTCACACGCTCAACCGCGAATGGCGCGAGCGCGACAAGCCGACGAATGTGCTCAGTTTCCCGATGCTGGAGCGCGAGGAACTCGAAAGCCTCGCCGCCGATGGTCCGCCCGTCATGCTCGGCGATATTGCGCTGGCATACGAGACCTGCGCGCGTGAGGCGGCGGACAAGGGCGTCAGCCTCGAACACCACGCCGCGCACCTGATCATCCACGGCCTGCTGCATCTGGCGGGCCACGATCACGTTGATTCCGATACTCAGGCCGAACAAATGGAAGCGCTGGAGACAGCAATACTTGCAAAACTGGGCATTGCTGACCCATATGGCGCATGATCACCGAACGGAGCATTGACTAAGGCCATGGCCGATTCCCCATCTTCTGCGTCACTTTCGGGAGACGCGGACAGTAGCAGCGGGCTTTGGCCTGCGTTGCGCAAGATCCTCGGGCTGGAAGCCGCGCGCAGCTTGCGCGAACAGCTCGAAGAAGCAATCGACGAGCACGAGGACGAAAACGGTGCGTCGCGTTCGGATGGCCGCACCAACGCAGGCGGCGACCTTTCGCGAGTAGAGCGGCAGATGCTGCGCAACCTGCTGCATTTTTCCGAGCATGATGCCGATGACGTAGCGGTGCCGCGCGGCAAGATTATCGCGGTCGATGCGGAAATCAGCTGGGCCGAAATGGTTGCCGCGTTCAGCGAGCACGGCCATTCGCGCATGCCGGTGTACCGCGAAACGCTCGATTCGGTGATCGGGATGATCCACATCAAGGATATTTTCCCTTTCCTCGCCAATGGCACCCCGCCGCCGGCTGACTGGACCACGTTGATGCGCCAGCCGCTCTATGTGCCGCAGGCGCGCGGTGCACTCGACGTGCTGGCCGACATGCGGACGCAGCGCGTCCACCTCGCCATCGTGCTCGACGAGTTCTCGGGCACCGATGGGCTGATCACGATCGAGGATCTGGTCGAGGAAATCGTCGGCGATATCGAGGACGAGCATGATGACGCGCCCGAACTGCTGATTGTCCCGATCGGCGACGGCATGTGGGATTGCGACGCCCGCGCCGAGCTGGACGACATCGCCAAACAGATCGATCCGCGCCTCGCTGAAGTGGAAGAGGCGGTTGATACGCTGGGCGGATTGACCTTTGTGCTGGCCGAGGCGGTGCCACCGGTTGGCGCGGTGCTGGAACATCCGAGCGGTTGGCGGATTGAAGTGACGGCGGGCGATGAAACCCACGTGACGCGGCTCCGGCTTCACCCCCCCGAATATGCGAATGGCATGCAATAAGCGCAACGCTGCCAGAGCGTTTACAATTTTTCTTCGATTTTTTGCATCCTACCTGCGTTTCATGCGTATCTCTCCTAACTTAGGAGAGATCTGATGCCCGCACGTCGTTTGCCCCCTCTGCGCGCGCTTGAAGCGTTCATGCGAACTGTCCGCTTGGGCTCGGCCCGGGCGGCAGCGGAGGAGATCGGTCTTAGCCCCTCGGCCTTGTCACGCAGGATCAGCAATCTCGAAGAATTCGTCGGGAAGAAGCTGTTCACCCGCGCGCGCCAGTCGATGCAGCTGACCGATGAAGGCCAAGCGTTCTACGAAGCTGTGAACCCGCATATGGAAGCGCTGGCCCGGGCGGTGGAAAGCCAGTCGGACAATATCGCGTTGCTGCGGCTGCGGCTGGGCGTGTTGCCGATGTTCGGCAGCCAGCGTTTGTTCCCGCGGCTCGGCGAACTGCGCAAGCGTCATCCGCTGCTCCACATCGATATCGACACAGCCCCGCATCTCGAAGACCGGGTCGGCGACACGCTCGACGCGGCGATCATCCTGTCGCGTGGTCCCGCCAGCGGGTTGCATGCGGTGCGGCTTGATCACAATCTCGTCCACGCGATTTGCAGCAAGGAAGTGGCGCGCAATATCGGGCCTGAAATCACCCCTGAAACAATCGCGAAACAGACATTCCTGATCCATAACGAATTGCCCGAGAGCTTCGCTGCGTGGAAGAAGGCCAATGGCCTTGAAAGCATGACGCCGGCTGCGATCGATCATTATGATTCGGGCGCGCTGATGCTGGAAGCCGCTGCGCAGGGGCTGGGCGTGGCGATCATGCACGATGACCACCTGCGCCGCGCCAGCGACAACCGATTGACCAACCTGCCTGGCAAGCCGGTGGAAAGCCCGTACAGCTATTGGTTCGTGTGCAAGCCGGTGTCATTGGAAAGCCGCCCAGTGCGGATTTTTCACGATTGGCTGGTGCGCGCCGGACTTTAGTCGGCGGACTGGGCCTCGGGCTGCGGTTCGTATCGCACCGGCGGCACGGTATGTTCAAACGGGCGCAGTGGACGGCCAAGGATGTCGGTTAGCGCCTCTTCAATCCGGCGGCGCGCTTCGATGCTGATCGCCTTGCGGCCGCGGAAGTCTTCGGGGCTGAAAGGTTCGAGATAGTGCAACCGCACCCTGAAGCTTCCCTTGCGAGACAGCACCCGTTTGGCATTGTTGATGCCGCTTTCCATCCCGATCCAGCCGATCCATTCAGCCACCGTGCCGTAATCCATGATCACCGGCTGCACCAGCACGCCCGGCGGCGGCGGTTCGAGCACCGACAGCATCGACGTTTTGAACGGCAGCAGCGATTGCCCGTCGGTGGTGGTTCCTTCGGGGAAGACGGTCACCGACCAGTTATCGACCAGCGCCTCTTTCAAAGCATTGATCTGTTCCGCCACGCCCATGCGGTGTTCGCGCTTGACGAAGACGGTGCGGTTGAGACTTGCCAGCCAGCCGACCACCGGCGCTTCGGCGAGTTCAGCCTTGGCGACAAAAGCAGTGCCGCTCGCGCCGGCCAATGCGAGGATGTCCACCCACGAAAGATGGTTGGCAACATAGAACACATCGCGTTTCAGATGCGTGCCAATCACCTGAACCCGCGCGCCGCACACCCGCGCGGCATAGCGCAAGAACAGCATCGGGAAGGGTGAACCATAGGCGAACACCCGGTAGAGGTAATGCAGCGGCACAAACACCAAGAGCAGGCCAATCAGCCCTGCAGCCCGCAGGCCAAGCCGCAGCCATCCGGCCCATGATACCGGCGTGGTTTCCCCTCGAGCCGCCGCTTGGCGCAGATCCCACTCAGTCATTGCGTGACAGGCGCACGCCGTACAATTCCATGCGGTGATCAACCAACCGGTAGCCGAGCCGTTCGGCAATCTGGCGCTGCAATGCTTCAACTTCGGGATCGACGAATTCGACCACCTTGCCGGTTTCGACATCGATCAGATGATCGTGATGCGCTTCGGGCACGGGTTCGTAACGCGAACGACCATCGCCGAAATCGTGACGATCAAGGATGCCCGCTTCTTCAAACAATCGCACGGTGCGGTAAACCGTCGCGATTGAAATGCGCGGGTCGATCGCGGCGGAACGGCTGTGGAGCAGCTCAACATCGGGATGGTCTTCGCTTTCGGACAACACCCGGGCAATCACCCTGCGTTGTTCGGTGATGCGCAGCCCTTTTTCGGCGCAGAGTTGTTCGAGATCGATTTTCTGGTTCAAGGATAACTCCATCGCCACGCGCGCCGCCCGCAATCGGAAACGACCATTTTGTAGCAAAGCAGCCTCATCCTTATAGGGATGAGGCTGCTTGCTCAAGCTGGCTTACGGCCATCCCAACAGGGGCGGCTGTTCGGCGTGCGGGCCGGATCAGGCTTTTTTGGCGCGGCGTGGGCGCACAATGGTGCCCGGCTTGCGGCCCAAGCCAATCTTCTTGGCCAGATCGCGGCGCTTTTCAGCATAGTTGGGGGCAACCATCGGATAGTCGGCGGCCAAGCCCCAACGCGCCCGGTAATCTTCGGGGGTCATGTCGAAGTTGGTGCGAAGATACCGCTTGAGCATCTTAAGTTTTTTGCCGTCTTCAAGGCAGACGATATAATCGGGCTTGATCGAATTGCGGATTGCGACTGCGGGCTGCGGCCTCACCTCTTCGACCACTACAGGTTCACCAAGATTGGCGAGCGCGGTGTAGACGTTGGTGATCAGGCTTGCCAGATCCGTCACTGCGACATCATTGTTGCTGACATGCGCCGCGACAATATCGCTCGTGAGCGTGATAAGCGTTTCTTTTGACTGTAATTCCAAATCGGTCATGAGTACCTCGTGGTATTATTGGTCGCGACCCAATAATTCGCCCATGGCGGAAATCGGACTTATTGGCAACTGGGTTGCTTTGCGTAATCACAAGAAAGCAAACGATGTTGGTGAATTAAATTGATCGGCCAAAAGTAATGGCGTCAATTCGTTCGCCATGTGCCATCCGGTAATAACCACGACGCTCTCCGATCGGTTCGAACCCGAATTTGCGATACAGGTGGATAGCTGAGTTGCCGCGCCGCATCTCGAGGAAGATTTGCGCAACCCCGCGCGCCCGGGCGGCGACGAACAGATGCTCCATCAAGGCCGCACCCACTCCGCGCAGCCTGGCACCGGGGGCGACCGCGATCAGCAACAGTTCCTCTTCATCGAGCACATGGCGGGTGAGCACAAAGCCAACGGGTGTGGCAGTTGGCCCCAGTCCTTCGGGGATCATTGTGCCATCGGCACCCACCACCAATGCGTGCGTGCTGGGCAGGCTTAACGCATCGGCAACCTGCCTGCGGTTCCACGCTTCGCCATAGGCGGGATCGAATGCGACCTCCATCACTGCCATGACCCGGTCGATGTGCGCGGCGCCGGGGGTCATGCTTTGGTCTGCTGCGCCAGTGGGGTCGCATCAGGCCCGCGCCCGTAAATCGGCGCGAGATTTCCGGTAAACAGCGAGGGACCAAGGCGTGTGACTGCGCTGGCATCGGGCAACAGGTCGAGCACGGTGATCGATTCGCCGGGAAACAATGCGGCAAACTCTGCGGCGCGGTTGCCCGCGACCAACAGTGGGCAGGCGCGCGCAGCGGCGGCCTGCGGGGTAAGTGATACCGTCGGGCCGAGCGGCAGGCCGTTGGCGCTGAAATCGGCGATGAACCATTCGCCATGCCCGCCATTGGTGCACACGGTCACGGATTGCGCCGGATGTTCGGCCCGAGCCATGGCGGCAACCAGCGCAAGGGTAGGATATCCCAGCACTTCGGCCTGCCAAGCAAATCCCAGAGCGCGCGCGGTGGCGAGCCCAATCCGCACCCCCGTGAAACTGCCCGGGCCAAGCGACACCAGGATGCGATCCGCGCGGCCCTTGCCCGGCAGTGCGGCGATCATCGGCACCAATGCTTCGGCATGGCCGCGCCCGAGGGTGCGATGGTCGCGCGCAATCAGCGTACCGCCCTCAAACAGGGCGATGCTACAAGCTTCGGACGCAGTTTCTATGGCCAGCATTCGCATGGCGATGCGCGATGCCTCAGCCGCGCGCTTCCCGCAAGCCGGAGATGCGGATCAGGCGATCTGGTTGAAGCGGTCGAACGCCGGGCGCGGGCTGCGTTCAAAGATGCTGGCGGGATCGCCGTAGCCAATCGAGCAGATGAAATTAGCTCGGTGGCGCGGCTCATCGGCAAAGAACGCGGCATTCACAGCGGCGGCATCGAACCCCGACATCGGCCCGCAATCCAGCCCAAGTGCGCGCGCGGCGAGCATCAGATAGGCGCCTTGCAAGGATGAATTGCGGAACGCGCCTTGCTCCCGCGCTTTCTCATCGCCTTCAAACCAGCTCTTGGCGTCGGTGTGCGGGAACAGCCACGGCAGTTCTTCGTGGAAATCAATGTCGTACCCGATCACTGCGGTGACGGGGGCGGCAAGCACCTTGGCTTTGTTGCCATCCATCACGCACTCGGCCAGCTTGGCCTTGGCCTCCGCTGATTTCACCCAGACGATCCGTACCGGCTGCATGTTGGCCGAGGTGGGAGCCATTTTGGCGAGGTCCCAAATCGCGTGGAGCTGCTCGTCAGAAACCGGCTTATCGAGCCATCCATTGTAGCTGCGCGCTTCATTGAACAATTGGTCGAGCGCCGCGTCAGTTAGAACGTGATCGTGAAACTGCACCGTCATGCGGCGCGCACTTCAACGACTTCGGGGACGTAATGTTTGAGCAGGCCTTCGATGCCGTGCTTGAGCGTCGCCGTGCTCGAGGGGCAACCCGCGCAGGAGCCTTGCAGGGTTAGATAGACCACTCCGTCGCGAAAGCCCCGATAGGCGATGTCGCCGCCATCGCCTGCAACAGCGGGGCGCACCCGGGTTTCGAGCAGTTCGTTGATTGCGGTAATCACTTCGGCATCTTCAGCGCGTTCTTCGACCACCATTTCATCTTCGGGTGGGACTGAAATCCCATTGCCGGTGCTGCCTGCAAACAAGGGCGCTTCTGACACGAAATGATCAAGCAGGATCGCGACCACCTGAGGTTTCAGCGCGCTCCAATCCGCGCCGGGGGCAGCGGTGACGCTGACGAAATCCGCGCCGAAGAACACGTTGACGACTTCGCCCGTGTCAAAGATTGCCTGCGCCAGCGGACTTGCCTCGGCAGCTTCGGGGGTGGCGAATTCGCGGCTGCCCACATCCATCACGGCCTGACCGGGAAGGAATTTGAGCGCGGCGGGGTTGGGCGTGGTTTCGGTTTCAATGAACATGGCGTCTATTTAGGCTCCGCTTTCCGCAACGGCAAGGGCGCAGGCAATTACGCATTCACTATCGCTTCACACTTCGCCCGCCTATATGCCGGACATGACGTTGATCTCTCGCGCTAGACGCGCTTTCGTTTTCCTGCTTGCCCCTGCGGTGCTGATCCAGCCAGTTTTGGCCCAGCAGGCCAATACGCCCGCGTCCCGGCCTGATCCGGTCGAAGTGCCCGCCGTCCCGCCGGTGCCCGCCCCTCGTGCGATTCAAGCCAATGGCGAAGTGCCGTGGCTGTATCGTGGCAGCGACGTTCCGGTCGATGACAAATGGCTGTTTGGCGAGATGGACAATGGGCTGCGCTATGCCGTGCGTCGCAATGGCGTTCCGCCGAACCAGGTGTCAATCAGGGTGCGGATTGATGCTGGATCGCTGCACGAACAGGACAAAGAGCAGGGCTATGCCCACCTGCTCGAACATCTGTTGTTTCGGGAAAGCAAATACCTGAAGCAGGCCGCGGCGATTGCCGCTTGGCAGCGGCTGGGCGCGACCTTTGGCAGCGATGCCAATGCCGAAACCAGCCCGACCCACACCGCATACAAGCTCGATATCCCTGATATTGACGCGGCCAAGCTGGCCGAAAGCTTTAAGCTGCTGTCGGGCATGATCCGGGAACCGGTTCTGAATGATGCCAACGTCGCGGCCGAACGCCCGATTGTGCTGGCTGAAAAGCGTGAGCGCGGCGGCGCAGGGCTCCGGATGGCGGACCTGACCCGGCAAGTATTCTTCGCCGGACAGCGCCTGTCCATGCGCAATCCGATCGGCACTGAAGAAACATTGCGCGCTGCCGATGGCAAGGGCGTGAAGGCGTTCTACGATCGCTGGTATCGGCCCGAAAACACCGTGATCGTGGTCGCCGGCGATGCCGATCCGCAGGTGCTTGCGGGCTTGGTCGAACAATGGTTCGGCGATTGGAAAGGCACCGGCAAGCCCGGCGTTGCGCCCGATTTCGGCGATCCGGTTGCCCCTGCAGCCGCGCCTGAAAACCCAGTCGAAGACACTCCGATTGGCGAACTTGCCGTGGGTGTCGAACCGGATCTGCCGCGCAGCCTGACCTATGCGGTGATGCGCCCGTGGCGCCCGGTTGACGATACGATTGTCTACAACGAAGGCCTGCTGCTTGATGCGATTGCGCAGGCGATCATCAATCGCAGGCTCGAATCGCGGGCGCGCGGCGGTGGCAGTTTTCTTTACGCGCAGGTGCAGCAGGATGATGTTTCCCGGTCAGCCGATGCCACCTTTGTGACCTTCGCGCCGCTGACCGGCGATTGGCAGGCGGCGCTGGCTGACGTGCGCAGCGTGATCGCCGATGCGCTCACCAATCCGCCGACGCAGGAAGAGATCGACCGCGAGGCGGCTGAATTCGCGGTGGTATTCGCCAACGAGGTCGAACAGGAAAGCGTGCAGTCAGGCTCTGACCTCGCCAACAACCTCATCAACGCAGTCGATATTCGTGAGGCTGTGGCTGCGCCGCAAACGGTGCTCAATGTATTCAACGGGATGAAGCTGCGGCTCAACCCTGATGAATTGCTCAGCCGTACCAAGGCGCTGTTCCAAGGAACAGTGACGCGCTCGGTCTATGTCACGCCCGCTGCGGGTGAGGCGGATGCGGATGCGGTGCGGCTGGCTTTGACGCGCGAGGCGGTGGTCGATGGCACAGCAAGGCTCGCCGCGCAGACCATCTCTTTCGATGAACTGCCGCCCGTGGGCGCGCCGGGCACGATCACTGAACAAAAACCGCTTGGCGTGCTGGAGGTCCAGCAGGTCGATTTCGCCAACGGGGTGAAAGCGCTGTTGTGGGCCAATGGCGCCGAACCTGGCCGTGTAACGGTGCGGGTGCGGTTTGGTGCAGGCTACCGTGCGTTTGACAAGGACAGCGCCGTCTATGCCGCGCTGGGCGAAGGCGCGCTGGTCGGGTCAGGACTGGGCGAGCTTGGCCAGAACGAGATTGACCGGTTGGCCACGGGCCGCAAGCTCGGGTTCGACTTCGCGATTGACGAGGCGGTGTTCACCTTCACCGCGCAGACACGGTCCGAAGATGTCGCCGATCAGCTCTATCTGTTCGCCGCCAAGCTCGGGATGCCGCGCTGGGACAAGGATCCGGTGATCCGCGCCAAGGCGGCTGCCGAGCTTGCCTACAACACCTATTCGACCAGCCCCGGCGGCATCCTCAACCGTGATCTCGAATATCTCGTCACCGGCGGTGATGCGCGCTTTGCCACCCCCGATCCGGCGGCACTGAAAGGCGTGACTCCCGAAGGTTTCCGCGCCGTGTGGGAACCGCTGCTGCGCCAAGGCCAGATCGAAGTGCTGGTGTTTGGCGAGTTTGATCAGCCCGCTGTGATTGAGCAAATGCGCCGCACCTTCGGCGCACTGCCTCTGCGGGAAGCGATCGCGCCCGAGGTGGCCGCGCGGGTCCCGTCCTTCGCTTCGGCGGGCACGCGCCCGGCGATCATCAACCACCGCGGTGATGCCAATCAGGCCGCTGCCGTGGTCGCCTGGCCCAGTGGTGGCGGGGTCGCGAGCTTGCGCGAAAGCCGCCAGCTCGAAATCCTCACCCAACTGTTCAACAACCGCCTGCTTGAGGCGCTGCGTGAACGAGCAGGCGCCAGCTATTCGCCGCAGGTGTTCTCCAGCTGGCCAACTGACCTTGCCAGCGGCGGGCGCATAACCGCGCTTGCGCAGCTGGAGCCTGAATTCGTGCCGATCTTCTTTGCCGAGGCGGATAAGATCGCCAAAGACCTCGCCGCCAATCCGCCTACCGCTGACGAGTTGGCGCGGGTGACCGAGCCGCTCGCCCAGTTGATCCGGCGCGCTTCGACCGGCAACCAGTTCTGGCTGTTCAACCTCGAAGGCGCGACATCTGATCCGCAGCGGGTCGCCTTGCTGCGAACGTTGCTGGCCGATTATTCGCAGACCAGCCCGCAGGTGATGCAGTTCCTCGCCGATCGTTACTTTGCCAAGGGTGCACCGTATCGTCTCGCGGTGATCCCCGAAGGCCAAGTGCTGGCCGAAGCGCCGGTGGGCGGGGCGAGCGCAAATGCAGCGGCAAGCAGCGCGGCTGGGCGTTGATCGTCTGGGCTGCTGACAATAGCCATGAAATAAAGTTGTGCCCCAAGGCCTAGCCCGTTTAATGATAAGACCCGCGCTTGCCGCTTTGCAATTGAACGCGGCTCGGGTAGCGGCGACCTCCGCAGCCCACGCGGATGAACGAAAGAGTATTGAACGTGCCCACAACCTGGACCCCGGATAGCTGGAAGGCTCACGAAGCGCGCCACTTGCCGCATTATGAAGATGCGGGCGAACTGGCTGAAGCGGAGACAACCCTTTCGTCGTATCCCCCGCTGGTGTTTGCGGGTGAGGCGCGCGCGTTGCAGGCTGATCTGGCGCAGGTTGCAGGCGGGCATGGCTTCCTGCTGCAAGGCGGGGATTGCGCGGAAAGCTTTGCCGAGTTTCATCCCAACAACATCCGCGACACCTTCCGCGCGATCTTGCAGATGGCGGTGGTGATGACCTTCGCCAGCAAGCGTCCGGTGGTCAAGGTCGGCCGCATGGCTGGTCAGTTCGCCAAACCGCGCTCTGCCCCGACCGAGACAATCGATGGCGTGACCCTGCCAAGCTACCTTGGCGACAATATCAATGGCATTGAATTTGATCCGGTCTCGCGCCGCAATGATCCGGCCCGGATGGTCCGCGCCTATTCACAAGCCGCCGCGACGCTTAACCTGCTGCG
>Ga0163144_10028238_pt1 | contig 10830 bp, 11 predicted proteins | sample OliLak19BULKMAT1_FD_123175 | JGI IMG/M metagenome (GOLD analysis project Ga0163144, IMG submission 123175) | Freshwater microbial mat bacterial communities from Lake Vanda, McMurdo Dry Valleys, Antarctica - Oligotrophic Lake LV.19.BULKMAT1 | ecosystem: Environmental > Aquatic > Freshwater >... | reverse complement strand
ATAAGGGAAAGGAGATTCCATCGCGAGAAATTATCGCTGCGCTCAAGGACGCTGGCTACATTCTTTACTTCTACGGGATTATCAACTACGCCGACCAGTTCAAGAGATCGCACGAAACGAAGTGGTGCATGTTTATTGTTCCAACGCTGGACAACTTCCTGCCCTGCACTACCTACAACGATGCAAACTAGAACCGCCATTAGCCACCAACGGGAAATTAGGATACTGCCGCGATTTTGAGTACCCTTCCCAAACCGCCCGGAGAGGGGCAACGGTAGACTCCCCCACTTCCGCGAGCAATTGAGGATCACTCGTTGTCCATCGTCGGCAAGCAAGGTGGGCTGCTTTCATCGGCGTCAACCCCGACCCGTCTCGCAAACTTCGAGAACGTCCCAGCAGCCCGCGCCGCGCACCACCGGCGACAAAATAGCCCGGACGGCTTCGTGATTGAAGTCCACCCCTTAAAAAATTGCGCCCCTACTTTCACCAGCAGTACTCAACCCTGCCTCGCCGCTGCTCAAGCTAACCCCGACCACCCCACAGCGCCAGCCTCCACCGTCCCATGGGAGCGGTCATCGCGACAACGCCGTCCGCGGTACCGTAAGTAGGTTGCTCTGCCTGCCGAACTCCCGCACTCTCGCCGCCATCCTCTTGCTTACCGTGTCGGCCCTGGCCGGGCAGCCGAGTACTTATACCTGCGGCAGGGCCACATCGCCCATCCGCATCGACGGCCGGCTGGACGATCCCGCGTGGCGCAAGGCCGCTTGGACCACCGACTTTGTTGACATCGAAGGCGCCGCCAAACCCCGCCCCCGCTTCCGCACGCGCGCGAAAATGCTCTGGGACGCGGACTTCTTCTACGTTGCCGCCGAACTCTCCGAGCCTCACATCTGGGCCACCCTCACCGCCCACGACTCTGTCATCTTCCAAGACAACGACTTTGAAGTCTTCCTCAATCCCTCCGGCGACGGCCTCAATTACTTCGAGTTCGAAATCAACGCGCTGAACACCGGCTGGGACTTGTTCCTTCCCCGGTCCTACAAGAAGAAGGGGCGCGCCGACAACACCTGGGAGATCCCCGGCCTCCAGACTGCCGTCCACATTGATGGCGCCCTCAACGACCCCCGCGGCCGCGACCGCGGCTGGACCATCGAGATCGCCTTCCCCTGGCCGGCCTTCGCCTCCCGCGCCCCCGTCCGCCGCCCCTTGCCGGGCGAATCCTGGCGCGTCAACTTCTCCCGCGTCGAATGGCGCGTCGAAATCCGCGGCGGCCGCTACGTGAAAGTGCCCGGCTTGAAAGAGGACAACTGGGTCTGGTCCCCTCAAGGCGTCGTAGACATGCACATCCCCGAAAAGTGGGGGCTCGTGCGCTTTGACAACTGAGGATACCCGTGATTTGAGCTACGCTGATGAGCATGAAGTATGTCCCACTGCTGCTGATTGCCTTGGTTCTGCAAGGTGCCGAACCCAAGCAGCTCTTCAATGGCAAAGACCTCTCCGGTTGGTCCCGTATCCCCCGTCATGAAGACGCTCCCGCTGATCAGAAGCCGGGTTTCAAGATCGAGAACGGCCTGTTGATCTCGCTTCCCGATTCGCCCGAAGACGATCTCTGGTACACCGGCGAGAAACTTGGCAACGCCGTCCTGCGCATCGTCTACAAGGTTTCCGCTAAGACCGCCAATTCCGGCGTCTTCATTCGCATACCGGACAAGCCGAAATCCGAGGACGACGCAATCAACCGCGGCATCGAAGTCCAGATCCAGGACAGCGGCGACGACTACCATTGCACGGGCGTGCTCTACTCGATCACCCAGGCCAAGGCGAGGCCCGCCAAGGAGCCGGGCGAATGGAACACTCTGGAGATCACGCTCAAAGGCCCCCGCACCATCGTGAAGTTGAACAATGTCCTGGTCACCGACTACGACGGCGTCTCGCCCGTGCCGGAAAAGAAAGGGCGGTACGAACCCGACCGCGGCCCCCGCCCGGATAGCGGTTACATCGCCATCCAGCACCACGGCGGCGCCGCCACGGTCTGGTTCAAGGAAATCAGCGTCCTTCGACAGTAGGCCTTCCCAGCGCCCGGCGCTGCTTCGCCGATGATGAGGAGTGACACCGCTGAGAACCGGCCTATTTGTGTTCGAGAGGCATTCCGGCAACCCGCGCCTATTTGGAACAGCCGTGGAGACGGGATGGTCCATGTCCCGCCGCTGGGTAATCCAAGCCGCCTAACTGGAGCGGCGTTCCTTCGATAGTCGACAGCCCCGTCGCCCCCGGCATTCGGCGATGTGGTCTGCTTTTCATCGGCGTCAAAACCCGACCCCTCGCGCAAACTCGAGATTGTCAAAGCAGACACCGTCGCTTTCATCGAAGTGCATCCGGCGTCTTCGCTCCACGTCCGGCAAGTGCTGTCGAAACTCGATTGGCTCAAGCGATGGCTTCGTCGGGATTCCCCTGAACTAGATCGATTGCCCCGGCATTTCTATTGGCCAAGTAAGAGTTCAGATAGGCGTCCAGCATCACGGAAAAGCAATTCGAGCCCCGGGCGGATTGTCATTCGAAAGAAAGGCGTAATCGAGTACGTTAATTAAATAAGAAGCAACGGAAAGCCAGATGGCTACTCCGTTGCAGTTACTTTCGTTGCGCGCTCAAATCGTCCGGCTTCGCAACCCTGCCGGGCCGCCAGCGCCAAAGTAAGCGTCTGGATCGGCAAGATCTCGAGGATTGGCAGAGGACACCCGCCTTCGGTGCGTAAGCCAACCGGACCGCTGCTGCCTGGGCCGATGAGAATACCGCGAGCGCCGGCAAGTTTCACTTCCCGAACGAGGGAGGCGTTGAGCGAGGCCGTCCGCTTATCGCCTTCAAAGACTATTACCATCGTGCCCGGGCCGGCGGCTTCGAGCGGTCCGTGACGGAATGCGGCCGAGCTCATGCCCTCGGCTGGAAACCGCGTTGACTCTTTCAGAATTAGCCCGCCTGTTTGCGCCGCGGCGAGGGAGGGCCCCCGGCCCGCCAGAAATATCTTCTTGATCCCTTCCGTTTCGGAGACCATCCAGTCCACATGCTCGCGCCAGTCCGCGAGGTAGTCCTCTACGGCCGCTGCGGTTTTCGCCAACTGGCTACGGATCGCAGTGGAATCGTCATCCGAAACCAGCCGCGCGAGCCACTCGATCGCGAGGAGACTGGCCAGATATGTTTTGCAGGAAACGCTCACTTCAGGACCAGCACCGAGGAGCAAAGTGATTTCCGAGGTTAAGGCAAGCGGCGACTCGCTGTCGTTGGTGATGGCGATGATGGGAACCCCAGCCGGGCGTTGGTCGAGCAGCCTTACAACCTCGGCACTCCGCCCCGATTGCGAAACGGCCAGAATCGCATCCGCTGAAGCGAGCAGCTTTGATTGATAGTGAATCAATTCCGCCGATTCGACAAGGTGGACCAAAAGTCCCGCTTCCAGTAACTTTAAATAAAGCGGGTACAGAGCATACAGCGAACTGCCCATTCCTGTCAGGATAATTCGGCTGGAACCGCGCAAAGTTGCGGCGGCCAGGAGCATTCCCGGATCTCCGTCCAGCTTTTGATAAGTTCTCCGCAGGGCTTCCGGCTGATCCAGCAGATCGCGCAGATAGGCTCCCTCAATGATATTCACGCTCACCTGCATATATCCCTCCTACTCATATCGGTGCCGCCAGACGCGAGCGGCCCCCAGCAGGGCTACATCGCGTCCCAATGCAGCCGGCGCGATTATTATTTTGTCGCGTGGAATCAGTCCGCACTGTCTGTCGACGACCCCGATTGCCTGTTCCCAGAAAAGATCCGCCGACTCCATCACGTAAACGCCGCTGTCCAGGAAACTATCCGCACTGCCGCTCCAGTACGCCACGAGTTTGCCATCGGGCGAGCATTGCGGGTTCCGGCCTCTTTGCGCTAACAGGGTGGCGGAGCCACCCAGACCGGTCTGTATATATACTCCCGGAGGACTCCGCTCAGAACGGAAGACAATTCGGCCGTCGGGGCAGAAGTGAGGTTCGCGGTCGTCCGCAGGGTCTTGGGTCAAGCGAACCGGGGGACCACCAGAAACGCGCGTGATCCACAAATCCAGATTGTCACTGCTGTTGCGATCACTCGCAAACGCAACAAGTGCCCCGTCGGGAGAAATCGACGGCTCGAAACTCAGCCCCGCGTCAGACGTGAGCCGGCTCAGGTTCGACAGAAGACCTTCCCTGCGGTCGAACCAACCATAGAAGGTTATGCCAGTCAGCGCTACAACAGCGAACAAAGCGATCAAGGTGACGGAGAGGATCGGCCTGACGGAAGGGCGAGCCGCGATCAACCTAGTCCCGAGAGGCGATGGTGCCGCGGGTTCTCCCATTTGTGTGGGTTTAACGGCAAACACGGGCGCGGCGAACTTGTAGCCATAGCGCGGGATCGTCTCAATGTAGTCACCACCGTCGGCATCGGCTCCGAGCGCCTGACGAAGCTTTTTGACTGCCGTATTAACGCTGTGTTCAAAGCCGACGAAGGTTCCTTCGGGCCATAGCTCACGCTGCAGGTCCTCTCGAGTAACGAGCGTGCCCGCGTGCTCAACGAGGAGCGTTAGAACGCGAAACGGCTGATCCTGCAGCTTCACAGGTTCGCCATCCCTGCGCAACTCGCGGTTGCTCAGGTCTAACAGGAACGGGCCAAACCTGTACACCATAGGACGCGAAGGCGGCGCATTTCCGGGCATTGCGAATTGAATTATATCCCTATGTGCGAGTTCTGGCACACATGGACAAAAAGGAGGAGTCAATGTAAATTACAGAAACAACAGGGCAAATCACGAGTTCAGAAAAGGTTCACCTGCTGATCAGAGCGGGTTTACCTCTGGAACATTGCCCCCGCCAAGCGGCTCAAACATAGTTCGATGCATGATGGCTCACACGGTTGTGGCACTTGCGATGCTTACCCTAACCCTGCACGTTTTGCGGGCAACGGACAAAGCGGGAATCGAGGTAAGCGCCCTTGACTACTTGGAAAGAATCGCCGGAGTGGATTCAGGCGTTTCCTCCCTTGCCGAACAACGGCCTGCTCCTTTGCCAGACGCGGCCAGAGCTAAAGTGATCGCGGGTCTTCCGGTTTGGGAGGACCTCGTGCTGCATGGCGCCCAACGTGACAAGGTCGAAGGGGTCAGGCCTGTCCTTGCTTTGTTCGAACGGAAAACGGTGGCCGTGAGGGTCGCGCGACTGCCGTTTGCATGTACGGCTTTTTACGAACGTTCGGTTCTGATTTTCTCGGAATCAGCGGCACGAATCCTGACCATGCGCGAGTTGCAGGCCGTTGCCGCACACGAGCTGGCGCACGAGTACTTTTGGGATGCCTATTATGTGGCGAGGCTAAACGGCGACAATCGAGAGCTGCAACGCCTCGAACTCTTGGCTGACGGCATAGCGGTCCTGATGCTGGCCCGCCTGGGGGTTCAGGCAGGCGAACTCACGTCGGCTGTGCACCGGCTAAACAACTTCAATGAACGGAATGGTGCTTCCTCCAACTCAGAACAGTACCCAAGCTGGGAACAGCGGAAATCTGTTCACCTTGCAGTGGCAAGAATGCTTCGAAGTCATTAGGAAATCGCATCGAAGCGGGACATTGTCCGTTAGGGTCGGATCGCTTAAGCCCGCTGATCCACGTCCAGGCGGCGCGCAATTGACGACCGCACTTGCTCCGCATCCAGCCGCTCACCCTCAATTTCGCTGGTCTTGAGAACGTCCACGGTCAAGGTTTGAAGCACTGCTTCCTGGAACTGTGGAAACTCCAGCGCGTCCATGTGCCCGATCAGTCGCCCTGCTGCCGCCCTACTATGGCGAGTCGCTCACCCAATCGCTCGCGGTTCCAATAGAACCGTGGCCACTCCGCGAGTTGGTGTGTGTACACTCATTCTACGCGCCAAATGCGTAGCTTATGCCGCGATCCGACGCACCTCCCCCTGCCGAGCAGACGCCCCGGCATGCCGAGTCTTCCTGATCAACCAAGCCTCCTTGGTGCCATAGGCCGAGCATACGTTTGCTCCGCACCATCCACGGCGTCGCCCCGATCAAATGACTGAGCTCAGTTCTCCCCGACTCAAAGGACCTCAGCGTAGACACACTTACTAACCTCGCAACCCACTGCCGCCTGACCAGATTGAGAAATGGCCGACCGAAACTGGCGGTGTTCATCAGGCACTAATCTTCGCAATCTGTCGCAGACGACCGCTCTCACTGGCGTGTCAGGCGGAACGCTGTCCAAGAGACGCGTCGCTGGCACGGCGACCTCAGATTCAAGTAGCATGAGCCGCTGCGTTTCCCGACGCACTTTGATTGCGTACTTGATTTGGAAGTCCCGATCGAGCTCGTCCCACGCTTCAGGAAGCCGCCGCATGAACGCTGCGACTCGCCGCCTCTTCGCTTCCACGCACTCCTCGCTGACAGTGGAGAAGCGCGCCAACCGTGGCGTTCCCCTTATCCAAATTCCATACTGGAAGATGTGTCCCGCCAACTCGCTCCCCAGCCAGCGGGGATCTTCTGCCATCGCCTGAGAAATCCAGATCAGGTCTAATCGCTCGGTCTTGACCTTGCCTTCATGGCGTCCAACACAAAGTACGTCGATATCCGACTCTGCGCGATCAAGGCCGACGGCGACTGAACCAAAGACGACGATTTCGACGGCGTCACGGAGGTGCGAAACCGGCATTGCGCCTGCAGAGATGATTCACCCGCTGATGAGACCGAACAGAGATTGCCGATCTCTAAGCACCGGCTGGAGGGGAACCGTTCCATATTGGTGCCCACGTTGTCGCGGCAACCGACAAGAACGGAAACGGAAAGGCAGGTGTCTCCGGGAAGACCGCTGTTCTTACTTGGGCCGGAGCCTTAAATCCGTGTGGACCCGGCTGCCAAACGCAGGGCAATTGGCGATACGATTTGGTTCGTCGAAACGACGAAACCTAACGAACGGCCCAAGCGCTGGATCGCGGATGAACCAATCACCAGGCAGCGGAGATCCGCCGCCGACAGCCATTGGCACACACGAGTGTCGTTCTGTCCGGTGCCAATCGAACAATTGGTTAGTTTCCGGCCTCCTTGTCGTAACATGGGAATCGAACTGAATGCCCCAGTCCGCCGACTCCGTTTCCTACATCGATCAACTACAGACCAAACTGAACCGTCAGTGGACCGCCATTCAGAAAGCCCGCCTCGATTCCGGCACGCGCCGCACAGAACTCCGTAAGATCTTCAGCCTGCGGAACTCTCCGGACACCAGCCTGGTAGTCTTCGGTTCAGTCGCACGCGCTGAAGTGACAGGAAGCAGCGATCTCGATTGGATACTACTTGTCGACGCGTCCGCGCTCCCCGAGCACAAGGCGCAGGAACTCAGCATTCAGGGAACGCTCGCTGATAAGAAGTTGATCAAACCCGGAAAGAGCGGCGTCTTCGGCAAGATGGTGGGGAGCCATGACCTCGTTCACGAGATCGGCGGCGAGGATGACCTCAACTCGAACACGACCAGGCGCGTCCTCCTGTTACTGGAATCCCTTCCAGTAGATGGTATCGAGACATATCGCCGCGTCCGCCGCCAAATTCTTCGGCGCTACTTCGATGACGACCGGGGCCTGTTTTACGGCAGCGGCGACGTTCGCATTCCCCGCTTCATGCTGAATGATTTCACCCGCTACTGGCGCACGGTCACAGTCGACTTCGTCTACAAGCAAGTTGCCGACCGGGATCAGAAATGGGCGCTCCGTAATGCGAAGTTGCGGATGTCCCGCAAACTGGTGTTCGCTTCGGGACTACTTCAATGCTTCTTCTGCCATCTGGATCCCAAAGCAGACGAGGCTCGCCGAGCCCTCCGCACAAAGGACAACTCAGTCCTAACGGAGTACTTCGAGACCGAATTATCGATGCCTCCGCTGGAGACGCTCGCCAAGGCATGTCTCATTCGCAATGTAAAACCGGAAACGGCGTCGAATATTTTCGATAACTACGATCGGTTCTTAGCCATCCTGGATGACGAGCCGAAGCGTGACGACCTCGAACCGGCTCAGTCGCATGATGCCCTACGGTCATCAGCGGCATGGCGCGAAGTTAGTGAGGTCAGCCGGCCCTTTCATCGCGGACTGGTCAGTCTGTTTCTCCGAGACGATAACGAACTGCGGGATCTGACGATGGAGTACGGGATCTTCTGATGCGACTCATAGGTTTCTCCACCGGCGCCCTCGCCCGAGGGGATTTCCGCCGCGCTCTCGATATCCTCCATCGCCGCAACCTCCGTGCGGTCGAACTATCGGCGCTCAGATTCGACGAACTCGAGCCGCTGGTCGACGCGCTACCCGACCTCGACTTGCATGCCTTCGACTTCGTTTCGGTTCACGCTCCGAGTCGGTTTGCTCCGAATCTCGAAACCACTGTTCTTAGTCTGCTCCACCGAGTGGCCCGCTTCGGGCTACCCATCATGGTCCATCCCGACGTAATCTACAACGCGGAAAAGTGGCAGTCTCTCGGGAACAATCTCCTCATCGAGAACATGGACAAACGCAAGCCGATCGGCCGCACTCGGCACGAGTTGGAGCCGATCTTTGACGCTCTCCCCGCCGCGAGGTTCTGCTTTGACATAGGGCATGTCCGGCAAGTCGACCCAACGATGACAGAAGCCGTCCTAATGCTGAGAGCCTTCGGCGACCGCTTGGGCGAGGTGCATATCAGCGAGGTCAACACCGCCAGCCGCCACGATCCAATCTCGCTGAACGCCGTTCATGCGTTCAGCGCCGTCGCGGCCAGAATCCCCGAGACCGTCCCCATCATCCTCGAAACCCTCCTCGACCAGGGACAAAGCGACATCGACGCCGAGATCACTCGCGCCCGTCAAGCCCTCACTATTCCCCAAAACGCTTTCCACGTCAGGCGTCCAGTCCCGACCCCCTAAAAGAACGCCAACCCTCACCCCCTCATCAGCGACCAGCCCGTCAATCCGAATTCGCCACCTCGTCTGCTACGCTCGAGCCAAATGGAAGTTCCGCGCACCCCGCAGGCACCGCAATGAGACAGCACCACAAAAAGGCATAACGAGGAAGCCCCGTCGCCCACCATTTCGATTGGTGCTTCGGGCGATGCAAATTTCGTCGACGGTACTGGAGCCAGTTTGCCATCCCGTTGTGCCCTAAACGTCTACTCTCCGGTCGGCGGACAGACGGCGGTGAGATCTACTCCTCCGGTACGCCAAGCCAATCCTTCGGAATGAGTTTCTCGGTTTCCAAGAACCGATCTCCGACGGCTTTTATGAACCGCTTGTCGTCGGCGAAATAGGCATGCTCAAGAACAATAATCTGTAAGTCCTTTTACTCTCAACCTCATCAAAAAACAGGTCAAAGTATTTCCTCAGCTCTCCGCGCTCAGCGTCCGAACGCGTCGTGATGACGCCCGGCATTTTATCAGGCGGGCAAAAGGGCCGGCTCAACTGATCGAAAACGACAAACCCCGGAACCGGCCGCGAATGGATCTTGAAATACCGGTGCAGTCCAAGCGCGACGGCGACGTGAAGCGAAAGGTGGTTTTCGTCGGACCCGATGTCCCGCATGGGAATTCGACGCTGGGCCGTTCGGATACCCGCTGATAGATCCCGGGTGTTAATTAAAATAAACCTCGCGGTGGGATAAAGTGCTGCGAAGGGGAGACTGCCTAAAACATCATTGGCAGCAAAAGCAACCTGCTGCTGGCCATCCTGCAGCCGGTCCATCTTGTTCGCGCTATCAAGTTCTTCGCGCAGCTCGGCGATTCGCGCCTCCAGTTTCCCGAGCTGGTCCTTGTTCGGGATGCCTGGGCCTGGTCCGATATCTCCAGGAAATACGAGACCCGTCCCGCTACTCGCATTCGCCGCTGGGCGACGTCGACCTGCTCCTGAATGGCAGTAGATTCCCGGCGGACCGCCAGAAGCTGGGCTCGCAAAATGGACATCTCGCGCGAGACACCATCAAAGCGTGTCTGCAACGTAGCGATATATTCGTCAATTTGCGGCCTTTCGCGCTCGGCAGATCGGAGTTGTCCCTGTAGTTCGCGGTAGGCGGCGCGGACGCTTCAACGTTTCCGTCTGCTGCATGATGGGATTGGCGCAGACTGGGCAAACTTCATTCGGTTTGTCGACCGTCCCGAAAAGGTCAACTACCTCGAGCCGCCCTTGTTGACGTTCAGTTGTGGTTACGAATGTTGTGGCTTCCTGATGCGCTTCGCGAAGCTCAGCGAGCTTGCCCATGAGGCGCCGGGATAATCGTTCCTGTTGTGCGTGACCAGCGGTGCGCTGTACAGCACGGCGGTTGCGGCAATCCAGCCATCCGCGCATTCGATGCGGCGCCCCGCGGATCGTACCGCCACCGTCACCTCCGCCCATTTGCGGCAAAGGTCAGGGCTGGACGGCACGACGGTGAACCGGCTCGGATAAAGGCGAGCCAGTGAAAGCCGTTGTTCGCTCCAGCCGTGCTGGATTGCCCACTGCTCCAATTCGGCGACGGTCATGAACGAGATCGGCGCGGGCGCGGCCGGCCACCTCGGAATCATAGCGCTGGCCGATTGGATGGTTCTTAAACAGGAACGGCAACACGTCGGTGTCAACGGCGATCGGGGTCATGCCGTGGGATCGGTTCGCGTGTGGCCGCGCCACTCGTGGAGGGTAGCCGGAGAATCCTCAATAGTCTCCTCCGCGGGCCACAAATCGCCGTCCAAAAAGGATACGTCGGTGATCGGACTGCTACCCTGCTCAGCCATGAGCTGTTCCACGGCCCTCGGGCTCCCGATGCTGGCGATTCAGATCGGCCATAAGCTTCACTTT
>Ga0163144_10028235_pt1 | contig 10830 bp, 8 predicted proteins | sample OliLak19BULKMAT1_FD_123175 | JGI IMG/M metagenome (GOLD analysis project Ga0163144, IMG submission 123175) | Freshwater microbial mat bacterial communities from Lake Vanda, McMurdo Dry Valleys, Antarctica - Oligotrophic Lake LV.19.BULKMAT1 | ecosystem: Environmental > Aquatic > Freshwater > Lake... | reverse complement strand
TCGGCTGTCTCCGGAATCAATCCATCCGTTTGAGGATGCGCAACTTCGATCCTTCGCGCCGGCCAACGCACCAATGACCGTTCCATTGCCCGCGCCAATCTGGACCAGCCTCGCCGGTCTTGCCGCGACGGTTGCGTATGTCCTGCGCCACAAGCGGGTGTTTTGACCGCATCGCTGTGTCGAGCCCATTCTGTAATCAGTCAGATGAACACATGCGGATCAGGAGCTGGTTTCTTCATGTTTCATGTATTCATGTTTCTCCCTCCCTGTGTTGAAGCTCGATATCCCTATGACGCATCCACGAATCCAGCGCTTGTAACCCCCGCCGCGATGTCATACAAATTCGCTTATGTCCCAGCAAACACCGGACAACCTGGATGAGCTTCGGGTGAAGATCGATTCACTCGATCAGCAACTCGTCGAACTGCTCAATCAGCGGGCGCGCGTTGTCGTGGAAATCGGCAAGGTCAAGCAGCAGAGCAATGCGCCGATCTATGCTCCGGATCGTGAGAAGTTTGTGCTGGATAAAGTCCGGACGCTCAATCGCGGACCGTTGCCTGATCGGTGTCTTGAAGCGGTGTATCGAGAGCTGATGAGCGGATCGTTCGCGCTCGAACGGCCTCTGAAGATCGGATACCTCGGCCCGCCGGGCACGTTCTCGCATTCGGCTTCATCGCGCAAGTTCGGATCATCCGTGGATTATGTCGATCTCATCGACATCCCCAGCGTGTTTGAGGAAGTCGTCCGCGGACATGTGGATTACGGTATGGTGCCTGTTGAAAATTCCATCCACGGCGGCGTGGTGGATACGCTTGATGCGTTCCTGCAAAGCTCCGCGAAGATCTGCGCGGAAGTGAAAGTGATCATCCACCACAATCTGCTGGCGAAGGAGTCGTGGGATCATGTGAAGACGATCTATTCAAAGCCCGAAGTTTTTGCCCAGTGCCGGCACTGGCTTGCGAATGTCGCAAAGGGCCGCACCGTTGAACCGGCCGCCAGCACCGCGAAGGCGGCGGAGATGGCGGCGCAGAATCCGACGATCGCGGCGATCGGATCGTCATTGTCTGCCGACCTGTATGGTCTTCACACACTGTTTGAGAACATCGAAGACAACCCCGATAACGTCACAAGATTCTTCGTCATCGGCCGCGAGCCCGCCAAGAAATCCGGCGACGACAAAACCGCCATCATGTTCACCACCGCCCACAAACCCGGCGCGCTGGCGGACGTACTGGATGTCTTCAAAGAATCCGGCATCAACCTCACCGATATCGAGAAACGCCCTAGCCAGAAGGTCAACTGGGAATACTACTTCTTCATCGACGCCGAAGGCCACATGGACGACGCCTCCATGAAGAAAGCAATCGCCGATGCGAAGCAGCATTGTCTGCAGTTGACGGTACTGGGCAGTTATCCCCGGGCGGTGGAGGTGTTGTAGGCAATTGTCTAATCCCAACCGGTGCATGATGTCAAGCTTCAAAACTCGGATCAGCCGTGCACTTATGGCGGTTGCGGGTATTGCCGGCAACGATTGATTGTTCGGACGACGATCACTGAATCATCACTTCATCATTCAGCACCCGCGTGCCCTGTGATTCGCGCAATCCGCTTCGCACCTTTGCATCCTGCGCAGTCGGAACATCCTTGAAGCGATACTTCTTGATCGTCGTTCGTCCCGCGCCAAGGTTTGTGAGAAGTCGCTCCTGCCTTGCCTGCCCTGGAAACACGGCGAACGCTTCGTAGTTCACCGGTTTGTTCGAGTAGTTGGTGATCATCTGCTGAACAATCACATCGCCGCCATCGCGGAACGCGATGGTTTGCAGGCCGATGTCGGATAATCCGATTTTGAGTGTCAGCGGCACGGTGAACGCGCCATCCTTGGCCGATTGAATCGTGAACGCGGCGTCAATCTGTTTCGCACCGGCGAAGGTGTTGTAGGGAAAGCTGATGTTTACTTCCTTCTCAAACATCTCGCCCGGATTCATCGCGAATTGCAGCACGGGTGGATTGAGCGTCCAGCCGGGCGGGCCTTTCAGTTTGACGCTGCCGGAGATCGAGGTCTTGTATGGATTCATGAATCGCAGCTTGCGGCTGTGCTGCTTAAAGCTGGATTCAACCATGGGATTATCAAATGCCACTGAAGCGCGAAGCTGCGCGAGCTGGCCGTCGACATCGACCAGGAAGAACGGCATCGGCGTGATCTGCACCGCGAGCTTGCGGCTGGATTGATCCTCTGAAGCCTGACTTCCCGTGCTCATCAGCGGCGTAACATTGCCCCACAGATCGACCCGCCTCGGACGTTCGCCGAGGTTGAGGGGAAGCTCTTTCACACCGCCCTGGCTGCCCTGATCCCACACCAGCATGATGCTCTCGCCGTCGCGATCAAAGAGGAGCGCCTCGACGCCTTCGGAAATCGGCACCTTGCCCTTGAAGCTCGTCCCGCCCAGCATCGCCATCAGGGTGCGATAGATTTGCAGCATCTCGGTGGGTTGATACTGAATGGCCGTGCCCTGCCTGATGGTTTCAAAGGGAAGCTCAACATCAATCCGCATCGCGCCGGCGGAAAGCGCATAAGCGAAGCGCTGCGCGAAGTCGCGAATCTGCAGATCGCGTCCGTACTTGTCCCGCGACAACGGGCGCAACGATATGGAGAGATTGTGGCCTTTGATGTGCGAAAGATCGGATATGTAAAGTGGTAATTGCGACGGAAGCACATCCGGCGTCACCGAAAGCGCGATGGTCGCCGGCAATTCGCCTTCCATTTCGTACCACGCCGGCCACGGCATCGCGAGGTCGGGCTTCTGTACGAGCTGACTGAATTCATCGTAGATTTTCCTGTACACCAGCCGCATGTCGGGATTGGTGACAAACGCATCGGACCCATCATCACCCAACTGCCACTTATCCAGATGCGCGGCGTGGCGCGCCAGCAGAAATGCAAGCTGCGGCTGCCAGAGCGAGCGATCAGCATCCTTGAGGTTTGCAAGCGACGCCCCGCCGACCTTCGACGCAATCTCCGGCGGCAGCGCGACAAGGCACGCCGTGGGCGTGATGCGCATGGATTGCAGCCGCTCGACAATCTGATCAAACAGCAGCGCATTCTGCTGCTGGACATCACCCATCTCGCTCCACACCGCAAGCTTGACACGCCCGGCACCAAGCGATGACAGCACGTCGACGACGCTGTTCCATGCGTCAAACGGGAGCTTTGCGGCATCAATGCCGAAGCGCGGGTCCGTGCGGAGTGATTCAACATCATCCGCCAGCTTGACGAACGAAAGGCTTTGATCACCGACAAACTGTCCGTTGGAAGACAGGGTCATCGACGCGCGATACCATCCCGCGGGAAGATCGGGCAGACCAAGCGTGATGCGCTTCTTCCCCGGCCCGAGCACTTCCGCCGCCGCAATGCTCACCGCACCGCCGCTTACCTGATGGACGGTTTTCCCGGCGGCGTCGCGTACCACAATCTGTGCGGCAAGGTCATCGGTGAAACGGTCATTGACAATGACATTCAGCATCACCGGATCTGACCGGCGAAACAGATTGCCCGGCTTGCTGGTGGACATCTGCACCTGCGGAACCTGCGCGATCTCCAGATCGTCAAACCACGCGGTGCCGCGGATGTCCTGTTCGAAAAGCGCTCGCTCTCCAAGCGTGGTGTTTGAATACAGCGCCGGCTGAAGCAGTGCGAGCTCGATGATCAGATAGGCCGCGTCAGGATGTTCGCTGCTGGTTTCGACCATCAACTGATGCCATCCGGCATCGGAAGGTTTGGCTGCCCACAACTCGGATCGCTGTCTTGAGTTTTTGAGCAGGTGTCCGTCGATGTCGGCGAAGTAAAGCTGCAGACACGCGCGGGCGTTCACGAGCTGCGCGGTCATCACGCGCACCTGTGCCCGATAGCTCGCGCCGAGTTCGACCTTGATGCGTCCGGCGGGATAACGGTAGATCAGGCTTCCGCCATTGAGATCAAAGCGAAAACTATACTGCCCGGCGTGCGCCACATCACTCGAAAGCCGGCCGTTCACATAGTGTGGCAGACCTTCCCCGTCGACTTTCTCCCAGTTCATCGGGAGATCCTCGACATTGCCCAGCCTCCGCTCTTCAAAATCAAAGAGCTGCAATGTCCGCGACACGGCGGCGGGCTGGGCGCGGATCGAAGCCGTCATCAGGAAGATGAGCGCAAAAGTGCTGAATCGCGGCGTTCGCATGACTTTTTATCGGACATCGCCCTGCCGATGGTTGAGGCAAAATCCTTGAGTGGTCAACCCGCAGTCCCTTCACCGGTCGCGTCCGCTTGCGGATTGAGAGTCCGCAGACAGAATTGCGAGGAACGATTTGCATGGCGACACCGGATTTTGAAATCCTCACTCCTTCAGACACTCTGATCATTCCGCTAAGCACAAGCGAGTCGGAAATCGGATCCGTTGAGGTGTATGAAAACCGGACGTTGCAGACCGGTGAATCCATTCTGTCGGGAGCACTCGCGAATTCACATCGCCCGGTGATGCCCGGCGAAGGCGTCACGCAAACCCTTACCGAAGCGCAACTGACCAATGGCCGATCCATGCGGGCGATGCGGGTTGCCATTGCCCGAATCCCTGCCTGGTCGATGATTCCGGTGGAATCAACGGACCACATGCATCGCGCGCTCTCCGACGCAAAGCGCGACACGCTTCCGGGCGGAATCATGCGTCTGCAGGATGCGGGCATCCATGCGGATCGCGCATCATCACCCAATCTCATCGCACAACTAAGCCAGGCAGTGAAGCGGCCGATTGATTCGGTGATCTGCTGCCTGCTGGATTCTGACCCGGCGACACCGTTGCAGGCACGTCTCGCCAGCGATTATGCCATTGAAGTTCTGGCGGGAATTGCTTTCATCCAGCGCCTGACCGGCGCAGGGCGCGCCGCCGTCGCCTCGACCACACTGCGTCGACCGGCGATTATTCGCGCCCGTTTGAAGGATCTGAAGATCAGCGAGATCTCCCTGACCGGAGATTACCCGCAGTCTGATCCGAGCATGCTGGTTCACGGCGTTCTCGAACGGAAACTTCGTCCCGGCAGACTGCCCACCGAAGTCGGCGTGATCGTCCTCGACGCGGCGGCCGCGATCGCGGTCGGGCGATTTGTCCTGCTGAATGAACCGATGACGCATGTTCCCGTTGCCGTGCACGACTGGCGGCAGCGCAAAACGCGCTACGCGGTTGCGCCAATCGGAATCAGCGTTGCTGAAGTATTGCAAAAGTTGAAGATACCATCAGATCATCTCAGCATTCGCGGCGGAGATTCACTTCGAGACCTTCGCATCACTTCTGATGCGGTCGTCTCCGGAAGTGAACTGGTGATTCATCTGTCAGATCTTGAACCGGCGAACAATCCCGATCCCTGCATCCGCTGCGGGTGGTGTGTGGAAGTCTGCCCGACGCGCGTGCAGCCAGCGGGTGTGCTGGAAGCCGCTCAGAGAAACGACGCCGATCTGGCGGAAAGAATGGGCATCTCCGCCTGCATCGAGTGCGGACTGTGCAGCTTCGTCTGCCCGTCACGCCTGCCGCTGCTGGGCGCGATTCGCAAAATCAAAGAGTCTAAGCCGCTGATGAACGCGGATAGCAGAAGTCAGGACCAGAGAGCCACAGAGTTCACAGAAAACACAGAGTGACACAACTCCTTCTTTTCCACTCTGTGTGCTCCCTGTGATCTCTGTGCTTTGCAATTCGATGATCAGCGTCTGTCCGCAGCTGATGATGTCACTCCGGCGAACCTTTCGCGAAATCATAAACCCACGCTTGTGACGCCGGCTGCCAGTCGATCATCTCATCCGTCTTGAAGAACAGCTTGAGTTCCTTCTCAGCGGCTTCTGCTGAATCGGATCCGTGGATGAGATTGAAGCTGTTGGAAACACCGAAGTCGCCGCGGATGGTGCCTGGCTCGGCTTTGCTGCCGAACGTGGCGCCCATCATCTTGCGGCTGATGGTGATCACATCCTTCCCCGCCAGCGCCAGAACCAGCACCGGGGATGATGTCATGAACTTTACAAGTCCTTCGTAAAACGGCTTGCCCTTGTGCGGCCCGTAATGCGTCTCGGCCGTCGCGGTTGGGATCTTGGTGAACTTCGCGCCCACCACCTGAATGCCCTTTTTTTCAAACCGCGTGAGAATTTCACCAATCAACCCGCGCTGAACGGCATCGGGCTTGAGAATGATCAACGTCTTTTCCATGTGCAGGCTCCTGAATGTTCCGGGACATAAAATTTCGGACGGGCTTTATAGCCGAGAAACTGCTGAAACCAAAGACCGTTCATTGCTGCTGGACAACCGACTGGGCAATTGCGAGTGGCGTTGAACACACATTGCGGTTTTCGGATTGCGGATTGCGGATTGGCATGATGGCTTTCCATTCCGCGATCCGCATTACGAAATCCTCTGTTCGTTATTTTCGGGACACATTACGCGCACACGGTCCCGTCAGGCCCAGGTCGAACGTGCTTTACGATAGGCCGCGGGCGCGGCGCCGTGGACGGATGCGAAGCTTCTGTAAAAGTGCGCCAACTCGTCAAATCCCATCCCCTTCGCGATCTGCTTGATGGGTTGATCCGTCTCACGCAGCAGCCGGGCGGCTTCACGCATGTGGATATGCCGCTGATACTGGCCGGGTGTCTGCCCGATGCGTGACTTGAACACCGCCCTGAAATGACTGGCCGAGAGTCCGCTGCGCTGCGCCATCTCATCAACGCGCAGGTTAGCACGCGGATTTGCCGAGATGTACTGCGTTAACTCCCGCAGTGTATCACCTCCCGTAGTACCGGCGGTCAGTTTCTGCAGCTGAAGTTCGCCCAGTTGCAGACTCAGCAGCGCCACGCGCATCTCCTGCACCAGTGGCGTCTGAACCCGCTGCGACAACCCCAGCGCCCGATCGATTAGCGCTTCCACCTCATCAGGCTCACTCGCCGGATAAAATTCCCATCCTCCGGTCTTGCCGGCAAAACCTCGGATGATTGCGGGCGCGCGCTGAGTTGACGTGACTTTGAAATGCTGCACGCTCGCGAAGCACGCTCCGCCGATCACGCTTCCGCGAAACGCCGTGTCGGGATGAATCACCAACCCCTGTCCGGATTGCAGCACCTGCTCTCCAAGTCCGTTGAATTCCATCCGCAGTTGACCGCTGTGCAGCCAGAAAAAGTCATGGTGCAGCCACCGTGTCAATAGAATCGGCTTGCGGAGGGAAACCTCGCCCTGGGCATGCCTGATCAGCTGGATGGACATGGATCAATCCGGTAAAGGATCATCGTTTTTGGCAATTGTGACGCTTTTCATTCGCACTATAGTGCTTGAACGTCGATGATCAAAATCGTTTTATGCAATTCTTATCGGAGCAACCCATGACACGCAGACCAGTCGAAAGCAATCTTTCCAACGCCCTGGAGAACTTCGGGCGCGATGGATATCTCTTCCTCCCTGATTTCTGGACCGAACGCCAGACTAAGTCGATGCTGGAGAATCTTGATCGCTACATCGCCGAGGTCATGCCCGTGATCCCTGAGAAAAAGCGGATGCTGGCCGATGCGAATGATCCGTCGTCGGTGTTTCGACTTGAGCACATGGATGTCTACGACGACTGGTTTGATCGACTGAACCATGATGATCGCGTGACTTCGCTGATCAAAATTCTCCTGAAGGACAATCTGGAATATCAGCGCGTCGCCTTCTTCGGCAAGCGTCCCAACGGCGGCGAAGCGACGCCGCCGCATCAGGATGGGTACTACTTCAAACTCACCCCCAATGAAGCCGTCACCTGCTGGGTTCCGCTGGACATCACCGATGAAGCCAACGGCTGCATGAGGTATGTTCCCGGCTCGCACCGGCTTCCGATGCGCGATCATGTCGTGAGTCAGACTTATGGCTTCTCCCTCGGCATCGATGACTATGGTGCGAAGGATCTGGAAGAGGAGGTCGCGATCGTCTGCAAGCCCGGCGATCTGCTTGTGCATCATTCAATGACCATCCATCGCGCGGAAACCAACAACAGCGATCGACATCGGCGCTCGCTGGGTCTGGTGTATTTCGCCGCCCGCGCGCGAAAGGATGAAGTCGCGGTAGAGGCGCACCAGAAAAAGATGCAGGCCGAGTGGGAGAAGTCGGGCAAGCGATAGAACGAACGAGCATTATCGCGACTTGAAACTGTGATCCCAAGGAGATTTGAAGGCCCATGTCATTTGAGATCACCCACGGCACAGTCGTGAAAAGTCCGCTGCAAGGGGCGGCTTTTGGGACCTTGTACGGCGCGCTTCACAGTAACACCTTCCCTCGTGTCGAGGTGCTGGACAGCGGCCGCTGGATCGTGGGCTTCAGGGCATCACCGGCGAAGCAGAATGAAACGCTGCAGCGGTCGATGATCACCTGGTCGGACGATCAAGGTCAGACGTGGCGTGATCCCGTGTCGCCCTTTGATCCTCCCGAGATCAACGGCCGCCGGGGCAGCTTCCGCACTGTCGCGTTTGAAAACCTCGGCGGAAAGAATCTGCTCGCCACCCTCCTGTGGCAGGACATCACCGACCCCGATCTGCCGCTGTTCAACCCAGCCACAGAAGGCGTGCAGGACATGCGCATTTTCACGTCGCTCTCAACCGACGGGGGTGAAGATTGGTCAGCCCCGGCGCGGGTCATTGAAGAGGGATACCAGGATGTTCCCGTTTCCATCACCGGTCCGATCCTGCTACTGCCCGGCGGAACGTGGATGAGTCAGTTCGAGCTCAATAAAACTTATCACGACACGCGTCCGTGGAAGCAGGCCGCCGTCGTCGGGCACTCTCACGACCGCGGAAAAACCTGGAGGCCATCTGTCATCGTCGCGCATGATCCTTCGCTGCGGATGCTCTATTGGGATCAGCGTCCCGCAGTGTTGCAGGATGGGAGCATCCTGAGTGTTTTCTGGACCTACGACAAGCAGGCTGGGGAATACGTCAACATACACGCCAGCCGATCTTTCGACGCAGGCATCACATGGACAGCGCCCGTCGACACCGGCGTCCCCGGACAGCCCGCAGCGCCCGTGGATCTCGGCGGCGGCCGCATGGCCCTGGTGTTCGTTGACCGCCGGACATCGCCCATGATCAAACTCCGCCTCAGCACAGATGCCGTAGCAACGCTCGACGAATCCAACGAGCTGATCATTCATCAGCGCGCGATCCGCAAACAGTCCGTTCAGAAACAATCCGGCACCTCCGCCGGGGCATGGTCCGAAATGGAAGCCTTCTCCATCGGCCTGCCGGATGCGGTTCGGCTGAGCGATCGCTCACTCCTGATCGTCTACTACGCCGGCGACGACCGCGATCACACAGACATCCGATGGGCAAGGGTGATGGTGGACTGATGTTGAACCATGCGCGGGGATGCGCGATTTTGTCGAACAGGCAACGCTGAACGCGAGTATCGCCAACCTGATTCAGACGCCCGCTCGGACGCCATGCTTACCCAGAAGCAACTTGCTGATCTGATCGGCACCAAGCAGCCGGTGATCGCGCGGCTTGATGCCTGCCTTCATTCGTCCCTGATCACGCAGCGGTGATCGATAATCTCAAAGCGGCGTCGGAGTATCGATCAGATTCATCCGGGTTGAGGAACCGGCCCGCCACCCAAACCCAGCCCGCCCGCTTCGGGGGGTGGGTTCACCACCGGCGTTCTACGATTCTCTTTTTCCAACAGATCGGACACTGTCGGTTTGGTCAACGTGTCGCCGCGCATGATCCGGTCGATGTCGTTTGAGTCGAGCGTTTCGTATTTCATAAGCGCCTGCGCGAGTGCTTCGATTCGATCCTTGTGCGCTTCCAGGAGCACCTTTGATTCCTCGAAAAGCGAATCGATGAGTTTCTTCACTTCCTCGTCGATCGCTTTGGCCGTCTCCTGAGAATGCGGCGTGGTTTCACCGAAGCCGCCCAGCATGTTCGGACGGCTGTCGTCTTCGCCGTAGAAGACAAAGCCCAGGCGGTCGTTCATGCCCCACTCAGTGATCATCTTGCGGGCGACGTTGGTCGCCTGACGGATGTCGCCACCCACGCCGTTGTTGATGTCGCCGGTGAACATCTCCTCGGCGATGCGTCCGCCGAATGTGACTTTGATAAACGCCGTACACCAGCGGCGGCTATATGTGTAGCGATCCTTTTCAGGAAGCGCCATCGTCGCGCCCAGCGCGCGGCCGCGCGGGATGATTGTGACCTTATGAATCGGATCGGTATCCGGCCGCAAAAGCCACTGCACAACGGCGTGGCCGGCTTCGTGATACGCAGTCGCGAGCTTGTCCTTCTCGTCCATCACACGGCTCTTATTTGCGCGTCCAAAGCGCACCTTGTCGCGCGCCTCTTCCAAGTCTTCATGTTCGATGAACTCCTTGCCGGCAAGCGTTGCGCCCAGAGCGGATTCATTGATGACGGCTGCAAGATCAGCGCCTGAAAATCCGGGTGTCGCGCGGGCTATGCGAGCCAGATCGACATTCGGCCCGAGCTTCACCTTGCGGCTGTGGACTTTGAGAATCTCCAACCGCCCTTTGACATCAGGCAGCGGCACATACACCTGTCGATCGAATCGACCCGGCCGAGTCAGCGCCGGATCCAATACATCCACACGGTTGGTCGATGCAACGACGATCACCTGATCGTTGGTGTCGAAGCCGTCCATCTCTACGAGGATCGCGTTGAGCGTCTGCTCGCGTTCATCATGTCCGCCGGAACTGAATCCCGATCCGCGGCGGCGACCCACCGCATCGATTTCATCGAGAAAGATAATGCACGGCGAATTGTCCTTCGCCTGTTTGAAAAGATCGCGCACACGGGAT
>Ga0163144_10028234_pt1 | contig 10830 bp, 9 predicted proteins | sample OliLak19BULKMAT1_FD_123175 | JGI IMG/M metagenome (GOLD analysis project Ga0163144, IMG submission 123175) | Freshwater microbial mat bacterial communities from Lake Vanda, McMurdo Dry Valleys, Antarctica - Oligotrophic Lake LV.19.BULKMAT1 | ecosystem: Environmental > Aquatic > Freshwater > Lake... | reverse complement strand
TGGAAACGTTGCCCCCGCAACGCTTCGCGCAGTTTCGTGGATACCTCGGGCAATCGAGCGGCTCGCAAAGCGACCAGTTTCGCGCCATCGAGGCGCTCTCCGGATTGCGTGATCCACATTTCATGGCCGCAATCAGCGATCACGGCGATCCGCCGCCGTTGGTACTGCACGCGCTTGCGCAGCCCACTTTGCAGGACCTGTTCGACCAACTCGTCGCGCACGAAGACACCACGTTGGAGGCGCTGTACACCGGACCTGCACCCACGGCGTTGTTCCTGATTGCCGAGGGCCTGCTGGAATACGAGCAGAACTTTTCGCGGTGGCGCTTCCTTCATGTGCAGTTGGTGGAGCGCATCATCGGTCCGGGCACAGGCGGCACGGGTGGCACACTGGGCGCGAAGTACCTGCAGCGCACGATCAGTCATCGTTTTTTCCCACACCTATGGGCGGTACGATCGAAGTTTTATGGGACGGCAACATGATCCTGCACGGAGCCACCGAATGAGCGAGGCCCTGCGTGAGGCAACCATGCGGGCGCAGCAACGGCTCGAGACGGAGTGGCGTACTTCGATGGTACGCGACGACGGCTGGTTTGACGCCACGGTGCCGCACGATGTGCGCACGATTCCGTGGCCCGGTGATACCGCCATGTCGTGCAACTGGCCATCTCGACGGGATCGGGGCGACAGCGTGAACGTGTCGTCGGTGACCTTCAGCCCACACATTGGCACGCACGCGGATGCGCCGCTGCACGTGAAGGACACGGGTCGGCCGAGCGATGCGATTCCCGTCCTGCCGTTCAACGGCTTGGTGCACGTGGTCGATGTGCGCGACCTGCGCGAGGTGATTACGCTGGTACAGCTGCGTGAGCGATTGCGCGTGGAAGATCCACTCCGCATTTTTCTGCGCACGGGCGCGTGTGTCGCCGAAGGCAAGTTCCCGGCAGCGTGGTCGTGGTTGCACGCTGAGGCTGCGCGTGAGCTGGTGATGCGCGGACTACGGCTGCTCGGCACCGATGCACCCAGTGTTGATGCGCGTGAGTCCAAGTCGATGGAGACGCACTCGGCCTGTTTCGATCACGGGGCGTGGGTGCTCGAAAATCTGGATCTCCGCGACGTTGCCCCAGGCGCTTACGAGCTCCGTGCGCTCCCCATGCGCATCCAAGGCCTCGACGCCGCACCCGTGCGCGCGCTGCTCCGCGTGGTGACCTGAGTTCGATTGAACGCCCGCCGCCGCCGAGACGCTGCGTCACGCTATTCCCGTCTATCCGTTCCTTGCTGTTGCTCTGCTTCGCGCCTTCGCGTCCTTCGCGCTTTCTTTCCTCTCTGTTGGAGTTGAGGTTGCGGTTTAAGACGCCATGCCCCTGCTGCGCCGGGCGGGACTCGCACGCGTTCTGCTCTCGCTAACTCCAACTGAGAAGGGGAACGCGCGAAAGACGCGAAAGCGCGAAGAAGAGCAACGGCAAACGTGAAAGCAAGAAACTCAGCGGGAGGTGTCGCGAATTGCTGACAGTTTGTTTTCAATGTTGGCAGGAACGAGAAGTGAGTCGGCGATGCCAGCGATGCGCTCGGCGTCTTGCCACGCACGTTCGAGTTCCGCCAGTTCACCGAGCATGGCGAGCCGTTCGCGTTCTTCGTGCACCGCCATCTCGATCGCGAGGCGCGCGGGCTTGGGCACGTAGGCCAGATCTCCCGTGTCACCCATGGTTTGTTTGGAGGCCCAGATCCCTCGCTGCGACGCGGCCCACGACAGCATGCGCTCCGAGCCGCCGGCCTGTTCGATCATCGAGACGGCGTCGTGGATGCGCGCGCCCGGAGCGCCGCCGCCGTTCACACGCGGCAGGATTTTCGCGAGCGCTTCACGCGCCAGCGCATCCGTCAGCGTGACCCGACCCTGTTCGTAGTTTTTTCCATTCCCGATCCACGACCGAAGCGTCATGCGCGGCTCGTCGAGTCGTCGCACCCAGCCAATGTCGATGGCCCAATCGTCCGCGCCGCGCGTACCCTCCATGATGCGCGGATTCCCGAACGGCAGGAACCATTTGCCGTCCGGGTGCGGCAGCGGGATCAGACTGGCACGCTGATTTTTCGTGAGCATGATCATGTTGAACGCGTGCGCGATCGGAAGCAGTGCCACCAGTCCCGCGCCCGACGCCACCGCGCCACCAATCGCGGCCGCACCGCCCACGGCGAGGACCGACCCACCGATGATCGCGCGACGTCGCCGCCGTCCGAACTGATCGCCGTAGCGCCACGCCGCGAACTCGGGGCGCAGTGGTCGGCCCACGCGGATGAGCGTGGTGCCATCACGCCATTTCGCGAGTCCGATGTTGTCGGTGGACATCCGAACGCTCGTGCTGCGGAATGCACGTTCGGCCTGCTCGAGCGCTTCCCACCGCGATTCAAATGGCGCGAGGTTCCAACGTTCACACGTCGCGCACACCACCCAGAGTCGGCCCTTGTCCGCGTCGAAAGCCACGCGGCGACCCACGGGAAACGCTTCGAGGACGTCGTTCGCGCCGAGCGCGGCGTTGCAGTGGACGCAGTGCGAGTACATGGACGGCGAGGGAACGCGCGCCGTCATTGCGTCGAATCGAGTGTCGAGGGTGCGGCGATCTTTGACGCGATCTTGTGCATCGCGTCGAGCTTCTGTTGCACCGACGCCGGTTCGAGCAACGAATCCGCAATGCGCGCCACCTGTTCAGCATCCCGCCACGCGGCCTCGAGCGCGGCCAACTCGCCATCCATCGCGCGACGCTCCGATTCTTCGTGCAGTGCCATCTCCCAGGCGATGCGATCGGCGATCGGCAGCGAGTGCAGCGCACCCGGTGCCTTCGTGACCTCGAGCTTGGCGGGATCCTTCTCCTTCTCGCCAGGCCTGACACTGACCCGCAGTTCGTTGCCTCGCAGAAACCGCGTCTGAGAGCCGCGACGCCTGGCCAAGGCCCTGAGCGCGGCTTCCGGGCCTCCGGCCGCTTCCAGCAACGCTACGGAATCAGCAACAGCGCGCTTGGACCCACCGAAGCGATTTACACTCGGCAACAATTGCTGCGCCGCTCGGGACGCTGCCGCTCCCGTAAGCACCGTGGTGCCCTCCATATGCTCGAGACGAAGGGAGATGGGCGCTCCGGTGATGTCGGGCTGCAGCAGCGCCGACATGCGCGCGTGTCGCCGACGAACGTCGCGCACCTGACCGTTCGCGTCCACCACCTTGGCGATTTCCGCGTCGGGGCTGCCGTTGATCACGCGATCCCAAAGACCCGAGTTGGCATAGATACCCGCGAAGGAAGCAACACTTGCTCCGGCCCAGGTCCCTCCGATGAGCAGTACGCCCACGGCCCCTGCGATCGCACCGGTGGACGCCAGCTGGCGCCGGCGGCGTCGTCCGAACTGGTCCCCGTAGCGCCAGGCCGCGAACTCCGGCCGAAGCGGCTCGCCGATGCGGATCAGGTCGAGACCGCCAGCGGCGCGGGCCAAACCCACATTGTCCGTGGCCACTCGCTTGCGTGTGCCGCGATACAGCCGCTCGCACGCCTCGATGGCCTCCCAGCGCTCCTCGAGCGGCGAGAGGTTCCAGCGCTCACACGCGCGACACACCACCCACAGGCGCCCGCTGCGCTCGTTAAACGCCAGTCGACGGCCAACGGGCATCTCTTCCAGTACCTCGTTTCGGTCGAGATTGGCCGAACAGAAGAAGCAGCTCGTGAACATGACGCGAACCCTGAAGCATGCGGCGCGGCGGCGGACTGACGGTTTCCGGCCGGACTGCGCGCAAGGGGAGGACAAGGAACGCGCTGCCAGAGGTAGGCACACACGCTCACACTCCCTAATTTAATCAGTCATGAGCCACCCCCCAGTCTATCTCGACCACGCGGCCACCACCCCCGTGCGCGAGGAGGTGCTCGAGGCGATGCTGCCGTGGTTCTCGGCGCGCTTCGGCAATCCCTCCAGCGTGCACCGACTGGGCCGCGAAGCACGCGTGGCGCTCGACGAGGCCCGTGAGCGTATCGCGGCCACGCTCGGCGCGCAGCATGACGAGGTCTGCTTCACATCATGCGGTACCGAAGGCGACAACTTCGCGGTGCTCGGTGCATGGCGTGCGGCGCGTGCCAGCGGCCGCTCCGCCGTGCTCTCCACACCGATAGAGCACAAGGCCGTACTCGCCGCCTGTCATCAGGTGGCCCGCGAGGGCGGTACCGAGCGGTTGGTCGCTGTGACGCGAGATGGCTTGGTCGACGCGGACGACTTCTCGGCGCAATGTGATGCGCAGCTCGCGGTGGCGAGCGTGATGTGGGTAAATAACGAAATCGGCGTGGTGCAGGACATACCGGCCCTCACCGCGCATGCGAAGGCGTGTGGCGCGCTCATGCATACCGACGCGGTGCAGGCGTTCGGGAAAATCGATTTCGACATGCGCACCTTGCATGTTGACCTGCTCACGATCAGCGGACACAAGATCGGCGCGCCGAAGGGTATCGGCGCGCTCTTCATTCGCCGCGGGGTGATGCTCGAGCCGCTGATGCTTGGTGGATCGCAGGATCGTGGTCGACGCGCCGGCACTGAGAACGTGCCCTACGCCGTGGGGCTGGCACTCGCCTGCGAACTAGCCGTGAGGGAACGCGAGACCGAAGGTGCGCATCTGCTCGCGCTGCGTGATCGGCTGGAAGCGCGAGTGCGCGAAGCGCTTCCGGATGTGGTCATTCATGGCGCGGGCGCGCCGCGCGCACCGCATGTGACAAACCTGAGTATTCCCGGCACCGACGCCGAAACCCTGCTGATGGCGCTCGACCTGCGCGGCATCCAGGCATCGGGAGGTTCAGCGTGCCAGAGCGGTAGCGTGGGGATGTCGCACGTGTTGCAGGCCATGCGAGTCGCGCCAGACATCGCCAGCGGCGCACTGCGCTTGTCGCTCGGCTGCATGAGCAACGCAGCCAACGTGGATCGCGCGGCCGATGTACTCATCACGCTCGCCCGAAAGGCGCGCGGGCTGGCGACGGTCTGACGGATGCGTGAACGTGTCGTGGTCGCGATGTCGGGCGGCGTCGATTCGTCGGTGGCGGCCGCAGTCCTGCTCGAGCAGGGCTACGACGTCGTGGGAATCACAATGAAGTTGCACGAGGACGGCGCGGACGTGCCCGACAAGCCGTGCTGCTCGCTTGACGCCACCAGCGACGCGCGACGGGTGTGCGAACAGCTCGGCGTGCCGCACTACGTGCTGAATCTGGTGGATGTGTTCACGCGCGATGTGTTCGACGACTTCGTGAGTGAATATGCCGCCGGACGCACTCCGATTCCGTGCGTGCGCTGCAATACGTTTACCAAGTTTCGCGACCTCGTCGTGAAGGCCGACGCGATCGATGCACGGTGGATTGCGACCGGGCATTACGGTCGACTCATGGACGCGTCGCACGGCCGGGTGTTGCTCCGCGGGCGCGACCCTCTCAAGGATCAGAGCTATTTTCTCTGGGGCATGCCGAAGCCGGTGCTGAGCCGACTACTGCTTCCCGTTGGTGACTGGACCAAAGAGGAAACGCGTGCTGCGGCGCGACGGTTTGGACTGCGTACGGCGAACAAGCCGGAGAGTATGGACATCTGCTTCGTGCCACACGGTGATCACATCGAGGTGCTACGCGAGCATCTGCCGGCCGATGCGGCGGCACTGTCGCCCGGCCACATTGTCACCGAAGACGGTCGGGTGATCGGAGAGCATCCGGGCTTCGCGCGTTTCACGATTGGTCAGCGCAAAGGACTGCCGGGTGGCGTGAGTGAGCCGTGGTTTGTTACAGAGATCCGCGCCGAGACTCGCGAAGTCGTGGTGGGTCCACGCTCGGCGCTGTCGCGAAACACGGTAGGCGCGCATCAGGTGAACTGGCTCGCGCCCGTTCCTGAGGTCGGCGCCATCGTCCAGGTGCAGGTGCGCCATCGCGGTGCGTGTGTGCCGAGCACCGTGATGCGCGCAGACGCGCACGGCATTGATGTCGTGCTGTCGGCGAGTGTGCAAGGTGTGGCGCCCGGGCAGTCGCTGGTGCTGTACGATGGCGACATCGTGCTTGGCGGCGGTGTGATCACGCGAGCTGGTCGTGGTGCACTGCCCGTGCTGGCCGCGTGAGCACGGACGATATACCGGCTTCAGGCGCGCCGCGCCCGCTGCCGGTGGTACGCGCGATGATCGACGCGCTTGATCGCGAGTTGCTGCAGTTGCTCAGTCGCCGCATGACGCTCGTGAGTGAAGTGGCGGCCTACAAACGATTGCACGGCCTCAAAGTGCGTGATGCCGTGCGTGAACGGTCGGTGCTCGCCGATCGCGCGGAACGGGCCGAATCGCTCGGACTGCCGCGCGACGAAATTGAGTCGATCTTCCGCGTGTTGTTGCGGGCGAGTCGCGATCATCAGTCAGCGCTGCGTACCGAAGTGCCCGTCAATCAGACGGCGCGCACGGTGGCCGTGATCGGTGCGCGTGGAGCGTTCGGGCAACTGCTCGTGCGGCTCTTCGGCGACCTCGGGCACAACGTGCTCCCGGTTGATGTGGACACGGCGCTCACGCCCGTCGCGGCCGCGAGCATGGCGGAGGTGGTCGTCGTGTGCGTGCCCATCGGCGTGACGGACGCCGTCATCGCTGAGATCGGTCCGCACGTGCGTGAAGATGCGCTGCTCATGGACGTCACCAGCATCAAGAGCGCACCGCTCGCCAGTATGCTCGCGCACACGCGTGCGAGCGTCGTGGGCACGCACCCGATGTTCGGTCCGAGCGTGCACACGTTGCAGGGACAGCGTGTGGTGCTCTGTCGCGGGCGTGGTGAGACATGGTACGATTGGGTGGCGAACGCGTTTGCTTCGCGCGGTCTCACCATTGCCGAGGCGAGCGCCGAGCAACACGATACGGCGATGTCGGTCGTGCAGGTGCTGACACATTTCCAGACGCAGGTCTTCGGCCTCACGCTCGCCCGGCTCGGCATTCCGATCGCTGAGACGCGACCGTACACCTCGCCCGCGTACTTGCTGGAGCTCTACGTGGCCGCGCGACACTTTGCGCAGTCGTCGGCGTTGTATGGGCCGATCGAGATGCGCAATCCGCGAACCGCCGACGTCACGGCGGCGTTCAAGTCGGCGACGCAAGATCTGGCGAGCATTCTCGCGCATGGCGATCAGGCTCGCTTTGATGCCGTGTTTGATGAAGTGCGTGGGTACTTCGGCGCGTTTACTGGTGAGGCGCTGGAGCAATCGCGGTTTCTCATTGACCGGATTGTGGAGCAGGGCTGACGCGCGTTCAACATTGCGGAGTGGCGGAACAGGCTGGATTTCGCGAGGGCAGCGGGTTCCTTGGGTATGTCGGCGCGGTCGCGTGTATCACCACCGAAGACGGTTGATATCCTCGAGCTTCCCCTGCTCATGCCTTCACGTTCGCGCTTCGCACTGCTTGTTGTGGCTGCGTCAGCGCACGCAGCTTTCTCTCACCCGCACCGTGCAGGTGGTGCTGCCACAATGACTCCGGAAGCCGCACAGTCACCTTCGAACGCTTCGCCTCGTACTCGAAACGTGGCCGTCGTGCGCGTTTGCGCGAGCAATGGCAGACCATCGAAGCACGCCGCTTCTAATACCCGAACCCAACACTCCACACCAGGATTCGCTGCGCTGCCTCACCCTCGCGCGCCACGCGCGTGTAGGCACCAAGCTCCGTGTGGAGCGCGATAATCGGCCACACGTGCACACTACCGCCCACGTAGTTGCGACGCGGATCGGCATCACCGCCGGGATTGCCGAACGTGCGCAGCACACCGCCGCTCACGCCGAGTGCGCTGCCGTAGCGCCCGAGCGTCACCGCGGTACCAAGCGACGCGCGCGCGCCGCCCAGCCCAAGGTGTACGGCACCGTACGAACACACCGTGCGATCATCGAACGCGCGGCGCAGTCCGGCAGCGCCCGCCACGTACAGCTTGAGCGGCGAGCCATACGACACGCCGAGCAAGCATCGCGACACATGCCAACGTTTGTCGTTGGCGACATCCTGCGCGCCACTAAGCACCGCACGCACGGTTGGCTCGGGTTGCGCTTGCGCGTGCATCGCTGCGCTCGGCAACAGGGCGCTCAACGCGAGCAGCGCGGCCCCGAACGCCATGTGCATCCGCGCACGCACGTCAGAACTTGAGACCACTCGCCTCCGCAAAGTCGCGCATCGCCTTCTCTTGCGCCTCGTTGAGCGTTTCGGGAACGGTGATGGCGACTTCCACCAACAGATCGCCGGTCTTGCCGTCTTTCTCAACACCTTGTCCCGGCACGCGAAAGCGCTTGCCGGAGGGCGTGCCTGCGGGAATGCGCACTGCCACTTTCTTCCCTGCAACCGTTCTGACACTCACACGCGAGCCGAGCGTCGCCTGGGCGACGTTGATCGGCACGGTGGCGATGAGATCGAGCCCGTCTCGCGTGTAGAAACGATCGGGTTGCACTTGAAAGGTGATGACAAGATCACCTGGTTGACCACCGGCAGCACCGCGTCCGCCCTGTCCTTTCATGCTGAGTTTGAGTCCACTCTCCGTTCCGGGCGGCACCGTGATCAGCACCTTGCGACGTGCGCGCACCGATCCCACACCCGCGCACGTGGGACAGCGCTCGCTGGGAATCTGTCCACGCCCCATGCACACAGGGCATGGCCGGTTCACCGCAAAGCCGCCCTGACCAAATGAAATGACTCCGCGGCCATTGCATTCGTCGCACTGCTTGATCGTGGCACCGGGTGCACCACCGCTGCCGCGACACGTCGCGCACTCCTCCTGCACTTCAAGCTCCACGGGCACTTTGCCGCCGGTCACCGCGACGCGAAACGGCACGTCGACCGTGCGTTCGATCGTCTGCCCCGCCTCCGGTCCACGCGCACGGCGTCCACCGGCGCCGAACATCGTGCTGAACAGATCACCGAGCCCACCGATGCCGCCCACATCGAAGTCAAACGTGGAGCTTCCACCACTCGCGCCGGGACGCGTACCACCCGGTCGCGTCCCGAATCCGCTACTGCCGGGTCGTGTTGCACTGCTCGCACGCGTTCCGAATCCCCCAAACGCGCCAAGTCGGCGCAGTTCGTCGTATTGCTTGCGCTTGTCAGCATCGCCAAGCGTGCCGTAGGCTTCGGAGATTTCCTTGAATCGTTCCGAGGCTTTGGGATCACCGGCGTTGCTGTCGGGATGGTACTGCTTCGCGAGTCGGCGATACTGTTTCTTGATATCGTCGGCCGAAGCCGTCGCAGAAACGCCGAGCACTGCGTAAAAATCCTTGCCGTTGGCCATGCGGGCGACGGAACCGGTACGAGTAGGTTAGCAAACGGGAAAACGAGACAGCGATTCGATCAACGTGACTTGCACAGCGTCACTGGCCGTCGTTCCACTGTTTCACGAGTACGCGTGCCGGACGCAACAGATGGCCGTTGATGATGTAGCCCACCTGATACACCGTGCCCACGAGACCGTCTTCGGTTTCGGATCCCGCCGCCATGGTGCCGAGCGCTTCGTGCCGGTTAGGGTCGAACGGATGATCGATCGGATTGATCGATTCGAAGCCGTGACCTGCGAGCGACTTGGTGATTTTCTTCTCCACCAGCGACACGCCGTCGATCACGCTCTTGGAATCCATCGTGTCTGGATCTACTGAGCCGAAGCGCGCCAGATCATCGAGGGCATCGAGAATTCCGCGGACAAGGTCTCCCTGCGCGCGCCATCCGGCTTCCTGTCGCTCCTTCACGGCGCGCTTGCGGAAGTTGTCAAACTCGGCGGCCACGCGCAGCATGCGATCTCGGGTCTCTTCGACCTCTCGGCGCAGCGCCTCGTCGCCAGTGACGATTTCTGTGGTGAGGTCGGGGGAATCGTGTGCAGTCGCGGCGTCGACCGCCTCGTGCGTCGCGGTATCGGGATTGGTCGGGTCGGTCATGTGAGGTTGTTTCAGGTGACGCGGGGGGCGACGGCCCCGTGAGGGCCGTACGCCGGTCGCAACACGAAAGTTTTCACCCCACGAGTCGCGGCACAACCGCCAAGCCAAACAGAGCGCCCCGAATGAGGAATCGGACCGCCTGCTACGGTGGATCGGCCTACTCCATTCGGGCTACTTCGCCGGTGGACGGCCGCTCAGGGCTTGAGCCACTTCTCAAGGAACGCCCATGTCAGATTCCAGCTATCCGTCTGCTCCGGGGAGTCGTTCAACTCGAGGGTTTCACGGTTCACATTGCGATTGAACGTGTGCCCCACGCTGGCCGGGCCAGGGGTCGGATTCACGTAGATCTTGGTCTCGGCCAGATGCGGCTTGCGGGCCCGAAGCGCGTCAATCAGCGGCTCGGCTTCTTCAAAGTTCACGTCGGTATCGTTCGTGGCCACATGCACCAGGATCGGCGTCTTGAGGCTGTCCACATGATAGTAGGGAGAGCGACGCTTGTACTCTTCGCGCTGCTCAAACGGCAAACCCTGCAAACGCGATTGCGTCGAGAATGAACGCTGGTAGCCGGGGCCCTTGTACGACAAGCGGAAGAACAGGTTCGTCACCGGCACCATCGCGACGCCGGCCTTGAACGGCGTCTGGCTGCGGAACTGCAGGTGTGCCGTGATGAATCCGCCGTGACTCCATCCCATCACCGCGACCCGCGCCGTGTCGACATGCGGCACGGTCTTGAGGTAATCGTACGCGCTGAGCACGTCGTCAACCTCGTATCCACCGTAGTCAATGAGGTCATGAAACTCCTGGCCGTAGCCGGTGCTGCCGCGATAGTCCGGTGCAATGATCACGTAGCCACGCTTCACCGCGTCGATGATGAACGGCAGATAGTTCTGATCCCAGTTGCCGTGAACACCGCCGT
>Ga0163144_10028233_pt1 | contig 10830 bp, 9 predicted proteins | sample OliLak19BULKMAT1_FD_123175 | JGI IMG/M metagenome (GOLD analysis project Ga0163144, IMG submission 123175) | Freshwater microbial mat bacterial communities from Lake Vanda, McMurdo Dry Valleys, Antarctica - Oligotrophic Lake LV.19.BULKMAT1 | ecosystem: Environmental > Aquatic > Freshwater > Lake... | reverse complement strand
GCGCGATGCCGCGGGTACCGATGGCGCGCGACTTCACGTGGCCGCCGTCCTGCGCCTTGCTCGGCGTTGCAAGTGCGAGGGCCTGCTTGTCGACCTCGCCAGAAAAGCAGGTGTCCATGAGCAGCAGCTCATGCCGCGCGGGAATGCCGTCGAGCAAACCCTCGAGGCTCGCGTACGGCAGGCCGTTCCGCTCCGGTGCGTCGACGGCCGATTGAACACAAGGTCAAAGCTCTCGATCGGCAAGATGTTTTTGCCACGCGAAAAGTGGATCGCAGCCATCGCGCCGCGCGAAGCCGCGTAGTGTCCGGTTGGCGTGATCGCGGCGTAGTCGTTGCTCCCGACGGCGACGAAGCGCGCGAGCACGCTGCCGTCCTTCACGAGGACCAGAGCGATTGACTGATCACCGGCACTCGCGAGGCGCTGGCCGTCCGGGCTCAACGCCATCGCCGACAGGCCGAGGATGCTTTCGCCCGACGGCAAGGTGGCGACCACCTTCTTCGCGGTGACGTCGACAAAATGAACGTGTCTGGCGGCCGAGACGATGAGCAGCGCGCTGTCAGGCGTCCAGACCGCCCGGTCCGCGGGGCCATCATGCTTCGCTTTTGCGAAGTCGACGTCGTAGTCCCTCTTCAATTTGACGATGCCGCCGTGTGCCAAGGTCTTTGCGTCGGGCGAGAACGCAATCACGTGGCCGGGGCCGCCCCAGATTGCTGCTTCCACGCCCAGCCTGGCTTGCCGCTCTGTACGTCACTCAGCCACAGGTTGAGCCAGCCTTTGGCGTACTTCGATTGCGCGATGGTCTTGCTGTCGGGCGAGAAGTTGAAGCCCGCGGAGAAATGCACGTTCGCCAGCGTGCGCACGATCTTGCCGTCCTCAATGTCATCGATGTGAGCGTCGCCTTTGCTGATTTTCGTGACCTCGATCGCGAGGCGCTTACGATCGCTCGTCATCAGGATCGGCGACACGCCGCCGTCGCTCAGCAGCTTTCCGGGCAAGAACTGGGTCTTTGCGAGCCGAGCGTTCACGAGATCCCAAGTGCGGAGCGCGTATTCGTTTTTGCCGGTGACGCGTTCGTCGGCGCTCGTCACGCTGTAGAGTGAAAGACCGTCGCCGCTGAAGCCGACGAAGTGTGTGCTGTGCGCCTTACCTTCCAAGCGTCGGACCACGGCCCCGGTGTTGATGTCGATGAGCAGCGCTCCAGCAAGCGCAAAGCGTCCGTCCGGAGAGAGCGCCACTTGCGAAATGATCGGCAGCGCTACCCGCAAGCTGGGCTGGCTTTTGCCGATTTCCCACACCTGCAACGTCACCAGGTCGACGATGTGCAGCTTCTTTGGCATTTCGTGCGCCGCGAGTTGCTTGCCGTCCGGCGAGAACGCGATCGCGCTCAACCCATTCCAGTCATCGCGCGCGGCGATGGTGGCGCCGCTTTCCAAATCGAATACGCGCAGCCCTTCGCTCAAGATCGCCACGTGCTTGCCGGTCGGGCTCACTAGCGCTTGCGTCACATCCTTCAGGCCGGCGAAGCGCCGAAGCTCGCGGCCGGTGGCGATGTCCCATAAGATGGCGTCACGGCCAGCTGGCGTGAGCACGAGCTTCGAGTCGGCGCTGAACGATCCATTGCCCGCGGCAGAGCGGCCTTGGATGATTGTCGTGGGCGGGTCGGCCGCAGTGAGGAGAAGCAAAGTGAGCAGCATCAGGTGATTTGTGCCCGAGGATGCGGTGGACGACCTCTCGTTTGATCTCAGGACCGCTGTGGCCACTGTCTGAGCGCTAAAACGCCCGTCAATACAACACCGGCAATCATCGATGTGGCCCCAAGCAAAACGAAAATGGGAGACGCGCCGAAATAGAGCTCCATCAAAATGCCGATCGGCATGAGCAGTCCGATGAGCGAGAGGATGGCCGCCACGCGTCTGCCTCGTTCGACGCCTTCGAGCTTCGCGAACACAAAGCCAAGGACGATGTTGAGCAAGCCGAAAAGGTTGCCGTGGACATGGGCAAGCCTGGCTTCGAAGTGTTTGCCAACGGTGTAGCTCGCGATCCAGGCCTCTTTGTCTGGATGAAAGTCGCGCAAATAGATCAACAGGAATCCATAGGTCATGAATAACGCCATGGCGAAGAGGCCGCCTGCCACGTTGTAGCGACCGCTGCTCATTTGATTCCTCGACCGGTATTCTTCATGTGGTGGATGAGCAGGATCAAATCGGCCTTGTCGTCAGCGACGATCCCGTGTGCCAAGTTCGGCGCGAGCACGAGCATCTTGCCCGCTTCTAGACGCATCGTCTGACCACCGTGCAGCTTCCCGGTCCCGCCACCCTTGAGCGCCTGAATGCTCACCTGCATCGGCGCCGAATGTTCGGCGAGGGTCGCCCCTTGGCGAAGCACGATTGTCACGAGCTTCACGTGCGGCGTGTCGAGCACGACCTTGGACTCGACCGCTTCGCCTGGTCCCGCTTCGGTAGGGAGTGTGACCTCGTGATAGCCGGGCCCCGGTTGCGCCTGTGGTCCGGGCGCGGCAGCGGCGCTGACAGAAAAAACAACAACAACAGCAAATCCAAGTACGACTCTCGTCATGGGATCTTTCCTCGAGGGTTGAAAGGCTTGAATGCTGAATCGTCTGCCTTGCGGCTCCAAAGAGCGGCAACGCTCACGAGGAGTAGTGCAGCACCGATCGAAATGATTCCAAAAACGTACGCGGCCGAAAGCGGTCCGCTCCGGTAGGCAGCTCCATTGAACAGCTCGGGAAGCTGGGCAAGGCCAGCGGCGACAGCCCACACCAAGCCCAAAGCAGCGTGCACGTAGAGCCCCAACGCCCGTCGCCTTCCCAGCGCGTAGAGCCCGAACGCCTGGGCCGCGAGCAGCGACGACACGACGAGGGCGATGACCGGCGCAGGCACGCCTCGCTTGAGCGGTTCACCAAGCGCGAAGTCCTCAAAGGTGTGAGGCACCGAGAAGAACAAGAGCGCCAGCGAGAGAAAAACGACGACAGTGCGCCTCCGATCCTCACGAGCTTCAGTCATCACTTGACGCCTGGTCATCGAAGGAAGGGGAGCATTCGGCGCAGCGCCCCTCCGTGCCTGAGCTCATGCACGAGCACGCCGCCGACGTGCGCGACGACAAGCACGATGAGGGTGATCGCGAGCGCGCCAGGCACCTGCCGCGACAGCAAGCCCTCGAGGTCGGGGGCCGTTGCCACGTCGCCGGTCACAAACGAGCGCCAGTCACTCCCAAGCGCCGTTGCGAGGCCGCTGCCAGCCATGCCGAAGAGAGAAAAGTAGAGGAGCCCTTGAATGAATGAGGCGCCCTTCCTGTGCAACGGGGCGAGAGGAATGGGAGCAGGGTCCGTGCCGAAGATCCGGCGCAGGAGCCGGACGAGTGTGAGGACGCCGAGCGTGATGCCTCCAAGCGCGTGCGCCCGACCCATCAAACGGCGAAGCGGCGCGTCCGCGGGGAGATCGACCATCACGAAGCCAACGCTCAAGAGCGTCACGACGAACGCGGCAGAAAGCCAGTGCATTACTACTATTGTCTTTGACCAACGGTCGTTCATGAGCTTCTCTCCGGTTTTGGTTGAGCTAACACACGGGATCCGAAAACATACCACGCAAGTAGGAGCGCATCGCTTCGGGCGAGTGAGGGTCGCCCCTGAAACCGACGTACTTGTCGGGCCGTTTCCAAAGCGCGAGCGGGCGTTTGGCTTCGAATGCGCGGTGACTGATGCCGTCTGGGTCCGCGAGCTGGTTCTCGCCCGTCGAGGTTTCATGACGCACCCAAAGCACCTCGACCGCGGCCCCAGCGAAGGTCCGCGCAAGCTCCGACGCGGCTAAAACATCTGCCTCGGTCAGCGTCCCATGCAGGCCGTCAAAGAGAAGGAGCGTGTGGTGCGCGCCGCGCAGACGCTGGGTGAGCTCGGGGGTCGAGGATTGTTGCGCGGCGCGTTCGCCCGGCCGCGGAGAACCGAATGACGAATGCCCAGCCGCGGTGGCGAGGCTCGGCCCGTATCGAAGCTTCAGCATGCCGAGCTGTGCGCCCATGCGGTCACGCACGCCAGCGAAGCTCAGCAACACCCGAGCGAGCCTTTTTCGCAACCACTGCGGCACGCCCGCGCGGAGCGTCAAGGCTCGCGTTGCGCGCCGCACGCCTCGGATCATTTGGTCGCCCACTGGGTGGCGCTCCTCGTGATAGGTGTCGAGCAGCGCTTGCGCGGCGCGGCCTTTGTGGACGAGCGCCAGCTTCCACATCAGGTTGTAAGCATCCTGGATGCCGGTGTTCAAGCCTTGCCCTCCGACCGGCGAATGAATATGCGCCGCGTCGCCCGCGAGCAAGATCCTCCCCGCGCGGAGTGGATAGTTCTCCTTCAACATACTCATGGCTAAACGGCTGAAGTGTGTTCAAGAAGGTATCAATAATGTGCTGACGGCGATCTTCTAGAGCCGATTCTAGACCTTGACCAATGGCGATCGCCTCAGTGGATAGTGGGGTGTAGGCGATCTCGACCCAGTCGTGGTGGATGGCTGCGAACGCCTTTGCGGCCTCGAGCTGGAGGTCCACGACGCCCATATCCTTGCAGTCGTAAAAGTACTGGTAGTTGGAGGGCTCCATGATGTCGCACAGGGTCTCGAAGTTCACCGCGTGTACGACGGTGAGTGCGAGGCCGTCTTCATGGGCCGCCTTGAGGTGACCCCACCAGGTCTGCTGGTGCGCCCAGCTGGTGGATACCAGACAAGTTGACGTTTTAACCCCCTGCACACTATTTGACCCACCCACCCACCCACCCGCCTTCCAGACAATCGCGCCGGGCGACCTTCGTCATCAGGGATCCCACGCAGACAATATGATCAGGCATGTGATGTCAGCGTGAATAACATCGTCATTCCCACTTACACTGATTTCACGCTGGGGTATGGCAACATCAAGAAGCAAAGTCAGGCAGTGGTAACCAAAGAGATCTGCACTGGGCAACTGCGGCCGACCAGCACAGCCCACTCTCACAGTTGATCAACACGGAAAGGTATCGCCCCATGACAAACCCGATCCTTCAGACCCAGGAGACCCTTGCGCCGATGCTCATGGAAATCTGTGGGTTGTTGGCCGACCCGTGTCCGGAAGCCGGGCTTTTCTTTCAGGAAGTTCTGGTTGCGCTCAAGACGTCAACCAGCGAGGACGATCTGATCGGGACGTTTGTCCTTTTGTCAACCGCGGCGTTCCAGGGCTTCGACTACCCCATCAACACGTTGCAGCCGGTAGATCACCTCCTCGAAGTGTCTGCAAACATCGCACATGCCTTCATGGCACCTACCGCACAGCGTCACTGACCTGCGATCCGATTCAGCGGCGAATGTGATCCCGGTAACGGTGTACGGTATGCATGCTTCGAAAGCCTTGTGGTTCCAGGCAAGCAGGTGGCCCACTCACTCCAGGAAGGACCCGGTCGCAGACAGGACTGGACTAGATCTCCTCTTTTCTCGGCGTGCAGCGACTGACAAGCTGCCAATTCACCTCTGCGGTTGTCCCATATTGTGCCGCCGGCGGGTGCACCGCCAGCTACCGGCGTTTCAATCGCCACAACAGTGGCAATGTTCCCAGCAACTCCTGAGCGTGAAACTGGATATTTAACCACCGCAGCTTCCTGTAGATGCGTGGATAACGCCGCGGTAGAGATGCATCGGTATTGAATCGACCCAGGGCCGCAATGATCAGTTCTCTACTAGGCTGATAACTCATGTGACTCATCTCCTTCGTTGCTACTGACCGATCCATGGGCTCGACTATGTTCAGTGCAGGCGGTACTGGACATCCGGAAGCAATAAAGCTGAGCGCTGTGCGCAGGCATTTTTCGCATTGTCCGCAGTTGCCTTTTTCATCAAAGTAGTGACAAACAAGGAGACCATCGTTCGCTCCATCGATTCCGGCTAAAAACGCACTTTTTCCCAGTCTATCCAGACAATAGTCATCTACCCGAACAGGCATGCTGCCGCTACCCAGCCGATGGTCCAGCAATGGGTGGGATCCACCCGGCGAAAAATCGCTATACGCACTAGAGCTGCCGAAAGCGCCGACTGCGAAGCTGCCTTCGAACAACTGTAAAAGGGACCCTAACAATGTGCCGTGGGAATGTGGCCAGAACGGTGATTCGCTGAACCAGTTGGTAGCAACTTTGTGCAACGGAACGTTGTAAGGTGCAAGACTACGTTGTGCTGCTCTGAATGCCAGATCATATTTTTGTTCTTCATCCAGCATGATGTTCAAACCGCGGACCAGTAGCGCGTTGGTTATGGGTGGAATGTACTCACGTGACTTTTTCAATCGATGCCAATGAAATGCGCATCGCGCGTCCAACCCGCCCGAATACAACATGATTGTTTCATTGCGTAGAGCGGTGCGATCAGGAAGTAACGCGTCTGCTTCGATCTCAATGGGAAAGCACATCGAGGGCCACCATGTACGAACTATGTCCACAAAGTGATATAGATTCTTCAGCAGCGATTCGGTTACCTCGCCGTGCACGTGCACATGGGACTGAGCTTGCATGAGATGGAACAACACCGAGATCAGCAACGGATCGCAGCGATCGGTGACCGACCCGGCAAGTGTTTCCGATACCTGAAACCAGATTTCGGTATCTGGATAGCCACTCCGTTCAAGCCGCAATCCGTGGCGCGTTTCGTCATCGATTCTTGTTGGATCCAATGGCCAGAGGTGAGCAGATAACTTCTTTTCTGTCATTTGACGGTAGCTCTGATCAATCGAAGAAAATAGTGCGTACGACAATGATCATCGCGCGGAACTGGCTACGAAACTGTTGACGCCAGCTATCACCAGAACCACTCCGAGCTTGCGCCCCGACACAGGATCAATGGACGGAAAATCGCGCAACCCGACTAACATCCGCGTGATCAGGAATCTGCCAGCAGATCGGTGATCAGCTTGCGCCACGCGGCGATACACACGCGGTGTTCGACCAGGTCATGATGACTGACATCGTTTTGCCGGTGGATGTGAGGTGTCTCGGAAAAGTGCTGCTGGAAATTGCCGAGCTGTTTTTTCAGCCAGTTATCGCCAGCCACTACATGCATTCCGTTGATCGCAGCGCTGTCCGCTCGGTAGCGCGCAATGTTGCGCCGCAGGACCGGTCCCACACGGCGCCATTCGGCATCATCTTCAGCGGATTCTTCAGGCCTATGTTCCGATGTCGATACCTGCGCAGGCGCGTCGCTGGATCCCTGGTCACGAACCGATAGCCAATCGGTCAGCACCCCTGCGCCACGTTGCAACAATCGTTTGATGGATCGTGCAGCAGCCCTGATCCGGCTACGTTTCGGCAGCTTCTGTTCAGCTGGAAGCGAGGGTTCCAGCAGCACGGCGTCCACCCGGACTTTCAGCAGCGTTTGCAATCGCGCCGCCAAGGCGTAGGCCACCAGCCCACCATAGCTGAATCCAATCACGATCAGTGGACCTTCCGGATTGATCTTCAGTATCCCTTCGGTGTATCGACGGACCGCCCGGTTCACACCGGAGCGATGGAAACGAACCGCATCCATGGACCCGCTGCCCGCATAGAGAATGCCGATGGACAGAGGCAGCTCATGAAGCGCTCCGATGACATGTCCGCCAACACAAATCACGTTCCCACCACCACTGGAGGGTCGAACGACGCTGAGGTAGCTGCCGTGGACTGGTTCGGGCAAACCGGACTGGAACTTCAGATGTTGTGCCAGCGTACGGATGGTTGGCGCCTCGAACAGTGTGCGCAGGGGCAACTCGACACCCGACAGATTATTGATCTTCATTGCCATGCGTGCGGCCAGCAACGAATGACCACCGAGTGCAAAAAAATTGTCGTGCATGCCGACACGCTCGACGCCAAGTACCTCCGCCCAGATCCCTGCGAGTTGTCGCTCGATTGCGGATTCGGGTGGTACATACGCCGCTGCAACCGGGATTCTTGATGGAACGCGAGCTGTTTGATACTCCGCTGTGTTAAGGAAACTCTGATTCATCAGAGTTTCCTTAAAGCTCACTTCACGGCTGACGACCGATTCATCCTGCATCAGCGCCTGGTAGTCATTGGCGATGGCCTCGACGGCAGCACGATCCAGCAACGCATCATTGAACTCGAACAGGAGATCAAGACCACCGATCTTGCCGAGCGGAATCGTGATCACGCCGAGATCAAACTTCGACGTGCCATTGGGCAGTGCCTCGATCACGTCCCACTCAAGATGGCCAAACGCCAGATCGCGGGTGAGCGCGTTATGTGAGCTGAAGTGCAGTTGTACCAGCGGCAACAACCCCGAAGCACGATCGGGTCGCACCGCCTCGACGATGCTGGAGAAAGGCAAGGCAGCACCTTCAATGGCCCACTGCAGCGAGTCCGCACAGGCTTTCAGGTTCTCGCCAACCGCGTGCGCTGGATCGAAACTGATGCGCACCGGGACGATGTTCACCAGCATGCCGAGCACGGATTCCCAGATCGTGCTTGTGCGGTTCGCTGCCGATGTGCCCAACAGGAATTCTCGCTTGCCGGTGTAACGCCCAAGGAGCAGAGCAAACAGTCCGAACATGAACTGGAAGAGTGTCAACCGCAGGTCAGCAGCACGTGCATTCAGCGCGCCCACGAGCTCCGAAGGCAGATGCACACGAAGCTGCCCCCCAGTCAGGGTCGGTTCGACTGGTCGTGGTCGAGCCATCGGCAACCACAATTCATGACTGCAGCCGGACAGATAGTCGACCCACTTGTGCACCAGAGCCGTCGCGTCCTGCGAAGTCAACCATTGAGCCTGCCAGGCCGCGTAACGACGAAACTGAGTGGGTGGGGCCAGGTCCGGCATCCGTCCGGCAGCCCGGCTGGAATAGAGGACCGAGAACTCCTTCAGGAAATGTCTGAAGGACCAGCCGTCGTGAACAAAGTGATGTTCGAGCATCAACAGACGATATTCATCCTCACTGATTCTGAAACCAAACCAGCGGGCCAGCGGTAGCTCGGTGGGATCGATGCCCGCTTCCAGAACCTCTTGCACAATCGCATCCAACGTCTGGTTGCGTGTGGTATCGGCAAGCCCCCGCAAATCCCGCACGGGCACATCGATCTGAAGGTTCGGGCAGACCTCACCATACAGCTGCCCCGTCGCATCGAATCGATAGGTCGTGCGCAGATGCTCGTGCCGATCAACGATATCCTGCAGCGCGTGGCGGATCAGATCGGGATCAAGCGAGCCGCGAAAGGTGATGATCGATTGCGTGAGGTAGGCGCGTGTTCCTGGCACCAGCATGGAAAAAAAACCAACCTGCTGCTGGGACGCGGTGGCCCGATAACGCAGTTCAGGATCAATCTCTGTCAAATTCGGGTCGGCAACCGGACGCGCCGGCTGTACGGAAAGTACACCGGCAATTCTTTCGATCGTACCCAGATCAAGCAGCTCCTTGACGGACATCTGCAGATTAAGGACGCCTGCCAGACGATTGACGATCTGTACCGCACTCAACGAGTGGCCACCAAGGTCCCGGAAGTCGTCCCGAACACTGACGACGTCCACCTCCATGCCGAGAACCTCCGCCCAGATCGACACCAGTTGCCGCGTCATGGGGGTCAAAGGCTGAACCGGTAAATTCCGGGCTTCATCCGCAGCGGGCCCGTCGAGGGCAAGCAGTGCCTGTCGATCAATCTTGCCGTTGGCCGTCAGCGGCATGTGATCAACAACGAAGACTCGGCCGGGAATCATGTAACCGGGCAGCTTCTCCGCCAGAAACTGTTGCACCCGTGCATCGCCGATACCTGCGTGCCTATCAGGTGCAACCCACGCGTGCAACGACTTGTTTCCAGGCGGCCGCTCAACCACCAGAACGATACCCTCGCGTACTCCAGGACATTGTCGCAGGGTCGTTTCGATCTCGCCGAGTTCGATACGAAATCCCCGGAGTTTGACCTGATGATCGGTTCGCCCGAGATATTCGACCACGCCCGCCGGGGTCCATCGACCAAGATCCCCGGTCTTGTAGAGACGTGAGCCCGGCTGCCCGAACGGATTGTTGATGAACCGCTCGGAGGTCAGTTCCGGCAGGTTCAGATAACCACGTGCCAGTCCGGGCCCCTCCACGTGTATCTCGCCTCTGACGCCGACTGATACGGGTTGCAGATGCTCGTCGAGCACATGAATGCGTGTGTTTGCCAGGGGCCGGCCAATGGGAACCTGTCGGGATTCATCAAATCGTCCGACATCAGTCGGGACTTCATACCAGAGTGCAAATGTCGTTGTTTCGGTCGGTCCGTAGCCATTGATCAACCGCCTGGGTGGTGTCGCCTCCAGAACGCGCTTGACCGCCTTCGGATCGACCACCTCACCACCAAATACCAGATGGGTCAGTCCTGCGAACAGCTCCGGGACGCTGCTGCCATATTCATTGAAGAGCGCCGTCGTGAGAAACAGGGTGGTGATGCCCAAGCGGGCGACCTCCCCGCGTAACAACGCAGGCGAGAGGAGCGTCTCCCGGGACACAATCACCAGCCTGGCGCCGTTGAGTAACGCACCCCAGATTTCAAACGTCGCTGCGTCAAAGGATGTATTCGACGCGTGCGCAACACGGTCGTGCTGCGTAACCTGCACAAAGTTCGTGTTGATAACAAGGCGAACCACCGCCCTCTGTGGAATCATCACGCCTTTGGGCAATCCGGTTGAACCCGATGTATAGAGTACATAAGCCAGTGAATCAGTCGCCTCCAATTCCTCCGGATTCGTATCGGGCAAACCCTGCAGCTCGTCGATGAACGATTCCGGGCATGCGATGTGTGCTCCGGTGCCGGCGAACCGCGCACCAAGATCCGTAGTGGTC
>Ga0163144_10028231_pt1 | contig 10831 bp, 6 predicted proteins | sample OliLak19BULKMAT1_FD_123175 | JGI IMG/M metagenome (GOLD analysis project Ga0163144, IMG submission 123175) | Freshwater microbial mat bacterial communities from Lake Vanda, McMurdo Dry Valleys, Antarctica - Oligotrophic Lake LV.19.BULKMAT1 | ecosystem: Environmental > Aquatic > Freshwater > Lake... | reverse complement strand
TTCAACGCGGGTTGCTCGCCTCCTTCGCGCGAGACGCATTCGTCTCGGTGGATCCGTACGCCCTCATCACCGAGGAGACGCTGACACAGTGGCGCGACATCCTCTCGCGCGCGGACGCGTTCTTCCCGAGTGAGGATGAGTTGCTGCTCGAACAGGCGCAGACCGATCCGGTCGCGGCCCTCCCACGGCTGGTGAGCGGCAAGCTGCGCTTCGTGGTCTACAAGCGCGGACTCAAGGGCGGGCTCCTGTATGACGCGCGCGAGCAAAGATTCCATTCGTGGACGGCGCGGACGAACGGCGTCATCGATCCAACCGGCGCTGGAGACTCGTTCGCCATGGGATTCCTCACGGCGCACCTGGACGGCCTGTCCGTGCCGGAATGTCTTGAACGCGCCATCGTCACCGCCAGTTTCGCCATCGATGCATGGGGGCCCGAGGGGCTACTCGACGCCACGCGCTCCGTGGCCGAGGCGCGGGTGCAAGCGTGGTATCCCAAGGAGGTCGCCGGATGAAGGAATGGTTCGTGCACGCGGAGCCCGTTGCGCGCGCGTTGGCGGCTCGCCGTCCCGTGGTGGCGCTCGAGACCACGGTGGTCACCCATGGTCTGCCGCACCCCGATGGGGTCGAGGCCGCACTCGCGCTCGAACACGACGTCATCGAGCAGGGCGCCACGCCGGCCACGATCGGTATCTTCGATGGCTCGATCCGCGTGGGCGTGACACGCGCCGATCTCGAACGACTCGCCACCTCGCCCGACGTGAGCAAGCTCAACCTGAGCAACCTGGCCGCCGTCCTCGCCAGCGGTGGGCTTGGGTCCACCACGGTCGCCGCCACGATGTTCGCGGCCGAGCGCAGTGGCATCTCGGTGTTCGCCACCGGCGGTATCGGCGGTGTGCACCGCGAGGCGGCCACGACCGGTGACATCTCGGCCGACCTGACCGCGCTCTCGCGCATTCCGGTCGCGGTCGTTTGCGCCGGTGCCAAAGCCATCCTCGACCTGCCTCGCACGGTCGAGATGCTCGAAACGCTCGGCGTGCCCGTGCTGGGGCTTGCGACCGATCAGTTCCCCGCGTTCTATCGCCGCGAGAGCGGTCTGCCGGTGGACCGCCGCTTCGAAACCGTCCCGGAGTTGGCCGCGGCGATCCGCGCGCACTTCGCACTCGGGCTGGGGACCGGTGTCGTGGTCGCCAACCCCATTCCACTCGCCGATGAGATGCCGCTCGAGCTGTACGAGCAGGCGCTGGGCAGCGCGCTCCAAGCGGCCGAAGCCGCGGGGGTTCGTGGCCGCGCCGTCACGCCATTCCTGTTGGACGCGATGCGCCGGATCACCGGTGGCGAGAGCGTGCGTGTGAACCTCGCGTTGCTGCGGCACAACGCTCGTGTCGCAGCCCAACTCGCCAAGGAGTTGCTCACAGGCGACTGATTCACGGTGCGCACTCCCCATTCGGCCCGGGTCCTGCGACGCTGGTCGGACGCCGGTCCGCGTTCGTCCGGCATGCGCGGTCTCGCGAAGAATCGACTGCAACGCTTCAGGCGCTTGTGACCGTCTGACTCCATGTCCCGCTACTGCTCGGTGCAACCCACTCTGCCTTGCGTGCGTATTTCCTTTCGTCCCCGGTGACGCGAGGAGCCGCGACGCGAATCGCTCGTCCGCGTGCACCGGAAACGATCCCCGCCCGGATCGTCCTTGGAGGTTCGTGATGCGCCCCTGGTGTCTCCCTTTATTGCTACTCGCCGGCATGGCATGCGTTGCGAGCACTTCTCTGGCCTATACCTCGCCCCCGCTCAAGGCCATGCGTACCGCCAGTCCCATCGTCGTGGACGGCGTACTCGACGAACCGGTGTGGCAGCAGGCCGAACTCATCACCTCATTCAAGCAACGCGACCCCGATCAGGACGCCGACCCGCGTCAGCGCACCGAATCCCGGATCGCTTATGACGACGAGGCGATCTACATCGCCGCGTGGCTCTACGATTCGGCCCCCGACTCGATCATCGCGCGGCTTGGGCGCCGCGATGGCGGAGTGCGGTCCGACATGTTCGTGGTGTTCCTCGACCCATTCCACGACAAGCGCACGGGCTACTACTTCGGCGTCACCGCAGCCGGCACGTTGATCGACGGAACGCTCTACAACGATGGCTGGGACGACGACTCGTGGGACGGTGTCTGGGATGCGCACGCGAAGCGCGACGACAAGGGCTGGTACGCCGAGATGCGGATCCCCTTCTCGCAACTGCGTTTCAACTCGTCGCAGGACATGGTCTGGGGCATCTCGCTCGACCGTCGCATGGTCCGCAGCGGTGAGCGCTCGATGCTGTCGTACGCCCCGCGCGGTCAGAGCGGGTTCAACTCGTTGTTCCCCGAACTACGCGGGCTGCAGGGTATCCACGCCAAGCACACGGTCGAAGTCATGCCCTATGTGACCGGCAAGGGCGAGTCCGTGGTGCATGACGCGAATGATCCGTTCCGCAATGACCTCGATACCGAGGCAGCCGTGGGCGGTGATCTGCGCACCAGTCTCGGCGCGAACCTGACGCTCAATGCCACGGTCAATCCTGACTTCGGTCAGGTGGAGATCGACCCGGCTCAGGTGAACCTATCCGACGTCGAGACGTTCTTCGATGAGAAGCGTCCGTTCTTCGTCGAAGGCTCGTCGGTGTTCCGATGTGGCAACAATGGCGCGAACGACTATTGGAACTTCAACTGGCCCGAGCCGATTTTCTTCTACCCGCGCCGGATCGGGCGCGCGCCACAGGGTTCAGCGCCGGACGCGGACTTCGCGCAGGTGCCCCTGGCCGCGCACATCCTTGGCGCCGTCAAGATCACGGGCCAGCCAGCGAAGGGCTGGAACTTCGGCACACTGCACGCAATCACCAGTCAGGAGGACGCCAAGCTCTCCACGGGCGGCGTCGAATCCGAAGTGCCGATCGAGCCGCTGTCGTACTACGGCGTGCTGCGTGGCATGCGAGAGTTCAATGATCGTCGCCAAGGATTCGGCCTCATGACCACCGCGGTCGCCCGCAAGTTCGAATCCGGCGACGCGCTGGACGGTCAGCTCAACCGCTCCAACATCGTCACCGCATTGGATGGCTGGACCTTCCTCGACAAGAACCGCACCTACGTGTTGTCCGGTTGGGCGTCGGCCACGAACGTGACCGGTACACGCGAGCGCATCACGCGATTGCAGCGCAGCTCGGCGCACTACTACCAGCGTCCCGATCTCGACTACCTCGGTGTCGATACGTCCGCCACGTCGCTCACCGGTCACGGTGCGCGAGTCTGGCTGAACAAGCAGAACGGCAAGGTGCTCTTGAACAGCGCCGTCGGCTACATGTCCCCGGGGTTCGACAACAACGACCTTGGCTTCCTGTTCCGCAACGACGTGATCAACACGCACCTCGGTTTGGGCTACCAGTGGAACGACCCCAAAGGGGTGCGGCAGTATGCGAATGTTCTCGGCGCGGTCTTCTCGGGATGGAATACGGGTGGGGTGCAGACGGCCGCTGGCTTCTTTCTCAAGGGCAATGTCGAGTTCACGAACCGCTACAGCCTGAACGGCGACCTCAACATGAACCCCTCCGTCCTGAGTGACCGCCGCACGCGGGGTGGTCCGCTCATGCGGAACGCTGGCGGCGTCAGCGGCAGCGTGTACTTCGACACCGACGGCAACTCGCCTCTTTTCTATGCGCTGTCGGTCAGCGGTGGCATGGATGCCGAGGATGGCTTCGACGTCAGCTTCAGCCCGAGCGCGAACTGGAAGGCGATGCCGAACCTCACGTTCAGCCTGGGTCCCGAGTTCAACCGCTCCAAGAACGACGCGCAGTATGTGAAGCGAGTGACCGATGGATTCGCCACGGAAACGTACGGTTCGCGCTACGTGTTCGCCGATCTCGACCAGACCACGTTCGCGGCGCAGTTGCGAGTGGACTATGCGATCACCCCGAACCTGAGCTTCCAGGTGTTCGCGCAGCCGCTCGTTTCAACGGGCCGCTACACCGGGTTCAAGGAACTGGCGCGCCCGCGCAGCTATGACTTCGTGGAGTACGGCGTCACGCCGGGCTCGACGTTCGATCCCAACACGGGCGAGGCGGATCCGGACGGGGCAGGTCCGGCCCCTTCATTCAATGTGGGCGAACCGGACTTCACGTTCCGCACCGTTCGCGGCAACGCGGTCTTGCGCTGGGAGTACATGCCCGGCTCCGCCGCGTACCTGGTGTGGACGCAGGAGCGCACTGACTTCGTGAACGATGGCCGCTTCAACTTGAACAACTCGCTCTCGCAGCTCTCGCGTACGCCTGCGAATAACGTCGTGCTGGTGAAAGTGACGCACCACTTCGAGCTCTAGCCCTGTATCGGGGGATCCAGTGCCAAGAGCAGGGCCCGGTGGGCTGTCAGCCGCCGGGCCCGAAGTGTTCTCCATGCGCGTTCTCGGCGGATGGGGTCGAGCGCGAGCGGCTCCGGATTTCCAGCGCGCCACGCGCTCGACTAGACTCCGTGAATCCAACGGAGGTCACACGTGTCCCAAGCGCCCGGCAACACCCTTTCGCACTACCGCCTGATCGAGAAGATCGGCGAAGGCGGCATGGGTGCGGTCTGGCGGGCGCACGATTCGCACTTGGATCGAGACGTGGCGGTGAAGGTGCTCCTGCATGGAGCGCTTGAGAACACAGAAGCGCGCGATCGATTCCGCCGCGAAGCGATGGTGCTTGCACGCCTGTCGCACCCCGGAATCGCCACGATCTTCGATTTCGACGCGAAGGACGGCGTCGATTTCCTGGTGATGGAGTACGTGCCCGGCGGCACTCTGCAGCGGCGCCTCGCGCAGGGGCCGCTCCCTGTGGAGGAGTTGCTGCGGGTGGGAGCGGCGCTGGCCGAAGCGCTCGAGGACGCACATCGCGGCGGCTTCCTGCACCGCGACCTGAAGCCTGGAAACGTCGCGCTCACCGCGAGCGGGCAGCCCAAGCTACTCGACTTCGGTCTCGCGGGCCTGCTCCATCGCGCGCAGGCGAGCGCCGCGTTGACGATGACCGGCACGATCGTGGGCACGCTGCACTACATGGCGCCGGAACAGTTGCTCGGCGCAGCCGACGATGCGCGCACCGATGTCTATGCGCTGGGTGTCGTGCTCTACGAGATGGCAGCGGGGCAGCGGCCCTTCCACAAGGACCGTCCCGAAGCCTTGATGTTCGAGATCCTCAACAGTGCGCCCCCCGCGCTTCCTGCGATCCGATCCGGGATCCCCGCGGCGCTCGATCGCCTGATCGCCGACTGTCTTCACAAGGATGCCGCGCAACGCCCCGCATCGGCTGGCGCGGTGGCAGAGACCCTGCGCCGTGTGGCGGAGGCCACGAGTTCGGGAGCCATGGCCGCCACGGGCCACGATGTCATCCGCTCGCTCGCGGTGTTGCCGCTCGAGAATGTCTCGCGCGATCCGGCGCAGGAGTATTTCGCGGACGGCATGACCGAGGCTCTCATCTCCGATCTCGCACGCATCAAGGCGCTGCGCGTGATCTCGCGCACCTCGGCCATGAAATACAAGGGCGCGCAGAAAGGCCTACCCGAGATCGCGCGCGAACTGAATGTGGACGCGGTGCTCGAGGGCTCGGCGCTGCTTCTGGGAAATCGCGTACGCATCAGCGTTCGACTTGTCTCCGCGCGCACCGACGAGACGCTGTGGTCGGATCGCTACGACCGCGACCTCGAGGATGTGCTGGGTCTGCAGAGCGATGTCGCGGAAACCGTCGCGAATGAGATCGCCATCCAAGTCACGCCACGCGAGGCCACGCAGCTGGCGAAGCGCGCCGCCGTGGACGCCGCGGCTCACGTGGAGTTCCTGAAGGGCCGGCACGAGCTCGCCGCGGGTTCGCCGCAGGCCACCGAGATCAGTTTGCGGCACTTCCGCCGTGCACTCGAGCTGGATCCCAAGTTCGCTCCAGCGTGGGCGGGGTTGGCCGAGTGCCACAACATCCGCGCGAGTCGCGGAATGGCGCCGCCAGCCGAGGCGAACGAGGCCGCACGTTCGGCGGCGATGAAAGCGTTGGAGCTGGATGATTCGCTCTCGGATGCCTACGTCGCGCTCGGGAGTCTGAAGGGCACGCCGTTCGATCTCGAAGGTTCGACGCAAATGTTGGAGCGCGCCATCGAGCTCAATCCGGGTTCGGCCAGCGCGCACTATTCACTGGGGCGCGTGTTCTACTGTAGCGAGCGCCACGCCGAGGCGCAGGCGGCGATGCTGAAGGCGTTGAGCCTGGATCCGCTCTCCATGCTGATCCACACCACCGTGGGCGATGCGTACTACTACGCACGCGAGTACGAGAGGTCGGTGCTCTACTACACGATGGCGATCGAGATCGATCCGCGCTTCGACGGTGCGCACACCGATCTGGCTCGCTCCCTCGAAGCGCTCGGGCGATTCGATGCCTCCGAAGCACAGTATGAAGAGGGTCGGCGACTCTCGGGCGGCGTTGCGGGCCCATCGTTCGGACTGGCGAATCTGGCGATCAGCCGCGGGGACTTCACGAAGGCTCGCAGCATCCTCGACGGGTTGCTCGCCGCGCGCGCGCATCGGGTGGTCTCGGCTTGGGGGATCGCCGTGCTGTACGCACGCCTGGAAGAAGTCGATGAGGCGTTCCGCTGGTTGGATCTCGCGGTCGAGGAAGGCGCACCCGGTCTGGTGTTCCTACGCGTCCATCCGCGGCTTGATGGATTGCGACAGGATCCGCGCTTCCCCGAGATTCTTCGGCGTACCGGACTTGCCCATCCGAGCTGATCCAGTGCCATCGCGACGGCCTAGATTCCTCTGGCGCGTCGGCCGATAACCACGGGAACCCAGGAGGTTCCCATGTACCGTCGATCGATTCTCGCGAGCTTGGTGCTCGTGCTCTTGGCTATGGGCTGTGCCGGGCCGTCGAAGCTCGCAGAGCGCAGTGAGAAGAAGTTGGCCGGTGGCGACATCTGGAAGGCGTGGCAGCTGGCGACGCGCGCGCTCGATCGCGAGCCCATGAACCCGCGCGCCAAGGCTGCTGCGGCTTCGGCCGGTCAGGTGATCGCGGAGGATTGGCAGCGCCGTATCCACGCGCTCGCGCAGGTCGACAGTGTGCGCGCAGCCGAGCAGGTGCTGGAGTTCGTGGGCTTCCGCGCGAATGCTGCGGCCTACACCACGATTGGTGTCACGCCTTCGTGGGCGAACGACGAGTCGGCACTGCGTCGGGCCGCCGCGAGTGAGCACTACGGCCAGGGTCGCAAAGCGATGACGGCGAACCGCCCGAAGGCGGCATTCGCGCGTTTCCATGAGAGTGAACGCTTCATGCCGAACTACCGCGATGCCTCGAAGCTCGCGGAAGTCGCCTATCAAAAGGCGCTGACCCGCGTCGCGGTGATGTCGTTCGCCTCGGCTTCCAAGGATCCCGGATTCGGCCGCGAGGTGGGTGAGGAGTGGCGGGACGCGCTCGCGAATGCGATGGCACCACCGAATGCCCGCTTCACGCGCGTGCTGGGCGCCGAGGCCGTGGACAAGCGCATGACGGTGTCGCAGTTGGGCCGTCTGTCGCGCGAGGAAGCCTGGAAGCTCGGGCGCAAGAGCGGAGCGGAGCGCATCGTTTGGGGCTCGGTCGGCCCGATCGAATCGGATACGCGACTGCAGTTGTTCCGCGAAACGATCTCGCGTCGGATCGTGCAGAAGGGTCAGAACGGCGAGAATATCGTGCGCTGGGTCGAGGTGCCCATCGAAGTCGTTGCCCGCGTGCGTGACGTCGAAGTGCAGCTCGAATACGAGGTCATCTCGACCAAGGACGGCACCTCGATGGTACATGCGCGCGTCCCGCGCACGACGCAGGCGCGGGTCGTCTGGACTTCGTATTCGCCCGAGGGCGATCTCGGCAACTATGCGCTCGTCTCCGATGTGCTCCGCGCGGCCGATCCCGAGCGCGCGAAGGCGGTGGAGAGCAAATGGAAGGCCGTGTGCGGCGATGCCGTGACGCTCACGCAGGTGCTCGCTGCACGTCGCGAGACCCGCACGCCGACAACGGATCGCCGTGAAGTGCTCGGCCGGTTCATGGCCGGTGCCGCATTCGTGTTCCTTCAGGAGTTGCCGTCGGCTGAGGAACTCGCATTGATCGCCGCCAAGCAGGGTTGGCGTCCGCTGCGCGATGATCTCGCGCGGCTCGACCAGACCGATGACGTCGATCTGGGTGTGAATCTCTCGAACGACGAGCGCTGATCCACTCCTCATGCCGAAGATCCGCAGGATCGCAATCAGCACGGGTGGCGGCGATGCCCCGGGGCTCAACGCCGTCATTCGTGCCGTCGTGCTGGCATCCATCCAGCGCGGCTGGGAGTGCTATGGCATCCGCGAGGGCTACAACGGGCTGCTCACGCCGGATCTGTATCCAGAGGGCGGCGTGTTCCTGCTCAACCGAGCATCGGTCGCCGGCATCACGCACTTGGGCGGCACCATCCTGGGGACCACCAATCGCGGCAATCCACTCCGCTTCCCGGTCGAACAACCGGATGGTTCGATCGTCGAGATCGATCGCGGCGATGAGTTGGTCGAGAGGTTCCGGGCCGCCGGCCTGGATGCACTCATCACCGTTGGCGGCGATGGCTCGCTGTCGATCGGCTACGAACTGGCTCGCCGTGGACTGCGCGTGGTCGGTGTGCCCAAGACGATCGACAACGATCTCGACCGCACCTTCATGACGTTCGGCTTCGACACCGCGGTGTCGTTCGCCACGGAATGTCTCGATCGCCTCCACACGACAGCCACTTCGCACCGGCGCATCATGGTGGTCGAGGTCATGGGGCGTTACGCGGGCTGGATCGCATTGCACAGTGGCATCGCGGGCAATGCGGACGTCGTGCTCATTCCCGAGATTCCCTACGACATCGAGAAGGTCGCCGAGTCGATCCGCGGTCGCGACAAGGGCGGACGCGGCTATAGCATCGTCGTGGTGGCCGAAGGGGCAACCCCGAGAGGCGGCGAAGTCTCGGTGCTCGGCAAGGCCGTGGGGCAGGCCGAGAAGCTCGGCGGTGTGGGCGAGAAAATCGCGCTGCAGCTCGAGGAGAAGACCGGCAAGGAGGCTCGCACAGTCGTGCTCGGCCATCTGCTGCGCGGTGGCTCACCCACCAGCTTCGACCGGCTCGTGGCGCTGCGGTTCGGCGCCGCCGCGGTGCGAGCACTGGACGAAGGTCAATCCTCGGTGATGGTGTCGCTGGCACCCCCGACCGTGCGGTACGAACCACTCGCAGATGCCATCCGCCGCATGAAGCTGGTCTCCACCGACAGCGACACCGTCGTGACGGCACGCGAGATCGGTATCTGCTTCGGGGATTGAATCCGATCAGACGAGTCCTCTCGTCACGCTCCTGAATCGGGAGTTGTCGGGTCTGGAATGCGCGCGGGGCCATTCGCGATCCGTCGCAGGAATGCGACGGTCCCCACACGAGTGCCCGCGGCCCATTCATGTCGGCCGTCGAACACGCCGGTGTGAGCGGTGACGCCGCGTGCGCGCAGTGCGTTGGCATCCTGTTCGAGCGCATCGGGCGGGAAGTAGGGATCGTGCTCACCGGTCATCGCCAGCACCTCGGGCCACTCGGCCGTCGCCGCGGCGGCGAGCTCAGGCGGCACGTCGCCGCCCACGGTGACGATCGCGTTGCACCGATGTCGCCCGAGTACGCCGGCGCGATACGCCATGCCCACGCCCTGCGAGAAGCCCGCGAAGACGCGTGTGTCCGCAGCACCGAACTCACGCTCGACCTGCTCCACCACGGTGTCCACGTAGCCCACATTCGTCGTAATGGCGACCTCGCGATCCAGCCGCGTCATCCAGCTCGCGACCACTTCCTGATTGCGGCCCGCGTAGTGAACGTTCAATGCCTGCACCGACACCACGAGCCAATCGTCATCGGGCACCGAGCCCGCGAACGCCTCGATCATCGTCTCGGCGGTCTGAGCCTGACCATGGAAGCCGAAGAAGTGATGCTTCGCCACGCCCGCGCGCGGCGGCACCACCAGATAGCGTCCCTGCACCGTAGCCGGCGCGTGTCGCAGCAATGCCGAATCGTCGCGCGACGACATGGCTACCGTCCGGGTCCCTGCATCAGGTCGAGCATGCCCGGCTCGCCCGCGCCGCGACCGCGGCCCTCGGGGCCGTCGGGCACCGCGTCACCTTCGCCGGGCGCCAAGAACAGGTTCTTCTCCAGCCCATGCTGGCGGTCGTACAGATCGCGGTAACGGCCCTTCAGGTCGTAGAGCGTGTCGTGGTTGCCGCGCTCCACGATGCGGCCCGCTTCGACCACGAGGATCTGGTCGGCACGCCGAATGGTGCTCAGGCGGTGCGCGATCACGAACGTCGTGCGGCCCGCCATCAGGTGCTGCAGTCCTTCCTGGATGAGCGCCTCGCTCTCGGAGTCCAGGCTCGAGGTGGCTTCATCGAGAATGAGCAGACGCGGGTCGGCGAGAATCGCACGTGCGATGCTCACGCGCTGGCGCTGCCCGCCCGAGAGCTTCACGCCGCGCTCGCCCACGACCGTGTCGAGTCCCTCGGGATAGCGGTCGGCGAACTCATCCACGCGCGCGATGCGGCAGGCCTCGTCGATCTGCGCGGGCGTCGCGTCGGGGCGCGAGAACGCGACGTTGTCGCGGATCGAACCCCCGAAGAGGAACGTGTCCTGAAGCACCACGCCCAACTGCGTGCGGTACGAATCCAGACGGATCGTGGATAAGTCCACGCCATCCACGGTGACACGCCCAGCCTGCGGTGTGTGGAATGCCGCGACCAATCCAATGATGGTGCTCTTGCCCGAGCCCGAGGAACCCACCAGCGCCGTGAC
>Ga0163144_10028230_pt1 | contig 10831 bp, 11 predicted proteins | sample OliLak19BULKMAT1_FD_123175 | JGI IMG/M metagenome (GOLD analysis project Ga0163144, IMG submission 123175) | Freshwater microbial mat bacterial communities from Lake Vanda, McMurdo Dry Valleys, Antarctica - Oligotrophic Lake LV.19.BULKMAT1 | ecosystem: Environmental > Aquatic > Freshwater >... | reverse complement strand
CTACTCGGAGAAGCTGCGCCGGACGCTGGCCAGCGTCGCCCCATCGAAATGCATGGGCGAGCCGACGGTCGTCATCCTGACCCCGGGGCATTTCAACAGCGCCTATTATGAACACTCGCTGCTGGCCGACCTGATGGGGGTGGAACTGGTCGAGGGGCAGGATCTGTTCGTCGAGGGTGCTCATGTCTGGATGCGCACCACCGAAGGCCCGCGACGGGTGGACGTGATCTACCGGCGGCTGGATGATTCCTATCTTGACCCGCTGTGCTTTCGTCGGGACAGCATGCTGGGCATTCCGGGGCTGATGGATGTCTATCGCGCCGGGGGGGTGTCGATCTGTTCGGCACCGGGGGCTGGGGTGGCCGATGACAAGGCCGTCTACACCTATGTGCCCGAGATGGTACGCTTCTATCTGGGCGAAGAACCGATCTTGCAGAACGTGCCGACCTGGCAATGCGGCAAGGCGGATGACTTGCGCTATGTGCTCGACCAGTTGCCCGATCTGGTGGTGAAGGAAGTCCACGGCTCGGGCGGTTACGGGATGCTGGTGGGGCCCAAGGCCAGCCGCGAGGAAGTGGAGCGCTTCCGCGCCAAGATCGTCGAGGATCCGGGCAATTACATCGCCCAGCCAACCCTGGCGCTGTCGTCTGTCCCGACTTTCGTGGAGGAAGGGGTCGCGCCCCGGCATGTGGACCTGCGTCCGTATTGCCTGGTGGGAGAGTCGATTGAACTCGTCCCCGGCGGGTTGACGCGGGTGGCGCTGACCGAGGGATCCCTGGTGGTGAACTCCAGTCAGGGCGGCGGGGTCAAGGACACCTGGGTGCTGGCGGAATGAGGGGCGGTCGCTTGGGACGACGGTCAGCGAAATCGAGCGCGTGCCGCGCGTTTGCCTTTGTCTCGCCTCTGTGCGCGAAGGGCGCTGGGCCGGCTCGGCCGGTGGGGTTTCACACCCCACACCCCGTGGGATTTTTCCGCAGAAAGGAAGTTGCGGGGCGCGGCTTCGGTGTGGGGGTAAGCATGTCATGCTAAGCCGCACTGCCGACAACCTTTACTGGATCGCGCGCTATATGGAGCGGGCCGATACCGTTGCCCGGCTGTTGGAGGTTGGCAGCCGGATCAGCCTCCTGCCCTCTGCGCAAGGGTTCCGCAGCGAATGGGACAGCCTGTTGCAGGCGACCGGCATGGCGGGGTCTTTTGCCAAGAAGTACGGCGACCCGGTGCAGCGTAACATCGAAAGCTTCCTGTTCTTTGACCGCGACAACCCATCATCCGTGGCGAGCGTGATAACCAGCGCGCGCGAAAACGGGCGCATCGTGCGAACGGCCCTCACGAGCCAGGTCTGGGACGCGCTCAACACCGCCTTTCAGGAGTTGAAGGCGCTGGAACGGCGGCCGCGCTCTGAGTTGGAACTGTCGCGGCTGACCGACTGGGTCACCCGGCATGCCGCCATGGTGCGCGGGGCCATCGATGCCACGCTTTTGCGTGATGACGGGTTCAACTTCCTCAACATCGGTTATTATCTGGAACGGGGCGACAGCACGGCGCGGCTGATCGACGTGAAGTATTATGTCCTTTTGCCCCGGCTCGACTTTGTCGGATCGGGTCTGGACAATTACCAGTGGTCCACGCTCTTGCGCGCCATGGGAGCAGAGCGGGCGTTTCACTGGGCCTATGGGGGTGAGGCGACGGCAGCAAAGATCGCGCATTTTCTGATCCTGAATCCGCAATCACCCCGCTCTTTGGCGACATGTTCGGCAGGGTTGGTGAACCACCTGGACCGCGTGGCCAAAGAATACCACCGCGAAACCGAAGCGCAGGCGCAGGCACGGGCGCTGTTTCACGGTATCGAGGGGGCCACGGTCGAAGCGATCTTCGACGAGGGCCTGCACGAGTACCTGAGCCGTTACATCGCTGAGACGGCGCGGATCGCCCGTTCCATCCATGCGTCCTACTTTAGTGGAGAATTGCGCTGATGCGGCTGACTGTCGACCATGTGACGCGCTATGTGTACGACCAGCCTGCCCGGTCTGTCGTGCAAAGCCATCGGCTGTGCCCGTCGGAATTCGAAGGCCAGAAACTGATCGAATGGGATGTAACGGTCTCTGGCGGCAGCAAGGGCGCGTCTTTCCGTGACGCTGCGGGGGATCTGGTGCAGGGCTGGACCGTGACCGGGCCGGTCAGCGAGGTTACGGTAAGGGTCGAAGGCATCGTCGAGACGGCGGACCTGTCCGGTGTGCTGCGCGGCCACCGCGAAACCGTGCCGCCAGAAGCCTATCTGCGCGCCACTTTGCCCACACGCGCCGACACGGCATTGCGGGCCCTGGCTCAACCGGTTGGCGCGGCAGACACGCTCGCCCTCGCCCATGCGCTAAGCAAGGCCGTTGCCGATGCGATTGCCTATCAGCCCGGGGTGACCCATGCCCATACCACCGCCGCAGAAGCGCTGGCCCTGGGGGTGGGGGTCTGTCAGGATCATGCCCACGCGCTGATCGCGGTGGCGCGGGTGCGGGGGCTGCCGGGGCGCTATGTCTCCGGTTATCTTTTTTCCGATGCCAGCGGTGCCGCGCATGAGGCTGCACATGCCTGGGCGGAGCTTTACATCGCGGGACTGGGTTGGGTGGGGTTCGACCCCGCGAACCGCTGCTGCCCAGATGACCGCTACATCCGGCTTGGGTCCGGTTTTGACAGCCAGGATGCCGCCCCCATCCGCGGTGTCGCGCGTGGTGGCGGGCGGGAAGATATGGATGTAACCCTCGCCATTCTGAACCAGGATCAGTAGCGGTCGGGCGGTCTTGTGGTAGCTTCTGCTGCAACCTTTGGCAGTGGAGGGGTTGAACCTGCCACCCTCCTGACCTTAGGCTTGCCGCGATCGGGAGTGGACAGATGACCTATTGCGTGGGCCTTTTGCTGAATGACGGCATGGTGATGCTGTCGGACACGCGCACCAATGCCGGGCTCGACAACATCTCGACCTACCGCAAGATGTTCACCTTTGAAGATCCGGGCGAGCGGGTGGTCACCATCATGACCGCGGGCAGCCTGTCGGTCAGCCAGACCACCATCGCCCGCCTGCGCGAGGCGATCGAGGATCCGGAGGCCACGCCGGAAACCAGCATCATGCTGGCGCCCACACTGCTCAAGGTTGCCGATATCGTCGGCCGGATGCTGGCCGACGTGCGGGCCGAGATCGATGAAAAGCTCAGCGCGATGCAAGGCGCCACCGCCAGCATGATCGTCGCCGGGCAGCGTCGGGGCGGAGCGATGCGGATGTTCCTGATCTATCCGGAAGGCAACTTCATCGAGGCGACCGAGGACGCACCCTTTCTGCAGATCGGCGAGCATAAGTACGGCAAGCCGATTCTTGACCGGGTGGTGAAACCTTCGACCACGCTTGCCGATGCGCAAAAGGCCGTGCTTCTGTCGATGGATTCGACGCTGCGGTCGAACCTTTCGGTTGGCATGCCGCTGGACCTCGCCGTGATCGAACGGGACGCCTGCCGGGTCACCCTGAAACGGCGGATCGAGGCGGGCGACCCGGCTTTCCGCACGATGAGCGAGGCCTGGTCCACCGCACTCCGCGACGGTTTTCAACGAATTTTGATCTGATGCTTTGCAATGCGTCCGGGACGTTCTACTTGTCATGAGGAACTGGAGAGGCCGATGCCAAAACTTGTTCGCCTTTACATCCGCAGTGTCCTGATCGGGTTTGGCGTGGCCGGGGTCTTTACCGCCGCTCTATTGTGGTTGGACGTGGCGGGGATCGGGCATTTGATCCTTGCGTCCGACATCGGCGGGGTTGCGGCGGCGATGCTGATCTTTTTCAACGGGATCGTGTTTGCGGCGGTTCAGTTTGGCCTGTCGGTCATGGCTTTGGCCGAGGATGACGACCATGGCGGCGGCACCGGCTCGCGCAATCCGGCCCTCATGCCGATCCCCGTCACCGTGCCGGCAAAGACCAAAGGCAAGGCGGAGCGGCGCTGAAGCGGGCGCAGCCGGGCCGAAGGTTCGGAACCTTCTGACATTCCATGCGTTTTCCGAAGGTTGGTTCGGAGTAACGGGTGTGGATTTACAGCTTCTGAAGACCTTTCAGGAGGTCGCTGCGACCGGGTCCTTTGGTGCCGCGGCCGGGCGGCTGTTTGTCACCCAGTCGGCAGTATCGCTGCGGGTGCACCGGCTGGAAGACGAACTTGGCCGTAGTCTGTTCAACCGCAACCCTGAGCGTGGCGCTGCCTGCCATCGCGCAGGATCGCATCACCGGCATCCGCGATCTGAATGACCGGATCGGCGACATTGAGTACGACGTCGAGCGTGACCTGCGGCGTTCCGAGGACGCCGCCCGTTTTGGCTATCCGGAATATCAGCCTGGCTTCAGCGGCAACGCGTCGCTTGGCTTCTCGACCCAGGATGGCAACACGGAAACCGAAGATCTGTCGATCGGTGTCCGGATGCGCTACGCTCAGGGGCAGTGGGTTCAAACCTTCGGCCTGGTGTACGACTATTCGGAAACCGAAGGCGTCCGGAACGAGGAAACCGCCTTTGCCATCTATGACGGCAACTACTACTTCAACGAACAGTTCTACGTCTTCGCACTGGCCCGTGCGACGCGCGACGATCTGGCCGACGAAGCAGGCGAAGTCAGCCGGGACGGGTTCTTCGGCGTTGGTCCGGGGTTCCGGATAATCAACCAGCCGAACGTGGCTTGGCGCGTGCAGGCCGGTATCGGTGTAAGCTATCTGGAAGATGGCCTTGGCGATGACGAAACCGAGGAAGGCTACATTGCCTCGTCGCGGTTCTACTATGAGTTCAACGAAGGCATGTTTCTGACCAACGACACGGACGTGCTGTCTTCGGATACCGCGCTTCGGGCGAACAACGACCTCAGCGTGAACTTCCGCGTGACCGACGCGGTGTCGACCCGGATCAGCTACTTCACGGACTACAATGATTCACGCGATATCGAGACGGACAACCGTCTGGGCGTGTCGCTGGTCGTTGGCTTCTAGGCCCGGAAGCCCGACCCAGCAGAGAACGGGGCAGGGGAAATCTGCCCCGTTCTCAATTTCTCATTCAGTGATTTTGCCGGTGGCGGGCCCGCAGCAACCGTGGGGACCGGGGTTTTCCCGAGAGCCAGAGGTCTCAGGTGGGCGCCAGGTAACTGGACCAGGATCCAGTCAGAGCCAGCACCCGTTCGTTTGCTTATCGGCCACTGGAAAATTGGCCCCGCACGAGAAGAGCAGCACCCGCCACTTACACAGATAGGCCGTTGTAGGGCAGGCCGCAAGGCTGGACAGACGTTCACCTTTGGTTCATGTTGTTCGAATGGACCCCTCACTCACCCATGTCGCGGAACTCTTGCCCGCACTGCCCGGCCAACGGCTGCAGCGCGGCGTGTGTCGTGGCCTGCGGGCGCTGGATTTCGTGTCGGTTGAGGAACTGGTGCCCGCTCCCGGCCTGCGGGTCGACGTGATGGCGCTGGGCCCCAAGGGTGAGGTCTGGGTGGTGGAGTGCAAGTCGGGCCGGGCTGACTACCAGACCGATCGCAAATGGCAGGGCTATCTCGACTGGTGCGACCGGTTCTTCTGGGCGGTGGATGCGGCGTTTCCGGTGGAACTTTTGCCGGGCAATACCGGGTTGATCCTTGCCGATGCCTGGGACGCCGAGGTGGTGCGGATGGGACCGGAGACGCCGCTGTCTGGTGCCCGGCGCAAGGCCGTGCTTCGATGTTTCGCGCGGGTGGCGGCAGGGCGTCTGCAGCAGCTGCGCGACCCTCTGGCAGAGGTCTGAAAGGGTGGGGAAAGGGCCAAACTTCTTCAAGGAAATTCGCAAGATCCTTTGAAGGATCTTGGCCGCCGGCACAGTGGTCAGCGCCGTTTCTTGCCGCTTTCGCCGACAGCGCGGGCGGCCTCTGCGGCGGCGCGCAATTCTTCGGCAATCTCTTCGGCTTCATCGGGGTCGAAATCCAGCGGCAGGTCGATCCCGCCTTCGGCTTCGATATAGATGCGCACCATGCCAAGATCGGTCGGACCGATCTGGATGTTGGCGGCGATGTCGCTTTGCCGGTCGATGCCCATGGCGGTCTCCTCGCGAAGTCTGGCCTGCGGTTAGCGCGTCACCCGTGGCGGTGCAAGTCGCAAACACCACGCTGCAGTCGGGCACCCCCGGTCTTTCTGGCTGTGCGCTTGGGTCAAGACCCTTGCAATCCGGGGGGAGGGCCGTTAATTCCCCGCCAAGTGCAGCTTTAGCTCAGCTGGTTAGAGCGCTAGATTGTGGATCTAGAGGTCCCCCGTTCGAGCCGGGGAAGCTGTACCATCCCATCCTGTGCGCTTCGACGTCAGGCAGCCGCACCGCCGACAGTCAAGCCCTGGATCAGCAGCGTCGGTTGCCCGACACCGACCGGAACCCATTGCCCCGCCTTGCCGCAATTGCCGATGCCGGGATCAAGGGCCAGGTCGTTGCCGATTGCGCGGATACCCTTCAAGGCCGTCGCGCCATCGCCGATCAGCGTCGCCCCTTTCACCGCCTCGCCGACCACGCCATTCCGGACCCGGTAAGCCTCCGTGCAACTGAACACGAACTTTCCGCTCGTGATGTCGACCTGACCGCCGCCAAAGCCCACGGCATAAAGCCCGTCCTTCAGGCCGTTCAGGATGTCCTTCGGGTCGTCCTTGCCCGCCAGCATGTAGGTGTTGGTCATCCGCGGCATCGGGATATGGGCAAAGCTTTCGCGTCGGCCGTTGCCGGTCGGGGCCACGCCCATCAGGCGGGCATTCTGGCGGTCCTGCATGTAGCCGACCAGCACTCCATCCTCGATCAGCACGTTCTTGGCCGAAGGCGTGCCTTCATCGTCGATGGAAAGCGAGCCTCGCCGGTCGGGGATCGTGCCGTCATCCAGCACCGTCACTCCCTTTGAGGCGATCTCCTGGCCCATCAGACCCGCGAAGGCCGAGGTTGCCTTGCGGTTGAAGTCACCTTCCAGCCCGTGGCCGATCGCCTCGTGCAGCAGGATGCCGGGCCAGCCGGGGCCAAGCACAACATCCATCCCGCCCGCCGGGGCATCAACCGCGCCAAGGTTGACACGGGCGATCCGCAGCGCCTCGGCGATCATGGGTTTCCAGGTTTCGGGCGTCATCAGTTGCGCCAACCCATGCCGTCCGCCCTGACCCATGCCGCCCTGTTCGCGGCGACCGTTTTCGTCGATCATCACGCTGACGTAAATCCGCGCCATCGGGCGGATGTCGGTGATCCGGCCGCCTTCGGGGCGCAGGATTTCCACCTCTTGCAGGCTGGCCGACAGGGTGGCCGAAACCTGCACAACGCGCGGGTCAAGGTCGCGAGCATAGGCGTCGATTTCCCGTAGAAGCTCGATCTTCACGGGGAATGCCGCATCGGCCATCGGATCGTCGGGGTGATAAAGTCGGATATTGGTGCCCCGCGGGGCCGCGGCCATGGTGCCGCCCCCCGTCCCCACGGCAAGACGGGCAGTTTCCGACGCCCGGTGAAGCGCGCTTTCGGTGATCTCGGTCGAATGGGCGTAGCCTGCGACTTCGCCGCGCACCGCACGCAAGCCAAAGCCCTGGCTGGCGTCATAGGTCGCCTGCCGGATGCGGCCGTCGTCGAGGACGATGCTTTCGGCCCGACGGCGTTCCAGAAACAACTCACCATCATCAGCCCCTTCGGTGGCAGCGCGCAGAATCGCGAGGGTTGCGGCCTCATCGAGGTGGGTCTCGAACGGGCGGAAGGGGGCGTCGGTCATGGGGGCAATCCTTGCGGGGGTTCATCCGAAGGTAGGTCGGGGACAGGGGGGCTGCAAGCGTCGCGGCCAGTTGGGACGGTCAAACTCGAACCGCGACGAGACTTGCCAATCATTTCAGACCCAGCCCATTGATGAAATCGGCGCCTTTGGCCCAAGTCGCAGGATCGCTCAACGCCTCATGGCCGATGGGTCCGAGGGAGAGGAAAGTTTTGGGGTCCTTCGCAGCCGCATAAAGCGCCTTGCCGAAACCGAACGGGACGACCCCGTCCGCCTCGCCATGCAGGATCAAAAGCGGCGCGCGGATGCGGGCGATGTGGTCGCGGGACCGGTATTGGTCCTTCATAAGCAGGCCGACCGGAACCCAAGGGTAGGACCGTCGCGCGATGTCGACGGCGGCGGTGAACGGCGCTTCCAGCACAACCGCCGCAACCGGATGCTCGGCGGCAATCCGGACGGCGACCCCGGTGCCAAGGGATTCGCCAACCAGCACGATCTGTCCGGCAGCAATCCCGAGGCTGCGCAGATGGGTGTAAGCGGCCTTGGCGTCGATCAGAAGGCCAGCCTCGGTCGGGCGTCCGGTGCTGCCGCCATAGCCACGCCAGGACAGGAACGCCGCCCCGAAGCCTGCCTTCTGGTAGAACGCCAGCCGGTCGGCGCGGTCGGCGATGGTGCCGGCATTGCCGTGCAGAAACAGGATCGTCGGCTGCCCCGGTTTTGCCGGGCTGACCCAGAGAACCAGCGTTTCGCCGTCTGGCGTGGCGAGGGTTTCGCGGGTCACGCCGATCAGGCCAGTCGCCTCGGGTGCCGGGTCGGACAGGCCGGGAAAATACTGAAGGTCGCGCTGGAACACATAGAGGCCACCCACGGCCGTTGCGTAGAACAGCCCGAATGCCACGAGGGTCAGCTTCACGAAGACCATTCCGCTGTCCTCTCTGCCCGATGGGGTGCTGCTATGTCGCAACGGTTTCGCTTGTCGCAAGTCTGCCATTATGATTTTACACGCACCTATGACAACGGGATTCTGCCGATCTGGCAGGCCTGCAGGAAAGTGGCCATCGGCCGCCGCACGAACGGGAAACAGACATGCGCCTTTCGACTGCATCTATCATCGCCGCCCTTGCCGCCAGCCTGTTGGCCGGATCCGCCATGGCACAGCAAGCCCTTGAAATCGTCGGTCAACCAATCGACGGCGCGATGGGGTTCCAGCCGGCGGGTACACCTGGCGCGCGGGACGTGTTCTGGCTGGACGGGATGATCCTGTACATCATCACCGCCATCGTGATCTTCGTGACCGCGCTCCTTGCAATTGTCGTGTTTCGCTACAATAGCCGGTCAAACCCGACGCCCGCGCGTTTCACCCACAACTCCCCGCTGGAGGTGGCGTGGACCGTGGTTCCGATCGTGATCCTCGTGTTCATTGGCGCCTTCTCGCTCCCCGTCCTGTTCAAGGATCAGGAAATTCCCGTTGGCGACGTGACGATCAAGGCAACCGGCGTGCAATGGGCATGGAACTATGAATATGTCGACGAAGGGATTGCCTTCGACAGCTACATGATCGGCTCGCCGTCACTGGGCGGTGACAACATGCTGACGCCAGAGATCGAGGCAGAGCTGGTGGCGGCAGGTTATTCGAAAGAACAGTTTCTGCTGGCGACGGATACCGCCGTGGTCGTGCCGGTCGGCAAGACAATCGTGGTGCAGGTGACGGCGGCGGATGTGATCCATTCCTGGAAGGTGCCAGCCTTTGGCGTGATGCAGGACGGCGTGCCGGGCCGGATCGCCGCGCTGCACTTTACGCCAGAGCGGGAGGGCATCTATTTCGGTCAGTGTTCGGAACTTTGCGGGCAGATGCACGCTTACATGCCGATAACGGTCAAGGTGGTGTCAGAGGCGGCCTATGCCGAATGGCTGGTGAAGGCAAAAGCGGGTGACGTCATCCTGTCTGATGCGGCAACCGTCCAGCCGGTGGATGTCGCGGCGAACGACTGACGCCCACCAGAACTGGCGGCGCGTCTCGCGCCGTCGGTCACAGGGTTAAAGCAGGTAACGGATGAGCGATATTGCCGCATTCCAGGACAAGGCCACGCTCCAGCGTGACGCGGGTTTTGGTGACTATGTCCAGCTTCTGAAGCCGCGCGTCATGTCGCTGGTGGTGTTTACCGCGCTGGTCGGCCTTCTGGTCGCGCCAAACGCGCTCCACCCGGTGGAGGCTTTTGCAGCAATCCTGTTCATCGCTCTTGGGGCGGGGGCGTCGGGCGCGTTGAACATGTGGTGGGACGCCGACATCGACGCGGTGATGAAACGCACCGCTGGCCGCCCGGTCCCCTCGGGCCGGGTCGAGGGTGGCGAGGCATTGGCGATCGGTGTGGTTCTGTCCGGGATCAGCGTGGTCATGCTGTGGCTGGCGACGAACCTGATGGCGGCGGCCTTGTTGGCGTTCACCATCTTCTTCTACGTTGTCGTCTATTCGATCTGGCTGAAGCGGCTGACCCCGCAGAACATCGTGATCGGCGGTGCGGCAGGGGCGTTTCCGCCGATGATCGGCTGGGTTGCAGCGACCGGCAGCGTGTCGGTGGAAGCGCTGCTGATGTTCGCGCTGATCTTCATTTGGACGCCGCCGCATTTCTGGGCGCTGGCGCTGTTCATGAAGGAAGACTACCACACCGCCGGGGTGCCGATGCTGACGGTGACGCATGGCCGCCGGGCGACGCGGGCGCATATCCTCGGCTACACGCTGCTCCTCGCGCTGGTCGCGGTCGGGGCGGCTTTGACCGGGGTTGGCGGGCCTTTGACGCTGGTGGTGGCAGTTGCGCTAAATCTGTGGTTCGTGATAGGGGCCCGGCGCATCTGGCAACGGGATGAAGGGGCTGCGGAAGCGGATCGCTACGCGGTCGAAAAGGCGTTCTTCCGCTTTTCTCTGATCTATCTTTTCCTGCATTTCGCGGCATTTCTGGCCGAGGCGGCGTTGCGCCCCTATGGCCTTGGGGGGTGGTGATCGTGTTCCGCCCGGATCATGAGCTGCACAAGCGGCGGTTTTCCCGGAACCTCGGTCTTGGACTGACCCTTGTCGCCTTTGTG
>Ga0163144_10028229_pt1 | contig 10832 bp, 9 predicted proteins | sample OliLak19BULKMAT1_FD_123175 | JGI IMG/M metagenome (GOLD analysis project Ga0163144, IMG submission 123175) | Freshwater microbial mat bacterial communities from Lake Vanda, McMurdo Dry Valleys, Antarctica - Oligotrophic Lake LV.19.BULKMAT1 | ecosystem: Environmental > Aquatic > Freshwater > Lake... | reverse complement strand
TTCTATGGCAAATTCTTCGGCGGCGCCGAGCAACGCTTCGGCAAACGGTTTGCCGGCGGCCATCAGTTCATGTTCTTTATCGCCTATGTTCTGCGAGCAGCGATATACCGCTGTTTCATCGGCCCAGATGCGGGTGGCCATTTCGGCCAGCTTGTATTTAATAGCCCCAAAGTTGGCAATGGGTTGTTTAAATTGTTCCCGGGTATTGGCATACTGTATGGTAGTAGTGGCAGCTCTTTTACAACCGCCAAATGCAGCGGCAGCCAGCTTTATACGGCCAATGTTAAGTATGTTAAAAGCGATGATATGGCCTTTGCCAATTTCGCCCAGCACATTTTCTACCGGCACTTTAGCATCTTGAAAGTACAGTTGCACAGTAGAAGAACCTTTAATGCCCATCTTGTGTTCCTCTGGGCCAAGGGTAAAACCTTCCGTATTGCGGTCCACTATAAAACCAGTGAATTTGTCGCCATCTATTTTGGCAAACACCGTATATACATCGGCAAAGCCGCCATTGGTTATCCAGCATTTTTGCCCATTCAAAAGATAATGTTTTCCATCATCTGTAAGTGTAGCTGTTGTTTTTGCTCCCAGGGCATCGCTGCCGCTGTTGGGTTCGGTAAGGCCGTAAGATGCTTTCCACTCGCCGCTACCCAGCTTGGCGATGTATTTTTCTTTTTGTGCTTCGGTACCAAAATAGAGTATTGGTAAAGTACCGATGCCCGTATGTGCAGCCACGGCTACCGAAAATGAAAAGCCGCCGCCGAGGCCTTCGGCAGTAATCATGGTGGTAACAAAATCTTTGCCCATGCCGCCGTATTCTTCGGGTATGGATACGCTCAAAAGGCCCTGTTCGCCGGCCTTTTGCATCAGCAAAGGCATTAGCCCCTCTTCCTGTTTATCAATGCGTTCTATTACGGGCAGCACTTCCGCATCCAGAAATTGCTGGCACATATCCATCACCATTTTTTGCTCTTCCGAAAAATCTTCTGGGATAAAAATATCAATGGGGTTGGTTTCTTTTACCAGCCATTCGCCGCCTTTAATGGCTGTAGAGATTTGCATTGCAGTACTCATTTCGATTTATGATTTAAGATTTATGATGTCTGAACCGTGACTTGAGTGGATTTAGTGGGTTAGAATTTCTAAAAAATGGGGTTTAATTCCAGTCGTAATTGCCATATAGTATGTCTGAACCGTTATTTATGTGGATTAGGATGATTCAATTGCAGAGCGTTTAATTTGACAAAAGCATCGCAAAGGCTTCATTTCCAATTTTCCATTTAATCCAAATAATCCACTTAAATCAAGGTTCCGACACTTACTTCAAGTTATCATACACCTGCTGCAATACTTTTTTTACCACTTCCACTTCTTCTTTAGTTACGCCTTCCAACCCATCGTTAAGTGTATCGTTGGCAATGGTGGTGCTTTGGTCTTTCATATTCCGGGCCGCCTCTGTTAACTGAATTTTATTAATGCGGCGATCGGTTTTGCTGCTCACCCTTTGCACCAGACCCTGCTTTTCCATATTGTGTAAAAGCCTTGTAATGCTGGGCTTGTCTCGAAAAGTGCGGTTGCAAAGTTCCTGCTGGCTAAGGCCATCTTCTTTCCATAAATGAACCAGTACGCTCCATTGCTCCACTGTAAGTTCCAAGCCCGATTGCCTGAAATTTTTCTGTAACCTTCTGGCAATGGCTGTATTGGCCATGCCTGTAATTACGCCGTATAGTTCTCCTCTTTTAAATTGGTTATTTGCCATTGCCGCAACCCTGCATCTATTGAGGCATAAAAATAGGAATATTAGTTGCATAGGCAACTAATATTTTTAATGGTAAAAAATGTGGATTTGGAAAAGTGATGCTTTCTTAGCGACCGTCTAAAAATAAAAATACAGGATCATAGCCTACCCCGACTTTTCGCATTGGCATCAAATTAATTTTCTTACGAAACGCTGAAATACAATACTATCAACACTTTCAGATAATATAGAACACATTTCCTAATCCAAGGCTTCGGCCTTGTGGAGTGGCAGGCATAATTTCACCTGCTACAAAACTACCGCCATATCAGTCCCAAGGCTGAAGCCTTGCGTTAAGAATGGAACGGTACAACCTATTTCTCTTTTACAATTCTAACCACCATTTTACATCCTTAACTTGACGCCAATGCGACTTTTCGGGGGATGCGACAGATTTGAAAGATTTGCACCGATATTATCTGTGATTATCCTATTGCACACCAACGGAACAGGATGGGCGCACAGTGCCTTATAGATTAGTACAGAGTTTCACATTTCATTTGCCTGAGAGGAAAATAAGGGAGCAGGAATGCGACGATAGTGAAAGTCTTATACCATATTGCTGGCCGGTGCTTAGTGGGCAGCGAGTTATGCAAGCGTACCGTTTAAAAAGACTATTCCGTATTTTCTATCGGCATGTTTGGAGCGGCCTAAAACGGCATCTTCACCACCCTTGCTTTCAGCAGTTTGCCACGCACATCAATATAAATTTCGGAGTCAATGGCGGCAAAATTAGTAGTCACGTAGCCCATGCCTACGGCCTTGCCGAGGCTGGGTGCCTGGGTGCCGCTGGTTACAAGGCCTATTTTATTGCCATCGGCATCTTTTATTTCATAATGGTGGCGTGGTATGCCCTTGTCTATCATTTCAAAACCTACCAGTTTTTGCTTTACGCCTTCGGCTTTTTGTTGTTCCAAAAAAGCCCTGTTTGTAAAGTCTTTGGTGAATTTTGTTATCCACCCAAGCCCGGCTTCAAGGGGCGATGTGGTATCGTCAATATCGTTTCCGTAGAGGCAGTAACCCATCTCCAGCCGCAGTGTATCTCTTGCACCAAGGCCAATGGGTTTAAGGTCGCCTGCGGCAAAAACGGCGTCCCATATTTTTTCGGCGTTACCATCTTTGTCTTCAAAATAAATTTCTACACCGCCGCTGCCGGTGTAACCTGTGGCGCTAATAATAACATTGCCCACCCCCGCTACACTGCCCCGTACAAATGTGTAATACTTCAGGTTCATAATGTCGGCATCGCACAATGGCTGCAATATTTTACAAGCATTAGAGCCCTGTATGGCCAGCAGGCAGGTGTGGTCGCTAATGTTGTGCATCTCCACACCTTTATGGTTGAAGCTGCTTATCCAGTCCCAGTCTTTTTGAATATTACTGGCATTTACCACCAGCATATAACTTTTGTTTTCTTCGAGGCAATACACAATCAGGTCATCTACAATACCACCTTCTTTATTGGGCAGGCAACTGTATTGTGCCTTGCCTGCGGTTAGCTTGCTGGCATCATTGGTGGTTACTCTTTGAATCAGGTCCAGGGCATCGGGGCCTTTGAGAATAAATTCGCCCATGTGGCTCACATCAAACACACCCCCATTGTTGCGTACCGCCGCATGTTCATCGTTAATGCCGCTGTAACTAATGGGCATATTGTATCCGGCAAACTCTGCCATTTTCGCCCCTAAGGCTATATGTTTATGGGTAAAAGGTGTATTCTTCATTATGGCTTTTTATGTGGGCAAATGTATGGAATGAAGCGATGAGCAAATAAGGGAATGGGCAAATGGGCAAAAGCGGATTTTAAGCAAGGGGTATAGAGGAAACGGCCATTTTATTTACAACTCCACATAAATAGGGCAGTGATCGCTGTGCTTTATGTTGGGTAAAATGCTGGCGTGTTTTAATTGGTCTTTAAGCTTATTGGTAACGGTAATGTAATCTATGCGCCAGCCTTTATTTTGCAGCCTTACCGTGGGGAAGCGCTGGCTCCACCAACTGTAATGGTGCGGCTCCTGGTTAATATGCCGGAAGCTATCCACCCAGCCACTGGCCAGAAATTTATCCATCCACGCCCTTTCTTCGGGCAGAAAGCCGGAAGAGTTTTTGTTGCCTTTAGGGTCATGGATGTCTATGTCTTTGTGGGCAATATTATAATCGCCGCAGAGTATAATTTTTGGATGCTTCTTTTTTAGGTTATTGAGATAAGTGTAAAATTCATCAAGCCACTGGTATTTAAAAGCTTGCCGTAAATGGCCGGAAGTGCCGCTGGGGAAATAGGCGTTGATGAGGCGTATGTCTCCAAAATCCAGTTGGATCACCCTTCCTTCAAAATCGCTGTCGGAGTGTCCGGTGCCAGTTTGTATAAGGTCGGGTTTTATTTTACTAAAAACAGCCACGCCGCTGTACCCCTTTTTTTGTGCACTAAACCAATGGTGGCAAAAGCCTAGTGCCTCTAGTTCTTTTACGTCCACGTCGCCTTGCGAAGCCTTTGTTTCCTGAATGCAGATAATGTCAGCGGGGTCGGTTCGTAACCAGTCAAAAAAACCCTTTTTTATGGCCGCCCTTATGCCATTAAGGTTGTAACTAATTATACGCATGGTGTAAAGTTTTGGGTAAAATATTTATACCTGCAAAATAAGATGCAGGGTGAATGATTCAAGGCACAGGATTCAAGACGGGCAGGAAGTAAAACCAATCAACCAATCACTAATCAACCAATCACTAATAAGTATTCGTCATGTCTTCATCCACGCAGATAATGTAATCTGCCCGGCCTTTGTTTTCGGCGAGCAGGCTACCGATATGTTTCTGCGATACTGTGGTGATGGTGGTATATTTTAATTCGGGGCGGGTGTTTTTAAGATGCCAAAAAATGCCATCGTGGTTATCACTGTGGTAGCTGCCATTATAATGGATAAACAAGCTGCCGGGCTGGTAATACTGAAGTATAAAATAAGCCATGGTAGCATCTTTTATGGCCTGTGCTCTTACCATGTTTTCGCTGCCATGGCCAGCCATCATAGTGAGCATATTTTTATAGCCGGGCAGTTCGCCATTATAGTTTATGGGTAGTGGCGCTATCCATGCTTTTTCTTTTGCGTTGAGGGTATCGAGTACGGCAAAGCCTTTTTTGGCCACCATGCTGGCATATCGCCGCGGAATGTTGGTGGCAGCAAATACAATGTTGTTTTCTTTGGCAAAATTTACCAGCGGCGCATAATCAGTAGGATAGTTTTTCCATAGCCTGGCATTGCTGTCGAGGCCCCTGGCACTAAGGCTGCCCTGCAAAAAAGAATCGAGTTGTGGCTGGTTGTCCTGCTCCAGCATTTCGGCACCGAGTACCAGGCTGCGGCTTGCTTTACAATCCCTGGTAACCTCAAGTTGCAGCCAGTGGGCAATGGCGTTGTTATGAAATTCGCCAAACAATACCACATCATGCTGCACCAGTTGCCGCAGCATTTTTGCGTAGCTTATTTTATTGCCTTTAGCATTGTAAAGAGTATAGGCAGGCTTATTTTTTTGCGCCGTGGCGGCCAGTGTAATAATGCCGCCAGCCAGCATTAACCATAACTTTTTCATGGGTGGAAATTACGGGGTTTGTGCGCTGAATTTTACAATGTGCTAATTTCAAATATTCTTGCTAAACAAAACTATAATTTGCAACCATAACACTTACATTCTAGTATTAGTAAGCGATACGTGTAATACCCGACCCGTATTACATTTTGTGGTAATAAAAGGATGCCAGCCTTAATTGGCACCCCCAATCAACATTTATAAAATCATCTTAGCCCCTTCAATATTTTTCTGCTGCATTCTTCAAGTGCTTTCTTTGCAGCATCATTGGGCTGGCCATCGTATTTGCCATCTACTTTCTGGTCTTGTGCCTTACTGCCATCGGCCAGTTTTTTTAGCACCAGCGACACTGCCACATTAAAAGATGCCGCCGCACCGGGGTCCACATTCTTAATGGCTTTCAGCAGCCCACCCAGCTTACTGCCTGCTTTCATTTTTGTAAAATCAGTAGTGATGGTATAGTCGCAGTTTTTTGTTTTCGCTTCTTCGTCCGATGCAACTGGTATGGCATCTATTTTACCACTTGTCAGTATATCTGCCAGGTAGGTTTGCAGGTCGGCTGCATTTACCTGTTCCTCTCCGGTGGGAATATACACACCTATGCGTATGCCATCCTGCTGTTTGGTTCCCATTCCTGTTTTACCAGGGTTGTTTTCACGGCCCATTTTTGCATCGCTCCTTGCTTTGCTAAAGGCTTCCTTCATCATTTCGGCCATGTTTATTTTCTCATTAAGGTCTTCTTCATTTTTAGTTTCGGTGTAACCGGGCGGTATCTCAAAAAGCATCGAGTCTATTTTGGCGGCAGAAAATTCCAGGGTTTCAACGGTGGTTTTAAATTCGCTCATCGGGCCGCTGCTGCCCATTTTCATGGTTCTTGTTTCGGATAATGCAAACCCAAGTTTACCCTTGCCGCTGCTACGGCTTACAAATTTATCTACGCAATCGGGTTTTGTATATTCAGCAGGTTCCGCCTCCTTCTGCTGCATTTGTCGTAGCATTTTACGGTCGGGTTTGTAGTTCACCGGGCAGTTAAATTTTGGCAGGTCTATGTACCAGCCGTCGGTTTTTATAAGCATACTATCCTTCATAGTGCAGGCATCTTTGGAGGGCTCCACTTTTTGAACCGTCCACACATGCCGGGCATTAAACCCGTACATGGTTTTGCGTTCGCCTGTATCTATTATAGCGTAAGAGGTAGTGATAGTGCCACCCATTTTTGTAGCCTTTATATTTTCGGGCTCTTTGGTTTTAACCGGTTTTGAGAGGCGTTTGTCTTTGGTTGTTGTTGGCTTTTCGCCTTCGTCTATTTCAGGTTGTTCTTTATTAATAGGTACTATAAAGTACAGTTTCTTTTTGTCGTTTAATTTTATGGTTCGCTGCAGGTCGCACTGTTCTATGGTTGCGGGGGTGGCGGGCATCCCCATCATGGCACCCGTTTCTGTGCGTTTGCGCATTCCTTTTTACATACACGGTGGTTTCGGCATTCATGCCCATCATGCCCGTGGACTGTTTAAACTTATACTGCTGTGCCGTAGCCGGAGCAGAAAACAGCCACATGCCCATTGCAGTAAGCAGCATTATAAAAATGAAATTTTTCATTGTCGGTTTATTTTGCTCTAATGTAAAAACAATGAAAACGAAATGCAACCCCTGCGTGATTATATGATTGTTGCTGATAAGAATTGTGGCCTGGCTTTACTTACCAGGAAAGACAACCCAAAATGGCGTTGCCAATTTTGAGCAACAATCAACAAGGTGGTTATTATGAGAATTGGGTCAATGTCATTTCTGGCTAAAACCGGAAGATTTTCTTAGTGTATTTGAAACTTCCCCAACAAACCTTTAATACGACATCAACTTCCTTACAACCGCATCCAGTCTGCTTTTAGCCATGTATTGTTGCTCCAGTACTATATTAAATGGTATGGGTGTGTCAAGGCTGGCACAACGTATAACCGGGGCATCTAATAGTTCAAAACAATGTTCGCTTATCCAGGCACTTATTTCGCCGCCAATGCCACCCGTAAGGTTGTCTTCGTGTAGAATAAGCACCTTGCCTGTGGCTGCAACCGCTGCACGTATAGCTTCATAATCCAGGGGCAGCAGGGTTCTCAGATCTAATATCTCCATAGCAATATCTGGGTGCTTTAAGGCGCAATCCATGGCCCAATGTACCCCTGCACCGTAGGTAATAATGGTAATATCGGCACCATGTTGTACGGTTCGGGCTTTGCCAATTTCAATTTCATAATATGCTTCCGGTACTGCCCCGCTAATACTGCGGTACAATGCTTTGTGCTCAAAGAACATTACCGGGTTAGGGTCGTTTATTGCTGCTATCAGCAATCCCTTCGCATCTCCGGGTGTGGAAGGGTATACGACTTTAAGCCCGGGTGTATGTACAAACCACGCCTCGTTTGTTTGGCTATGGAACGGCCCTGCACCCACCCCGCCACCGCAGGGCATACGAATAACCACATCGGCATGTTGCCCCCACCGGTAATAGATTTTTGCCAGGTTATTAATTATCTGGTTAAAGCCCACGGTTACAAAATCGCCAAATTGCATTTCCATTACGGTTTTAAAACCCTCGAGGCTAAGGCCAAGGCAGGTACCTACTATAGCACTTTCGCAAAGTGGTGTGTTGCGTACCCGGTCTTTGCCAAACTGCTGTACAAAACCTTCGGTTATTTTAAAAGCACCGCCATACGCTGCAATATCCTGCCCCATTAAAATCAGGTTTTCGTGTTGCTCCATGCTTTGATGAAGACCTTCTTTAATGCCGTCTATGAATCTCTTATCAACCGTTGACTGTTTACGGTCAACTGTCAAAAGTTGTCGGTTCAGGGTCGGAGACATATACACATCCGCAACTTCTTCTTCTATATCCGGCACAATCTCATCAGCATTAAAGCCTATGGCCAGTTCTTCCTCGATGTACTTTTTTATACCAGCCTTTTTTTGTGCGATGGTGGCTTCGTCCAACACACCCGTTCCCAGCAAAAAGAATTCAAAATTCTCTACCGGGTCTTTCTTCTTCCATTCATCAAAAAGATGCGGTGGTACATATTTAGTGCCGCTTGCTTCTTCGTGGCCACGCATACGAAAGGTGATACATTCAATGAGGTAGGGCTTTTGGTTTTCGATACAATAATTTCGGATGCCCCTAATGGTATCCAAAACGGTGAGAATATTATTGCCGTCTATTTTTATACCTTCTATACCGTAACCTTTGGCTTTGTCCACCAAACTGTCGCAGCGGTACTGTTCATTGGTTGGGGTACTCAATCCATAGCCATTGTTTTCTATTACAAAAATCACAGGAAGGTCCCACACGGCGGCTACATTTAATGCTTCGTGAAAGTCGCCTTCGCTGGTACCGCCATCGCCGGTAAAAGCTAAGGCCACCTTGTTTTCTTTACGAAGCTTGTGGGCCAGGGCTGCGCCATTGGCAATGGATAGTTGCGGGCCCAGGTGGCTTATCATGCCACATATATGATGTGCTGCGCTGCCAAAATGAAAACTGCGTTCCCGGCCTTTGCTATAGCCGTCTTTACTGCCCTGCCACTGCATAAATAGTTTGCTCAACGGCATTTCTCTTCCGGTAAAAACGCCCAGGTTACGGTGCAGTGGCATTACCCATTCGTCGTGCTGCAGTGCTTGCATTACCCCCACTGATATGGCCTCCTGCCCAATGCCGCTAAACCATTTGGAAATTTTACCCTGCCGCAGCAGCACCAGCATTTTTTCCTCTATCATGCGGGGCAGCAGCAGGTGGTGGTACAGTTGTATAAGTTCTTCGTTGGTAAGGGCTTTACGGTCGTATAACATGGCAGTATGATGTGCAAATGAGGTAATGGGCAAATGGACAAATGGGCAGCTATGCAAATATGCAAATTGCTTTACGGTTGGCAAATTAAAAAGGCGTTGCCGTTTACGATATAGGTGAATTAGCAGGAGCCACTTTGTTTTGCCAATGAAAATTTCTAGCCCATTTTTATAAAACAAAGCCCTTACATTTAAACCAACTCATTAACACACAAACCCATTTACAATGAAAAAATTTATTCTGGTGTTCTTGGTTGCTACTGTGGTTTTACTACAATTCTGTACGCCCAAAACTGCACAGGTAGCGGTACCTAAACTTACTTACGCCGACAATGTGCAACCGTTGATTGCTACAAAATGCGCCCCATGTCATATTCCACCACGGGGCAACAAGAAGCCTTATACCACTTTTGAATCGGTAAAAGAAGATATAGACGAAATGATACGCAGGGTACAACTGAACCCTACCGACAAAGGTTTTATGCCATTTAAAAAAATGGAAAAACTACCCGATTCGGTTATCAATGTATTGGTACAATGGCAGGCTGATGGCCTGCGGGAAAAATAATCCGGCTTTTAGAAGCTATTGGAGTTACTTATTTATGCCTGCCCCGGGTAGATTACGGAGATACCAGCATGGTTTTTTATGGCATCATCGCCCGTCTTAACGCATTGGCGTGAAGTTGAGGATTTAAAATGGGGGTTAGAATTGTAAAAAGAGAAATAGGTGGTAGATATAGGGTTCCTTTCCTAACCCAAGGCTTCAGCCTTGGCACTGATGTGGCGGTAATTTTTAGCAGGTGAAATTATGCTTGCCACTCCCCAAGGCAAAAGCTTTGGGTTAGCAAATATGTTCTATAGTCTCTGAAAGTGTTGGTAGTATTGTATTTCAGCGTTTCGTAAGAAAATTAACTTGACGCCAATGCGTCTTAACGGGACCTTTCATCTACATACCTTTTTTGAACTTTTTTATGCAACACACTAAAAAATTTCTATTTAACTCAAACAGCTTCTTACAGTTTGCCACATAAACATCCCTTCATGAAAACCATCTTTCTTTTAATAGCGGTACTTGCTTTATCTGTGTATAGGGGCAATGCCCAACCATTTAACGATACCACCACTTTGCGCAACCTGAGCCACCAAAAATTTATGTGGCTTATAGACAAGGATACCGCTAAACTGAACCAACTGATGGACAAAAACCTTCAATACATACACAGCAATGGCTGGGTAGAAACCAAGACCGATGTGATAAAGGATCTTGGTAGTGGTAAGCTGAATTATAAATCCGTAACTGTAGAAAGCGATACAGTAAGGCTTTATGCACGTACCGCTATTGTTACAGGCCGGGGCAATTTTAAAGTAGCGATGGATGGCAAAGAAATTGAACTGAAATTATTGTACACCGAAGTGTATGTAAAGCAAAAAAAGCAATGGAAATTGGTTCAACGAAATGCCTGTAAGTTGTAAACGGACATTCGTTTTCACAGCACGATTTAAAATTTGTACCACTCATCCATTTCATTTACCCGTTCCAACAGCAACACCTATTTTCAAGTCTATAATCCTAAACTAACATGAGAAAAAATATTCTCCTATCATCGCTATTGGCGATTTTTGG
>Ga0163144_10028228_pt1 | contig 10832 bp, 8 predicted proteins | sample OliLak19BULKMAT1_FD_123175 | JGI IMG/M metagenome (GOLD analysis project Ga0163144, IMG submission 123175) | Freshwater microbial mat bacterial communities from Lake Vanda, McMurdo Dry Valleys, Antarctica - Oligotrophic Lake LV.19.BULKMAT1 | ecosystem: Environmental > Aquatic > Freshwater > Lake... | reverse complement strand
TCTCTCTCTCATTTTCAACCCATGAATCGGGGTTACTTAACGCCCCAATCACCCAACAACCTGAGTAGAGAAATTTCTTTCGCGGTGATAAGAGGACGGATATTTACGGAGCGACAATTTGAAGATGCTTAACGAGAAATTGTGCGGAACGCTTTAGCTCCTCCATGCCGTTGACGCCGTCCTCGATAGAGACCCAGCCGTCGAAGCCAACGCCGCGCAGTGTCGCGAAAATCGCGTCGAAGTCGTTGACTCCGGTTCCGATTTCGCCGTGAATGAGTTGGGTATAGTCGGTGATGCCCTGCGAAATATCCACGCCGGGACGCGGACGCCGATCTGAAGCGTGCATCGTGACGACGCGGGACTTGACTCGCTCCAACAGTTCGAGTGGGTTTTCGTTGGCGAGCAGCGTGTTCGACGGATCGAAATTGACACCGAACTGCGGACTATCAATTTTCTCTACAATCTCGCAGAAAATCTCCATCTTTTGGGCAAATTCGGGATAGTCCCAATAGTTGTCCTTGAAATGATTCTCCATCGTCAGAACGATTCCCTGATCGGCGGCAAAGGGCAACAATTCGCCGATACATTCCACAACCCAAGCGACGCCCTGCTCTCTCTTCACTTCGGGGCGACGCTGACCACTCAGAACGCGGCACGTCGAACCGCCCAGCGCGGCACTGACGGCGATCATCTGCTTCTCTTTGTTAACTTCCGAAGCGCGGTGATTGGTGTCCGGCGAAGTGAAATCGGGCGAAGCGCAGAACATCGGCATCACAAACCCTGCTGCGTCGAGTGCCGCTTTGACTTCTGCGAGATAGTTCGGCTCGAAACTCGTGAGGAAGCCGGGATACATCTCCAAGCCCGACACACCGAGCGGTTTCAACTCCGTTTCTGCTAGAGCGATCCAATCGAAAACGCTCATGGTGCGATGCACGCACAATTCATCCATATAACACTTGGGAAACGCGGCGAGTTTCATTTGACGAGTCCTTTTTTGCAAGATACTCAATTCTACCCCATAGGAAAATTCCCCCAAAAAAATCTTCCCCATTCCGCGCAAAATTACGGTAAGATTCTGCACCGCTCTGCGACACTTTTTGTGTGAGGTCGCCGTCGTCAGCAGTGGAAGCATTTATCCAACACCATCCCCAAGGAGAGAAAACCCTATGGTCGCCGCACCCGAATTGTTAGCCAGCCTGCAAGCCGATTGTCCCCGTAAAGAGTTGCTAGAGGCAGTTCAAACTGTCGGTCACGCCGTTTCAGGACGCTCCGCACTGCCCATTTTGAGCCACATTCTGATCAAAGCCGAAAACAATGGACTGCGCCTGATCGCCACCGATCTCGAACTCGGAATTTCCTGCCGTATCGCCAACGCCCAAATTCGCGAAGTGGGCGCATTGACCGCTCCCGCACGCACTCTGACTGAAGTCTTGGCGAACCTGCCTGATAAAGCCGATGTCGCGATCTCGGTGGACAAAAGCCATACGGTGCGCGTCAAAAGTGAAAAGTCGGATTATAAAATTCTCGGTCTGCCCGCCGAAGAGTATCCCAACCTGCCCGATGTCACGGACGCTGTCGCGTTTGCACTGCCGCAAACCACGCTGAAAGAGATGATTCGGCAGACCGCGTTCGCCGTTTCGCCCGATGACAACCGCCCGATCCTCACCGGAATTTTGATGGTGTTCGACGGCGAAACCCTGAAATTGGTCGCTACGGATACCCACCGCTTGGCAGTCAAAACCGCCATCATCAAAGACGGGCGCGGTTCGCAGAACGCCATTGTGCCGGCACGCGCCATGAACGAATTGACCCGTTTGCTTTCCGATGCGGAAGGCGATGTACAGGTCGCGCTCTCGAACAATCAGGTGCGGTTTTCGCTGCCCGGTGAGGCAGAGGTTCAGATTGTGGCGCGGCTGATAGAGGGGCAGTTTCCGAATTTCCAGCGCGTGGTTCCGCAAGAGTTCCACAAACGACTGCTGATCCCGACACAGCCGTTATTGCGAGCCGTGCGCCGCGCCCATATCGTCGCCCGCGAAAGTGCAAACCGCGTGGTGTTCCGCACCGATGGCGATAAATTGGTGATCACGGCGGAAAGTCAGCAAGTCGGCAACGCCCACGAAGAGATCGAATTGACGGTGCGCGAAGGCGATGATGTGGAGATCGCGTTCAATGCGAAATACCTACTCGATTTACTGAACGTCCTCACCGAAGAGACCTTGACAATGGAACTCTCCGAATCGCTCAAGCCCGGTTTGGTGCGTCCTGTCCCCACGCCGCCCAAAGACAGCGAAACCAACCCGCTCACTCTGACGCCGGATTATCTCTGCGTTTTGATGCCGATGCAGATCGTTTAGGTCACGATGCGGCAATTAGTTCTATATTTCTTCGCCCGCTGTGTCCTTTTGTACACAGTGGGCGAGGCAATTTGTGCATTTTATTAATAGTCAGTCAGCGTAAAGTTTAGTTTTTTTAGAAACAAGATTTATGCTGGAGCGACCTGGCAAAGAGCCTTGAAGTATTTGCTAAAAATCACGCTGACTGACTATTACGCTTCTGGATAGAATAAAAAGAGGATGCCTACTTCCTATCGGAAACGCCGAACGCACCCATCCATGCAAAGCCCTGTTTGGATACAGGGAGGCGACTATTCGGAAGTAGACCAATTACACTTTTATTATACGTTATTGCAGTATAATCTGCACCTTTTTGTGTGTGCAAGGCAATTTTGTTCGTAAAATTTTCCTTGACCGCAAAAATGAAGAATATCTAACCCCTCTCAGCAAGTAGGGGAAGGAAACTTCCTTCCCCTCAAACACGTCCCTATATACAAGTCTCGTCTCAAATTGCCGACAACTGAATATGCCGTTTGGTTTGGGTTGCTCGGAGTATAGGGGACAACAGACACTTTTCTATGAGGTAGCAAGCGCAATGCCGGATTATTCTCTCAGTACAGACAGTTGGGATTTGCACCGCCGCGCCGAACGTGACCGCCAACGGCACAACGACAAAGTCAAAGAAGTCATCAAAAAAAATCTTGGCGACATCATCAGCCAGCAGGACATCATCACGGCGGACAACGGCAAAATCGTCAAGATTCCGATCCGAGGGTTGGAACTGCCCCGTATCCGCTTCGATATCTCAACGAAAATTTCTAAAAGTTTTGTCCCCTTTTCTGCTTCTGTTTCGTTATATTATTGAGGGATTATTTTGCCTTCGCTGTGGTTGCTTTCTGAATGAAAGGCACAACGCTTATGACGGCGATGATCACAGAAGATATTCGCAAGCGTGTTTTGTATCTGCTCTCTCGGCAAGGAAGGAGGGACGATATTGAAGACGCCCTGCAAGAAGCTTGTCTGCGCTACTATACTTCCGCTCCATAATGTTCAGACAAACAAGCACAAATTGCATGGCTCTATTGTGTTGCCCGCAACATCGTGCGTGACACTTTGCGCTTCAGTCTGAAACACCCGGCGTGTACTTTGGAAGAAGTCAATTTCGGCGTGTTGCCTATGAACGATACGACGATTGACAGAATTGTATTCTACGCTCTTATCGCTTCGTTGAGCAGAGAAGATCGAACTATTCTCATGCTAAAGGGACAGGGCTACACAAACAACCAAATTGCTCTGTATGTTGGTCTTTCTATAGAAGCGACCAAAAAGCGCGTTCAAAGGTTGAGACTACACCTTGTTGCTCTCATTTCTCACTGAATTGAAGGAGAAACTTTTATGATGAATCGAAAAAAACTCTTTATTGGCGGTTTTGTTTCAGCAACGCTCGCCGCTTTGATTGCCCCGGCTTGTTTATCAGCATTTACCTGTGAGATTTATGGTACTCCTGCTCCTCCTACTAATGTTTCGCTGGGTACCGCCTATAGTTTACAGGTTCGTGTCGATGCTGATTCTAGTTACTATGCGAAAGCCTGTGCGGTCTACTCATCTTCCAGTCTCAATGGTACATACACCAAACATGGCGATTGGTCATTTTCAGGCTACAATCAAACTGGTGTTCATACGTTTAATGTTGCAAATTACGCGTCTGGCAGTTACTGGTGGAGAGGAAGAGGGTGGCGCATTCCAGGCGGCACAGGCAGTTATGTAGATAGCAGTCCCATTGGAGCATTTACAACGCCTTAATAGAATATAGCACATTACACTCAATACCTGTAGTAACAGTTCAGGGTTGTTGGAGTCAACTGCTAAAACCGCCGATTTACCTTCTGCGTCGAGATTGGAGCAGGAAGCCGAAAGGCATTGTTGAGCGAAAATTCCGATAACTGTGAACAGTTGCTACCTGTATTGAGTGTAATGTGCTATATCGCATTAGTCTGCTGAAAAAGTCTTTCCTTCCTTGCTTTTCGACCTTTGTTCGGCATTTTTCTGCAACTCTAACGGTACTCAAATTCGCCTCAGTGAGATAAAAAGTAAAACAAGGAAAGACTTTTTCAGCAGACTAATGCGATATAGAATCCCAAGAGAAAACTAATGAAGATCAAACTATTTGTTTTGAGCTGTTTTGCAATGTTGTTGCTTCCTGCATTTGCTCAACAAAAATCCGTAATCGATCAACAAACGGGTTATCGCATCGAATATGAGCGAATTATCAACGGCAACAGGCGCAGTGCTATTCTTTATCGTAGAGGTGCAATGTTCCGTCAAGAAGAGCGTATTGGCTTGGGTAAACAGGCAGAAACTTTAGTAGAATTATATGATGCACAATTACCTCCCATGATATGGTGGTACAGTCCCAAAGACAAACAGGCAAATCCTACTCTTGACTTTATTCTTGACACATTGGGTACAATGGTTGCAAAAGAAGGAGAAGTCTCTGTCAAAAAACGGTTTTCGATCCCGGCTCATGCAGTGATTGATGGAAATTCCAGTATACAGATTCGTCCGTCGTTCTCTCCTCATCATATCAAGGACAATGATCGTATCTTATGGACAAAGCAGGGAGAGGAGATGCTCCTCGGAATGCGCTGTATCCGATATTCAGGCAAACCCGATCCCAAGTACAAACGCAAAGAACAAAGTAGTCTTGTCGCTTGGGTGGAGCCAAACACAGGATTGATCTTGAAATCCGAAGTTCGGATGAAAGAGTCCGCCTCTTCGCTTGCACCGCCGCACATTACGCGCTATCGCGTGATCTCAATTAAGCCGTTGTCGCCCTCCATCACACGCCGATTTTTCCAGTTGCCGAAGGGAGCAGTCGCCAACGTCCCGGAAATGTTCGATAAGGTCAAACTTCCTGAGGGTGTGAAGAAGCGGCGTCCACCTTACTCTGACCCAACGATTGTTAAGACAGGAATGGGGTTCAAATGAGAACACGATTTTTCAATGCCCGAATGATGACTGCTTCCAGCATTATCGCAGTATTGTCTATTCACGGAGGAGGCGTAGGAGCGCAAACGGCACAGAAACAGTCGGCATCAGCTTCGCCTTGGGAGCAGGACAAGCGTTTCAGTGCTGCCGTTTCTGTGCCTTTCTCCAAAACCAAACAGCCAGAACCGCTTGCCGCTTCCCTTACGCAATGGTCGCAGTCGAGTGGCGTCAAACTTCTCGCTGTACCGTCACTGGGTGACCGACGGGTGTTTGTCTGCGCCAAAAGCGTTCCCTTGAAACGGCTGTTGCTGGCGTGTGCCGATGTGTTCGGCGGCTGGTGGCAGTCGGCGGACGAGGCAAAAGCAATCGCACCATTCGACGGCGATTATCGCCTTTACTTGACCGACGGAGCGAAGGAGACAGAAGCCCGCGCCATTGCCGATTCCGAGCAGTTCGAGGCGGCACTCAAAGCCAAATGCACCGCCGCCATGCGCCGCGCCCTCGATGAAGCCGCCCGCAAAGACGATATGATGGGAACTATGCTGAGCCAACTTGACCCGGAACAGCAGCAGCGACTCGCCGACGCTTCGTATGAGCCTCTCGGCATTATCTCTGCTAACGATTCGCGCCATTTGGAAAACCATCTGTTTTATGCCACGCCCTCATCCCAATTGTCCACTGGTTCGCGGGATCAACTCGGCTCCCTACGCGAAGAGACAGCCTCCGATGGCACAACATTTGCCCCTCCCCCTGCCCTGCGCGGCGCGTCTGTCGGACTGATCGCCAACGACGGCATAGTCAGTCTCGGCATTGTCGCCGCCGACGGCAAAACCATCTACATGGCTCCCAACAGTTTTGTTTCCCGCCAGCCTGTTCCCGATTTAACCGACGACGATTCGCACGCCGAAGCAGTTCAAGCGATCCAGAAGGGGCGCCTAATTGAGTGGGGCAATTTGCCGCTTGCCAAACTCAAGAAGAAACTGCGATTTGCAGCGGATTTGGAGCGGCGGCAGTTGTCGCACGTTCTGGCGTCCATCTCCGAGCAGACGGGCGTGCCGATTGTCGCCGACGATTATCTGCGAAGCCGCAAGACTCCCTTCACTTGGCTGTTGACCGACAAGCCGGAATACACGCTCGACGAAGCCCTGCCCCAAGTTCTGCGGGCGTTCGCGCATCGGGCAGTGTATCGGCATGGCGTGCTGATCGTGCGAACGGCGACGCCCGGATTGGATTTGCGTGCCGAGCCTCCGGCAAATGTGATCGCCCTCCTCAAGCAGAGAACCAAAAGCAAAGAGCCGCTGCGCCTTGCCGATTTTCTCGTCGTCGGCACATTGACGCCGCTGCAATTCGATACGCTGGTCGTGTCTCATATGGAGGGTATCGCGCCCGTTCCGTTGACTCAGGCGAGTTTCGCGGCACTGCGTCTCTATGCCAAACTCAACGCCGAGCAGAAACGACTCGCAGAAGCGGGCGGTCTGCCGCAGGAGAAAATGCGCGGCGAAGTTCGTGATCTGTTTATGAACTTGGCGCATCGCGGGCTGCCCGCTCTCTCCGGCACGGCAGGAACCGTCAAATCCAAGGGCTTTGTTGTCCGTCTGCCGTCCGGCGAAACCGGACAGGTCACCTTTTTCGTCGCCCCCGAAAATGCCTTTGTTTCGCGCTATGTCCTCAACCTGCCGCGCTGAATGCTGCACTTCGCTGCCCTAAAATGAAAACACCAGACGCTTCGGATTCATCCAAGCGTCTGGTGTTTTTGCGTCAGATAGGGTAAAAAGAGAGTCAGCACGTTCGGAAAGAAACTTCTCTGCGGCGAAACACGTCCCTATAGATAAGTTTGGCTCGAATTTGCCGACAACTGAATATGCCGTCTGGTTTGGGTTGCTCGGAGTAGAGGGGACGACAGACACTTTTTTATGAGGTAGCAAGCGCAATGCCGGATTATTCTCTCAGTACAGACAGTTGGGATTTGCACCGCCGCGCCGAACGTGACCGCCAACGGCACAACGACAAAGTCAAAGAAGTCATCAAGAAAAATCTTGGCGACATCATCAGCCAGCAGGATATTATCACGGCGGATGATGGCAAAATCGTCAAGATACCGATTCGTGGTCTGGAACTGCCACGTATCCGGTTCGATAACGGCGAACGCGAACGGGTCGGGCAGGGTGGCGGCGGAACCAAACCCGGCGACGTGCTGGGTCGTGCCGGGCAGGGCAACCAACCGGCGGCGGGCAAGCAAGCCGGACAGGAACCCGGAACCGATTTCTATGAGGCGGAACTGACCATTGACGAGTTGACCGCGCTGGTGTTCGAGGATTTGCAGCTGCCCAATCTCGAAGATCGCGGCATCAAGCAGATTCAGTCCGAATACATGGATTTCAATACCATCAGTCAGCGGGGTTTGGCGGGCAATCTGGATCGCCGTCGTACTCTCATGGAAGCATATCGCCGCAACGCCCGCGAAGGCACGCCCGGCTGGAAAATCATGCCCCAAGATCGCCGCTACAAGAGTTGGGAGATCGTCACGGAGCCACAGCGCAACGCCGTGATTTTCGCCATGCGCGACGTGTCGGGTTCGATGGGCGAGTTCGAGGCGTATATCTGCCGCTCGTTCTACTTTTGGATGCTGCGATTTCTCCGCAAAAAATACGCCAGTGCCGAAATTGTCTTTATCACCTGCCATACCGTCGCCAAAGAAGTCACCGAAAACGCCTTTTTCTCTTTGGGCGATTCTGGCGGAACCAAAATGAGCGAAGCCTACAAACTTGCTCTCGATATTATTGACAAGCGGTATAATCCTCGCGAGTGGAATATCTACCCGTTTCTGTTCTCTGACGGCTACAACTGGGGCGATCAGGAGTGCGTCGATCTGATGCAGAAGATGGTCGCGGTTTGCAACTTGGTCGGCTACGGCGAGATCGCCAGCGATATTTGGAGCCAATCCGCCCATTTTGCACCGCTCGGTGTCGCCTATCAAGAGGCATTCGAGAACGAACCGCGTGTCTGCCTTGTCAAAATCAACAACAAAGAAGATGTGTGGCCCGCACTCAAGCGATTTTTCAGCGCACACCCGGAATTGCAAACCCCGTAAACCAACGAGGAACTAAAGCCATGACACACAGCGAACGCGCCGAACTGGAAAAATGGATCGAAATCATCACGGAGCGAGCGGCGGAAATGGGACTGGATTTCTATTCCACGCACTTCGAGGTTGTCCCCGATCATATCATCTATGAATTGGGCAGTTATTCCTTGCCCGCCCGCTTCTCGCACTGGACATTCGGGCGCGATTATCATCGTCAAAAAACGTCGTATGAATACGGAATGTCCAAGATTTACGAGATTGTGTTCAACACCGATCCGTGTCAGGCGTTTCTGTTCGACAGCAATTCGATGCTGTCGCATAAATTGGTGATCGCGCACGTTCTCGGTCACAACGACTTTTTCAAGAACAACGTCTATTTCGAGCATACGGATCGGCGTATGATCGAAAAGGTGCGACTGCATGGCAACCGCATTCGCCGCTATGAAGACGAATATGGCGCGATGGTGGTCGAAGAGTTCTTAGATGCGGTGCTGTCTATCGAGGAGCATTTCGATATTTCGCAGACCGCCCCGTTTCGCCGCAAGCCTCAAGTCAAGACCAATGAAAAGCAGCCGTTGGAGCGCACTCCTGCCACGGAATACGATGATCTCTGGGATATGATGAACGTCACGGAGGCGGTGCGCCCCGCCCCGAATCAGAAATTCCCTACAGAACCGGACAAAGACCTGCTCGGCTTCCTGCGCGATTATGCCCCTGATCTTGCGAAGTGGCAGCGCGATATTCTCAGCATGATGCGCGAAGAGATGTTGTACTTTGTGCCACAAATGCGAACCAAGATCATCAATGAGGGCTGGGCGTGTGCAACCGGCGATTCGCTTGTTGCGACAGAGCAGGGATTTCTGCGGTTCGATAATCTTGTAGAAAACCGCCGCCGCTTGAACGTCGCGAGCGGCGGAACCGAGCAGTCGCACGCCGTCACCGATTATCACGTCGAGCGCAGCGTTCCGACAATTCGGATCACGACACGGCGCGGTTATACCATCGAAGGGGCAGAGCGGCATCGTGTGCAATTGGCGGACGGTTCTTGGCATTTCCTCGAAAGTCTCAAACAAGGCGACCGTATCCAACTGGCACACAGCACCAATATTTGGGCGACAGAACCCTTTGTGATCCCTTACATTCCTACAACGCGCAATCCAAGTTTGAACGATGTAGCAGAGAAAGCGGGCGTCTCAGTCGAGACAGTGATACGTCATCGCAACGGAGTCAAAACATTAAGTGCGCCTCAAATTGACCATGCTCTCACGGAACTCAACTATATTCCTGGCAGAGCGGGGCGCACTTTGGCAACGCGCCATACTCTGACTGCATCGAAGACACTCACATCTGAGTTGGCTTATCTTCTCGGTTATTTTGTCGGCGATGGAAATTTGACGAAATCAGGCATCTGCTTAACGTGCGGCGATGCCGCTCATGCCACGTTTTTGCGTGACCAAGGCGAGTCGGTTCTCGGAATTGTTCCGACGCGGCGCGATGACCGACAAGCAACCGGAGAACGCTGGCGTATCGAAATTCACTCCCGTGAATTGCTCCAACTGCTTAGGGCTTTGTGCATTGACTTGAAAGCGCGTGCCAGAGAAAAAACCGTTCCGGCTTCTGTTCTGCGCTCACCCAAACCCATTGTTTCGGCGTTTCTACGCGGCTTGTTCGATGCCGATGGATATGCGGGGAAAGCGGGCGTCATTCTCTCCACTTCGAGTAAGAAAATGGCGAGAACGGTACAAATTCTCTTACTGAACTATGGCATTCTTTCAACACAGCGCAAACAAGCCAAAGACATTGTCAATCTCGAAATTCGCGGGCAGTCGTCCCTTCGCTTTCAGCAGGAAATCGGCTTCCAGATTGCCGCAAAACGTCTCGCTCTGCAATCAAAACTCGACGCGCATCAATGGTTCAAGCGGGAAGAGACTACTGATGAAATCGTTGCCATCGAAACCGGCGAGAATGATGTCTTCGATATTACTGTGGATGTCGCGCACGCTTACGTTGCGAATGGTCTCATTCATCATAACTCCTATTGGCACGAGAAAATTCTCACGTCACTGGACTTGACACCGGAGGAGCATCTCGAATTCCGTAAACTGCATTCAAGCGTGCTGTCTCCCGGCTCAAAAATGTCGCTCAATCCCTATTATGTCGGCTACAACATCCTGCGCGACATCGAAAAACGGTGGAATGGCGAGGACGACTCCGATTACCCTGAAGACGACTGGCAGGGTCACATTCTGAAACGTCCGACAGGCGAAGGCTTGCAGAAAATTTTCGATGTGCGGCGCGACGAAAGCGATATTTCGTTCCTGCGAAAGTATCTGACGAAAGGCTTGGTCGAGAACCTCGATATGTATACCTACAAATTGGAAGAGGTTCATGGCGAAGAGATGTGGGTTGTGCAGGATACCGATTGG